>Ga0335079_10005610_pt1 | contig 14346 bp, 10 predicted proteins | sample Lox_Sample_33_FD_206719 | JGI IMG/M metagenome (GOLD analysis project Ga0335079, IMG submission 206719) | Soil microbial communities from Loxahatchee National Wildlife Refuge, Florida, United States - Lox_Sample_3.3 | ecosystem: Environmental > Terrestrial > Soil > Wetlands | place: USA...
GGCGATCCTCGAGTGGCATTCTTCGAAACGCCCGCCCGTGGTGCAGGGAATCAACGGCACCGCGCGAAGGTATGGAGACCGCGGTACCATGAGCCCCAATTTCCCGTACGGCGCGTACGAGGCGCTGCGCGGGGACACCCGCGTCTTCTCTTCGTTGTTCGCCTATACCTACGTGCAGTCGTTCAACGCCGTGGTGCGCAATGAGGCAGAGGCGGTGGGAGGCGGTTTTGTGTCCGGGAACTACTTCGCCGGGTTGGACGTGCCCCCGTCCGCGGGGCGATTGATCGAGTGGGACGACGACCGGAAGGGCGCGCCCCCCGTAGTGGTGCTGACGTATCCCTATTGGCAACGGCGCTACAACGCCGACCCGGACGTCCTGGGGAAACCGATTCTCCTGAACCACCAGTCTTTCACGATCGTGGGAGTGACCGCACCGGGATTCTTTGGCGTGGACCCGCAACAGAGCCCGATGCTCTTTCTGCCCATCCACTCGATGCCGCTGTTCGCAATCGATCCGGCGGCGGAGGAACGCTCGCGCTTCTTCAACGATCACTCCTACTGGATCGAGATGATGGGCCGTCTTCGCCCGGGTGTCAGCTTCGATCAGGCGCAGGCAGCGATGCGGGCGCAATTCACGGCCTTCGCCGCCAGTACCGCTGCTTCGCCGAAGGACGCAGTGGTGCTGCCGGAACTCGCATTGGATGCGGGCGGCGCCGGCATCGACTCGCTCCGCCGCGCCTATTCCAAGCCGCTCTATGTGCTGATGACCATGGTGGGGCTGATCCTGGCGATTGCCTGCGCCAACCTCGCCAACCTGCTGCTGGCGCGGGGAACCGCGCGACGCCGGGAGATGGCGGTGCGCTTGAGTCTGGGGGCGGGGCGATGGCGGATCGTGCGTCAGATGCTGACCGAGAGTGCGCTTCTCTCGGTGGCGGGCGGGGTGCTCGGGCTCGCGGTGGCGTTTGCGGGAATCCGCCTGATCACCTGGTTAATTGCCAACGGCCGCGAAAACTTCTCGCTGCACGCCGAGTTGAATTGGCCGGTGATCGGTTTCACGCTGGGTTTGTCCCTGTTGGCCGGCGCGATATTCGGATTGGCGCCGGCGATTCAGGCCACCAGGATCGATTTCACGCCGGCGCTCAAAGAAAGCAGGACGCAGGGTGTGGACACCGGAAGGCGCGCGTGGCGGATGCCTCTGGGGCACGTGCTGGTCGTGGTGCAGATTGCGGTGTCGATGCTGCTGGTGGTCGGTGCCGGATTGTTCGTGCGCACGCTGGTGAATCTGCATTCGATCGATGTCGGCTTCAATCGCGAGAATCTGCTGCTGCTCAGCCTCAATGGGCAGCAGGCGGGCTACAAGGGCGCGGCGCTGGCTCGCTTCTATGCGGACCTGATGGAGAAGTTCCGGGAGATCCCCGGTGTGCGATCCGCCAGCGGCTCGACGTATCCGCTGGTTTCGCGATACGCCAACTTCGAATCGGTCACCATTCCGGGGCTTCCCCTGCCAGGCGACCCCGGGGCGAACGTGATGGAGGTAGAGCCGGACTTCCTCGGGACCATGCAGATCCCCGTTGTGTTGGGACGCGACCTGCAACCGGGAGACCAGGCATCGCCGGCGGTGGCGGTGGTGAATCAGAAATTCGCTTCGGTCTTCTTCGGCGACCGGAATCCGGTAGGGCAGCAGATTGCGTTTGATAACAAGAACCCCGACGCTCCGCTCTTCGAGATCGTGGGGGTTGCCAAATCGGCGCATTACAACTCTCTGCAGGAACGGGAATCCGTGGTCGTCTATGTCCCCTACACGCGAAGAGTGGCTCAACTGGGGCGATTGTTCTTCGAACTGCGCACCGCGGGCAATCCGCTGAGCGTGGTGAGCGCGGTGCGGCGCATTGTCCACGACGCGAGCCGCGACATCTCGATTGCGGAACTCGGCACACAGTCGCAGCGCATCGAGCAGACTATTTCGCAGGAACGCACGTTCGCCAGCCTGGGGACTTGCTTTGCGGTGCTGGCGTTGTTGATTGCCTGCGTAGGCTTATATGGTGCGATGGCTTTCATGGTGGCGCGGCGTACCGGGGAGATCGGCGTCCGGATGGCGCTCGGGGCGCAGCGGCCCAAGATCCTGTGGATGGTGCTGCGGCAGGTGCTCGGGTTGACAGCCGTAGGGCTGTCACTCGGGTATCTGGCTGCGCGATTTGCGGCTCGCCTCGTGGAGTCGTTCCTGTATGGGATGCAGGCCAACGATCCGCTCGCGGCGGCGATTGCAGTGGCAATTCTGACCTCTGCGGCCTTGATGGCCGGGTATGCCCCGGCGTGGAGAGCATCGCGAATCGACCCCGCGGCTGCGCTCCGGAACGAGTAGTCCCGCTATCTCTAAAGGCATAGAACTAAACGGGTAAACATATTATCGGAGGATAATATCTTGAGATAATTCTGACTCGAAAGCCACGTATTCGCATCGAGACAGAAAATGAGATTCATACGTCTGTTAATCTTCGTAACGGCCGCGGCGTTGACCGCGGTAACCGCTTCCGCGAACACGTTCCAGTTCTCCGCACTTTTAGGGACTGGGAGTCAAACGCTGTCACTCACAGTTGGCGGAGTGCAGATCGGGAGTTACACTGGCTCCGGGAACAGCCCGACCTACATCGCGACCGAGGCCACCGCCGATTGGTACAGCATTGTGATCGACTACCAGGCGTCAACGAATTACGGAACTCCCGGCTTAAGCCTGTATTTGAACAGCAGCCTGATCCCGATTGCTGACCTCGCTTCGTACAACGCATCCGGGACCACAGTCAACGGATTGACGGGCACTTACTGTACGCCAACTTGTGGCAGTACGGTAGTGACAGATTACGGAGAACGGCCGGTAAACGACTCTCCCAACGCGCTGCCCTGGAGCAGCTATAGCTTCAACTGGGGACCTTTTGAAGAGCAACTCACGGGCTATGTCTGGCTAGGCACTGGAACGCCAAGCCTTAGCACGGTACCTGCGTTTCAACAGTCCGGTGACAGCGGCAGCGGCGACGGAGACGCAGTGGAACCCGGCACGTGGTGGCTGATCGCCACGGCATTACCACTGTTGGGAATCTCGAAGCTTCGACTGAACCGCGCGAAAGTCCACGCCTGCTGACATGGAGCGACTTACAGGGTGGCCCTAAGCCGCTGCTGCAGCCGCGGCAGCGGCCAGGGGCCGGCGAAGCCAAAGAAACATGCCGGCAGCGAACAACTGCAGCGCCATTCCGAAGACCACCAGCGCCACGATGGAGTGGTCGTAAAGCAAGCCCATCGCGGCGCTGCCCAAAAACCACATCACGCCGTAGATCCCGTTGAACGCTCCGAACGCGCCGCCGCGTTTGTTCATCGAGACCACTTGGGAGATACCGGCACGCAGCGAGGCGTCCTGCGCGCCCAATCCAACCGCCCAGCATCCGACGCTGGCAATCGCTCCGGCGGGTCCGCCGAGAAAGCCCAGCGGCAGTGCCAGCATCGAAACCAGGATCCCCAGGCTCAACACGGAGATTCCGTGGCGGTCAAACAGCCTTCCGAGCACCAGCGCCGCCAAGCCGTTCACTCCCATAGCGCCGGCATACAGAATGGGAATGACCGCGGGCTTGGCAAGCTCGATCTTCTGAAAGTGGTAGGCAAGCAGCGGGAAGTCCACAAAGCCGCAGGCGAGGATCCCGGCAGCAGTCACATAAAGCCAGAACACGCGTGGCAACGCCTGCTGCTTGACAGGCTTGGGCGCCGGCGGCGCACCTTTGCCGCTGTAGGCCGCCCGCGCCAGCAGCAGCGCCAGCAGGGCGCCGGCCGCGGGGAATGCCAGCCGCAGGAAGGCCGGCCCGAAATGATTGGCCCGCGCCACGGCATACGCCATCATCAGAGGCCCGAGCACCGCGCCGGTCTGATCCATGGCGGCGTGGACGCCGAATCCAAACCCATGCCCCACCTTGCTGGTGGCCTCGGAGAGCAGAACATCGCGCGCCGGACCGCGCAGCGCCTTGCCGGTGCGCTCGGCCACCACCAGCAGTGCGGCCGTCCGCCAGTTCCCGGCGAGTGCCAGGGCCGGCACCACCAGCACATTCAACGCATAACCCGCAATCGTGATGGTCCAATAGGCGCGCGTCCGGTCGGCGAAACGGCCGGAGAACAGACGCAGGCTCGCGGCAATCATCTCTCCCACGCCGGAGATCAGTCCCACCTGCAGGGCGGTGGCGCCCAGATCTTTGAGGAACGGGCCGATGATGCTGTAAGCGCCCTCGTAGGTCATGTCCGCGAAGAGGCTGACCACTCCGAGGCACAGAATCACGCGAATCGCCCACGCGCGCTCCTGAGGGGAAACTGTCACTGGTGGATGCCTTCCAGATCGCCGAACCCGAACGGCCGCATGAGCTTCAATTCGGGAACAACACCAGGATGCTGGGGGCCTGGTGCACTTCCGTGAGAGTCTCCACGACCGAAAGCAGCCCCAGGATCAGCAGCAGACCAACGGCCGCGTAGCGGATCGTTTTAGGAGAGAGATGATCCTGGATCCACTGGCGCACCGTCGCGCCGATGGAAGCCGCCAGCGCGCCTTTGGTGGCCATGGCGCCCACCGCTCCCAGCCACACGACGACGGGCGTGGCCGGAAATTTCGCAGCCATTCCGGCGGCAGTCAACTGCCCCACATCGCCCCACTCCGAGAAGAAGATCGCGGCGAACGACACGATCACGGCCCGGGAGGCGGGGTGCGACTCCTGCCTGACTTCCCGCTTGTCCGGTTTGCGCCAGAGGACAATCGCGATGGCGAAGAAATTCACGGCGGTGATGCCGGCTACGAGAAGGGGCGGCAGCTTGGAGATGGTCTCTCCGACCCACACCGCCACTCCCATCTTGGCCATAAACGCCACCACCATGCCGAACAGAATCGGCACCGTACGATACCTTGTTGCCAGAACCCCTGTGGTATAGAGCAGCTTGTCGCCGACGATTTCGGCTACAAACACGGTTCCGAAGGTAGCCAAAAATACAGGCAGCATCTTACCCTCACGACCTGATGTAGTTTTCCAGCCTAGCATATCCGGGAATGAGGATGCTCCGCTCCGGCGCGCATCCGGCCCACCTGAGGCTTCGCTCGTGACATACTGTGGAGCGTGCTGCGCGCTGCTCGTTTGCATGCTCTCCTGCCGCTCCTGGTGGTATCTCTGGCACGTCTGCCCGCCCAATCGACGGTGACCCTGGCCGGGACGGGAACGCCGGGATTCTCGGGCGACGGCGGTCCCGGAACCCAGGCCCAAGTCAGCAACCCTTATGGCCTGACGATCGGACCTGACGGCGCCCTGTACTTCTGCGAGATCGGCAACCACCGCGTTCGCCGGCTCGACTTGAAAACGCACCTCATCTCGACGGTCGTGGGCAGCGGCCAGAAGGGCTATTCGGGCGACGGAGGCCCAGCCCTCGCCGCCAACCTCAACGAGCCATACGAAGTCCGGTTCGATCACGACGGCAATCTCTTCTTCTGCGAGATGCAGAATCACGTCGTGCGGCGCGTGGACGCCCGGACCCATATCATCTCGACGGTGGCCGGTACGGGCGCCGCGGGTTTCGCGGGCGATGGCGGCCCCGCGGTGAAGGCGCAGCTTCGACAGCCTCACAGCATCGCGTTCGACCCGCAGGGCCGCCTCCTCATCTGCGATATCGGGAACCTGCGGATCCGGCGCGTGGACCTCAGGACCGGCATCATCGAGACTTGGGCAGGCACGGGCGAGAAAAGCCCCACCGCGGACGGAGCACCCATCACCGGTACGCCTCTGAACGGACCGCGCGCCATAACGTCCGACCCGGACGGCAATCTCTACCTTGTGTTGCGCGAGGGGAATGCGGTGTACCGGATGGATCCCCGCGCCAATCGGATCGATCACCTGGCCGGTACCGGCGAGAACGGCTACCAGGGGGATGGCGGACCGGCGAAATTGGCGAAGCTCTCGGGACCGAAGGGAGTCGCCTGGGCTCCGGACGGCAGCCTCTATCTGGCCGACACGGAAAGCCACACCATCCGCCGAATCGATTTGAAATCCGGCATCATCACCACCGTCGTGGGGACCGGACAGCGCGGCGACGGACCGGATGGCGACGCGCGGCAATGCCGCCTGGCGCGCCCGCACGGCATTTTTGTCAGCGCGGCGGGAAAAGTGTATATTTCGGACAGCGAATCGCACCGTATCAGGACGCTCCAATGAAACGACATCGCTCGATACAGGGATGTGTCATCGCGGCAGCCGCCGCGTCACTGGCCGTTGGGCAGGCGCCCATGGATCGCGATATGCTCGCGGCGATCCGCAGGGAGGCGACTGAGCATCCGCAGGTCTCGCCAGTCTTCGACATGTTCACGGTGACCATCGGGCCACGGCTCACCGCCTCGCCGGCACAGAAGCGGGCGGCCGAGTATGCCCGTGACCGCCTGGCCTCCTACGGGCTCGAGAACGCGCACCTGGAGCCGTGGCACTTCGGCCGCGGATGGAGTCTCGAAAAGCTCACAGTCGAAATGACCGAGCCGCGCTACATGCCGCTGATCGGCTATGCCGACGCGTGGTCGTCCTCCACGCCGGGCGAAATCGTGGGCGCGCCGCTATTCATTGGCGGCAAGGCAGCCGACCAGGTGGACGCCCTGCGTCCGCAACTCAAAGGCGCGATCCTTATGACCGCGCCCATGCTGTCGAATTTCGTCAGGGCGGACCGCCCGAATCCCAGCGACCCGGACTACAAGCCCAACTCCGCGGCGTACGCGACCAGCGTCGGACAGACCGGCAATCGGCCCGGCAGGGGAGCGGCCGCCGGCGCCCAGCGCATCACCCAGCTTCTTCGCGAGGCCGGCGCGGGCGTGCTGCTCAAGCCCAGCCGCGGCGAGCATGGCACCGTCTTCGTGTCGGGGCGCGACCTCGGCGAAGGTGCGATCCCATCGGTGACCCTCGCCGCCGAGCACTACAACATGATCGCGCAGATGATCGGGCAAAAGGTCCCGGTCAGGTTGCGGGTGAACGTGCAATCGAAGTTCTACGATTCCGATGGCGGCAATGCCTACAACGTGATCGCGGAGCTCCCCGGGTCGGACCCGGCGGTACGCGACGAGGTGGTCATGATTGGCGGCCATCTGGATTCCTGGCATACCGGCGTGGGAGCGACCGACAATGCCGACGGCGCCACCACGGTGATGGAGGCCATGCGGATTCTGAAGGCAGCCGGCGCGAAGCCGCGCAGGACCATCCGCGTGGCGCTGTGGGCCGGCGAAGAGCAGGGCTTGCTCGGATCGAAGGCGTGGGTGGCGGCGCATCTGGCCGGCGACGCCAATCGGGCCGCGCGTGAGAAGTTCGATGTCTATTTCAATATCGACAACGGAACAGGACCGATCTACGGCTGGTATCTCCAGAACAGCGAAGCTGTCCGCCCGCTCTTCGACGCCTGGCTCGAGCCGTTGAAGGACTTCCGGGCCCGCCGCAACACCATCGAACCGATCGGGTCCACCGACCACCTGAGCTTCACCGACGTGGGGGTGCCCGGCTTCAACCCGATTCAGGACTATGTCAACTACGACGTGCGCACCCACCATACCAACATGGATACAGTGGAGCGTCTCGACGTGAAGGACATCAGCCAGGCGGCGGTGGTGATGGCCTGGTACGCCTACAATGTCGCCATGGCCGGTGAGAAGATTCCCCGGCCAGCCATGAAATAGGCTCGTGGCCCTTTCGAGCCGCTCTGATTCCCCTGCTGTGGGTGTAACGCGATTTGAGAGATCTGCGTCCAAAAGTAATCCATGCTTCAGAAGGGTATTGTTTGCCACGGAATGATCCTTGGCGCAGCCGGGATCATCTGCCTGTTCGCGCCGGCGATGTGCCGGGGCCAAGCCTCGTCTTTCAATATTTCGACCATTGCCGGGAACACCACCGCGGGCACCCTGGGCGACAACGGGGCCGCCACCAGCGCGGAGCTGAATGTGCCGATCCAGGTGGTGGTGGACTCCTCGCACAACGTCTACATCGCGGACAGCATCAACAACCGCATCCGCAAGGTCTCGGACGGAAAGATCACGACCATCGCCGGCACCGGTCAGCTGGGCTATTCGGGAGACGGGGGCGCCGCGACCAAGGCGCTATTGAACGACCCGTACGGCCTGTGGCTCGATTCCTCGGGGAACTTCTACATCGCGGACCTGGATAACCAGGTGGTCCGCAAGGTCACGGCTGGCGGCACCATCAGCACCGTGGCCGGCAACTATCCGGACGGGGCGGGCTTCTCCGGCGATGGCACTCCGGCCACCAATGCGCAACTCGCCCAGCCCTTCGGCGTGGTGACCGACAAAGCCGGAAACCTCTACATCACCGACAGCTTCAACAACCGCATCCGCATGGTGGACACCAGCGGCAACATGTACACCATCGCCGGAAACGGCACGGCAGGATATTCGGGCGATGGGGGCCCCGCGACCAGCGCCACTCTGTACAAGCCATTCGGTATTTCGATCGACAACGCGGGCAATCTCTACTTCGCGGACAGCTCCAACCATCGTATCCGCAAGATCGATACCAGCGGCAATATTACGACGGTGGCAGGCACGGGCACTCCCGGTTTTGCCGGCGATGGCGGCCTCGCAACGAAAGCCCAGCTCTTTCGGCCGTGGGACGTGAAGGTGGACTCGGCCGGGGACCTTTACATCGCCGACTACGACAACAACCGCATCCGCCTGGTGACCCCCGATGGCGTGATCAATACGATTGCGGGGAGTTCGGGTCCGGGTTACGCCGGCGATGGCGGCGCCGCCACCTCCGCCAAATTGAACTTCCCCACCGGCATCGCGCTCGATCCCAGCAACGGGAATCTCTATATCGCCGACTCCGGCAACAATGTCGTCCGGCAGTTGACGCCCACCGCGCCGGCCGTGAGCGCGGGCGGCGTAATTTCGGCTAGCGCTTTCGGCGGACTCCCGGCCATCGCGCCGGGCGGCTGGATCGAAATCTACGGCACGAATCTCTCGACCGACGAGCGCCAGTGGGGCGCGGCCGACTTCCAGGGTGCGCAGGCGCCCAACTCACTCGATGGCACCAGCGTCACCATCGGCGGGCAGCAGGCCTTCGTGGACTTTATCAGCGGCCGGCAGGTGAATGCGCAGGTACCGTCCAACGTCGCGACGGGCTCCCAGACGCTCACGGTGAAGACTCCGTCGGGAACGACGGCGGCGTACACGGTTACGGTGAATGCGATCGAGCCCGGCCTGCTGACTCAGTACACCGTCGCCGGGATTCAGTATCTGGGAGCATTCTCTACCGCTGGAACGCCCATCCTGCCCCCGGGCGCCGTGGCCGGGGTCACGTCGCAGCGCGCCAAGGCCGGCGATACGATTGTGCTCTACGGTGTCGGGTTCGGCCCGGTGACTCCCAATATTTCGGCGGGACAGGTGGTGCAGCAGGCGAACCAACTCGTCACAGCGCCCCAGATCACCATCGGCGGCACTCCCGCGACCGTGACTTTCGCCGGCCTCGTGCAGAATAGCGTGGGGCTCTTCCAGTTCAATGTGATCGTCCCGAGCGTGACTTCGAGCGACAAGGTGGCGGTGACTTTTTCGGTAGGCGGCGCGGCTGGGGCGCAGACCTTGTATACCACCGTGCAATAGGCGGGGCGGCGGTCCCCGTTACGAGAACGTGGTGTACACCTTGGCTTCCCAAGGAAAAATAGGCTCGCGCCCGATCCAATCCGGTGGGACGACCCGGTCCTGCGTCACTTCCCGCCACTGTTTTCCGGGTGGAGTGGCGGGCCAATCGGGCACCACATACTCGGCCGGGGAACCGGTGCTCACGAAATCGGAAAAATTCGCGAGCACCACCACCACATTCATTCCCGCCGCGCCTCGCGTCCACACCAGGACGCGCTTGCCAGCCGTGAAATCTACGTGAATGAAGTTGTTGTCGTTCACTCCGAGCGCCGCCGATGTCGTGCGGAACTTCACGACGCGGGAGACGTATGCCAGAATCCGCCGGCGCATCTGCGCGGTGTCGTCGGTTCCTTGGAGGCGGCCGTAATTAACGGGGTCCACCTGCTTGCCTCCGGCCTGTGTCACGTGGCCGGCCTGATCGAAACGCGAATGCTCATCGGCGAACTCGTCACCGGCCAAAATCATGGGAATCCCGACGGATGTCAACAGGCAGACGAACGCCAGCCTGCACCTCTTCTCGAGATCCAGGCCCGAAAGGCCCGAGTTCTGGAGAAAGTTGAACAGGCGCTCCCGGCGGAACCCTTCCACGTCGTGGCTGGTGATGTAATTGACCGCCTGAGTGCCGTCCGTAAATCCCAGACTGCGGCAGTCCACCATCATGCGGACATTGCTTTCAAAGGTCCCGTTATCGCCTTCGCCCAGGATGACGGAACGCACCAGCGATCGGAAGGGATCGTTCCACAGGCCGTCCAGGCGGCCCTGCGTCAGCAGCGCCATGGGCAGGCTCAACTCCTCGCCCACCACCAGCATCCGCCTGTCCGCCTCGGCCGAACTCACGCCTTGGGCCGCGCAACGCTCCTGGAATAGCGTTCGCGCGCGGTCTTTGAATCCCTGCACGAAGTCCCAGTTGGAAACGTTCTCCACGCTGTCGATGCGGATTCCGTCGATGTGGAAGTCGCGCATCCACCGGGTGATGAAGCTGAACATCAATTGGCGCGCCGGGGATAGAGAGACCTCGGCGCCCGAGATCGGGTCGTAAGCATTGACGAATCGGGCGTAGCGGAACAGCACGCTGCCAAAGCCGTTGCGAAGATTGTTCAGCCCCGTGCCTCGCGAGGTGTGCGCGTCTGGATCGTTGGGGTCGGCTTTGGGATCGGTGATATAGAAATCGTCCAGGTTGAGCGTCTGGTAGGGCTCGTGACGCGCAAAGGCCATCACCGTGTCCAGGAAAAAGCGGATCCCATGCTGATGGCCGGTGCGGATGAGCGTGGCCAGGTCCTGATTCGCCGTGGAGGAGGAGAAGCCTTCCGGAAAGCCTAATTCCGAGTCGGGCGCCAAAAAGTGTGCCGTGTCGTATCCCCAGTCGCGTTTGAAGAAACTGTCGGAGGGAGGCAGAAGCTCGATGGCGTTGATCCCAAGGTCGAGAAGGTAGGTCTTTCCGGCCTGCGCCACGTCGAGATTGTCGAAGTTCGCGCCGGTCGCGGCGATATCGATCAGGGACAGAACATCGCGAAAAGTTCCCACGCCAATATCGAAGTCCGGGGTGGAAGCGGTATTGGACCACGCGGTTGGCATTTCGTAGATCACGAGCTGATTGTTTGCGGGGAGCGTGGCCGGGCTCGGGTCGCCGGTGAAGTCGGCTTCCTCTCCAGCGGGGTCGCAGGGGATCAACTGGCCGCCCCGGAATTTGATCACCGCCGCGGGCTGCCGGTCATCCGTCGTAAAAGGAGGCGGCAGGCGGTTCGAGAGCAGGCGCCAGTCCACGGTCGATGCCGCCGGATCGGTGGTCTGAATGCCATCCGCCGGCTCGAAGAAATAGTGGTAGACCGAGCCGTCGGTCAAGCCGCAATCTGCAGCGGCGATTGCGAACAAGTCGGTGAATCCGGCTACGGCGAACATCGGGAATCGCCTCGCGCCTCCGAGTACCGGAGGATTGCCGGGTTGAAACTGGCCGATCACCAGCACCGGCGGGGCGACTGCGGGTTTCGCATGCCAAAGAACGAAGTGAGTGCGCTTACGGTCTAACAGGTCGGCACTGAGTGGCAAAGTGACCTCCTGGTTGCTTCTGAAATGATAGCGCGAAGAAATGCAGGCGCGGACTTTGGACTCTGGCTCATCGACCCGAAGTGGACGAAACTGTACTTCCGGATTTCGGCCGTAATCGGAGCTAACCCCTCCTGTTTACAACAAAGGCGACCGGAACTGTAGTTCCGGTTTTCGCATGGCCAGACGCGGCAGGCAGGAGTGTCCGCGCCACGGCGCTGGGGCCTGGTTCTATAAATGGAGTTTCAAGCTCCTATATCTGAAGATGGCCCACGAAGTGCTGGTTCCTAACCGATCTCACTGAGGAGGGCCACATGGCCAAAGGGTTCGTGTCCATCACTGTGGAACGCTGCAAGGGTTGCGGTTTCTGTGTCGAATTTTGCCCCACCCACGTTTTGGCACTATCGTCCGCTTTCAATTCAAAGGGTTATCATGCGCCTCACGTAGTCGCCGGAGAGAAGTGCAGCGGTTGCGACTTGTGCGGCATGTACTGTCCCGACTTCGCCATCTTTGGAGCGCGCTATGCACGCTGACCCCAAAGGTGTTCTTACGGGTGTCCATTTTCTTGACGGCGACCATGCCTGCTGTGAGGGAACGCTCGCAGCCGGTGCGCGATTTGCCGCAGGGTATCCGATCACTCCATCCACAGAGGTCGTCGAACGCTTTGCGTGGAGAATTCCCACTGTTGGCGGAATCTTCATCCAGATGGAGGATGAACTGGCGGCGTCGATCGCCATCCAGGGAGCCGTCTGGGGCGGTGCCAAAGCCTTCACAGTCACCTCCGGCCCTGGCTTCTCGCTCATGATGGAGCACATCGGGTATGCCGCCATGACCGAGACGCCCTGCGTCTTCGTGAACGTGCAGCGCGGCGGGCCGTCCACAGGACTGCCCACCCTGCCGGCGCAGGCCGATATGATGCAGGCCAAATGGGGCTCGCACGGGGACTACGGCATCATCGCGCTGTGTCCCAACTCACCGCAGGAGTGTTTCGATCTCACGATCACGGGCTTCAACCTGTCGGAAGAGTTCCGCGTGCCGGTGATGATGATGCTGGATGAGTGCGTGGGTCACATGACCGAAAAGGTGGTGATCCCCGAAGCCGACAAGATCGAAGTGACGCCCCGCCGTCAAACCACGTTGCCGGCGGACAAGTTCCGGCTCTACGAACCACGGGAAGACATGGTTCCCGACATGGTGAAGGCGGGCGACGGATATCGCTTCCATGTAACCGGGCTGACTCACGATCAGCGCGGCTACCCGAGCATGAACATCGAAACCCAGGACACCGGAATCCGGCGGCTGGTGGATAAGCTGAAGCCGCTCGCCAACGGGCGCGCGCTGTGCGAAACGGAGCACCTGGAAGATGCCGAGGTGGTGGTGGTCTCCTACGGAATCACCTCGCGCGTGGCGCAGAGGGCCTTGCAACTGGCGCGCGAACGGGGAGTTCGCGCCGGCAAGTTCCGCATCATCTCCGCGTGGCCCTTCCCCGAACAGCGGATCAGCGAGCTGGCCGGGCGGGTGAAGGCGTTTGTCGTACCCGAGATCAATCTCGGACAGATGGTGCACGAAGTAGCCCGCGCGGCCGCAGGGAAAGCCAAGGTGATCCCGGTCACGCATGCGGGCGGCAGCGTCCACAACCCCGAAGCGATTCTCAAAGCCATTGAGGAGGCAGCCCGATGAACACCGCGACACTCGAAGTTCCGTATGACATTCCGGCCGACGCGCGCAACCCCGTAGAGCCGTTTCTGCGGATGGAGCGCATGCCGCACATCTGGTGCCCTGGTTGCGGAATCGGAACCACGGTCAATTGCTTCACTCGCGCCCTGGAAGACTCCAAGGCCAACCTGGATAAAGTTGCGGTGGTCTCGGGAATCGGATGCACCGGCCGCGTAGCCGGGTATGCCAACCTCGATTCCTTCCACACCACCCACGGGCGGGCGATTCCGTTCGCTACCGGGCTCAAGCTGTCGAACCCCGATCTGCAGGTAGTGGTCTACTCGGGGGATGGCGACCTGTTCGCCATCGGCGGCAACCACTTCATCCACGCCGCGCGCCGCAACATGGATCTGAAGGTGATTTGCGTCAATAACCTGACCTACGCCATGACCGGCGGGCAGACCGCGCCCACCACTCCCGACCACGTGATCAGCGCCACGTCTCCTTACGGCGTGTTCGAACCGTCCTTCAACCTGGTCGCGCTGGCGGAAGCTGCGGGCGCCTCCTACGTGGCCCGCTGGACCACCTATCACGTGAAACAACTCAGCCGTTCCATGGGAGAGGTGCTCAACAAGAAGGGCTTCTGCTTCATCGAGGTGCTTTCGCCATGCCCCACCCTGTATCAGCGCCGCAACAAGATGGGTGACGGCCTGGACGCCATGAAGTTCTACAAAGAAGTCAGCAAGATCCGCCACGGCGCGCCTACCAGCGAGTGCTCGCTGACCAGGTCGGGTGAGATTGTAGTGGGCAAATTCGTGGATCGCGACCGCCCGGATTATCTGGAGCTGTTGCGGGCGCAAATGACCGAGTCGCTGGGCGACCGGTATGCGGAACCGGAGGTCTCATGCTGCAGTTGCTAACCGAAATTCGAATTGCCGGCTTCGGCGGCCAGGGTGTCA
>Ga0335079_10005612_pt1 | contig 14341 bp, 9 predicted proteins | sample Lox_Sample_33_FD_206719 | JGI IMG/M metagenome (GOLD analysis project Ga0335079, IMG submission 206719) | Soil microbial communities from Loxahatchee National Wildlife Refuge, Florida, United States - Lox_Sample_3.3 | ecosystem: Environmental > Terrestrial > Soil > Wetlands | place: USA: Florida...
GGCGAGAACGGCGCCGGCAAGTCGACGCTCATGGGCATCATCGCCGGACTTCTGCCGCCCGATACCGGCGAGCTGCGGCTCGAGGGCCGGCCGCTGCGCCTCGCCTCCCCGCGCGAGGCGCTCGAGCGCGGCATCGCCATGATCCATCAGGAGCTCAACCTGCTGCCCTTCATGAGCGTCGCGGAGAACATCTGGATCGGGCGCGAGCCCGTCAGCGGCCTCGGGCTCGTCCGCCATCGTGAGCTGCGCACCCGCACCCGGGAGCTCCTCTCGCGGCTGCGCCTCGACATCGATGCGGACGCCGAGCTGCGCACCCTGTCGATCGCCCAGCGGCAGATGGTGGAGATCGCGCGTGCCCTGTCGCACCAGCCGAAGCTCCTCATCATGGACGAGCCGACCTCGGCCCTCACCGAGCGCGAGGCGGAGCGGCTGTTCGTCGTGATCCGCGAGCTCAAGGCGCAGGGCACCGCCATCATCTACATCAGCCACCGGATGGATGAGGTGTTCGCGATCGCGGATGAGATCTCGGTGCTGCGCGACGGCCGCCACGTCGGCACCGACACTGCAGCCAACCTGAGCCGCGACACTCTCATCCGCATGATGGTGGGACGCGAGCTCTGCCAGTTGTTCCCCGCGCCTGCCCCGCCCCCCGGTGAGGTGCTGCTCTCGGTGCAGGGGCTGTCCCGCGAGCGCAAGTTCCACGACGTCAGCTTCGAGCTGCACACGGGCGAGATCCTCGGCATCGCCGGCCTCGTCGGCTCGGGCCGCAGCGCGCTCGCCGCCACGCTCTTCGGGCTCGCGCCGCCGACTTCGGGGACGATCAGGATCGCGGGGCAGAGCGTGCGCCTCGACTCCCCGTCCGCGGCCATGGCCCAGGGCCTCGCCTTCGTCACCGAGGATCGCAAGGAGAGCGGCTGCTTCGGCGGCCTCTCCGTGCTCGAGAACCTCGAGATCTCGGTACTGCAGCGTGAGCTGGTGCGTTTCGGCTTCATCGAGCGACGCGCTGCGCGCACGCGCTGCGCGTCCATGGCGTCGGACCTGAAGGTCAAGACACCCGGGCTCGATGTGCACATCGACACCCTCTCCGGCGGCAATCAGCAGAAGGTGCTGATCGGCCGCTGGCTGCTCACGAAACCGAAGATCCTGATCCTCGATGAGCCGACCCGCGGCGTGGATGTCGGAGCCAAGGCCGAGATCCACGAGCTCATTGCGCGCCTCGCCACGGCGGGCACCGCGGTGCTCCTGATCTCGTCCGAGCTCCCGGAGGTCCTCGGAATGAGCCACCGGATCCTCGTGATGCACGAGGGAAGGATCACCGGAATCCTCGCGAGGAGCGAGGCAGATCCGGTGAGGATCATGCAGCTCGCCGCTCGCTAGAGCGGGGTCCTGAAGGATGCAGCAGGCCGCCAACAGCTCCCCGCCAGTCATGCCGCGTGCCCGGCGCCTGCCACCGGAGCTCGGCATCCTGCTGGTGCTCGTGGGGATCGCCCTCGCCTTCGAGCTCCTCGGCTGGGTGCTCGTCGGACAGAGCTTTCTCATGAATGAGCAGCGCCTCATGGTCATGGTGCTGCAGGTCGCCGTGATCGGCGTCATCGCGGTCGGCGTCACACAGGTGATCATCACCGGGGGCATCGACCTCTCCTCGGGCTCGGTGGTGGCGCTCACGGCGATGGTGGCCGCGAGCCTCGCGCAGTCCTCGGACGCGGCGCGCGCCGTGTACCCCTCGCTCACCGACCTGCCGGTGATCGTGCCGCTGGCAGCGGGGCTCGCGGTGGGCGCACTCGCCGGGCTCGTGAACGGCACGCTGATCGCCTGGACGTCGATCCCGCCCTTCATCGCGACCCTCGGCATGATGGTGACGGCGCGCGGGCTCGCCCGCTGGTACACGCACGGCCAGCCGGTGAGCATGCTGTCGGAGGCTTACGCGGCGATCGGCAGCGGCGCAGGTCCCGTCGTCATCTTCCTCGGGACCGCGGTCGTGTTCGGCATCGCGCTGCGCTACACGCGCTACGGCAAATACACCTATGCGATCGGCTCCAACCCCCTGGCCGCGCGGGTCTCCGGGATCCGGGTGGGACGGCACCTGATCCTCGTCTACACCATAGCCGGCACGCTCTCGGGGCTCGCGGGAGTCCTCACCTCGGCCCGTGCGGTCTCCGGGCAGGCGGGCATGGGCACCATGTACGAGCTGGATGCCATCGCCGCCGCGGTGATCGGCGGCAGCTCGCTCTCCGGGGGCGTCGGCCGGATCACCGGTACGGTGATCGGCACCCTGATTCTCGGCGTCGTGACCTCGGGCTTCACGTTCCTGCGGATCGACGCCTACTACCAGGAGATCGTCAAGGGGGGAATCATCGTCGCCGCGGTGGTGGCCGACCAGTACCGGCGCCGGCGGCGAGCGACGCTGCGCTGAAGCGGCCCGCAGGTGGCGCGGCAGTTGCCCTGGCGTGGGCGGCGCGACACGATAGGGGCTTGGCCACCCTCTCCAGGTCAGGCAATCCCATGAGCAGCGATAACTACCAGCGGCGGGCCTTAGGCGACGGTCAGCCCTACGATCCGATGAAGGAGCCGCGTTTCACCGAGATCGCGACCTTCATGCGCGCGCCGCTCGCGGCCGCGCTCGATAACGTCGACATCGGCCTCATCGGCGTGCCGACCGATATCGCCGTCACCAACCGGCCCGGCGCACGCCACGGCCCGCGCGAGATCCGCAATTCCTCGAGCCTCATGCGCGGCTTCAACATGTCGCTCGGCGTCAACCCCTATGAGCTCTGCCGCGTGGCCGATCTCGGCGACGTGCGTCTCTCGCACCGCTACGATCTCGAGCGGCAGAACGAGGAGATCGAGGCCTTCTACCGCAAGGTGAAGGCGGCCGGCATCATCCCGGTGAGCGCCGGGGGCGATCACTCGATCACCTACCCGATCTTCCGCGCACTCGGCGCCGAACGGCCGGTCGGCATGGTGCACGTCGATGCGCACTGCGACACCTGGGGCGAATTCTTCGGCTCGAAGTTCACCCACGGCGCGCCCTTCCGGCTCGCGGTCGAGGCGGGCGTGCTCGATCCCAGGCGCACCATCCAGATCGGCATCCGCGGCGCGCAGAACTTCCTCGACGGCATCGAGTTCTCGAAGTCGCACGGCATGCGCGTCGTCTTCATGGACGAGTTCGCGGAGCTCGGTGTCGACAAGGTGATCCAGCTGGCGCGCTCAGTGGTCGGCGACGGCCCGACCTACATCTCCTTCGACGTCGATGGACTGGATCCGGTGTACGCGCCCGGCACCGGCACGCCCGAGGTCGGCGGCATCACGAGCCTCGAAGGCCAGCGGCTGCTGCGCGGACTGAAGGGTCTCAACCTGATCGGCGGTGACGTCGTCGAGGTGGCACCGGCCTACGATCAGACCGGCAACACGGCTCTCGTCGGCGCCACCATGATGTACGAGATCCTGTGCGTGGTTGCGGATGCCAACTTCGGCGCCGCGCGGCGCGCGCGGGTGAGCCGATGAACGCCTCGCGACAGAGCGTGTGGTCGGATGCCGAGCGCCAGGCGCGCATCGATCTCGCCGCCTGCCACCGGCTCGCGGCGCGCTTCGGCTTCAACGAGGGGATCGACAATCACCTGACGATGCTGGTGCCGGGGCGCTCCGATCGCTTCTACCTCGCGCCCTTCGGGCTCCTGTGGTCGGAGGTGCGGGCGAGCCACCTGCTCGAGCTCGACTTCGCCGGCAAGCTCGTCGCCGGGCGCGGGCTGGTCGAGGACACCGCGCTCTACATCCACCTGTCGGTGCACCGGCTGGTGCCCGCCGCGCGCTGCGTACTCCACACGCACATGCCGTACGCCACCGCCCTCGGCATGCTCGAGGATCCGCGCCTCGAGATGGCATCCCAGGCGGCGATCGGCTTTCACGAGGAGATCGCCTACGTCGATTACAACGGGCTCGCGCTCGACTACAGCGAGGGCGAGCGGCTGGCACGCGCCATGGGAGCCAAGCCGGTCGCGCTGCTGCGTAACCACGGCGTGCTCGTGCTCGGCGATTCCCCGGCGCAGGCCTTCGAGCGGCTGTACTTCCTCGAGCGCGCCGCCCAGGCGCAGCTGCTGGCGCTCTCCTCGGGGCGCGCGCTCCATCGGGTACCGGAGCCGGTAGTCGCAGCGACCGCGGCGCAGTTCAAGTCCTGCACCGACGTCGGCGGCGAGGGACGGACGCAGCTGCATTTCGAGGCGCTGAAGCGCCTCCTGGATCGCACCGAAGCGGACTACGCAGGCTGAGCCCGGTGCCGAATCCAGCAGCCGAGAGCGATGCCGTGCCCACGGCGGCCGCGGCGCGCGCGGCCGGACTGTCGCGGCCCATGTACGTGGTCGCGCTGCTGTCGCTCGCGCTCGCCATCAACTACATCGACCGTGGGGCGATGCCGACGGCTGCGCTGCAGATCCGGCACGACCTCAGCCTCAGCCCCCAGGACTACGGCATCCTCTTCTCGGCGTTCTGGTACATCTACTCGTGGGTGCAGATCCCGGTCGGTGCTCTCGCCGAACGCTACGGCGCGCACCGGGTGCTCGCCGCCGGACTCGTGATCTGGGCCGGCGCCACCATGCTGATGGGCGCGGCGGTCGGCTTCTGGTCGCTGCTCCTCGTGCGCTTGATGCTGGGTCTCGGCGAGAGCGTCGGCTTCCCGTGCGTGTCAAAGCTCCTCGCCTGTGTCGTGCCGCTGGCGAGTCTCGGCAGGGCGAACGGCATCGTCGGCCTCGGCTACCTCATGGCGCCGGGCATCGGGATCCTGATCGCGGGGATGCTCATCGCGACGGTCGGCTGGCGCGTGATGTTCGTGGCGCTCGGCGCCGCCTCGCTCCTGTGGCTGGTGCCGTGGTCGCGGGCGAAGCTGCCGCAGCTCGCCACGGCGCCTGCCGATGCGACGACGCCTACCTGGCGCATGGTGCTGTCGCAGCGCGGGCTCTGGGGCACGAGCCTCGGGCTCTTCTCGAGCAACTACCTGTGGTACTTCATGCTCGGCTGGCTGCCGAGCTATCTCGAGGAGGAACACGCGTTCTCGATGAGCAGCATGGTGTGGGTCAGCAGCGCCGGCTACGTCGTCAACGGCCTGACGGCACTGCTCACCGGCTACCTGGTGGACCGCTACGTGCGCCGTGGCGGATCGGTGAGCTTCGCCTGGAAGCTCATCATGGTGCTCGCGCACAGCGGCTCGGTGGTCTTCATGCTGATCATGGCCTGGGGCTCACAGGCGGCGGCGGTCGCCGGCATGCTCGGCTTCCAGGTGGGGATGGGTGCCTCATCCGCCGGCACCTACGTCATGGGGCAGATCCTCGGCGGCCCCAAGGCCTCGGGCCGCTGGGTCGGGATCCAGAATTCGATCGGCAACGTGCCCGGCATGATCTCGCCGGCGCTCACTGGCTTCATCGTCCAGCGCACCGGACACTATGAGCTCGCCTTCGTCGCCGCTGCCATCATGAGCGCGCTCGGCATCGTCGGTTGGATCGGCATGGTCCCGCGCCTCGAGCCGCTCGACTGGTCGCGCTGCCGGGCGATTCTCTACAAGGGAGCCAGGTAGTGCCGGTCGGCTCGCTCGAGGTCGCGCTCCAGCACGCAGCGCGGCTCCTGCCGTTGAAGCCTGAGCTCGCCGCCGAGCAGGCGCGCGAGATCCTCAAGGCCGCGCCCGATCATCCCCTGGCGACGCTCCTCCTCGCGCTCGGGGAGCGCGGCAGCGGCGATTTGGCCCCCGCCCTCGCCCGCCTCGAGGAACTCACCGGCCGCCAGCCCAACTGGGCCGAAGCGCAGTACGAGCTCGGGGTGACACTCGGCGCAGCCGGCAGGGGCGAAGCCGCGATCGCAGCGCTCCGGCGCGCGGTTGCGCTGCAGCCCGACCTGCCCGACGCCTGGCGCGCGCTCGCCGACCACCTCGCAGCGGCCGGCGATACGGACGGCGCGGATGCGGCCTACGCGCAGCACATCAAGGCCTCGACCCGCGATCCGCGCCTCATCGCGCCCGCCGCCGCACTCGTCGGGAACCGCATACCGGAAGCCGAAGCGCTGCTGCGCGCGCACCTGAGGCTTCATCCGACCGATGTCGCGGCGCTGCGCATGCTCGCCGAGGTTGCGGCTCGCTTACGCCGCTGGAACGATGCGCAGACGCTCCTCGAGCGCTGCCTCGCGCTCGCCCCGGGGTTCGATGCGGCCCGTCACAACTATGCGACCGTGCTCAACCGCCAGGGCCGGCCCGCCGCGGCACTCCCGCACGTCGAGCGGCTGCTCGCGCGCGAGCCGCGCAATCCCGGCTACCGGAATCTCAAGGCCGCGGTGCTCGCCAATCTCGGCGAGTACGCCGAGTCCGCCCGCATCTACAAGGGGGTGCTCGATGAGTTCCCGCACCAGAGCAAGGTATGGATGAGCTACGGGCACTCGCTCAAGACCACCGGCCGCGCGGCTGAGGCCATCGCCGCCTACCGCGGCGCGATTGCGCGCGAGCCGAGACTCGGCGAGGCCTGGTGGAGCCTCGCGAACCTCAAGACCTTCGACTTCTCGGCGGCCGACGTGACCGCGCTGCGCGCCGCGCTCGCGCGCGAGGACCTGAGCGAGGATGACCGGCTGCATTTCGAGTTCACACTCGGCAAGGCGCTCGAGGACGCGGGCTCCTACGAGGAGTCATTCCGGCACTACGTGGCGGGCAACGCGCTGCGGCGCAGGTCGCTTCCATACAGCGCAGCGGAGAACTCCGCCTTCGTGCGCCGCTCGCGCCAACTGTTCACGCGGGAGTTCCTCGAGTCGCGCCGCGGTGCAGGTGCGCCCGCGCGCGACCCGATCTTCATTCTCGGTCTGCCGCGAGCGGGCTCGACGCTCATCGAGCAGATCCTCGCCAGCCATTCGCGGGTGGAAGGCACCATAGAGCTGCCGGACGTACCGCAGATGGCCCGCGAGCTCTCCGAGCGCGGGGGCGCAGGGCCCGAGGGCTTCTTCCGGGCGGTCGCGAGCCTCGGGAGCACGGACCTCGCCGCACTCGGCGAGCGCTACCTCGAGGGGACCCGGGCACTGCGCAAGACCGCCGCCCCCCTCTTCATCGACAAGATGCCGAACAACTGGCTCTATGTGGGGCTCATTGCGCTCATCCTGCCGAACGCAACCATCATCGATGCGCGCCGCCATCCGCTCGGCTGCTGTTTCTCCTGCTTCAAGCAGCACTTCGCCCGCGGCCAGGGCTTCGCCTACGCGCTCGAGGACCTGGGCTCCTGGTACCGCGACTATGTTGCGCTGATGCACCACTTTGATGCGGTCCTCCCCGGAAAGGTGCATCGGGTGCTGTACGAGGACATGGTGCGGGACACCGAGGGTCAGGTGCGCGCGCTGCTCGAGCATTGCGGTCTGGAATTCGAGGCCGCATGCCTGCGCTTCTACGACAATGAGCGCTCCGTACGCACCGCGAGCTCCGAGCAGGTGCGCCAGCCGATCTTCACGACCGGTCTTGAACAATGGCGACATTTCGAGCCGTGGCTCGGTCCTCTGAAGACTACACTCGGCTCGGTGCTGACGGCCTACCCGGAAGTGCCCGCAGATGTGACAATAGAGCCACAATAGTTTCGATCGCCGCGGTCCGATGCCGGGCCGCATTCACTTTGGGGGGAGATCCATGACACGTAGTCGACGCAGAAAGCTGCTGCGCGCAGCCTCCGGTCCGGGCAAGCGGCAGGCGCCTCTTCGCACCGGTCTGCCTCTGGCCTCCGCGGTGCTCGCGGCCATCCCTGCCGCCTACGCACAACAGGCACAGCAGCAAGCGACCACCGAGAGCGCCGGCGGCCTCGAGCAGATCGTGGTCACGGCGCAGAAGCGCACCGAGAATCTGCAGGACGTGCCGATCAGCATCCAGGCGCTCGACACGCAGAAGCTCGAGCAGCTCAACATCACCGACATCGACGACTACGTGAAGTACCTGTCGGGCGTCACCACGGTGAAGGGCCTCGGCCAGGGCGGCAACGGCGTCGGTACCACCCACATGTACATGCGTGGCGTGGTGAGCGGCCAGGACGGCAACCACTCTGCCTCGCAGCCGAGCGTCGGCACCTACCTCGACGAGCAGCCGATCACGACCATCGACGGCACGCCGGACATCCACGTCTACGACATCGCGCGCATCGAAGTGCTGGAGGGACCGCAGGGGACTCTGTACGGCGCGAGCTCGGAAGCCGGCACCATCCGCATCATCACCAACAAGCCGGACACCAACAAGTTCTCCGCCGCCTACGACATCGCCGTCAATTCGATCGATCACGGCGGCATCGGCACGGTGGCCGAGGGCTACGTGAACCTGCCGCTGTCGCCGATCGCCGCGGTGCGCCTGGTCGGCTGGGACGAGCACGATGCCGGCTACATCCATAACGTCGCCGGCACCAACGCCACGGCCGGCATCGCCAACGGCGTGCGCACCTTCCCGACTTCGGGGCTCTCGATCGACAACTCGGGCGAGACCGACAACCAGTACAACCCGGTGTCGACCTGGGGCGGACGCATCGCGGGGCTGCTGAAGCTCGGCGACAACTGGACCGTTACCCCGACCTTCGTGGGACAGTCGCTCAACGCCAACGGATTCTTCGGCTTCGATCCTGCGGTCGGGGATCTGCAGGCGGTGCGCTACGGTCCGGAGAGCAACCAGGACTCCTTCACGCAGGCTGCGCTCACCGTCGAGGGCAAGGTGAGCGATTTCGACATCACCTATTCGGGCGGCTGGTTCGTGCGCAACACGCACACGCTCTCCGACTACAGCGACTACAGCTACTACTACGACAAGTTCTTCGCCTCCGGCTGCCAGTGGGTGACGCAGAGCGGCTACAACTATCTGCAGGCGAATCCGGCGGCGCTGGGCAACTGCTACGGCGGGACCATGTACCCCGCGGGCGACCACGTCGAGCCGCAGGAATACGTGATCACCAACGGTCACTACACCAAGTGGAGCCACGAACTGCGCCTCACGACGCCGCAGGAGTACCCGCTGAAGGGAATCGTCGGCCTGTTCGCCGAGCGGCAGGTGCACGAGATCTGGGAGCAGTACACGATCCCGGGCGCGGACGGCAACCCGTACACGCAGAATCCGCAGGGCTTCGCTCCGAGCCTCTCGATCCCCGGCGTCAGCGGCAACACCGTCTGGCTGACCGACGAGGAGCGCGTCGACCGGGACCAGGCGGCGTTCGGCCAGGCGACCTGGGACATCTCCAAGAGCTGGCAGATGACCGGCGGCATCCGCTTCTACAAGTACGACAACTCGATACAGGGCTTCTACGGCTACTCGGAGGCCTACCAGGACCAGACGGGGTACTTCCCCGGACAGAAGATCTGCGGCCCGAACCCGGCGGCTCCCGGCGCGCCGCTGCTGCCGACTTTCGAGCCCTTCCACGGCGCGCCCTGCACGGACCTGAACTCGGCGGTGTCCGACTCGGGTCGCACCTACAAGGCGAACCTCACCTACAAGTTCGACCCGAACAAGCTGTTCTACTTCACCTATTCGACCGGCTACCGCCCGGGTGGCGTCAACCGCGTGTTCGATGCCGCCATCAATGCGGTGTTCCCGCCGTACAAGGCCGACTTCCTCACCAACTGGGAGCTCGGCTGGAAGACCACCACCGACGATCACACGTTGCGGTGGAACGGCGCGCTGTTCCTCGAGAACTGGAACAACTTCCAGTTCCTGTTCCTGGGTCCCAACAGCGTAACGGTGGTGCAGAACGCGGCTTCGGCGCAGATCAAGGGTCTCGAGACCGACCTCGAGTGGGCAGCCTCGACCAACCTGCTGATCTCCGGCAGTGCCACCTATCTGCACGCAGTGACCACGGCAAACTACTGCGGTCCGGCTGCCACCATCCCCGGCACGTCGATCCAGTCGACCGACTGCCCCAACCAGGTCAACACCTATGCCGACGGCATCCCGGCGCCCAACGGGCCTGAGGCGCCATCGGGAACGCAGCTGCCGGTAGCCCCGAAGTTCAAGATGAACCTCGTGGCGCGCTACACCTGGACGGTGGACAACTGGGACGCCAACCTCCAGGCCGCGGGCATGTACCAGAGCCAGACCGAGCCGCTGCTGCGCCTCATCGACCAGATCGCGCTCGGCCCGATGCCCTCCTACGCACTGTTCGACCTGTCGGGGGGCGCCGAGCACAGCAACTTCTGGTTCAAGCTCGCGCTCACCAACGTGTTCGACAAGCGCGCCCAGCTCACGCGCTTCGTCGAGTGCGCGACCACGACCTGCGGACCGCAGCCGTACGCCATCCCGACGCAGCCGCGCACCATCGCGCTCACGGTCGGGCAGCGCTTCTAGGGCCGCAGCGCAAACACGCTCGCGGGAGTCAAGCTCCCGCGAGCGTGCGCTCGATCGCACGGCTCAGGCGCTCGAGCAGCTCCGCCAGCTCCGCGTCGCTCGCGTTGTAGGGCGGCGCCACGATCACCGTATCCCCCGCGGTGCCGCCGACGTTCCCGGAGCACGGATACACGATGAGCCCGTCCTCGAAAGCACGCCGCCCGAGTGCCTGGCTGAAGGCGCGCTCGGCCGGCAGCGGCTCGCGTGTGGTGCGCTCGCGCACGAACTCGATGCCGATGAGGTAGCCGCGGCCGCGTACATCGCCCACCACCGGGAAGCGCTCGAGCGCACTGCGCAGCTCCCAGCGCAGCACCTCGCCGCGCTCGCGCACCCGACTGATGAGCTTCTCGCGCTGGATGATGCGCTGTACGGCGAGCCCGGCGGCGCACGCCGTCGTGTGCCCCGTATAGGTGTGTCCGGTGAGGAATGCGCCGTGCGCCTCGAGGATGGCCGCCCCGACCGGTTTCGTCACCAGCGTCGCTGCGAGCGGCACGTAGCCGCCCGCGAGCCCCTTGCCGATCGCGAGGATGTCCGGCACGACGCGGTCGTGCTCGAGCGAGCGCCAGGTGCCGCAGCGACCCGAGCCGCACATCACCTCATCGGCGATCATCAACACCTGGTGCCGCGCGCACACCGCACGCACCGCCTGCGCATAGCCCTCCGGAGCCGGCACCGCCCCGCCGGCCGCACCCACCACCGGCTCGAAGATGAAGGCGGCCACCTGGTCCGCCCCCAGCGCCTTGATCTTCTCCTCGAGCTCATCCGCCAGCGCCTTCACGAGCGCCGCACCCGTGAGACCGCGCAGCGGCCGGTAGGCATTGGCGGCGGAGACGAAGGACGCCGGCAGCAGGCTCCCCTCGAACGGGCGCCGCCGCTCCTGGAATCCCGACACCGAGAGCGCGCCGAGCGTATTGCCGTGATAGGAGCGCTCGCGCGCGATGAAATGCCGCCTGGAAGGCATACCGCGCGCGTCCCAGTACTGCAGCGCCACCTTGAGCGCCCCCTCCACCGCCTCCGAGCCGCTGCCCGAGTACACGATGTGCCCGAAGTCGCTCCCCGCGAGCGACAGCAGCAGGCTCGTCAGCTCCTCCAGCGGCTCGCTGCTGAAGAGATAGCGGTAGCCGCACGCCACTTTGGAAAGCTGCACGGCGATCGCCGCATTGACCTCGGGATGACCGTGTCCGAGGCTGAATGCCGCGGGCCCCCCTGAGCCGTCGAGATAGCGCTTGCCGGTGGAGTCGTAGAGATAGCTCCCCTCGCCGCGCACGATGCGCGGCAGTGCGCCCATTCCCCACCCCGAAGGTCGCGTCGCGCTCATGCTCGCTGGCGCAGCCCGATGAGAAGCATCGCGAGAGCGGCGATGACGAAGGGAACGGCGAACAGGAAATACAGCTGCGCCGGCGCCCAGCCTGAGTCGAGCAGCGCCCCCGTCACGATCGGCGCGAGGATCGCTCCGAGGCGGCCGATGCCGATCGCAGAGCCCATGCCGGTAGCACGCACTGCCGTCGGGTAGAGCGGCGGTCCGACCGCATACAGGCCCGACATCGCGGCGTTGGTGATGAGCCCGAGGAGCAGCGCCGTCCACAGCGCGATGTCGACGTGGTGCACGGCGATGCCGAAAGCGACGATCAGCAGCGCCGAGGCGATGAGCGCCGCGAAGTGCAGCCGATGGGCGTCGAAGCGCATCGCAGCGAGCGCGAATCCGCCGCAGCCGGCGATGCCACCGAGATTGAAGAGCACGCCCGCGGCGAGCCCGAGTCCGGCGCTCGCGCCCGCGGCATTGAGCAGGCGCGGCGTCCAGCTCACCGAGAAGTAAAACGCCGCCATGGTGCAGAAGAACATGGCCCACACGAGGAACGTGCGCCCCGTGAGCAGCAGCTCGAGCGGCACCCGGCCCTCGGCGGATGACCCGGCGCGCTCGGGCAGCGCGCTCAAGGCCGGCTGACGCATGCGCGCGAGCAGCGCATTGAGCCGCGTGAGCGCCCCGCCCGGGCGGCGCGTGATGAGGAAGTCGAGCGACTCGGGGAGCCCGAGCGCGGCGATGAGCACCATGGCGAGCGACATCGCCCCGCCGATCGCGAACGCCGAGCGCCAGCCGTAAACGGGTATGGCGAGCGCCGTCAGTGCGCCGCCGAGCGTCGCGCCCACGGGATAGCCGGTCGAGTAGGCCGCGAGCGCCGCGGCGCGCCAGCGGTCGGAGGAGTATTCGGCGACCACCACCGCCGTGCTCGCGATCGTGCCGCCGATGCCGATACCGGTCACCGCGCGCAGCACCAGCAGGTCGAGGAAGTCGCGCGCCGCCACCGAGCCCAGCATGCCGAGCGCGGCGAGGCTCGCGGCGATGAGGATGATGCGGCGGCGGCCGATGAAGTCGGCGAGCGGCGCAAGAGTGAGCGAGCCCACCGCCATGCCGATCAAGCCGGCGCTGAGCAGCCAGCCGAGCCGCCCATCGGTGAGGCCCCAGGCCGCCTTGACCCCGGAGGCCGAGAATGCCATCGCCAGCACGTCGAACCCGTCGAGCATGTTGAGGCCGACACACACGGCGATCGCCGTGAGCTGAAAGCCCGTGAGCGGCCCCTTGGCGATGAGCTGCTGAACGTTGGTATTCACAGTGTCCCTCCCGGGATGCCTATTGTGCGGGCTTTGGAGCTATGCTGCCTAACCCGTGCACCGGATGGGGGTTCGGCCGTGACGAGCGAGGCAGTCTTCATCACCTGCGCCCTCACGGGCTCGGGCGATTCGGTCAAAAAGAGCCCGCACGTGCCCGTCACGCCGGCGCAGATCGCCGCTGCGGCACTCGAGGCGCACGCCGCGGGAGCCGCGATCGTGCACATTCACGTGCGCGATCCGGCCACCGGGGCCCCGAGTCGCAGCACCGTGCTGTATCGCGAAGTGGTGGAGCGCATCCGCGCGCGCAACACCCAGGTGATCCTCAATCTCACCGGCGGCATGGGGGGCGATATCCTCTTCGGCCCCGACGAGGCGCCGCTCAACCTCGCCAAAGGCACCGACTTCGTCGGTCCCGCCGAGCGCATCGGCCACATCGTCGAGCTCCTGCCCGAGATCGCCAGCCTCGACTGCGGCTCGCTCAATTTCGATGAGCAGCTCTACGGCACGACGCCGCGATACCTGCGCGAGATCGCCGGGGCCTACCGCGCGCGCGGCGTGCGACCGGAGATCGAGGTGTTCGAGCTCGGGCACATCGAGCTCGCCCGCCAGCTCATGGGCGAGGGGCTGATCGAGAGCTCCGCGCTCTTTCAGCTCTGCCTCGGCATCAGGTACGGCGCTCCGGCGACCCCGCGGGCCATGGCGGCGATGCGCGATGCGCTGCCTCCCGGGGTCACGTGGTCGGCCTTCGGCGTCGGGCGCCTGCAGATGCCGATGGTCGCCCAGGCGGTGCTGCTCGGGGGCAACGTGCGCGTCGGCCTCGAGGACAACCTCTATCTGGAGAAGGGCCTGCTCGCGACCAACGGCCAGCTGGTCGAGCGCGCGGTGAAGCTCATCGAGCTCCTGGGGGCGCGGGTGCTGAGCTCGAGTGAGACCCGCGAGCGACTCGGCCTGCACTCCCCCTGAGGCCTCAGCCGAGCCTCACCGCGGCTCCCGTCGTGAGGCTCTCGCCTGCCGCTACTGCGAGATGCAGCGCCGCGACGCCGTCCTCGAAGTCCGGGCTCATCGGCCGCCCCTCCTCCACCGCCCAGAGGAAGGCATCGAGCTCGGAGCGATAAGCCTCCGCGTAGCGCTCGATGAAGAAATTCAGCACCGGCGCGCGCGCCGCGGTGCGCTCCGCGCTCCACGCCTCGACCGAGGTGGCGCGCTGATTTGCCGCGAGCAGCATCCCCGCCGCACCGAAGATCTCCACACGCTGGTCGTAGCCGTAGACACTGCGGCGGGAGTTGTTGATCTGCAGCAGCGCGCCCGAGCGCGCCTCGAGCGAGATCGCGCAGGTGTCGATGTCGCCCAGGCGTCCGATCCCGGGATCGACGAGGTTGC
>Ga0335079_10005613_pt1 | contig 14341 bp, 11 predicted proteins | sample Lox_Sample_33_FD_206719 | JGI IMG/M metagenome (GOLD analysis project Ga0335079, IMG submission 206719) | Soil microbial communities from Loxahatchee National Wildlife Refuge, Florida, United States - Lox_Sample_3.3 | ecosystem: Environmental > Terrestrial > Soil > Wetlands | place: USA...
TCCCCTTCAACGAGCAGGCGCTCGAAGACGACTTTTCTCACCTCACCAGGTTTCTCCTCGCTGCCCCGCGCGACTATTTTCTCTATCGCGATTTCCAGTCGCGCAACATCATGCTCCTCGACAGCAGCCCCTATTTCGTCGACTATCAGGGAGGCCGCAAGGGCGCGCTCCAATACGACATCGCATCTTTGCTCTACGACGCCAAAGCCGATCTCCCGCCTGCGCTCCGCCAGCAGCTCCTCGACGCCTATCTCGACAGCCTCGGCAATTTCATCGCTCTCGATCGCAGCGCCTTTATGCATTACTACTATGCGTACATTTATGTGCGTATTCTTCAGGCGCTCGGCGCTTATGGATTCCGCGGCTTCTACGAACGCAAGACACACTTTCTTCAAAGCGTTCCCTACGCGCTACGCAACATCCGCTGGCTCCTGCACAATGTCGAATTGCCCGTCGCGCTGCCCGCCCTCACCGAGGCATTCCGCAGCATGGTCGCCTCGGAAAAGCTGCAGGGCGTCTCCTCGCCCCCCGGCCAACTCACCGTGCGGGTCACAAGCTTCTCGTTCCACCGCGGCCTGCCAGTCGACGACACCGGCAATGGCGGTGGTTTTATCTTCGATGGCCGCAGTCTACCCAATCCAGGCCGCGAAGACCGCTTTAAAGTCTTAACTGGGAGAGACGCGCCCGTCGCCGAATACCTCGAACAACAGGAAAGTGTCCGCCAGTTTCTCGCCAGCGTGATTGCCCTGGTCGATCCGAGCGTGGCAAATTATCAGAGCCGCGGATTCAAGAATCTCATGGTATCGTTTGGCTGCACCGGAGGGCAGCACCGCTCGGTCTATCTCGCCGAGCAACTGGCCAGGCATCTTCGAGACGCCGGCGTCGATGTCAGGCTCCAACACCGCGAACTGGAGAAAACGCCTTCATGAAAGCCATGATCTTTGCCGCCGGGCTCGGAACTCGCCTCCGCCCGCTCACCGACGATCGCCCCAAAGCTCTCGTGGAACTTGACGGCCGCACCCTCCTTGAAATCACGCTCGCACGCCTTCGCACCTTTGGCATTAGTCACGTCGTCGTCAACGCCCATCACTTCGCCGATAAGCTCGCCGCCTATCTTGCCGCCCACAATAACTATGGCATGCATGTCGACATTTCCCGCGAGGTTGACCTGCTCGACACCGGTGGCGGCCTCAAGCACGCCGCTCATTTTTTTCTCGAAAATCTTGACAATCCCGACGAACCCATCCTCGTCCACAATGTAGACGTCATCAGCACCATCGACTTCGCCCGCATGGAAGAGGCTCATCGCGGAGGCCAGGCCCTCGCTACTCTGGCTGTTCAGAAACGTTCCACCTCGCGTTACTTGCTCTTCGATGAGCATCGTCATCTTTGCGGACGCCGCCTCGGTCGCGAAGCCACCGCCGAAATGGTGCGCCCCTCCCGCCGCGTCGAGTCCCTCGCATTCTCAGGCATTCACATCATCTCCCCTCGGCTCCTTACCAAGTTGACCGAAACCGGTGCTTTCTCGATCATTAACGCTTATTTACGTCTGGCAGGGAGGGGAGAAGCCATTCGCGGGTTTCACGCCGATGAATATGACTGGCGCGATGTCGGACGCCTCGAAGACCTACAGAAGGCTGAGCGTGATCTAACCCTGAACCGTTCGTCAGCTACTACGAGTTAAGAACAAAGAGCTAGAGCTTGAAGATGAGAGCTGCGCTCTAGCCGGAGTGCCCCATCCTAAAATCGCGGTTTTTGCGATTTCAGGGTGGGATTCCACAACCTTTGATGCGATGGGTGGTCGGCTATCCGCGCGTTTCACGGGAACGTCTCTATGCTTTACTTCTTCTGAGAACTAAGACCCAACACCTAAGTCCTGGCCCCAGCCTTCTCCACAATTGACAGCACCGCACCCTTTTCCTGCTTCTTCTTCTTCGACCTTTTGCGCGCCGGGGCAGGCTTTCCCACCAAATCTGCCACCGTTGTGCTCTCCAGAATCTTTGCCGCCGAATCTCGAACTTTCAAAAATATCTCATACAGCGCGCGATGCTCAGCGTCGGAAGCAATCAAGCTTCGCAGTTGCTCCGCGTCGCCAAACGGCGCCAGCGGACCATCCACCAGCCGAATAATTTCACTCAGCGCGATCTCCGACGGCGGCCGCCTCAATTGATATCCCCCCTTGGCCCCGCGCACGCTTTCCACAATCCGCGCGTTCTTTAGTTCCAGCAAAATCAGCTCAAGAAATTTCTCCGGCAGGTCATGATCCATAGCGATGTCGCGGATCTTTACCGTCCCGGTACCGTAGCGCGTGCCAAGCGTCATCAGCGCTTCGAGCGCATACAAACCCTTTTGCGAGATTTTCAACCTCGTCTCCTTTCAGACCGCAGCAATTGCAGGTACTTTAGTTCGCTTGCAAAGCCTTTGCAACTAACTTCCAAGGATTTCACATATCCGAATAACTGACGCCAAGACCCAATTTGAAGTTCCGCAACTCGCTTTGAAATGAGACTATAATCCGCGGCCGGCTATGGTAGCTGGCTCACCGAAGCGGCTCCTTTCGACTAAACTATCGGGGATTCACAATTGAATCCAATCATTGGAGCCATTAAGAATCAAATTGCCTGCGCCATCGCGACGAAATCGAGTTCAACGCTCCACCGATCAAAAGTTCAAACCATTAAACTGATCATCATAAAAAGGGAACCTAACTGATATGGCGATTGCAACAACGAATCCGGTAACCGGCGAAGTGCTGAAGACATTCGAGCCGCTGACAGCGGCAAAGATCGAAGAGAAAATTCAGTTGGCGTCGGCCGCCTTTCGGGCGCATCGGCGCACGCCGTTCGCTGAGCGCGCGGCCAAGATGATGCGCATCGCGGAAATCCTCGACAGAGAAAAAGACGAATGCGGACGCTTGATGACTCTGGAAATGGGCAAGCCGTTGAAAGCGGCTGTTGCCGAAGCGGCGAAATGCGCCGTCGGCTGCCGCTTCTACGCCGAGAACGCTGAAAACTTTCTGGCCGACGAGATCATTCTGACCGCCGCCCGCCGCAGTTTCGTCCGTTACCTGCCGCTTGGCCCAATTCTGGCCGTGATGCCCTGGAACTTTCCTTTTTGGCAGGTAATGCGTTTTGCTGCCCCTGCCTTGATGGCAGGCAATGTCGGTTTGCTCAAGCACGCGTCGAATGTTCCGCAATGCGCCCTGAAGATCGAAGAAATCATTCGCCGTGCCGGCTTTGCCGAGGGCGTCTTCCAAACTCTGCTCATCGGTTCTGGCCCGGTCGACGGAATCTTGAATGATCCGCGCATCGCGGCCGCGACCCTCACCGGCAGCGAGCAGGCCGGCATTCAGGTCGGAATTTCGGCCGCCAAGCGCATCAAGAAGGTAGTGCTGGAGCTGGGTGGAAGCGATCCTTTCGTGGTGATGGCGAGCGCCGATCTCGACGCCGCCGTAACGACGGCAGTCGAAGCGCGAATTCAGAACAATGGGCAATCCTGCATCGCGGCAAAGCGCTTTATCGTCGCGGAGAAGATCGCCGATGAATTCGAGCGCAAATTCGTCGCCCGTATGCAGGCTTTGAAGATCGGCGATCCCTTCGACGAAGGTACTCAACTGGGGCCGCTAGCGAATGCCGAGGCTGTTACCTCCCTTGATTCCGACGTGCAGAAAACTGTCGCCGCCGGAGCACGCGTACTGACCGGCGGCCATCCACTCGATCAACGCGGATTCTATTACGCTCCCACCGTGCTGGCCGATGTTCCGAAGGATTCGCCGGCATATAAAGAGGAGTTTTTCGGACCAGTCGCATCCATCTTCAGGGTCAAAGATATTGATCAAGCCATCGCTCTTGCCAATGACACCCGCTTCGGTCTGGGCGCTAGCGCCTGGACAAACGACCCTGCCGAGACAGAGCGATTCATCAACGAACTCGACGCGGGCATGGTCTTCATTAACAAAATGGTGGCTTCTGATCCGCGCGTGCCGTTTGGTGGCGTGAAAGCCTCAGGTCATGGAAGGGAATTATCGGTGCAGGGCATTCGGGAGTTCGTGAATGCAAAAACGGTCTGGATCCAATGACCTGCTGTGCGATGTCATCCTGAGCGAAGCAAGAACAGCGCGAAGCACGGTTCTTGTGTAGTCGAAGGACCCCTATACCCCCAACAACTGCGCGATTATAAGCAAGTGATAGAGGACGCCCGACCCCTAAAATCGTGCCTTTTTTGCGATTTTAGGGGGCCAAGTGAAAAATCCGTTCTTCAGATCAATTCAGACCGATTCAGACGGTCTTCATTGACATCTGGAACGATACGATTCAATATGCCAACGATCTGTTAAATACATTCCTGCAGGACAGGGGTTCCGCAGGAATCCAAAACAGGAGAAAAGCGATGACCGACGAGACCCGCAAGGATCAGGAAAAGAAAGACGAACTGACAGAAAAAGACTTGGATCAGGCATCGGGGGGACACGCCAAACCCATGCACGAGCGAAGCGAGGGTCGGGAGCGTAATGAGGGACGCAAAAACGAAGGGATTCAGCGCCACTAGCCGATTGTTGATTGCATCTCGTTCGCTATGACCCGGCAGTCGCCATGACTGCCGGGTTTTTCATTTGTCCCGCATCTCCGCCGCCCAGTTCCGGCCCATCAGTTTCGTCGTCTTCGCATGTCGCTCGGCACTACGCTTAACAAATCCGCACAGCCCGTTACAGCATGTATACTAGGCCGCCATATCACATCCGGTTTCGGGGCCCCTCATGGCTCCGCAAGCCGCGAGTACAACTCGTGTGAGGGGAACGATGGAAATTGACGTTAACTCTGTGGTTTTGGCAATGCGTGTTTACGCGGCGTTACACGAACGCTTTTTTATCGGGAATGCTCCCGGAGATTCCGCAGAGGCCGATGGTGGTCAGGTGCTGGCCGCCATCCGCAGCACCATCGTCAATTACCTGGAAGAACAAATCGGCGCTAGCTAGCAAAAACGCTTCAATATCCTCGGCCCTGCTACGCTACCACTTTGCTCTCATTGCTCGACATCAGGTTCGGGTAGGGCATGGCTTTAGCCATGCCATTTGCGACCGCAACTGACGGGGCTTTAGCCCCTGAGGTTCGGAGTCCCTAGAAACCTCATTTCCGGGTTCATTAAGATAACGCGGGTTCGGGGGTGTCTTCCTTCTCCACACTCCCGGCAGGCTCCGCCCGAAATCACGCCCTTGACCTTGGCAGCAAGCCTCCACTAAATTCAAGAACCGGAGTCGGAGACGGCTCGTTTTTATATCGACGAACGATTCGAGGTTCTCATTTTGACAACCATCAAGAAGAGTACGGCGCGTAAAACGGTAACGCTTCACCAGAAAGCACAGCTCATGTCGGCATCGGAAATTGAGCGGACTTTGGTCCGGCTGGCGCATGAGATTCTCGAGAAAAACAGCGGCATCGATGGGTTGGGCCTCGTCGGAATTCGGCGGCGCGGTGTGCCGATCGCGGAGCGGCTGGGTAAGATGATTCAGAAGGTCGAAAGGAAAGCAGTCCCCGTTGGCACCCTCGACATCACCTTCTATCGCGATGACCTTTCAACCCTCGGTCCGAAGCCGGTCGTCCAGCCCCACGAGATTGGGTTTCCAATCGAGGGCAAAAACATCGTTTTGATCGACGACGTGCTTTACACCGGCCGCACCACCCGCGCCGCGCTCGATGCGCTGTTTTCGCATGGCCGTCCCAGCCGCGTGCAGTTACTCGTGCTCATCGATCGCGGCCATCGCGAGTTGCCAATCGAAGCGACCTTCATCGGCCGCACCGTGCAGACCTCCGATAACGAAGTCATTGAAGTGAAACTGACCGAAATCGACGACGCAGAGAAAGTCCTGCTGATGGAAAAAGCATAATCGCCTCGCTGGCCATTCGTCGCTGGAACGTGTTTCCGGAGTAGCCGCCGGCCGAGAAAAGAACATGTTCTGGGCGACTTTCCTCGGCGAACTCCGCGCCCTCTGCGGTTAGAGCTTTTGCTGATAGCGCCGGCCCCTCAACGCTGCTCGTTCCCATACGTGGGAACCCCTTGCTGCACCAGGTAGAGCAGCATCTGCCCGCGGGCAGACCAATCGCTTTGCGGGTATTGCGCGATCAGTTCCTGCGAAATCTCGATCGCCTGCTCTTTTGATTTATCGGATTTCTTCGCGTCGTCTTCTGTTTTGTAGATCTCGATCAGCGCCGCCCGCCGCGAAGCTGCGTCATAGAGCGCTTCCGGAGCCGCTGGAGATTGCGGATGCTCCTTGGCGTATTTCTCGTACAGATCAGCCTCTTTGTCAGGACACTTCGATGAGCCCTGCCACTCTCCGCAGAGTTTGTTGTCGATGAAATGAAAGGCCGCGAGATCCGCCCACTTCGTGCCCGGGAATTTCTTGATGACCAGTTTCATCTGCTCTTCGTTGATCCCTGCCCGATAAATGGGATCGCGCTCGCGCGCGGAAGCGCGGGACATCATGTCGGCTTTGTCAACCTGCCAGCGGATATCAGCGGCACGGTACAGAGCTTCGGCAGCCAGCGGTGAATTGGGGAAAATTTCGTAGATCCGCTGGTAGAGTCGCAGCGCATCCTGCGCCGCGCCTCGGCGTCCGTGGCGGCGGCTGGCTTCGTCTTCGGAGTCGATCGCGGCCCCAAACAGAATTCGATCGCCATTGGGCGTCGAGGGCCAGACTACGCCCTCGTCGACAATCCATCCCGTGATGGTTTTTCCTTGTTCATCTTCGTCTTCGATAAAGGCGGGATCCGGCACGTTCGCACGGCCGAGCATCGCTTCCACGTGGAGATATTTGTTGCTCTTGTCGAGCAATACGATTTCCCGTCCACGCTCAGCCTGCCCAAGTTTAGAGGAAGTGGTGTCGGGAGAAAGGTAAATGATGGCTTCGCGAATAATCGTGCCGTGATCGGCCGCAGCGAGCGGAGTGCTTGCGGCAACGGCGAGCCATGGGAGAAGCAGCAGCGTGGCGAGGGGCTTCATGGGAGACTCTCCGCAATCGAGGGTAGCATTGTTGAGTTAGATGCAGCCGGTGGAAGACGGCGCGGCCTGATGGAGTCACGTTGAAGCGGTTCGAACGTGCTCTAAAGACGCTTTTTAGTCCTCCTCGTGTCCTTTAGCTCTCGATCGTTGTCATTCCGGGTTCTTCATAGGCGCGCTCGCGCGCTGAGGAGAACGAGGAATCTGCTTTGCCGGGGAATGCGAGGTGCGGGGAATGAGGGGACCGGGAATGGGGGACTGAACAGACTTCCCCAATGTCTCGATTCTTAGGTAGAGCGTGCTGCTGCTATGTTTTTTGGGTGGCGCAGCGCTTTAGCGCTGCGATAAGCAGCGGGCCAACGGACGGCTTTAGCCGCTGAGGTCGCTGTTTCGATTCAGCTCAAGAGCGGTCTAACCGCTTTTTGCGTCTCCGCGATTTCTTGGCTCCAGCCGGAGAACGCGTTTTTGCATTCTTCTCGACCCGCACCTTCCACGCGGCTTGAAGCGCGCCGCTGAGCACCTCTTCCGTCGCGGCTGCCAACCGAATATGTGTTGCGCCATTTAGTCCCCAGCCTCCATGAACGGGCAGGAATACGTTGTTCATCTCCTCGACGAACGAAGCTTGCTGCTCGGGAGTGAGCATCAGATTTCCATAACCTTGCTTCGCCGAAGCAAGCGTTGCAAAAATGCGCCCGCCGACGCGAAAGTCAGCCGCCCCCATATGCGAGCCTTCTTCGGCGCCTTCAAAGCTCATCGCAATCCGGCGGAAATCGTCGATGGTCATAACAGTCCTCCCTTGGGCCATTGATCTCCAGCTTAGCCAAACCCTCGACCCTAACTCATTGATAAATAAAATAATTTACCTCTAGGTCGTTATTCCTCAAAGATCTAGCGCCGGTTGTTTTCCTAAATCTCTGATTTTAAAAGATCGCACAGGAGGGGTGTTCGATTTCAGCCCTGCCTCACGACATTGACAAAGATGCAACCGGTACTGTAAGAAGGCCCGCAATGAATGTGCCCGCGCCACAGGTCGCAATACGCGACCTTAAGACAATTGAAGACCTTCAGCAGTTGAGAGTGGTGGAGAAAGACGTTTGGGGAATGGCCGAGGAGGATGCCATCCCCCTGACCTTGGCAATTGCCCTCAAAGCCTCCGGCAATATCTTTGTCGGCGCCTTCACGAAGGAGAAGCTTCAAAAGGACAAAGCGGAAAAAGAGAAACTCGTTGGCTTCGCCTTTGGCTTTCTTGGCCGCGAGCACGGAACGACGACCATCCACTCACACATGCTGGCCGTGCTTGACGCCTATCGGCATCTGGATCTGGGCGCCCGCTTGAAGCATGCGCAACGCGACCGCGCTGTTGCCATGGGAATTCGTGAGATTACTTGGACTTTCGATCCGCTGCAAAGCCGCAACGCCCACTTCAACTTCGCCAAGCTGGGAGTGGTTTCTGAGTCCTACAAGGTGGATTTCTACGGCCCGGAGACCTCGAGCATGCTGCATCGCAACGGTACGGACCGCTTGTGGGTGCGATGGCTGCTGGAATCGCGAAGAGTTCGCGACCGGATCGCGGGCAAAAGTGGCCGTCCCGAGGCAATGGATGCCCTGCGATTGCTCGCGCCGCTGGTCAGGTTCGACGGAAAAGGGAAGCCAGTGCGAGATGAACCTGGGGAAGCACTGTCGCGGGAACGAGTGAGTATTGAGATCCCGGGGGACATCCTGGCAGTAGAGAAGGCTGATATGGGTCTGGCTCGCGAGTGGCGAGAGGCGACGCGCTGGGCTTTTCGCGAGAGCTTGAGGGCAGGCTTCTTCGTCTCTGAGTTCTGCCGCTCGGTGCGCGGGCAGCAGGGGCCGGGGGCCTATCTACTGCAAAAGGGCACCGTGCCCGAGTTCTTCGGCGAACAGTGAAGAGGTCGATTCGCTAGAGCGAGGAGCGTGCAAAGTTTACATATGTTCCACGTGGAACATTATGCATATTATTATGTACGTACAACTCTGGCAAGTGCAGTAAATTGAAGTGATTACAATCCGTGCTGAAATCAGCGCACCGCGGCGATGTGTTGCGGGCCCTTTACGGCCTTCATGTACTGTGCACGCTCAAAGGCGGAGGGGTCGGGGCAGCGCGCCTGGCTCATACTGCCTCTCATTTCGGCCACGGAGACGTATTCGTGAGATTCCAGCCAGCGCCGCACGCCTTGCTCAATCGAGCGCAGGTGGTTGATACCGTTGCGGAGTAAGGTCGAACAGAGCATGGTGACGTCGGCTCCAACCATGAGCAGTTTGACTACGTCTTCCGGACCGTGAACTCCGCTGGTGGCGGCAAGCGAAGCTTTGATGCGGCCGTGGAGAATGCCAATCCACGTGAGCGGCAGGCGCATGGCTTGCGGGGTGCTGAGTAGGACGTGGGGAGTCAGTTCAAGCGCCTCAAGATCGATGTCAGGCTGGTAGAAGCGGTTGAACAGCACTAATCCGTCAGTGCCCGTGGCGTCGATGTGGCGAGCCATGTTGGCAAAGTTAGTGAAGAATGGACTGAGCTTGATGGCGACAGGAATGTGAACCGCCGATTTGACTGCTTTTATGATGTCGAGATAGTGCTCTTCGACCTGGGCAGAGCTGAGGTCTGGGTCGGTAACGATCGAATAGATGTTGCACTCGAGTGCGTCGGCTCCGGCCTCTTCGATTTGAGTCGCGTATTGGATCCATCCGCCGACAGAAGAACCGTTGAGGCTGGCGATGATCGGAATTTTAACCGCGGCTTTTGCCTTGCGAATATGTTCGAGGTAGTCGTCGGGGCCGAGATGGAATTCGGAAGGTTGAGGAAAATACTGGAGGCTTTCGGCATAACTCTCCGTGCCTTCCGTGAGATAGAAGTCCAGTTCGAGACTTTCCAGTTTCAACTGCTCCTCGAAAAGCGAATAGAGCACGATGGCGGACGCGCCGGCATCTTCAAGCTGGCGAATGGACGAGATCTCCTGCGAGAGCGGCGAGGCAGAAGCCACGAGGGGAGTGCGGAGCTTGAGTCCCAAGTATCGAGTTGAGAGGTCAGTCATGATTCTCGTTCTCCGTTCTGAGACAAGAAACTACTTCTTCACCACCAACGGATCAGCCAAAGCCGTTGCCGGCTTTCGCGCCGCCAGATACTCGTAAAACTTGTATCTGACCTCGGCATCGTGCTGCGCTTCAGCCCAGAGGCGCTTGGCATCTTCAGGCTTGCTCTTGGTGAGCATCTTGAAGCGCGTCTCCATCTCCATAAAATCCTGCACTTTTTTCGTTGGGGCACGCGAGTCGAGAGTGAGCGGATTTTCCCCGGCAGCGGTACGCTCGGGGTTATACCGATAGAGCAGCCATTCGCCAGAATCGACGATAGCTTTCTGATCCTGCATGCCGGTGGTCATATCGATACCGTGAGCGATGCAGTGAGCATAGGCGATGATGATGCTGGGGCCGTCGTAAGCTTCGGCTTCGAGGAATGCCTTGAGCGTGTGCTCGTCCTTGGCGCCCATGGCGACCGAGGCAACGTACACGTTGCCATAAGCCATCGCCATCATGCCCAGATCTTTCTTTCCCGCAGGCTTGCCACCTGCAGCGAACTTGGCGACCGCAGCTCGCGGTGTGGCTTTTGATTGCTGTCCACCAGTATTGGAATAGACCTCTGTGTCAAGCACGAGCAGGTTGACGTTCTTGCCGCTGGCGATGACGTGATCGAGGCCGCCGTAGCCGATATCGTAAGCCCATCCGTCGCCGCCAACGATCCAAACGCTCTTCTTGACGAGCATGTCGGCGAGAGCGAGGAGTTGCTTGGCCTCAGGCGTGTCTATCTTTTGCAGCTTGTTTTTGAGCTCAACGACGCGCTGCCGCTGCTCATAAATATCGGCTTCATCTTTCTGCGGAGAGTTCAGCAGTCCAGTGATGAGTTCGTCGCCCAGTTGACCATTCGACCGCTTGACCAGCTCGCGAGCGAATTCTGTTTGTTTGTCGATGGAAAGCCGGAAGCCCAGGCCGAACTCGGCATTGTCTTCGAAGAGCGAGTTCGACCAGACGGGGCCGCGGCCCGCGGCGTTCTTGGTCCAGGGCGTGGTCGGCAGGTTGCCGCCATAGATGGAAGAGCAACCGGTAGCGTTGGCGATGAAAGCGCGATCTCCGAAGAGCTGCGAGAGAAGCTTGAGGTAGGGAGTCTCGCCGCACCCCGAGCAGGCGCCGGAGAATTCGAAGAGAGGTTCTTGAATCTGCTGTTGCCGAATGTTGCCGACCTTGATCTTGCGACGGTCAAGTTCCGGAATGTCCAAGAAGAAATTCCAGTTGTCGCGCTCCGGCTCGCGCAGCGGAGGCTGCGGCGCCATATTGATAGCCTTGAGGCGAGTTTCCTGCTTGTTTTTGACCGGGCAAATGTCCACGCAAATGGCGCAGCCAGTGCAGTCTTCAGGCGCGACCTGGATGGTGTATTTCAGGCCGGCCCACTCTTTGTCGCGCGCTTCGGTTGACTTGAAGGTAGTCGGAGCGCCCTCGAGCTGCTTCGAATCGTAAACCTTGATTCGGATCACCGAGTGCGGGCAGACCATTGCACACTTGCCGCACTGGATACAGATTTTCGAATCCCACACCGGGATTTCGAGCGCGATGTTTCGCTTCTCCCATTTGGCGGTGCCGGTTGGGAAAGTGCCATCGTTGGGGAAGGCGCTGACCGGGAGCTGATCGCCGCGATTCTCGTAAATGATGCCGAGGACGTTACGATCGAAATCGGGAGCGGTAGCGGGGAAGGGCGCGGGAATGTCGATCGCGCTTGTGACCTGCGCGGGGACCTTCACTTCGTGCAGGTGGGCGAGGGTTTCGTCGACGGCTTTCATGTTCTTCGCGACGATTTCTTCACCCTTGCGGCCGTAAGTATCGCGGATCGATTTGCGGATGGCCTCGATGGCTTCGTCGCCGGGAAGAATCTTGGAAATAGCAAAGAAGCAGACCTGCAGGATCGTGTTCATGCGGCTGCCCATCCCGGTATCGCGCGCCACGCTGTAGCCATCGATCACGAAGAAGCGGGCTTTCTTGGCGACAAGCGCTTCCTGAACCGGGCGAGGCAGTTTGTTCCAAATCTCGTCAGGACCGAACGGGCTGTTGAGGAGGAACGTGCCGCCTTCGACGAGCGCGCTGAGCATGTCGTAGCGTTCGAGGAAGATCCATTGATGGCAGGCGACAAAGTTGGCCTTGGAAACCAGGTAGGTGGAGCGAATCGGGTTTGGCCCAAAACGGAGATGGGAGGTCGTGACGGCACCAGATTTCTTGGAGTCGTAAACGAAGTATCCCTGCGCGTAGTTGGGTGTGTTTTCTCCGATGATTTTGATGGAGTTCTTGTTCGCGCCCACCGTACCATCAGCGCCAAGCCCGTAGAACTGCGCGCGGACCACGGAGTCGGGTTCGGTGGAAAAGGATGGGTCATAGTCAAGGCTGGTGTGCGCAAGATCATCGTTGATGCCAACAGTGAAATGCGCCTTCGGATTGGCTTGGCTGAGGTTGTCGTAAACAGCCTTGACCATCGCAGGTGTAAATTCCTTTGATGAAAGGCCATATCGTCCGCCGATGACTTCGAGGCTGCGGCGCGATTCGTGGATCCCATTAACCACGTCGAGATACAGCGGCTCCCCGGCGGCTCCCGCTTCTTTGCAGCGATCGAGCACGGCGATCTTCTTTACTGTTGCGGGCAGAGCTGCGGCAAAATGCTTCACCGAGAACGGGCGGTAGAGTCGAACTTTAAGCAGGCCGACCTTTTCTCCACGAGCGGTGAGTGCGTCGACAGTTTCATGGGCGGCCTCGGCGCCCGAACCCATCATCACTATTACGCGCTCGGCGTCGGGCGAGCCGACATAGTCGAAAAGATGGTAAGAGCGTCCGACGAGCGCGGCGAACTTGTCCATGACCGCCTGCACTTTGTCAGCGCAAGCGTCGTAGATGGGGTTAATGGTCTCGCGCATCTGGAAGAAGACGTCGGGATTCTGTGCTGTTCCACGCAGCACGGGATGATCTGGAGACAATGCGCGGCTGCGATGCTCAAAGACGCGATCCATGTTAATCATGGCGCGAAGGTCGTCATCTTCAAGCACCTCGATTTTGTTCACTTCGTGCGAGGTGCGGAAGCCGTCGAAGAAATGCAGAAATGGGATGCGCGATTCAAGCGAAGCGGCGTGAGCGACCAGGGCAAGATCCATTGCTTCCTGCACGGAGTTGGAAGAGAGCATGGCGTAGCCGGTGGTGCGACAGAACATAACGTCGCTGTGGTCTCCGAAGATTGAGAGCGCATGGGTGGCGATCGTGCGTGCCGAAACATGAAATGCCGTTGGCGTGAGTTCGCCCGCGATCTTGTTCATGTTAGGAATCATGAGCAGCAAGCCTTGCGAGGCAGTGAAGGTAGTCGCAAGAGCGCCAGTCTGCAACGCACCGTGAATTGCGCCGGCAGCTCCTCCTTCACTTTGCATTTCCGTGACCTGCGGAACCGTACCCCAGATATTCAAACGACCTTCGGATGCCCACTGATCCGCCCACTCGCCCATGTTGGAAGAGGGAGTGATGGGATAAATGGCGATCACTTCATTGACGCGGTAAGCGACGCTGGCGACGGCCTCGTTGCCATCCATGGTCTTGAATTTGCGCTTCATGATCTCCTCTTATGAGCGGCGGATGCAGCACCGCCTGATGGGATGGAATAGCGACCCCGTCAGTCTTTGATCGACGTTTTCCCAAACGTCGTTTAGCGAACCCCGGAGCGCCAACAACCCCGCCCTCGTCTTCCACTATGAAGCAGAAAAGAAGATGAAGTGGCGACGTAGATCACGCCGGAATGTGACACGAATCACAAGGGAGAAAACGCGTGAATCGCGGCGTTTCCTTTGATGCGAGTAAGAGATGGGCGAAAACAGCACAAAGGCAGGTGACCGCAATCACAGCCAAGGTTACAGAACGATAACAAAATTCGCGCCAATCTCCTGGTCTCATGAGGAGCCCTGAACGAGGCCAAGGCGAGGAAATTGAGCACGGCAGCACAGGAGGAAGGGATGCACGTTCGGACCAGGTTGTTCGGCGGTTTCATTCTGCTGTTTTTCTCGATGATGTGCGCGGTAGCGTTTGGCGGAGATGTGAATTCATCTGCCGCCGCGGCACAGGCAAACACAGTGGTGGGCGGCGACCCGCTGGTGCAATTACTGATTTCCAAAGGGGTGCTGAGTGCCGATGAGGCGAGGTCTCTCGGTGGAACTCCGGCGGAGCAAAGAGCGAAGCTGCTCGATCTGTTGCGGCAAAAAGGAATATTGAGCGCGTCAGACTATCAGGCGTTGATCGCGCCATCGGGGTCAACGCCAGCCGG
>Ga0335079_10005615_pt1 | contig 14341 bp, 12 predicted proteins | sample Lox_Sample_33_FD_206719 | JGI IMG/M metagenome (GOLD analysis project Ga0335079, IMG submission 206719) | Soil microbial communities from Loxahatchee National Wildlife Refuge, Florida, United States - Lox_Sample_3.3 | ecosystem: Environmental > Terrestrial > Soil > Wetlands | place: USA...
GGGCAACCGTCGAATGGACGAGCATGGGCAACCTCCTTTCCTGAAGGTGAGCGCGGCTGAGTACGACTTTCGGGGGCCGCCGTCAAACCGGGCGATCGATTCGAGCGCACGGTCTGCGAGGCGAGCTTCGTGAGCTCGGCGTCCATCCCCCGGGCCCGGGAAGCGACGGATCCTTCACGGGCTGGGGGCTGATCCGGCTCCGGAGCCGTCCCGGACGCGATGATCCCCGAGGCGTCCATGGGGATCAGGACCGGACGGTCTCGGCCGAGGGGTGCTCGACGCCTCCGGGAAGCGTCCGGAAATGATCCCCGTACGCGATCTGGGCATCGAGTCTGGACGCTCGGACGAGCGCGCCGCCCCCCCTCGCCAGACACCGTCCGGCGTTGATCCTGAAAGAGCCCTCGGAGATCCGTGCCGGCTGCCGCCCCGGCCACGGTTCCGCGGACGGGTCAGCCCACCCGAGTCGATCCCCGCCCCCGTCCTCTCACCGGCTCGTGCGAGTCGACGACCTGTCGGGCGTGGACGACGCGTCCTGCCGGGGTCCCTCAGCGGTAGAAGACGTAGGTCGCGGTGTACGGGACCTTCGTCTCGGCACCGACGGTGCCGACGTCGCAGCCGGTCGCGGGCGCGGCGCCGCCGTGGGTGTCGACGCGCTGCACGAGCGTCACTCCCTGGAGGCCTCCGGGCTGACCGTTCGACGTCGCGGGGATGAGGAGCCAGGCCACCGAGCCGGCTTCGGGAGACGGGGCCTTCTTGGCGTTCGCTCCGTCGCCCTTGGCGCCGCTGCCGTCGGTGAGGGTCCAGGTCGGACCTGCCCCGTGTGTCCCGGCGGGTCCCCCTGATTCATCCTTGAGCTGCGCCTCGGGAGCGACGAGCTTCCATTCTGCCGCGCCGCTGGTGCCGGCCTGGCACTTGTAGTTCTGCGTTCCCGTGGCGTAGAGCCGCGAGACCACTGTTGCTGTCGCCGGTGCCTCGATCTCTGCAGGGACGGTCGGGCGTGGCGGCTTTGCACCGGGTGGCGTGTTGGCCGGGGTGGGGGTGGCGCACCCGAAGGTCATCACCGCCACCGCGCAAGACATGAGGGCTCTCGTGACAGTCATGGCGCACTCCTCGGAAGAGGAAGCGCGGACCCTAGCGGACTGGCCAGGATCCGGAAGGATCAACAGCAAATGCGAAGCTGACGCACGGCAGCGTCGCCGCGTCCGGACGGTGCTGCCCTCGCTCAGCGGTCGACGACGCCCCGGTAGAGCCAGGTGATTCCCCCGGTGAATGCCCGCGCCGACCACTCGTGGAACGCACCGGCGCGATCCATCAGCTGGAGGAACCGCTCCCCGGCCGGGAAGGCCGCTGCCGTCCGTGGCAGGTACTGGTACGCCGCGCGGTTTCCGGTCAACAGCCCGCCCACCCGCGGCATCACCACCCGCGAGTAGGTCCGGTACAGCGCGCCCCAGAGCCCCTCGGGCTGGCCGAACTCGAGCACCAGCACCTGCCCGCCGGGCTTCACCACCCGGGCCATCTCCCTGAGGCACCGGACCGGGTCGTCCACGTTCCGGATGCCGAAGGAGATCGACGCCACGTCGAAGGTCCGGGCGGGGTAGGGGAGCGCCATCGCGTCCGCCACCTCGAAGGTCACCTCGAGCCCCGCGGCTCGCGCCTTCTGCCGCGCCGGCTCGAGCATCGGCGCGCAGAAGTCGGTCCCCACCACCTCGGCGCCGGTCCGGCGGAAGGCCAGCGCCAGGTCTCCGGTCCCGGTGGCGCAGTCGAGGACCCGCATCCCCGGCCCGGCGCCCGAGGCACGCACCGTCTGGCGCCGCCACCAGCGGTCCACCCCGAGGCTGAGGACGACGTTGGTGACGTCGTACCTCGCCGCGATGGACGAGAACATCTCCCGGACCTGCTCGCTCATGGGGAGACGGCGCGCACCGCCGGCGACACGGCGACGCGGGGATGCAGCGTCCGCCCCAGCGACTCCAGGAGCGGAGGGAGGCGATCCATCAGCTCTCCGAAGAGATCGGGCGTGAGCGCCTGGCGGCCGTCGCACAGCGCCTCGTCGGGCCGGGCGTGCACCTCCACCAGGAGTCCGTCGGCCCCCGCCGCCGCCGCGGCCAGGGCCATGGGGATGACCAGCTCGCGCAGCCCGGTCGCGTGCGAGGGATCGACGAGCACCGGGAGGTGGCTCCGCTGCTTCACCAGGGCCACCGAGGCGAGATCGAGCGTGTTGCGCGTCGCGGTCTCGAAGGTTCGGATGCCGCGCTCGCAGAGGATGACCTGGGTGTTCCCGCCGTCGAGCAGGTACTCGGCCGCGAGCAGCCACTCGTCCACCGTGGCGGCGAAGCCCCGCTTGAGCAGCACCGGCCGCCGCACCTTCCCCAGCGCCCGGAGCAGGGCGAAGTTCTGCATGTTCCGTGCGCCGACCTGGAGCACGTCCACGTGGTCGATCATCGAGGCCAGCTGCGACGTCTCCAGCACCTCGGCCACCACCGGTAGGCCGTGTCGCCCGCCGCACCGCCCGAGGATCGCCAGCCCCGCCTCGCCCAGTCCCTGGAACGCATAGGGGCTGGTCCGTGGCTTGAAGGCGCCGCCCCGGAGGAGGTGCGCCCCGGACGCCGCGACCGCCTCGGCCACCGCCTCCGTCTGGGGCCCGCTCTCCACCGCGCAGGGCCCCGCGGCCACCACGAAGGCCGGACCGCCGATCTCCACCGGCCCGATGGCGACCCGGGTGCCGGAGGGGCGGGCGGACCTCAGGACGCGCGCCGGCAGGGAGGGATCGACGGCGGGACTTGTGGGTCTCATCGGCTTGTGGAATTCAAGGGGTTCAAGGCTCCTTGAACTTCCTCGTGCAGGGATAGCCCGCCGGACGTAGAACCTCAACTGCATCCTCGTCCAGCACCCGATGCGTCGCCTCATGCAACGAATCACCCCCGGTCGCGTGCAGGTCCTGGGCATCGGCGCCCCGGTCCGGTCCTCCGCGCGCCTCCCCGAGCCGTGGAGCTTCTCCTGGTCCGACGGCGCGGTCCGCTGGGCCGGCACCGGGATCGCCGCCGCGCTGCGAGCTCCCGCCCACGGGGAGCTGCTGGAGACCGTCGCCGCGGCCCCGGTCCTCGTCGAGCCCGCCGGGGCCCTTCCGCCCGCTCCGTGGTTCGGCGGCTTCGCCTTCGATGCGACCGCACCCATCGACCGCTGGTGGGAAGGCTTTCCGCCGGCCTGGGCGCTCGTTCCTCGCCTGCTCCTCGGCAGCGACGGACGGTCGGGCCACCTCGTGTCCTTCGCCACCGTGGGCGAGGGCGGCCTCGGAGCCGCGCGCGAGCGCGTGCTCCGGCAGCTCGAGGACGGGCTGCGAGCGCTGGTCGGGCCCGGGGAACCGCCCCCGGCACGAGAGACGCCCCACCTCCGGCCGCAGGACAGGACGGTGTGGGACGCGATCGTCGCCGAGGCGCTGGCGGCGTTCGAGTCCGGCCGTCTGAAGAAGGTGGTGCTCGCTCGCGCGCTGGAGCTCGAGTCCGCGGGACCCGTCGATCTCGCGGCCGCCCGTGCGCGGATGCTCGCCCTCGCCGGCCCCGCGGTCGGCTACGAGCTCCGTGGCGAGGAGGGGACCACGCTCCTCGGCGCCAGCCCCGAGCGGCTCTTCACCCTCGAGGACGGACGCATCGAGACCCAGGCGCTGGCCAGCAGCGCCGGCCCGGGAGAGCTGGACCGGCTGACCGGAGGCCGCAAGGAGGCGCGCGAGCACGCCGCCGTCGTGGAGAGCATCCGCGCCGCACTGCTCCCACTCTCCGCCGAGGTGGAGATTGGCGCCGCCCCCGAGCCGCTGGCGCTGGGTTACGTCTCGCACCTCCGGACGCCGGTGCGCGCCCGCCTCCGCCCCGGCGTCACGCCCGCCGACGTGGTGCGGGCGCTCCACCCCACCGCCGCCGTCGGGGGCACTCCACGCGACGAGGCGCTCGCCTTCCTCCGGAGCCACGAGCGGCTCGCCCGCGGCTGGTACGCGGGGGCGGTGGGCTGGCTCGGGCCCGACCACGTGGACCTGAGAGTGGCCCTTCGCTGCGCGCTGGTGCGGGGCGGGGCCGCGCGCCTGTTCTCCGGCGCCGGATGCGTCCCGGGCTCCACCGCGGACGGCGAGTGGTCCGAGACCGCGGTCAAGGCGCGCTTCATGCTCCGCGCCTTCGGGGTGGAGGGCTGACTTCCGTGCCCTCGCTCAACACCCTCTGGGCCCGGGCGCTGGTCGAGGAGCTCCAGCGGGGCGGGGTGCGCGAGGTGGTCGTCGCCCCGGGCTCGCGCAGCGCCCCGCTCGCGCTGGCTGCCGCCGAGGCCGCGCCGGAGCTGCGGACCTGGGTGGTGCTCGACGAGCGCGTGGCGGGCTTCTTCGCCCTCGGGCTCGCGCTCGAGTCCGGGTCCCCGGCGGCCATCGTGGCATCTGTTCCCAGCGCTGGTCGAGGCCTGGGCCTCGGGCGTGCCGCTGCTGGCGCTCACCGCCGACCGCCCCTGGGAGCTCCATGGATTCGGAGCCCCGCAGACCATGCCGCAGGAGGGCCTGTTCGGGCGGTTCGTCCGGGCCTCGGAGCGCCTCGCCCTTCCCGAGCCGAGCTCCACCGCCTTCCGGCATCTCCGGGCCGTCGTCTCCCGGGCCGTGGCCACCGCGTCCGCTCGTCCCCCGGGTCCGGTGCACCTCGACGTGCCCTTCCGCGAGCCGCTGGCCCCCGTTCCCGACGCGCCGCCGCCGGCCGGGCTGGACGCCGAGGCGCTGGAGGGGAGGCCGGGCGCGCCCTTCGTGCGCATGGTGGCCCCGTCCTCGCTCCCCCCGGCGGCGGAGCTGGAGGCCGTCCGCCGCCGCCTCGCCGCCGCCGAGCGCGGGGTCGTGGTGGTGGGGCCGCGCGCCCGTTCCGACCGGCTCGCGACGGCCGTGAGGGCCCTGGCCGCCTCGCACGGCTATCCGGTCCTGGCCGAGGCGGCGAGCAACGTGCGCTGGGCGCCCGGGCAGCCGGCGGTCTCGCACCTGGATCTCCTCCTCCGCAACGAGGGGTGGGCCCTCTCCGCCCGTCCCGATCTCGTCATTCGCCTCGGGGGTGGGCTGTGCTCGCGCCGGACCTCGGAGTGGCTCGATGCCTCCGGCGCCGAGGTGGTGCTGATCTCCGAGGGCGGCCAGCCGGTGGATCCGCAGCACCGTGCCGGGCTGGTCCTGGAGGGCGACGCGGTCGGCATCTGCGAGGCGCTCGCCGCGGCCACCGCACCGAGGCGCGCGACCTGGGCCGACGGGTTCGTCCGCGCCGACGCCCGGGCAGAGGCGGCGCTCGCCTCCGCCCTGGCGGGCGAGCCGCGGCTGACCGAGCCCGGCGTCGCCCGCGCCGTCGTCGCCGCCCTCCCGGCCGGGGCGCGGCTGATCCTCGGCAGCAGCATGCCGGTCCGCGACGTGGACGCGTTCGCTCCGGCGCCGCCCGGTCCGGTGCGGGTGCTCGCCAACCGGGGGCTCAACGGCATCGACGGGAACCTGAGCACGGCGCTGGGCATCGCCGCCGCCTCGGGCGCGCCGACGGTCGCGCTGGTCGGAGACCTGGCCTTCCTCCACGACCTCGGGGCTCTGGTCCACGCGCGCCGCGCCGGGGTTCGGCTGACGGTCGTGGTGGTCGACAACGACGGGGGCGGCATCTTCTCCTTCCTTCCCATCGCCGGGAGCACCGAGCGCTTCGAGGCGCTCTTCGGCACGCCGCACGGGACGGACCTCGCCGGCGCGGCGGCGCTCGGGGGGGGACGCTTCCTCCGGGCGGAGACGCCCGCCGAGCTGGCCACCGCGCTCGAGAGCGCCGGCGCCCCCGGGCTCACCATCGTCGATGCGCGGGTGGTCGACCGCGCCACCAACGTCCAGGTTCACCATGCGCTCGGAGCGGCCGTGGCCCGTGCGCTCGAGGAGGGCGGCCCATGAGCCAGCTCGCCCACGTGACATGGGGCCAGGGTTCGCCCCTGCTGCTCATCCACGGATTCACCGGGAGCCGCGAGGCGTGGAGCCACCTGCGCCCGCTGCTCGGACCCCACTTCGGCGTGATCGCCCCGGACCTGCCCGGTCACGGAGAGAGCCCCCTCGAGGCCGAGACCACCTTCGAGTCCACCCTGGACGCGCTGCTCGGGCTGCTCGATGCGCGCCGGCTCGAGCGGGTCGACGTGGTCGGGTACTCGCTCGGGGCACGGGTGGCGCTGGGGCTCTGCCTGCGCGCTCCGGACCGGGTGGGGCGGCTCATCCTCGAGTCGGGCAGCCCCGGCCTCCGCCGGCGCCGCGAGCGGCTCGAGCGCCGCCGCGACGATGCCGCCCTCGCCGAGGTCATCGAGCGCGAGGGGCTCGAGGCCTTCGTCCGGCGCTGGGAGGCGCTTCCGCTGTTCGAGGGGCTCCGGGCCCTCCCCGACGAGCTGCGCACCCGGCTGCACGCGCGGCGCCTCTCGCACCGCCCCGACGCGCTCGCCGGTTCGCTGCGGGCGCTGTCGCTCGGGGCCCAGCCCAGCTACTGGACGCGCCTGTGGACGGTGCGGGCGCCCACGCTCCTTCTCACCGGGGAGCGCGACGCGAAGTTCACCGGCGTCGCCCGGGCCATGGCGGCGGAGATCCCCCTGGTCTGGGGTCATGTCTTCCCCGGCGCGGGGCACGCGCCACATCTGGAGTCGCCGGAGGAGTACGCCCGCGAGGTGACCTCATTCCTGTCGGCTCCGTGGATCGAACGGCCGCTCGTGGACGGCGAGCTCGGGAGCAACCAGGCATGAAACCAGAGTGGAAGAAGGTCCGGGACGATCAGGACATCGTCTACGAGAAGTGGAACGGCATCGCGAAGATCACCATCGACCGGCCCGAGGTGCGGAACGCCTTCCGCCCCCAGACGCTGTTCGAGATGAGCTCGGCCTTCAACGACGCGCGCGAGGATCCGGCGATCGGCGTGGTCGTTCTCACCGGCGCGGGGGACCAGGCCTTCTGCTCCGGGGGAGACCAGCGGATCCGTGGCAGCGAGGGCTACGTGGGGAGCGACGGCGTCCCGCGGCTCAACGTGCTGGATCTCCAGAAGCAGATCCGTTCCCTGCCCAAGCCGGTGGTGGCCATGGTGGCCGGCTACGCCATCGGCGGCGGCCACGTGCTGCACGTCGTCTGTGACCTGACCATCGCCGCGGACAACGCCCGGTTCGGCCAGACCGGCCCGCGGGTGGGCAGCTTCGACGGTGGCTTCGGCGCAAGCTACCTCGCCTCCATCGTGGGGCAGAAGAAGGCCCGGGAGATCTGGTTCCTCTGCCGGCAGTACGACGCCCAGCAAGCCCTCCAGATGGGCCTGGTGAACACCGTGGTTCCCCTGGCGGAGCTGGAGGCCGAGACCGTCCGCTGGTGCCAGGAGATGCTCCAGCTCAGCCCGCTCGCGCTGCGGCTCCTCAAGTCGGGCTTCAACGCCGGCCTCGACGGCCAGGCCGGCATCCAGGAGCTGGCCGGAAACGCGACGCTGCTCTTCTACATGTCCGAGGAAGCGCAGGAGGGCCGCAACGCCTACGTCGAGCGGCGCAAGCCCGACTTCTCGAAGTTCCCGCGCCGCCCGTGACCACCGCCGCCCCCACCGCTGCGCCCTCGGCCCGCAGCTGGCTGCTCGCCGCGCGGCCGAAGACGCTCACCGCCGCCGTCGTCCCGGTGGTGGTGGGGACCGGGCTCGCCCTGGGGGAGGGGATGGCGGCACTCTGGCCGGCGCTGGCGGCGCTCTCGGGGGCGGTGCTGATCCAGATCGGCACCAATCTCACCAACGACTACTACGACTTCCGGAAGGGCGCCGACACCCACGAGCGGGTAGGCCCCACCCGGGTCACGCAGAGCGGGCTCATCGCCCCGGGCACGGTGCTCGCCGCGGGGGCGGCCTGCTTCGCCGCCGCGGTGGTGGTGGGGCTCTACCTCGTCTCTCGCGGCGGCTGGCCCTTCGTTGTCATCGGCCTCGCCTCGGTGCTCGCCGGCTGGGCCTACACCGGAGGGCCGTACCCGCTCGGCTACCTCGGGCTGGGAGACCTCTTCGTGATGGTCTTCTTCGGCCTGGTCGCCGTTCCCGGCACCTTCTACGCCCAGGCGCTCCGGCTCGTCCCGGCGGTGTGGCCTGCGGCGGTCGGCGTGGGGGCCACGGGGACGATGATCCTCGTGGTCAACAACCTGCGCGACGCCGAGACCGACGCCCGCGCCGGCAAGCGGACCCTGGTGGTCCGGCTCGGGCGGGGGTTCGGCCGGGCCGAGTACGTGGCGCTCCTCGCCGTCGCCCTGGCGATGCCGGTGCTGATGGTCGCCCTCGGCTGGGCCCGCTGGCCGGTGGTGGCCGCGCTGGCCGCCGCTCCGCTCGCCCGGGGGCCGCTGTCCCGGGTGCTCGGCACGACCGGCGCGGCGCTCAATCCGGCGCTCGGCGCCACGGCCCGCTTCCAGGCGGCGTACGGACTGCTCCTCGCCCTCGGGGCGTGGTGGGGGCACGGATGACCACCGAGCTGCTCATCCGCCCGCGGACACTCCGCTTCCGCGCGCCGCTCCACACCGGGGCGGGGATGCGCGCGGGCGTGGAGGGGTTCTGGCTCCGGCTGGGCGACGGGCTGGGCGAGGTGACGTTGCTTCCCGGCTTCGGGACCGAGCCCATCGAGCGGGCGAAGACGGCCCTCGGCGAGGCGACGTCGGCGCTCCGCGGCGCTGCACCCCCCGGCAGCCCCGACGAGGTGGCGGCGCGCATCCGGGCGATCTCCTCTCTCCAGGAGGCCCCCGCGACCCGGGCCGGGGTGGAGCTGGCCCTGCTCGACGCCGGGGCCCGCCACGCCGGCGTGCCGCTCGCGAGCTGGCTCGGAGCCGAGCCGCGCTCCGTCCGGGTGAACGCGCTGCTGACCGACGACGAGGTCGACGCGCTCGTCTCCGAGGCGCGGGCCCGGGCGCACGAGACGTGGGACACCCTGAAGATCAAGGTCGGGGTGCAGCCGGCAGCGCACGACGCCACGCGGCTCACCGCCGTGCGCGAGGCCGTCGGGCCGAACGTGCGCATCCGGGTCGACGGGAACGGCGCCTGGTCGGAGCCCGAGGCCCGCGCCCGGCTCCAGGCCTTCGCGCCCGCGAGGCTGGAGTACGTCGAGCAGCCGGTCCCGGCATCCGAGTTCGAGAGCCTGCGGAAGCTCCGGTCCCTGGCCCGCATCGCGGCCGACGAGTCGCTCGGCATCCCCGGCGCCCGCGAGGGGCTGTTCGGCGGTCGGCGCCCGGCCGTGGACGTCCTGGTCTTCAAGCTGCCGGTGGTGGGGGGCATCCTTCGCGCGCGACGGTACGCGGCCCTGGCCTGGCAGGTGGGGGTCGAGGTGGTCGTCACCAGCGCGCTCGACGGAGCCGTGTCGCGCGCCGGAGCCGCGCACCTGGCCTGCACCCTCCCCCTGGAGGGTCCGGCGCACGGGCTCGCGACCGGCCACCTCCTCGAGTCGGACATGGGCGGCTACGCCGTGTCCCACGGGATGCTCTTCCTGCCCGCCGGGCCAGGGCTGGCCCTCGACCCGGAGGCGCTGGGATGGTGAGCGCGGGCTGCCCGGTGCGCTCGGCCGCGGCGCGGGACCCGGACGGTCTCGCGCTCGTCGCCGGAGAGCTTCGCTGGAGCTGGAGCGCGCTCGACGCCGACGTGGGCCGGAAGGTGAGCGCCCTCCGGGAGCGGGTGCATCGTGGCGAGCGGGTGGCGGTGCTTGCCGAGAACCACCCCGCGACGGTGCAGCTCCTCTTCGCCCTCCGGCGCCTCGGCGCGGCGCTGGTCCCGCTCAACGTCCGCCTCGCCCCGACCGAGCTCCGGGAGCAGGCGAAGCGCGTCGCGCCCCGCCTGATTCTCGCCGATGGCCCGCGGCTCGACCTGCTTCCCGGCGCCGAGCGCCTCGATGCTCCTGCCGCGGGCTCGCCGGTCACGGACGATGCGTCGAGCGCGTCCGCGGACTGGGCCCTGCTCTTCACCTCCGGGACGTCCGGCACCCCCAAGGCGGCGCGGCTGTCCGTCGGGGCCTTCGACGCGCTGGCCCGTGCCTCGGCCGCCAACCTGGGGCCCCGCCACGGCGACCGCTGGCTCTGCAACCTCCCGCTGTTCCACGTGGGCGGGCTGGCGATGGCGGTCCGCTGTGCCCATGACGGAGCCACCCTGGTGCTCCACCCCCGGTTCGACGCCGACGCCGTGGTGAGCACCGTCCGGGACGAGGGCATCACCCACCTGAGCCTGGTCGCGCGTACCCTCCAGCAGTGCCTGGACGCGGGCCTCGCCCGAGGGCGGCTGCGGGGCATCCTCGTCGGGGGCGGACCGGTGCCCCCGGCGCTGGTGGAGCGGGCGCGGGCGGCCGGGTTTCCGGTCCTCCTGACCTACGGGCTCACCGAGGCCTGCTCCCAGGTGACGACCGAGCGCCCGGCGGCGGCCGACGGGCGGACGGCCGGACATCCGCTCCCGGGTCTGGAGCTCCGCGTGCTGGGTCCGGCCGGCCAGCCGCTGGCCGCGGGCGAGGAGGGGACCATCGCCGTGCGCGGCGCCACGCTGATGCAGGGCTACCTCGGCGACGGCGCGGCGACTGCCGAGGCGCTCCGGGAGGGCTGGCTCCTCACCGGCGACATCGGCCGACTCGACGCCGCGGGACGGCTGACCGTCCTCGCCCGGCGCACCGACCTCATCCTCTCCGGAGGCGAGAACGTCTATCCCGCCGAGGTGGAGGCGGTGCTCGCCGCGCACCCCGGGGTGGCCGAGGTGGCGGTGGTGGGTCGCCCCGACCCGGCCTGGGGCCAGGTCCCGGTGGCGGTGGTGGTGCCGCGGGCAGCGGGCGCGGTCGAGGACCTGCGCCACTGGGCCAGGGCCCGGCTCGCTGCCTTCAAGGTGCCGGCCGACGTGGTCCCGGCCAGGGCGCTGCCGCGGACCGCGGCCGGAAAGGTGGACCGGGCCGCGCTGCAGGCCACGCTCGCCGCCGCAAGTGGCCCTTGTGACTTCGAAAAGCCTGGCACGACAGAAAGCACGGCGGTCCCGGTGGAGTTCAAGTAGTCTTGAACAGGGTGAACCCGATGGAGAACACGCCCGAGGCAGGACGCTTCCTGGAGGCGGCCGAGGACCGGCTCGCCTCGGTGCTGTCGCGCGGCTCGGGCGAGGTGGCGCAGTCCGACACCCTGCTCAACGCGGGGCGGCACCTGTGCATCGGGAGCGGCGGCAAGCGGGTGCGGCCGACGATGGTCCACCTCTTCGGGCTGGCTGCAGGCGCTCCCGACGACGGCCTCCTCCACGTGGCCGTGGCGGCGGAGCTCGTGCACTCGGCGAGCCTGCTCCACGACGACGTCGTCGACGCGGGGATGTATCGCCGCAGCCGCCCCACGGTGAACGCGCTCTGGGGCAACGTGGTGGCGGTGATGGGGGGCGACCTGCTCCTCACCCTGGCCCTGGACGAGCTGGCCGGGCTCGACCGGGAGATCACCTTCGCCGCCGTCCGGACCGTCGCCGAGATGACGCGGGCGACCATCGGCGAGGTGGAGGCCCGCGGGGACCTGTCGCTGTCGGTCGAGCGGTTCCGGAGCATCATGGAGGGCAAGACCGGAGCGCTCTTCGGCTTCTGCGGCGCCGCCGCGGGCCGGCTGGCCGGCAGGGACGAGGTCGCCCGCCGCTTCGAGACCTTCGGCCGGCACCTCGGGGTGGCCTTCCAGATCGCCGACGACCTGAAGGACCTCAACGGCGGAGACCCGGGCAAGCCGGTGTTCGCCGACTTCAAGTCCCGCACCCCGTCGCTCCCCATCCTGCTCGCCGCGCAGATGGACGAGCCGCTCCGCCGGCGAATCAAGGACCTCTGGGCCTTCGGCTCCATGGCCGACGACCGGGTGCGCGAGCTGGGGACCGCGGTCCTCGCCACCGACGCTCCGCGGGCGGCGCTGACGCTCATGGACCGGGAGATCGACGCCGCCCTCGATGCGCTCGGCCCCCTGCGCGACTCCCGCGGGGCCGACGAGCTGACCAGCTGGGCCAGACGGCTGGGGGCGGCCTTCCGCTAGCGAGAGCTCCACGATGCCGGCCAAGGGTTACAGCTGGTCCGATGCGCCTCGCCTGGGCGCCCCCGATCCCGCTCCGGGGCTGCCGCGCTGGGAGGCGCTGGCCATCGACGCGGTGGGGAACGTCATCGAGTTCTGGGGCTTCAAGCACAACCAGGGGCGCGTCTGGGCGGTGCTGTACCTGCGCGGCACGTCGATGACCGCCACCCAGCTCGAGGAGGAGCTGGGGCTCAGCAAGGGCGCGGTCTCGATGCTGGTCCGGGACCTCGAGCGCTGGGGCGTGGTGCTCCGCATCCGGCAGCCCGGCACCGGAGCCTGGCACTTCCGCGCCGAGACCGACCTGGTGCAGATGGTCCGGCGCGTCATCCAGGAGCGCGAGACCGCGTTCATCACCCGCATCCGGGCCGACCTGGAGGAGGCCCGGCGCCTGGCGGCGGCCAGCGGGGTGGGGCGGGAGCGGCTCGCCCGGCTGGAGAAGCTGGCCGCGCTGGCGGTGGGCGCCGAGCGGGCGCTCCGCATCTTCCTCCGGACCGCGCGGGTGGACCTCTCCTCGCTCCTTCTCGCCCTGGGTGAAGGCAGGCTCCGCCCCAAGGGCTGATCGGCGGCGGTTCGTGCGCAATCCCCGGGCGACGTCCCGGACGGCGCGCACCGTTTGCGGGCCGGGCCGCTCCCACAGCCTCTCCCCGGCAGGCCTGCGAGTTGCACCGTGCGGCCCTCCGATGCTCGAGGATCTCGTCGTCGGAATGGTGGGTTCGGGCGGAGACGGCGTCGTCAGCGCCGGCGAGTCGCTGCTCGCGGCGGTCGCCTCTCAGGGCTTCCATGCCCTCATGACCAAGAGCTTCGGCTCGCAGATCCGGGGTGGCGAGTCCTCCTGCCGCGTGCGGATCTCCGGCCGCAAGGTCCTGAACCCGGGCGGGGTGCTGGACGTGGCCGTCGCCCTCAACTGGGAGGACTTCCGCCGCTTCGGCGCGGAGCTGCCGCTGGGGCCGGACACGGTGGTCATCCACGAGGCGAAGGCCGGCCCGCCGCCCGCCGACCTCGCGCCGCCTGGCCATGGCCCGCGCCAGGTCCTGGCCGTGCCGCTCGGGGAGCTGGCGAAGTCGGCCGCGGGCACCGACCGCGCGAAGACCACCGTGGTCCTCGGCATCCTCTCCGGCTGGTTCGGCATCCCGCCGGAGGCGCTCGACCGCGCGCTCCAGAAGAAATTCGCCCAGAAGGGGGAGGGGCTCCTCGAGGCGAACCGCAAGGCGCTGGCGGCGGGGATCGCCCACGCCCGCGCCCATCCTCTCGACGCGCCGCGCGTCCTGGCTCCGCCCCCGTCCTCGACGCCCAAGCTGCTCTGCGACGGGAACGAGATGTGCGCCTCGGCCGCCATCTTCGCCGGCTGCGAGTTCTTCGGCGGCTACCCCATCACCCCCTCCACCGAGGTCATGCAGATCCTCTCCCGGGAGCTGCCGAAGTACGGCGGCGTCGTGCTCCAGGCCGAGGACGAGATCAGCGGCGTGGGCGCGGCGGTGGGAGCCTCCTTCGCCGGGAAGAAGTCGATGACCGCCACCTCCGGCCCGGGCATGTCGCTCAAGACCGAGGTGCTGGGCCTGGCGTCGATCGCCGAGCTGCCGCTGGTGCTGGTCGACGTGCAGCGCGGCGGCCCGTCCACTGGCCTCCCCACCAAGCCAGAGCAGGCGGACCTCTTCCAGGCGGCGTTCAGCGCCCATGGCGACGTGCTCCGCCCGGTGCTCGCCCCCACCGGCGTGGAGGACACCTTCCGGCTCACGGTCGAGGCGTTCAACCTGGCCGAGCGGTACCAGACCCCGGTCGTCCTCCTCTCGGATCAGGAGATCGCCCAGCGCAAGGAGACGCTGGAGCCCATCGACGTCTCGCGGTTCGAGGTGCTGCACCGCCTCGTGCCGACGCCCGAGCAGCTGGCGGAGGGCTACCAGCGCTTCGCCGAGACGCCATCGGGCGTGAGCCCGCTCAGCCATCCGGGGATGCCGGGAGGCAACTACCTCGCCGCTGGAATCGAGCACGACGTCCGCGGCGCCCCCACCGCCAGCGGCGCGGTGCACGCGTCGATGAACGCGAAGCGCTTCCGCAAGCTCGGCGCGCTTCAGGAGAGGGCCGATCTCTTCGAGCGGGAGGGCCCGCGCGACGCGCCGCTGGGCCTCGTGAGCTGGGGGAGCTCGGCCGGAGTCGCCCGCGAGGCCTTCGCGCTGGCCCGCGCCCGCGGCCTGCCGGTTCAGCTCCTGGTCCCCCACCTGCTCTATCCGGTGGCCGAGCCGGTGTACCGCGAGTTCTTCGCCTCGGCGCGGCGAGGCCTGGTGCTGGAGCTCTCGCACCAGGGGCAGC
>Ga0335079_10005618_pt1 | contig 14336 bp, 11 predicted proteins | sample Lox_Sample_33_FD_206719 | JGI IMG/M metagenome (GOLD analysis project Ga0335079, IMG submission 206719) | Soil microbial communities from Loxahatchee National Wildlife Refuge, Florida, United States - Lox_Sample_3.3 | ecosystem: Environmental > Terrestrial > Soil > Wetlands | place: USA...
GGTGGCGACCAGGCAAAAGGTCTGGCACAGATGGCCGGCATCGAGCAGCACCACGCGATAGGCGCGGGCAAAGCGGTACTTCCACATGGTCCGCGGAAACACCGCGGTCATCAGAAACACCGCCGCCGCATGCTTGAGGAATTCCTGCCCGGCGGCATAGGACACCGCCTTCTTCCTCGCGGGCACGGAGCGCAGGTGCTCCAGGCGGTGACGTACGCCATCGTAGTGGTATAAGCCCTGCGGCAATCCGGCAACGCGCAGAGCGAGCAAGTACACCTCACCGGGATGCCGGGCGCCGCCGGAAGGACTGGTCTTGTGGAAGAGCTGCCCAAAGGGTGGCGCCTCGATCGATCCGGTGACACCCCAGGTGTAATACAACAGTTGGGAGATGGCGCCCAGGGAAACACTCGCGCGCGAATACTCACGGTGCGTTTGGCGCGCCATCAGCACACGCACGAATTCATCGCCGGCAACGTGCGCGGGCGGGAGAGCGATGCGCCGGGCGTGGGGATAGCTCTTCGTCCGGCGCGGTTGGGCAGACTCGGCGACGTAACGCTGCATCAGGCGGGAAGCCTGCGCCGCGCTGAGGAAGGGAGTGTCCTTGGTGGCAAAATGGAAGCTCCCGTGCGGCAGCCACGCCGACCAGGCGCGATTGAGGTCCGCATCGCGCTCCGCATCGCGCGTTCCCTTCACCACCAGGAACGAGTTCTGCTGGAGCTGGCGCACGGCGGCGCGGACACTGCTGCGGCTGAACTCGGGCATGAACGCGAACAGGTCTTCGGGAGGCTTCCAGCTTTCGAAGAAGTGCAGGATGCGGACGGCTTCCGGCTCGGCGCTGGCGGATACATGCGTCCGGTAATTAATCAGCACGAGGTCCTGCCCCCGCCATGCGACGAGGAGCGTCCGCGCGCGCCGCATCAGCATGGGGCGCCTGGCCACGTTGCCGTCTCTATGGCTTGAAGGTGTTGCCCTTCTCGGAGAAGGTGTGTCCCATGCCCGTGAAGGTATGGCCCAGGCCAGTGAAATTGTTGCCCAGCGTTATTTTCAGCTTCTTGAGATTGAGTTGCACCATCTTGTGACCCTGTTCGACTCCGGCGAGCGCTTTCTTCGCCTCGCGCAGGCGCTTGCTGCCGGCTTTTCGCTTCGCGGCCATTGCGGCTCCTTTCGGGGTTTCGAGGTGATGAGGGGACTGGAGTGAGACCTTTTATTCCTAGCTCCGGGTTTTGTCAAATGATTTTCTCGCGCAGCGCCCGCGCTTCGGCCTCCTGCTTCATCAGATAGCGCTCTCCGTCCAGCGCGGTCTTGAGGCCGGCGATCTCCGCAAGCGGAGTTCCTAAGCGCTGCGCGGCGCCAGCCAGAATTCTCGTTTGCAACTCGGTCAGCGGTTTCTGTTTCGCCTTTGACAAGGCCTGGGCTGTGGAGAGGGCGCGGTCAGCGGCGAACATGGCCGCGGCGGGGGATGGAATCGGAGGGAGATCACTGCGCGGCGGCATGGGCTTGAGCGCCGCGCCAACGTCTGGAGCGGCCTTTTGCCTCTCTCCCAGATTGCCCCGAAGCTGGAAGCAGTTGATGAGCGTGGTCAGGACCGAAGTGTGGTCGAAGCAATCATTCACAATGGTTTGCGGCGGCGTAAACGGAGAGATGATCACCGCCGGAACGCGCACTCCCAGGCGATCAAACGTAAATCCCGTACCGCCTGGCTGGCCCGGGGGAATCACTTTGCCATCCGGTGAAACCGTGGCCGGCGGGCAGACATGGTCGTAGCATCCACCGTGCTCGTCGAACAGGATGATGAGCAGCGTGCTGCTCCAGTCGGGACTGCTGCGCACGGCATTGTAGATTTTGAACAGCAGCCTCTCGCCGGCCTCGACATTGGAGGCGCCATCGGGCTTGTACCAGTTGGCCTCCGGGTGCATGTCGTTCTCCGCACCCCAGAGGAGAGAATCGATATAAATCGGTTCGATGAAGGAATAGCTGGGCAGGCCGCCGGGCTGCCGCGCGGCGGTGATGAAGCTATCCAGGTGGCCGAAGTGGTCGCGCGGGTCGCTGACGTAATACCTCCACACCGGTTCTTGAGTCAGCAGCGCGAGGCTGGTGATCATCCAACTGTCGGAATAGATCTTCCAGCTGCGCTTTGCCGCCTCCAGCAGGTCGAAGATGGTGGGCGTGTCGTTGACGAACAGGACGCCGTTGCTGCCATCGTTGTTCACATATCCGGAGGAAGTGCCGGCATGAGCGAACGAGCGATTGCACACGGTCTGGCTGGGAATCGACGAGAACCAATGGTCGCAGACGCCGTAGTAGTACGCCAGGCTCGACAGCACCGGCAGTGAGGCGGGCGTGAAGCAATTCATAATGATGGCGGGATCGATCTTCTGCTCGACCACCTCCTTCTGCGCGGCGTAGTTGTAGACGAAACCCTGCATGTTGCACGACAGGGCGGGCGGCGACGGGATGGGAGCCGGTGCGCTTTGCTGTCCGTAGATCTGGCAGTAGACGTCCTCGTAGGGCTCTCCCGGATCGGGATTGGGATCGGTGAGGACGGTGCCTTTTGCGACCGGCACGGCGGCGCCATCCGGCCGGGGATTGCTGAGCGTCCTGCCGTACAGGCCCTCAAAATTTGCCGGGGGGACGCGGTTAAACGGCGCCGGATTCGCCGGATCGTAGAGCCAGCCCAGAGCATTGTCGAAGGAGCGGTTTTCCAGCATCAGCACGACGATGTGATGAATCTGCGCCAGCGAGTTGGCAGCCATGGCTCTTCTCCGGGTGACGCCCCAAAGCATAGCTCCAGCGGGATGGTGCGTCGCCGAAAAACCAACTTGCGCAGCAGCCATCAGGAGACAGCCGCGGCGCAGGATTTCCGTGGCCGAGATCACCGCGGCAGGTGACCGTGATCTATTTCTTCCGGCCGAAGAGGCGAAGCAGGTAGAGGAAGAGATTGACGAAGTCCAGATAGAGGGCCAGAGCGCCCAGCACCGCAGCTTTGCGGTCTTCTTCCGTGCCTTCGATTCCGGCCGCGTGCATGCGCTTGATCTTCTGCGCGTCGAAGGCGGTCAGGCCCACGAAGATCAGGATGCCGGCGTAGGTCACCACCCAGTAGAGCGCGGAGCTGTGCCAGAAGATGTTGACCACCGAGGCCAGGATGAGCCCGATCAGCGCCATGAACAGCAGGCTGCCCATGGAGGTGAGATCGCGCTTGGTGGTGGCGCCGTAGATGCACATGGCGCCGAAGGTACCGGCGGTGACGAAGAACGTCAGTCCGATGGACTCAGCGGTGTAGACCAGGAAGATGACCGAAAGGGTCAGGCCGTTGAGCGCGGCGTAAAAAAGGAAGGCGCTCATGGCCATCACCGGGGTCATGTGCTTGATCGCCCAGGTGAGCCCCAACACGATGGCCAACTCCGCCACGATCAGGACCCAGAACAGGCCGGAGCCGAAGATGGTCCGGATGAGAGCGGGATTGCCGGCAGTGTAGGCGGCGACCAGTCCGGTGGTCGCGAGCCCCCCGGCCATCCAGCCATAAACGCGGGTGATGAAAGTGCGTTCGGAGGCTAATGGCTGCGAAAGCGCATACGGCGGCGTTCCCATGGTGGCCATCGTCTCGTCCTCGTTCTGAAACAAACGGAAGGATTGTACTCCGGTTTGCCTCCGAACTGCCCCGTTGGGGGTGGGGATGTACATATGCCCCGCTCCTTAATTCTTTGCAAGCCAGTTCAATTCTCGTAACGCGAAGAGATACGAGCGGTGTGAGCGGCGTGTGAGCCTGCGGTGTATGGATAGCCCGCAATCTTATCCGAGGAAGGCCAGCTCATACCCCAGGAGTAGAAGGCAATGAACACGATCACATCCACCAGGGGGCCCAATGCGAAGTAGAGGATGGGCAAGAACAGCAGAGAGATGTGCAGAATGCAGGCGTGGGCCAGATACTGAAGAGGAATGAACAGGGTCAGGTGAGCCATGGTGAGGACGGTAAGCGCGATTTTTCTCCCAAGGCTTACGTCGAAGACATAAAACGTGAACCCCAGCATCCCAGGTACCACGCCAATAAAGATCATCCCAAACAAAAGCATGCTGGCACAGTACTCCGAAGCATCCTGTGGAAAGGGCCGGTGCACGATTGCGGTATAGAGCAGAGCCGACCCCTCGATTAGTGCGACAGCGCGCAGCAGATAGATATAGGGAAGCTGGGTGTCGACGGGAATCCTGTATGAGATCACGAACAGCAAAACGCTGACCGCAGCTATCGCGATCCATGTCCCGCCGGTGATTGGGCCGGCCTCGACCTTGAAATAGGGAACCGGAATCTGCCAGTGGCCCACCGGGGTGCGATCCAACAGCAGGACTGCGGTACCGGGCCAGAGCCACTGCATCCAGAAGGAGAGGAGTTTCACCCAAAGGCTGGCAACGCGCGGCAACAACGCGATCCAGACTGCCGTGCCGCCCAAGGCCACCGCCAAGCTCAGTCCGATCTGCAACGGATTGAGCCAGAGCTTACGGAAAGCGCGGTGGGGCACAGTACGGTCGCCAGTCCAACCGTGCTCCGGCAGCGCGGCAATTCCCGGCAGCGAGTTTTTTCGCCTGGTAGCGATCAAAGAGACTTCTTTTCCGCGCCGCCAATCAGCGCGCAGCTTTGCAGATTCTAGCGACAGCCGCTCGGACGGATCTGGTCTGGCCTACGAGTTGCCCCGGTGTCTGCCTCAAGCTCCACATCGATTAGCCGGTCACCCGCCCGCGTTCAGGAGCAAATAATGAGCCGTGGAGGGTAACCCCGGGCGCAATGCGGATGCGCGGCGCCTGCACGGTCGTAGGGTGCGTCGGGGTGCCAATCCGGGTCCCGCTTTCAATCACCAGTTCGCCCTCAGCGAGCACCGGTCCCATGACAAAGCAACCTCGGCCAATGCGAAGGTTCGTCGCGCTGACCAGGCTGCCCTCGATGCGCACGTTGGGCGCAAGCTCCATGTCGTGGTTGCTCTTCAGGCATCCGATGACGTGACTGGCCTCCGCCAGATGAATCCGGCCTCTCGCAACCACGTTCTTGCGAAGAACTCTTCCCGGCTGCAGAACAAAGTCCTCTGGCACGAACAGGCGTTCGGTCACCAGTTCAAGGATGTTGATGGGTTCGGGATTCCACAGCGGCGCCTCGTCGTTCGTCCGAACCAGGCCAAGCCGAGGCCGCGAGGGAGGATGGTCTTCGTCCGAGTCTCGGGATTGCTCCGCATCCATATCCATCGCGCCTCCGGCGATCATTACTACAGGAGCGTGGACACGCTCAAAGCTGCACTCCGTCCCAAGTTCGACGTGCTCACCGGCCGACAAGCGCCCGTGGATGGTGCTGCCCGAGGGCACCATTACCGCTCCTTCAGCATGCACCCAGGACAGCACTTGGGCGTGCTTGCCCAAGTCCACGTCTTTTTCGCAAAAAATCGCGTCGAACACATTGTTGCCGGACCCCGCCAGGCGTCCTTTGGCATAGATGGGATTGAGGATGGAGCGTCCTTGCTCGACGAACCAATCCGTTTCCAGCACCATGGTGTTGGCAGGCGGCGAGGCGCGCCGGGCCGCTTCCGAGCCGCCCTCCAGCAGGCTGCGAAAATCCTGGGCGACGTCAACCACCATCTCGGTGCGGTTCTTGACGGGGATGGGCTTCGTATCCCGGCGCTGGTACAGTTCGACAAAGGCTGGCGCCATCGGTAGGGCGGCCAACAAGCCAGTCAATCCCAGCAATAATGCGACGCCGCCGATCATGCCGCTTCCGCTTCCGCTGCGGGTTCCACCTGAGCCTGCGGCGACATCGGTTGGGCAATGGGTTGCGGCACGGGGCGGGGCTGCGCCTGCCGCGCCCGTTCGGTTTTGTCCCACTTCACATCGCCGCCCAAAATAGCTTCACGCACCAGCTCGAAGGCGGCCTGCGAGCAGGTCATCATGCTGACCAGGAAACCGAGAAAGTGGAAGGGCAGAATTCGTAACCGCTCCTTGGCCCCATCGAGGCGTGCGGAGGCGGCGATTTCAAAGAAGGTGGCAAAGTTACCCAGGGCGGTGAAGGAGGCGACAAAGAGCACCAGCATGGGCGCTTCCAGCGAGTCGCCCTTGTAGAACATAACCACCGCCAGGAACCAGGCGATCAGCAGCGCCGGCGCCATGGCATAGATCCACAGCAGCAGCAGCCCATCGAACCGCTCGCGCGCGGTCAGCCAGCCGGGGCGAAACAGGGAGAGCGAGTACTTCCACATCACCTGGTTGTGGCCCTTGGCCCAGCGCTTGTTTTGCCGCACTCGCACCGGCCAGCGCACAGGCGACTCCTCATAACATTCCGCCCGATTCTGGTACACGGTCTTCCATCCGCACAGCATCAAGCGGAAGGTGAGATCGGTGTCTTCCGTCAGCGTGTCCGTATTCCATCCCCCGGCTTCAAACAGCGCTGATTTGCGCATGCCGCCGGCAGTACCGCCAAATTGCGGCACCAGGCGCATGTTCATGCGGGCCTGCTGATCGATCTGGTATCCGGCGCTGCGCTCCATGTCGAGCATGCGGGTAAGCAGGTTCTGGCTTACGTTCATGGGAACCACCCGCCCCATTACGCACCCGACCTCCGGATCGAAGAAGGGCGCCACCAACTGCCGGATGAGCGGCTTGCCCGGCACGTAATCGGCGTCGAAGAGCAGCACGATTTCCGTCTGCACGAAGTTCTCCATGGCTTCCTGCAGGGCAGCGGCTTTGCGCGCCTTTCCGGAGCGGCGATGGAATGGAGTAATCCGGCCGGGATTGCGGGCCGCGATGGCGTCGATAATGGCTTCCGTTCCGTCCGTGGAGCGATCGTTCACCGGCACGATGTGCAAGCGGTCGGGCGGATAGTCCACGTGCAGCAGGCACTCGAGCACATCGCCGATGACGGCCTCCTCGTTATGGGCAGCCACCAGCACCGTTACCGCGGGCCAGTCGGCAATGTCGAGGTCAATCAGGGGATACCGCTGCCGGCCGAAGAGGCGGTTCAGGGTGAACCAATAATGCCTCACCATGTAAATGCAAATGCATACTTCGATCGCACAGAAAGGAATCAGCAACCCCGCAGAACCGTGTCCCATTCCAAGCCCCACCCGAGCGCCTGTACTTCGCTGCTTGTGAGTCTCTGATTCGCTTCTGGGTTGGCCCTGGGTGTGATTTTTCTGTTCTGCAACAAAATACCTGGCACGAGCGCGCCCGGCCGGTTGAAGGAGGTCGCAGATCAGGAAAGATGCGAGGGCGAGACAGTACGAATTCGAGACTGGCCGCTGCTTGAGGGTCCGCCGGAAGGATTGCGCTCGAATGATTCCGCGCCCGGTTCCGTGTTGTGGTACCCGGGTGAGCTAGAAATCCACGAACACTCCTGCCGTAGCGCCAATCCGGTTGAAGATGTAGTTGTTGTAGCGCTCGACTTCAAGGTTGAAACCATAATTTGGACCCAGCCACTGCCGCCACGTGGCGGAAACATCATGAATGGGGAAATTGACCAGCACGCTGGTCGGGCCGATCAGCTCCCACGCTTCCTTTCCATACTCGCCGCGCACGGAGATGAAGTGACTCTTGTTCTGCCCTTGCGTAATAGCGAAGTATTGCGTATGGACCGTGACCCCGCCCGGGTCACCGCGAGTGAAGATGATGCCGCTCTGCACCACCCAGGAGGGACGCAGGTAATAATTGGCCTCCGGGTTAAGGCGGAAAGCAGAGTGCACGTCCTTGGCTCTTTCGTAGCCTCCGCCCAGCACCATCACCAGCTGTTTCTGCGGCAGCAGCTTGCGATGGACGAAGGCGTCGAATCGATACTTGGGCAGGAAAAAACAATACGAACTAGCGCCCGCGAAGACGTCCGCGTACCAGTCCTGGTTAAATACGTGTGTCAATCCCCCACTGAAATACCACCCTTGATCGCCGTAGCGGTCTTCACGGGTGACCAAGGTCTGCAGCGTATTCGTGGGCCCGGAAAACACGGCGCGCAAATAGCCGTCCGTCCACGAGGGATTCCCGGGGGTGAGGGCGCTGTGGCCGCCACCACCCTCGACAAATCCATGCCCCCCGCCCAGGCCCGGGAGGAAGATCCCCGGCACGGCGGAGCCCGGCGACACGGGAGCTTCTTCCTGCTGGGCAGCTGCCAGGCCGCTCGCTAGAAGCAGCCCCAGCACCGTCATGAGCAGGCGCGAATGGCGCCCAGATAACTTCTCGCGCGTCTGCAGACGTTTCCGACGTTTCAGATCTGCACCTCCGGCGAGGTCTTGGAGTACAGTCAGGCCTTTAGGGTTGCCGGAGATTCATCCCTTGATTCGATTGTTGGAAGTGCGTTCGGGGAAGGGATGGCGTTACTCTCTTATCCCGGCAGGCTTACCTGGGCCACCCGCCAGTTCACCTGACCCAGGTTTCAATGGAATGAGAATTGCGCTTGGGCAACAGTGAAGCAGCAGCAGGCAAGGGGTGAAGCGATGAGCGCGCTTGTGTCCGTCAATGTCGGTCTTCCCCGTGATGTGGAATGGCAAGGCAAAGTGGTCCACACCGCGATCTGGAAAAACCCTGTCAAAGGCAGGGTGATGGCGCGCCGGCTCAACCTCGATGGCGATGGACAAGGCGACCTTACCGGCCACGGCGGAGAGCAGCGCGCCGTAATGGTTTATCAGCTAGGGTCCTATCGATACTGGGAGACTTATCTTCAGCGGAATGACTTCACATACGGTCAGTTCGGGGAAAACCTTACGGTCGATGGTTTGGCAGACGACGAGGTCTGCATCGGCGACCGGTACAGAATCGGCGGCGCCGTTTTTGAGGTGACGCAACCTCGGGTTACCTGCTATCGAGTCGGCATCCGAATGAACAACCCGCAGATGGCGGCCCTGCTTGTTGCCCATCGGCGACCCGGCTTTTACTTTCGCGTGATCGAGGAAGGCGAGATCGGCGCAGGCGATGCCATCGCGAAGGTCGCCCATGGGCCGGAGGGAGTCTCTGTGGCCGAGATCGATGGGCTGCTGTACCTTCCTGCCCCTCCGCGCGACCGGCTCCAGCGTGCGGTTCGAATCCCTGCGCTGAGCGCCGGTTGGAGGAGGTCGCTGGAAGCGCTGATCGCGGCCAGTGAGACTGGTCCTGGCTCCGGCAATCCGGGACTCACCTCTTTCAGCGCTCCTCCACCGGCGTGGCGCGGCTTCCGTCGGCTGAGGGTGGCGGCAGTGCGGCCTGAATGCAAAGACGTGACATCATTTGTTTTGGAAGCGGAAGACCACTCAGCCTTGCCGGCTTCGCTGGCTGGGCAGTTCCTGGTTCTGAGGCTGCATCCCGGCCCGGAAACAGCACCGATGTTGCGAAGCTATTCCCTATCCGGGCCTGCGGACATCGGAACGTATCGCATCACGGTTAAGCGAACCGAGGGGTTGGGAAGCAGCTACATTCTCGACACTACGCAGTCCGGCGATGAACTGGAAGTCAGTGCGCCCCGAGGCGAATTTACGCTTGTGCCGGAAGCTATTCCAACCGTGCTGATCAGCGCAGGCATCGGAATAACTCCCGTGCTCTCAATGCTCCACTCCCTTTCATCGGATCCCGCCAATTCCAGGCGTGAGGTTTGGTGGCTTTATGCGGCACGCAACAGCGCTGAGCACCCGTTCGCTGCCGAGACGCGGGAACTTCTCAACAAACTTCCGAATGGCCACTCCTTTGTTACCTACAGCAGGCCGGGGCCGGAGGATCGGGTGGGAGGGAACTGCGATGCGTTCGGTCGCCTCAATCTGTCTTGGTTGCAAAAGCTGCATGTACCGCAGCAGGCACATTTCTACTTGTGCGGGCCAGCGGGGTTCCTCGCTGATCTGACTGCCGAACTGATCTCCTGGGGTGTTTCGACCATTCACATCCATAAAGAGATCTTTGGACCCGAGCCTGCCATTACACCTGGAGTCGTCAAGGCAAGTCATGAGACTCCGCATCCTCCCAACGGCCCTCCGGGATCCGGTCCGAGGGTGTCTTTCAGTCGCACCGGCCTGACGGTACCGTGGGACAGCCGATTTCGAAGCCTGTTGGATTTCGCTGAAGCCTGCGATATTCCCGTGAAGTGGTCGTGCCGGACCGGAGTATGTCACACCTGCGAGTGCGGTCTGGTGGACGGGACTCTTCGATATGACCCGGAGCCCCTTGATCAACCTGCTGCGGGGAATGCTTTGATTTGCTGCTCGACGCCGGAATCGGAGATCGATCTGGACCTCTGATCGGCAGGCGGCCCTTCCCGCGCTGTTGGGAAATGAATCGACCAACGTCGCAAAAACCTGCTCAGTTCAGGCTGTCCCCTTTTCTCCTGCCAGCAACTATTCGATAAAGGGCACGATAACAGGGTAGAGGGAGGAGACTGCCATGGGTAGTCCCAGAATCGATCAGACAGGTCTTGTTCCAACCTACGATCGCGGAGCTGATGTAGCCGGCGCTCCGACAGATGCGACGCAGCTTCCGCAGCCAGGGCCACAAGCTCCGGCGGGAGATGAGACCGAGGGAAAATTTAAGCCGTCTGATGGCGGGGCCTCGTCCGGTCCCACACCTCTGGATGACCCGGTGTCGAAGGCTGTAACCCAATTCCAGTTGGGCAGCCCCAGCCAGAACGCAAGTCCGGTGGACGCGGCAAAGAACTTGAGAGTAGCGGACGCGGGCGATGACCTGAATCTTGACGTCAGGAACGACGCGGCCCATCTGGTGGGCAAACCCGTTGTCGGCGATGGCGAGTGCTACGACCTGGCGGACCAGGTTTTGCGCAATTCTGGTGCAAAGAGCGCGCCCGACTTCGGCAAGGTCACCAAGTCCAGGGACCAGGACTACAAATGGGGCACGCCGACCGATCTGAAAGATGTTAAGCCCGGGGACATTCTTCAGTTCCGCAACCACGAAATCCAAATCCAGACCGTCAAGAAAACAACCAGGACGTTTCCGGGCGGAGGCAGTTCGGTTACCAAGGAAGAAAATACTGTGCCGCTGGAACGCGGACAGCATACTGCAGTGGTGCTCTCGAATGACGGCGACGGAACCATGCGGGTTGTCGAGCAGCACGTCCTCGATCACCGCACCGGAAAGCTGTCCACAACGGTGAGAGAAAACACGCTCTATACGAGAGAGTTCCCACCCACTACAACCACTAGGACCCTGCAAGAGGGAAACGTGATAATCAAGGAAGAGACTACGGTCATCATCATTGTCACGGGGATCATCTACGCGTATCGCCCCCAGCCAAGAGACCAATAAGAAACGTAGCGCCGGCGTCTCGGCGGGTGCCCCAGACGTGCGTGCACGTCTGGGATTCTATCCGGGAAGGCAAGAACGTCTACGTCTCTTCAAGAAGGGTTGGTCGGGGAGACTGGATTTGAACCAGCGACCCCCTGGTCCCGAACCAGGTGCTCTACCAGGCTGAGCCACTCCCCGACATTAAGGACAGAACCACGACAAGCTGGCCCATATAGCGGGCAGGCGGCGCCAGCTCTCCGCCAATTATAGCAAACGAAGATTCGCGCCCGGTTGCGGCGGGGGCCGCGTCAACGATGCTACAATAGCCGTCTTTCACTCGCTTCGCGGCTTCTCCCTTCCCGGACTGGGCGTGGATTTTGGCTGAGCAGGACAGCGAACAAACCGGCAGCGTCACCTACGCCGACGCCGGCGTGGACATCGAGCGCGCCAACCGCGCCAAGAAGCGCATCAAGTATCTGGCGCACAAGACCTTCAACCGCAGCGTGCTCAGCGAGATCGGCGGCTTCGGCGCGCTGTTCGCGGTGGACACCAAGAAATATCGCGACCCGGTGCTGGTGGCGAGCGTGGATGGCGTGGGCACCAAGCTCAAGGTCGCCTTCGAGATGCGCCTGCACGGGTCCGTCGGCGGCGACCTGGTGAACCACTGCGTGAACGACATCGCGGTGCAGGGCGCCGTGCCGCTGTTCTTCATGGACTACCTGGCCACCGGCAGGCTGGAGCCCGAGGTCGCCGAAGCCGTGGTCGGAGGCATTGCCGATGCCTGCAAGCAGAACGGCTGCGCGCTGATCGGCGGCGAAACCGCGGAGATGCCCGGCTTCTATGCCGATGGCGAGTACGACCTGGCGGGCTTTATCGTGGGAGTGGTCGAGCGTGAGCGCATCATCACCGGCAAGAGCGTGCAACCGGGCGACGTGCTGATCGGGCTGCCTTCACTGGGCTTGCATACCAACGGCTTCGCGCTCGCCCGCAAGCTGTTCTTCGACGTGGCACGGTATTCGCCGGAGAGCTACGTCAACGAACTCAAGAACAAGGCGGGCGCCGAACTGATGAAGCCGCACAAGAGCTACTGGCCGGTAGTGCGGCGGCTGGTCGACGCCGATGCGGTCACGGCGATGGCGCACATCACCGGCGGCGGCATCACGGAGAACCTGCCGCGCGTGCTGCCCAAGGGCACGGCCGCGGCGATTGAGAGGACGGCCTGGCCGGTGCTGCCGGTGTTCGAGCACCTGCGCGCGCTGGGCAACCTCTCCGACGAGGAGATGTACCGCACCTTCAACATGGGAATCGGTATGGTGCTGGTGGTGCCGCTGCCCAAGTTCAGGAGGGTGCAGACCATTCTTGAACGGCTCGGCGAGAAGGGCTACACCATCGGCCGCATCGTGAAGGGCGAGCGCAAGGTGCTCTACTCCTAGCACTCAGCAGTCAGCCAAACACAAAAGTTCCGCTGACTGAGTGCTGATTGCTAATCCAGCGCTAGCTAAATACAGTTGATTGGATAATTCATTTGCATGCCTGAAACCAAGAACATCGGCATTCTCCTCAGCGGCCGCGGCTCGAACTTTGTCGCCATCGCCGACAGCATTGAGGCCGGCCGCATCCCCGGGGCGCGCATCGCGGTCGTGATCTCGAACCGCTCCGAGGCGCCCGGCATCGAGATCGCTCGGCAGCGCGGGCTTGATGGGCGCGTAATTCCGTCGAAGGGCAAGCAGCGCGAGGAGCACGATCGCGAAGTCGTCGCCGTGCTCAAAGAGAAGAGAGTCGAGCTGGTGTGCCTGGCGGGATACATGCGCCTGCTCTCGGCGTGGTTCGTGCAGCAGTTTCCCAACCGCGTGCTGAACATTCATCCGGCGCTGCTGCCGTCGTTTCCGGGACTGGAAGCGCAGAGGCAGGCGCTGGAATATGGCGTAAAAGTGTCGGGCTGCACCGTGCATTTTGTGGATGAGCAACTTGATCACGGCGCCATCATTGTGCAGAAGGCCGTGCCTGTATACGACGGTGACGACGAGCACGCGCTGGCCGATCGCATCTTGGAGCAGGAGCACATCGCCTACAGCGAAGCCATCCGTATTGTGCTCGAGGGGAATTATGAGGTGGTCGGGCGGCGAGTTGTGCGCCGGACGGTGCTGAGGGAAGCCGCCGCGCTGCGCCCGGTATAATCCCAGCGATGGCATTCGCTCCGGTTGACGAGCAACTCGAGTACATCCGCAAAGGCGCGTCGGAGATCATTCCCGAATCCGAGCTCAAACAGAAGCTCGAAGAATCGCGTAAAACGGGCAAGCCGCTGCGTGTGAAGGCAGGCTTCGACCCGACCGCGCCCGACCTGCACCTCGGCCACACCGTGCTCATCCGCAAGCTGAAGCACTTCCAGGACCTCGGCCACACCGTCATCTTTATTATTGGCGATTTTACCGGCATGATCGGCGATCCGACGGGCCGCTCGGTGACGCGCCCGCCGCTCAGCCGCGAGCAGATTGAGCAAAACGCGCAGACGTACAAAGATCAGGTTTTCAAGATTCTCGATCCCAAGACCACCGAGACGCCATACAACAGCGAATGGCTGAGCAAGCTTGGCGCCGAGGGGATGATTCGCCTGGCCGCGAAATACACGGTCTCGCAGATGCTCGAGCGCGAGGACTTCCACAAGCGCTTCCAGGAAGAAAAACCCATTGCTCTGCACGAGCTGCTCTACCCGCTGGCGCAGGGCTACGATTCGGTGGCGATTGATGCCGATGTCGAACTCGGCGGCACCGACCAGAAATTCAACCTGCTGGTCGGCCGCGAGCTGCAACGCGCGTACGGGCAACCATCGCAGGTGGTGCTTACTATGCCGCTGCTCGAGGGCCTGGACGGCGTGCAGAAGATGTCGAAGTCGTACGGAAATTACGTCGGCATCACCGAGCCGCCGCAGGAGATGTTCGGCAAGCTGATGTCCGTCTCCGACGAGCTGATGTGGCGCTACTGGGAACTGCTGACTGACACTTCGAAGGCCGGGATCGAGGCCATGAAGCAGCAGGTCGCTTCAGGCCGCCTGCATCCCATGACCGCGAAGAAGGGTCTCGCGACCAAGATAGTCGCCGACTTCCATTCGGAGGCGGCGGCCAAAG
>Ga0335079_10005619_pt1 | contig 14336 bp, 10 predicted proteins | sample Lox_Sample_33_FD_206719 | JGI IMG/M metagenome (GOLD analysis project Ga0335079, IMG submission 206719) | Soil microbial communities from Loxahatchee National Wildlife Refuge, Florida, United States - Lox_Sample_3.3 | ecosystem: Environmental > Terrestrial > Soil > Wetlands | place: USA...
TCGGTGGAAGCGGCTCCGTAAGTGAGCGCGCCGATCATCTGCGAAAACGATCCGCTGGTTGGGTCTTTAACCTCGACTGTCGCTGTGCCATCCGTCGGAGCGGAGGGTAACGAAACCTGCATCGTCGTTGCAGACTCGGTAAGAACAACGCCGTTGTTCCCAGCCGCGCTCACCGTTAATCCCTGCTTGAAACCGATCCCCTTGAGTGTGGTCACGCCACCGCTCAGACCTAAGCGCGCGGGAGTGACTGAATCCGAGTAGAGAACGCTGGCCTGATAGAAATAGTCGGGCCGCCCGTCCCCGCGGTAGTCGGCTACACCGACCCGAAACGGCTCTGTCGCGCTGAAGTGCGCATCCAGTCGAGTCATGCCAAATGTCGTGGAATTGAACGCCGAGGGCGTTTGCGCTGGCGCCGGGTTGCCATTCTGGTCGCTGAGTTCCCAGATCCCAATCACCGGCTGCAACTTCAATTCTGTCGCGTTGCCGGATTCGTCAAGGGCGGTCACGGCGACCGAGGCCGTCCGATTGGCTTGGGCATTGAACTCGAAGAAGTCAGCCGCGCCATAGCCCGCAATCCACGAGCCCCAGCCTCCTTCTTGCGGGAGAGGCGCGGGTTTCTGGTAAGTTGAGCCGCTTCCGGGATGTGATTGGGCGATCTCGCTGCCGACCATCAGAATGTCGCGCTCAGTAGTATTGCCGCCGACGATGGTTACAACCACCGGGGAGAATGATCCTGATGGCGCGACCTGCATTTGCGCGTACGGGCCGACTCCGGCCGACCAGCGCGGGTCGAGCGCTTCCACGCTCAGCTGATATTCGACATCCGTCTGGCCGTTGGGGATGACGAGTTGACCGAGGTTGTAGATTCCTTCTTCCTCTATGTTGCTTGAGCCAAACCGGTCAAAGCGAAGGCCGTTCGCATCGACATAGCCCGTAATAATGTTGCCGGCATTCCCGACAAAGGAATAGCCGGAAACCGATGCCACCACGTATTGCCGCGACGGTTGGCCGTTGACCATCATGCGCGCTACCACGTTCACGCCTTGCATCATTTGGGCGGCATTGCCTGCAGCAGTAGTGAAATAAACGCCCCCCCAGAGTCCGCCCATCGACTGCGGGTTACCGCCAGCGGAAGGATACAGGGCAGCCAGCGCAGTCACATCGTCAAGCTTGGGGATTGCGGGATTCGGATAGCATTTTGTGATCGGCACGCAGCTGATGGGGTCGGCAAAGTGCATCACCGGAAAGCCTGCATAATCATCCGCCGTCGGAGGGGGCGTGTTTGTAAGAACGTTGATGTTGGCCTGCGACCAGCCCAGCCCGAGGATGCGCGCCAACACACGCACAAGTCGGTATTCGACATCGGGTAGCTGCGAGTTGTCAGAGGCGCAGACTCCGTTGATCACGGCCAGACCATGAATGATGTTGCCGCTTGCGGCGAAGTTATCGGGCCCGCCGTAAACGGCGTTGGTGAAGCAATCTTCCAGGGCGCCGGCGCCTTCGCCCAGAAGCTCGTCGGTCACCGTACCGTCGTAGTCGTAAACGATGCCGAGCGGGGTAGCAGTCGCGGAGGACGCGATGTCAACGGGCGCCGTAATCGCACCATCGGTCAACTGGATATTGCTCCCTGTCACGTCTTCTGCCAGATGGCCAGCCTGAGTTATGGTGAGGCCGACGCCAGGAGCGGTCATCCATGGCGTGATCGCGTTCGCGACAAGGGCATCGGCCTGCGCATTCGTCAGAATCGGACTGAGATCGCCTTGATCGGTGTAGTACTCAACCGTTGCGTTGGCCCAAACCAACGGTTGACCTTCGACGCCGGCGTTGAAGCCCGAGCCTGCAATAAAAGCTGGGCCGCCGGCCCGGAGAACAGCCGGAATAAGAAGGAGAAAGAGGGTTACGATTGGCGTTGCGATCACCTTAGACATTCGCATGGGTCACTCCCCTCGCGCCCAACGGATAGCCCGCTCCAGTTGGGCCGTGGTGACGGGGGAACGAACCGGAGGATGCCGGTTTACGAATGCGGGCGGATCGGCCACGTACGTGCCTGTCGCATCCAGGCGAACCTGTCCCCGTGAACCGCCGACCGGGCTCGTCAGCCCCAAGCGGCTTTGCGGATATAGAAAAAGGAGCAGGTGTTCGCCTTTCCGCATGGACGCATGCAGCATCTGCGCGCCGGCCCACTCGCGGATGGTCAAGGACTGTCCAGGCTGAACGCCGGCGATTGCGCGGTCTATGCGAAAACGCAACACGGACTGCGGAACGGAGGGCGGAAGAACGGGCGAAGCGACCGGCACAGAAGGTACTCGATCCGTCTTCCCGAATTCTGTCCCGCCGCTAAGAACCGTGCCGACGAACACCATGCCCGACCGGCGCGCGAGTTGTATCCAGCGCGGACCCAAGACACGTTCTGCTGCCGCCTGATCGGATTCGCCCGGCGCGCCCGCACTTGATCGGCAGAACGCGGCGAGAACGAAAGCGGCGATGAACACTTCTCTTGCGACACGCATGACAGGTCTCTTTCCGGGAGATAACGGACCGGTGCTGGTCCCTGGGAGTGGAACCAGCGTAGCGCGCCAGACTTGACCTGAATATGCGCCACGTCACGCCAAGATTGTGACGAATCGGTGAGCCCGGCAGCAATTGGCTGCTGCTCTTGTCGTTCCGGCCTGCAGCTTGGGAAGCGCCCGTTTGCCGCATCGCAGCGCGGGGGGTACCGCGCTTGACTGTTTGTCGCGTGACTACTATAGTTAGGTAATGCTGCAATGCAGCATTGGAGGGCTTTATGCCAACCCACAGCAAGTCCCGAGATGGTCATTCGCCCATGTCGCTTCTGACCGAGCTGGCCGTCGAGGGAACCTCGAGCCTGGTCGAAGTGCAACGCACTCTTCTTAATCTTGCACAACAGGAAAACGACATCATCTTCAAGGGTGTGAAGGAAAGAGTCGGCGGCATTCTTCCGGCGGTTGCCACAACGGATCTAATGCGGCGGAGCCTCGATACGGTAATCGGCATGCAACAGGAACTACTGACGACCGCCAACAAGCAGGCCGTGCGGATGCTCGAGGCGGAAGGCGGCGGCCAGGGTGAGCGCACCACTCAGTTGATGGAGTTTGCCCGCGAGGGAGTCGAGACTTTCACTCGAGCCCAGAAGAAGCTGCTCGACGGCGTAGCCCAGGAAACCGCCAAAGCCACACGCTGTAAACCCGAGCATGAGGGCAGGACCGCCAAGAACACCGAGGTCGCGGAGCTGGCACGCGAGGCAGGAAATGCCTTTATCGACGCCCAGAAAAAACTCCTCGATGTCATGGGTCAGCAGATGAACGTGAACCTTGATGTAGCCAGCCGCACGCTCGAAATGATGGCGCCATCAAGAATCCTGCCCATGGTCAACCTCACCGAGGGCGTGAAGAATTTTGTGGACCGGGAAACATCGTTGATCGGGTCGCTGGTCAGGACGGGCAAGAAGGCCGTTCCGGGGCCCAAAGGCCGCCGGCGGCATGTAGTTCGCCGGCACAAAACAGTACCGGCCTAGGGGTAAAACTTCCGTTCGCCGGAGCGCTATTGGTTTCGGACGATCGGTTCCGGGATCATGCGATAGCGGGCGGTGCCTGGCTACGCCGAGCCAGAAGACGTGTCAGCATCGCCTGCTCCCATTGGACCCATAATCGGCTTGTGTAGAGCAATGCGCTGCACTGCAGCGTAAGCCAGTCCTGCGTCCGCAGCGGCGACCGGAACGCCGCGCGATTGATGAGCCAGCGCCGGGCAACGCGCCGTGCGACGGCAAACCCCAAACCCGGGTCCCGCCCCACGATGTCTCCGAGCACCCCGTCGAGCGTGAACATCACCTTTGACACCATTACCAACGAGGCCGGGAACCTGACTCCCTTCAGAGCCACTTCCTCGAGCAGGCGCATCGCGTCGGGCACGCCGGGCAGACTGGATGGCGGTATCCTCCCAAGAAACTCGGCGGCTGACTGCCGGATCATCCGTCCTCGCGGTGAACTCGTTCTGAAGCGCTGGCGGGTGAGCGCCCCGATCTCAGCCGCCGTGCCGACCGGATCGCGCAGGCTCATCATGAGAAAGAGAAGAGCCAGGTGGCGGCGCTGCTCGCGGCTCAGCCGTTCGCGCAATGCCCAGTCGAGAATGACTAATACGCCTCGGCGGTTGTCGTAGAGAAGATTGCCCGCGTGAGGGTCGCCGTGAAAAATCGCCTTTGGGCTTGCAGCGAACAGCGGCACTGCCACCAGGGCTTCCATGAGCTGCCCGGCCAGTTGCCGGCGGCGCTCGGCCGGCAATCGAGCAGCCGCATTCGTCACCTTGGTTCCGCGCTCCTCCGTAAGTGCGGTGATCGCCGGAGCACACAAAGCCTTGATCAAATCCGGCACGCGAACCCCCGGAACTCCCTGATAGAGCATGCCGGCCTCGGCCAGGGTCTTCTGCTCCCGGGTGAAATTGACCTCATACCGCAACAGGCGGCGCACTTTTCGGAATGTGTCGGGAATCAGGCCGGCGGGAAATCCGTAGCGATGGTGACGGTCCCCGAAGTATTGCGCGAGACCCTGAAGGTATTCCATGTCTTCGGCGAAGTATTCGGGAATATGAGGTTTCAGAACCTTGAAAACACCGCGCTGGCGTCGGCCAGTCTCGGGATTTCTCCAGGTAAAACGCACAACGGCGCTGACGCTGGCCTCGGAAAGTATATTATCGGCAATCCTGACGTCATGGATTTGGAGCTTGTTTCCCAGATCCCGGCGAATGATCGTGCAAATATCCTCAGGCCGGACGTCGCGAATCCCGTTCTCCAGTTTAGTGAGAGCCTTGCGCAGCGCCGGATGCAGATGCCGGTTGCGTGCAATGACCTGCCCCAGTTTCTGCAGACCCGGCACCCTTGCAATCAGGCGCAGCAAGCGCTCTTCCGCAGAGGTATTGGGGGGAAGCTCAATCTGCTCGACGAGCTTTGGGGCCAGCCGCGCGGGAGAGAGGCGCACCACGACAAACATCATGGCGTCACGCACCGGCGGCCGCCACTGAACATAGGCTTCCGGAACCAACTCATCGACGGGAACCATCTCGTCGACGATCCAACGCGCCATCGTTTGCCGCAGCGACTCACCAATCGGACTTTGGAGTACCGCTTCGACGGCAGCAACTGTCTGGGCAGGCGTCGCGCTGCGGGGAAGGAACTTACCCAGTAAAGCGAGCAACTGGCCGGGGGCGGGGTGGCCGGGGGCGGGGTGGCCGGGGGCGGGGTGGCCGGGGGCGGACTGGTTAAGGCTCGCGGCCATGGCGGAGGAATCCAGCATCATGGCAACTCTCAGGCTTCACAATATAGTCTCCTCCGCTGCAATGCGCAGTAACGTGCATCACCGCAAGCGCCGAAGCGCTATGAGATATTTTCCGGATAGCGGCAAGTAACGGACTCTTTGGCAGGGAAAGAGATCTGCCGGAAAGCGCCAGGCAGCTTTATTGGACACTCTGAACGAAGCATTTTCCTCATTGTCGGTGCGGCGGCGATACGAAGTCTGGTTCCTCCGCATGGGCCTTGCGGATGGCAGCGGTGCGTGGTGGTTTCGCTACCTGCTGATGAATCCCGGCCGCAGGGGCTGCCCCGGACACCCGGAGGCCATGCCGGTTGAGGTGTGGGCAACATGGTTCGGGGCCGGCGAGAAGCCGCTCACCCTCATTCAGGGGTTTCCGATCGAGTCGCTGGACCTCAGCCGCAAGGGTCAAGCTCCCTTCCATTTTCGAATCGGCGAAAACCAGATTGGAGAAGATTGCTGCCGCGGAGCGTTGGCAGTCGATGGGCATACCGTCGCGTGGAACCTGCGCTACAGTTCCACGTTTCGGGCAACCTTGAGCAATAAGGGCTGGATCGGATTTTCGCGTACACCGCATTCCGATGCGATTTTTTCCGGCGAAATCACCCTCGATAGCCGCCGCATTTCGGGCAATGGGTTCGCTTTCGGCGTCCAGGGGCATAACTGCGGATACCGGCATCGAGATTTCTGGACCTGGGCGCATGCTTATTTTCCGCGCAAGGAGCGCCGCTCGACGACTCTCGAAGCCTTGGTCTATGAGATGCCGTTCGGCCTGGTATTTCGCAAGGCGGTACTCTGGCACGAGGGCGAAGAACATATATTTCGCAACGTAAGCGAAACCGGCGACGTCCGCATGACCATGAAATGGAACCTCGAATGCCTCGTCCGAAATGGCCTCCGAGTGCAAGCCGTATTTGATGGCACCGGTCCCGGCATCCATCATCTTCCTTACACAAAGACAAATTGTCAGGGCAGATTCGAGGTGACCAACAACAGCCTGGCATCGGCCTCGCTGGTGATCGAGAGTTCCGGCAGAGCTGTTGAAAGGCTGGAAACGGCTACCGGCGCGGTGCTGGAGTGTGTCGGTTGAGCTACTTGGATGATTGCGCCCGGGCGAGCCGCTCCGCCACCACCGAGTAGACCGCCGGATTGAACGTCATCCCGATGTGCGTGCCCGGAACCTCCACGTCCACCTCGGGGTCCATGGTCATGCAGTAGCGCCAGTCGACCACGCCGTCATGCCGAGTATAGATTGCAGTCTCGGACATCGAGGCAGGGACCTTGCGCCGGAGGGAGCTCAGAAAATTGCATGTGCACTGTCCGGTGTAGCAATCGGGCAATACCCCCCGCCCGTGCTCTTCCAGAATGCGCAGACGCACGGCTTCCACGGCGTGATGGACAGCTCGGTTTGCAACCGTCCCACGAAACGGAGAAGCCAAGGTAATGACCGAGGCGACATCTTCGGGGCGCTGGCTCGCCGCCGACCGCGCAATCACTCCGCCCAGACTATGGCCGATCAGATGAATCCGGCGCCCTGTTTCAGCGCGCGCTTTATCGATTGTCTGATTAAGATGACGCCGGATGAGCAAGTTTGGGCACTCTGCGTTGACCCCAATCCCGGAAAAATATGGCCGGTATCCAATACGGCGAAGCCAGGCATGGAGCTCCATAAGGTAAAGATCGGTGCCCAGAAAACCGGGAATTACGACCACGCCGGAGCCATCGCCGCGGGGCGTGCCGAAACCGTAATAAACCGGGGAAGCATGCAGAATCAGGATTTCAGCTCCCAGCAGCGCTTCAGTCCAGATGGACGTGGGAGCCTTCGTATGGGAAGGTGGATTCGCCGGCTTGCGTTTCCTGGTCGTTGAAGAACGTCCTGTTGCCTTCTTCTGTCTTCGCCGCAAGTTCGTTCCTTGTTTGCCTATATCTGGCGCATACGCACAATGCCGCCGATGCCGCGCGGCGGGATTATAGCGCTCTCTCTTGCCCGCGGGCAGTTCCAAGCGTAACCCGAGTTGATATCCTCGGCACCCATGTCAGCTACGCACTCGTGATGCAAGGTTCAAGGAAGGGTCAGATGCCGCACTCAATGCTTCTTGCGGGATCGGCGCTTGCTCTTGCCCCTGGAGGACGCTTCCAGCCGTGCTTCAAGTTCCGCCACCCGCCGGCGCAGAGCATCAACTTCAGCTTGACCCTCAGGTTGCGGAATGACCGCTGCCGCAGCATTCGTGCCAAGGAATCGCCGCATCATGTCAACCGGAGAGAGAATAGCGGACTGCACTTCGCTCAGCCGGTTTTGGACGGTATCCTGGACCTTTTGATAAGTGTCAAAGGCCGATTTCAGATACCACATGAGGAACTCCTGCCGCACTTCGTCGGAAGCAATCACCAACTGCCGCAGCAGTTCCAATGGCAATCCGGTCGGCTTATCCTTTGCGTCTTCGGTGATGATTTGCGTCAGCGTGACGCGCGTGAGGTCGCGGCCGGTCTTCGCGTCAAGCACGCGGACTTCTTGGCCCGCGCGCACCAGCGCCGCCAGGTCGTCCAGGTTCACGTAGCGGCTGCTGGTCGTATCGTACAACCGCCGGTTCCCGTATTTCTTGATGACGACCGCGGGAGCCTTCATGGATTTTCCGCCCATTGTTGCCATGCACAAGCAAACAGAGACATCTTGACACAAGCCCAGTGATTTCGTATAGTTTTCCTGATGCTGCATTGCAGCAAACGGGAGGTATTTCTATGGCATCGACTGCAAGGCAAGAATCAGCTCTTCCGGGGAACCCGTCGGCGTTCTCCCTGCTTTCCGGCTGGGCGCAACAAGGCGCGCAGACTTTCTTCGCCACGCAGCGGATCATCCTCGATCTCGCCATGCGTCAGAATGCCAATTTGATGCACGTGCTGCGTGAGCAGTTCGCGAACCCGCATCACGCGCCCACGACCATTTTCAGCGACCTGGCCGTCGAAGGTATAGAGAGCTTCCTGGAAGGCCAGAAGGTATTGCTGGATCTCGGCAAGCAGCAGAACGAAATTCTTATGACGGGCGTTAAAGACCGGATTGGGGAGTGTCCGCGCCGTCATGCCGCTATCGATCTGGTCCGTCGCAGCATCGATACCTTCATCGACATGCAGGGCGAATTTCTGAAGATCGCCGGAAAGCAGAACCGCTTCTGGGTGGAAGCTGCCAAGGCTCGCAAACCCTATCAACCCGAGCATATCGTCGACGTCGCTCGCGAGAGCATGGAGAACTTCATCAAAGCCCAGAAACGGTTCCTGGATGTGGTCGCGGAAGAGACCTCACATGCGATGGGCGGCAAGAACGGTAAGAGTGCGAAGAAAGCAAGAAAGACTGAGATAACGGAAATCGCGCGCCGGGCCACCGAGTCTTTTATCGATGCGCAAAAGAAACTGGTTGACGTAGCGGGCGAGCAAATGAACGGTTATGTGAAAGCGGCCGGCAAAAGCATGGGACTTCTCCGGCCGTTGCCGCTCATATCTCTGGGAGAACTGACGCGGGAGGCCGTGAAGAGCTACGTCGATGCGCAACGATCCCTGATGGATGCGATCGTGAAGCCGGCCCAGGACCGCGTCCGTACCGGCAGCAGCGAGCGCCGTTCCAAACGACCAGTTCGCGCCGCCAGAAGAACCGCAGTTCCAGCGACTGCTTGAAAGCGCAAGTCTAGAAGGGAATCCGGCCCCGATAGGGCTTCTTACTGCCGGCTCGGCAAGGCAAAGGTCCGGTCCGGCTTTCGCTCGTGATAAGAGTCACAGCGCACAGTGACCCATGGGCTAGACCGGGTTCACCCAAGAAGGTCTACTTTGTAACGGAAGCTGACTATAGTCCCCGCTGGGTCCCGGGCTGCCCGCGGCGCGGGAGTTCTGGATGGCTGACGCTAATCCCACGACATTTTCCATTTGAACATATCGAGCGATTAGAGCGCCTTCAGAGAAAACTCGCCGCCGCCACACTCCTCTGACTCTTGATGGTGCCCAGGGACCTGTGAAGGACGCCTCGCGCAACGCGCCAGGGAGGAAGGGAGTGAGGGGCGATGATTGCCAGTGATATGGCGCAGGAACGAACGCAAGCGGCGGCGCCCACAGACAGCCTCTCCCTCGAACGCACGGCTTACCTGGATACGCTTGTCACCCAAGCCACGACCGCAGCTGCTCTGTTCTCACAGTTCACGCAGGAGGAGGTCGACCGAATCGTCAAGGCGATGGCGATGGCCGGACTGGAACAGGCCCAACATCTCGCCCGACTGGCGGTTGAGGAAACGCGGCTGGGTGTCATGGAGGACAAGGTCATTAAGAACATGGTGGCCAGTGAGTTCGTCTATAACTATGTCAAGGACAGGCGGACCGTTGGCGTCATTCGTGAGTTCCCGGAGCGCAACTTATTCGAGATCGCCGAACCTGTCGGCGTCCTGTTCTCGCTTACGCCGATCACCAACCCGACCTCTACCGTCATATTCAAGTGCATCGTCGCCGTCAAGACACGTAACACGATAGTGTTCAGCCCACATCCGAAGGCGTGGCGCTGTTGCGCTGAGGCTGTCCGCATAATGTATGAGACAGCGGTAAAGCACGGCGCGCCCGAAGGAGTCTTCAGTTGCATTGAGTCGCCAACATTGCCGGATAACGCCTATCTGATGCGCCACAAAGACGTGGCCATGATCGACGCGACCGGCGGGCCGGGCGCGGTAAAGGCGGCCTACAGCTCGGGGAAGCCTGCGTTGGGCGTAGGTCCGGGGAACACTCCCGTTTACCTGGAGAAAACTGCGGACCTGAATTGCGCGGTCGTTGACATCATCATCTCGAAGACATTTGATAACGGGACGATTTGCGCCTCCGAGCAGACAGTCGTGATCGACGACGAGATCTATGATGCCACTCTCGAGAAGTTTGCCAGCCTGGGCGCGCACATCTGCAACGAAGAAGAGACAGACCTGCTCGGGCGCACCGTGATCGATCCGCAGACCGGATTCATGCAGCCAATGGCGGTGGGCCAGAAAGCCACCGATATTGCGCGCTTCATCGGCCTCAAGGTGAAACCGGAGACCAAGCTTCTGATTGCGCCCATCCGCGGGGTCGGACGGGAACATCCGCTCTCCGTCGAAAAACTGTTCCCCGTTCTGGCCGTTTATCGTGCCAAGTCGGTAAACGAGGCGCTTCGCGTTTGTGTGGACGTGAATCATGCAGGCGGCGTTGGACACACGGCTATTGTTTTCTCCCGCGACGATGAGGTGGTCCGTCAATTCGGGGAAGTCATAAACGCCGGCCGCATCATAGTAAATTCGCCCGGTTCCATTGGAGCGCTGGGCGCGGTCTACAACGACCTGGTGCCTACCTTTTCTTTTGGATGTGGCACGGGGGGCGGTAACAGCACAACTGACAACGTGAACATTTATCACTATCTCAACATCAAGCGGATCGCTCGCAGGACACAAAATCATATGTGGTTCCGCGTCCCCAATCAGATTTACTTCAACATGAATGCGGTCGAGAATGTGCGGAATTTTCCCTCCCGCTCGACGGTTCTAGTCACGAATCCTGCCCTCGAGCAGATGGGCCACGAGGATATCGTCCGGCGAAATCTCGGTCCCGACACCCATCTCCACGTGCTCGTCATTCCCGACACTGAACCCGAAATCAATACCATTATGCGGGGAGTTGAAGAGCTCAACCTCTACAAAGCCGACCAGATTATCGCGCTCGGAGGCGGATCGGTGATTGACGCTGCAAAGATCATGAAGCTCAAATATGAGTCGCCGGAAGCGGATCTGGAAGAGTTGGCAGCTCCATTTCTCGACCTCCGCAAGCGTGTGGTGCAGTATCCGAAGGAAAAAACGAAGCGCGTACGACTGATTGCCATCGCTACAACCAGCGGCACTGGAAGCGAAGTTACGCCCTTTGCCGTGCTCACCGACAAAGCAAGTGGCCGTAAAGTGACGCTCGCGGATTACTCCATAAGTCCGGATGTCGCCATTGTGGATCCACAATTTGTCCTGTCCATGCCAAAAAGCTTGACGGCGGATACCGGCATTGATTGCCTGACTCACGCGCTCGAGGCGGCGGTCTCAAACTACGCGTCGCCTTACACCGACTCGAACGCCATGCAGGCTATTCGACTGGCGTTCAGGTACCTGCCAAGCGCCTTTGAACATCCCCAGGATGAAGAGGCCCGGTCGATGATGCACAACGCGGCCTGCATTGCCGCCATGGCCTTCTCAAACGCGTCCCTCGGAGTGAACCACGCGCTGGCACATGCTTTTGGCGCTCGTTTCGGGGTTGCCCATGGCCGCGCGAACGCGCTCATGCTGCCCCATGTAATTGCCTACAATGCCGCCGTGCCAGCCAAGTTCATGCCTTCGCCTTACACACAGGGATATGCGGCAAATAAGAAATACGCCACCATAGCGGACCTGCTGGGGCTTGGCGGCAATACAGTGGAAGAAAAGGTCGCCAAGCTGATCGCGGCCACCGAACGATTACTCGACCAACTAGGGTTTCCCCGATCGATCGCCGAACTCGGAATCTCGAAGGAGGAATTCGAACGTGCAATTCCCGGTCTCGTGAAGGTAACGTTCGACGACCCATCATGGAGATCGAACCCACGAATGCCTCTGATGAAGGAACTGGTCGAACTGTTCAGAAAAGCCTATGAAGGCCGGGGCGCATCCCAACGATCTCGTGTGAACGGGGAGCAGACCACTTAGGGACGGAGAACGGTGGCACCTATGACAGAAACTGTCATCTCGATGGATATCGATGAGAGGCGCGCAACGGCCGCCCTGCAGGAACTCTCGGATAAACTCGACGCGGCCAGCGGGAAGATCATTTTGGATTTCGCTGCCGTCCACCGCATTCATGCCTCCGTACTGCGCGGCCTCGAGGAGCTTGCTCACGCCGCCGATCAGAAGGGTTTAGCCATCGTCCTGCGCTGCGTCGGCCTTAACGCTTACAGAGTACTCAAGCTGGTCAGACTGACACGGCGGTTTTCTTTCGAGAACTGAAACTGCAATTGCCGGCCAACTGAATTGGAGAGATGTCATGAAGAACCATCCAGAGAGTGACCGCCTTTCCTGGGGCGACACCGTCTTCCTGCATCTCGAGCGCGAAGGCATGCCGCTCAATGTAGCGAGCATCTGCGTATTCGAAGGCGACGTATCCTTTCGCGATTGCCTTCAGTTCATCGAGTCGAAACTACCGCTTCTGCCGCGCTATCTCAAGCACGTGGTGGCCGCACCTCTCGGCCTTGGCTTACCAAGCTGGGAATACGACCCGGAGTTTGAGCTTCGCCGTCATGTCCGAGAAGTCGCTCTGAACCACGGCACAGATACTGAGTTGAAAGCGCTCGCCGGGAAATTGTTCAGCACCGTCATGGACCGGCGGCATCCGTTATGGGACATAACGCTGGTGCGGGGACTGAAGGCCAAGCGCAGCGCCCTGATCTTCCGCCTGCATCATTGCATGGCTGATGGTATTGCAGGAGTCGGCATCATGAATGTGCTTCTGGATGCAAATCCAGAAGCTGCGGCACTGCCGCGGAAGAAAGTCAAGCTCCGCGTTCCGGCGCCCCGGGACCCCTTGGCATCACTGACCACGGGATTCGTCGAAACCTATTCGGATTTCATCAAGCGTATTCTCTCGGCGCTGACCGACCTGCTGAGCATGGCCGAGCGTGCCGCAGTGAACGGCAGTGATCTCGATACGAAGGACTTCGTCGGTCTGCTTCCAGAGCTTACGGCATTTACTGAGCGGCTCCGTTTTAACGTTCTTTACCAGGGTCCGCAGAAGTTCTGCTTCACCAAAATTTCCCTGGCGGATATCAAAGACATTCGCCACAAATGCGGCACCAGTGTGAATGACGTAATTCTTGCCATCGTGACCGGCACGATTCGGCGTTACTGCGAACTGCATGGCGATCCGGTGAAAGGGAAGCTGCTCCGCATTATGGTCCCCGTCAGTTTGCGTGGCGCCAGCAGTGCAGGAGAGCTCGGCAATCGCATCTCGCTCGTTCCAGTCACTATCCCGTTGGATATCCGGCAACCACTCAAATTGCTCGCCGCGGCACATCAGCGCGCAGAATTTCTCAAGCGAGTCCACGCGGCCGAGCTAATCAGCCTGGCCGGCGGATTGATCGGCATGTTTCCAAGCTCGATGCAGGGACTTGTAGGACCGCTGGCCAGCCGTCTGCCAATCACTCCTTTTAATTTGGTCTGCACCAACGTGCCCGGACCGCAGTTTCCCCTTTACCTGCTTGGACACAAGATGCTCCATTGCTATCCCTACGTTCCAGTGGGCGGCGAGATGGCCGTCAATTGCGCCATTCTGACTTACGACGGCACGGCGCACTTTGGCTTTAGCGGCGATGCGGGAGCGGCGCCGGACCTGCGCAAACTTGAGAAGTTACTGCAGGAGACCTTTACCGAACTGCGCGATGCCGCCGGGGTCAAACCGCAGAAAAGGAAGAAGCAAACACGATCGCGAACAACCGCCCCGACGTCGGCCCGAAAGATTGTACCTTCGGCAACGGCAAGTGTTCCCGGCTCGCCCTCGCAGGAGGCGAAGCGAGCGGCGGAATCGGCACCAGGCACCCAATCAGAGATCGCGGCACCAGCCCTGGTGGTTGCTTAACCGCAAATTAAAGGTTGCCGGGCCAGGCGCGACAAGGCGGTTACAACGAGGGAGGTCTGCTTTATGACGCCTCGAACCCTTAACGACATCTTCTCGACGATCGTCGACCGCTGGCACGAGCGTGTAATGCTCGTTCGTGAGTCAGGCCGCTGGACTCCAGTCAGTTCGCGGCAATTTTATAAGTATGTTGCAGGAATGGCGCGGGCGCTTCGGAGTTGGGGGCTAAAGGCAGGAGACCGGGTCGCAATTTTGAGCGAGAATCGACTCGAGTGGGCCGTGGCAGACTTCGCCTGCTTGCAGTCAGGCATCGCGGTTGTCCCTATTTACACGACACTGACAAATGAACAAACGGCATACATTTTGTGCGATTCGGGCGCCAAA
>Ga0335079_10005621_pt1 | contig 14334 bp, 12 predicted proteins | sample Lox_Sample_33_FD_206719 | JGI IMG/M metagenome (GOLD analysis project Ga0335079, IMG submission 206719) | Soil microbial communities from Loxahatchee National Wildlife Refuge, Florida, United States - Lox_Sample_3.3 | ecosystem: Environmental > Terrestrial > Soil > Wetlands | place: USA...
TGATGCCCCTTCCGCGGCGCTTGGTTTGACATGGCCCAGCTTAACTTGCTCAATGGTGGTGGCATGCAGAAGCTGAGGATTCTTCTCGCCGCGAGCCTGGCGCCGCTGATGGTGGCCGGATGTCTGGCGCAGACCAACCAAAGCGCCGCGCAGACCGCACTCGCCAGCGGCCAGCTCGAGGTCGCCGCCAACGACATCCAGACCGCGCTCGCGCACGATCCCGACAATCCGCAACTTAAGAAACTCGCGGCCGACATCTACACGCGCCGCGGAGTGCAAGCGTATCAAGACGGCAGGATGATCTCCGCTTCCGAAGATTTTCAGCGCGCGGTCTCATATCAGCCGAACGACGCGATGGCGTGGGACTATATGGGCATGATCGCGTCGCAGCAGCACGATTGGAAAAACGCCATCGATTACGGCGGCAAAGCTGCCAGCCTCGAAGGAAAACCTGACCCCGCCTATGTCGTGGACGCGCGCAAGCAGTTGCTTAAGGTCGAGTCCGGCGGTATTCGTCCATACCTCCCGCCCGGCAAACGACCCAATTTGGGGGATTGAGGTAGGATGGCGGAAAATTGGAATGTAGAGACTGTGGCTGACAGCAAACCGCAAGCGCCACCAGACAAGCCGTCCACGCCGGCCCCGGCAGCGATCCCGTCGGTGCTGTCGAATGACTATACGCTCGGCAAAATCATGTCGATGGCGCGCGAGAATCGCGGGCTCTCGCGGGAGCAGGCCGCCAAGTCTTCCAATATCCCGGGCTATTACCTCACGATGATCGAGAGCGACGACTATTCGTCGATTGCCGATCAACTCTATCTGCTGCCCTTCCTGCGCCGCTATGCGTCTTTCGTCGGCCTCGAACCCGAGGAAGTCGCCAGCCGCTTCATCCGCGACGTGCAACGCGCGGACATGAATCCGGGTCGTGTTTCCGAACCGATGGTGATGATCGCGGACCGGAAGCCGTTTCCGTGGGAGGGAGTGCTTCTCATCGGCGGCGGCGCGATCGTCAGCATCGTCGTCATATGGCTCGTCTATCGCCATTTCTTCGCGGTGAAGCCGGTGGTTGCGAGGCCGAGCGCACCAGTCGCGGTCCAGCCGCAAGTCGCGCCCGCGCCCGAACCCCGGCCATCAGCAGTCGCCTCGGAGAGTGCCGCAAAGGAGTCTGTGAGCGCGAAGCCTGCGCTTCCACTACCGGCCCCGGCAGTCGCGCCGCCTCCCGAAGATAGGGTCTCCACGCAGGAATCCGTCGCGAAGCCAGCTCCGCGCGCCTCCAACGCTTCGCCTACGAAGCCATCCGCCGGACATACGAAAGCTTCAGCCAGGCCGCACTAGAAAATGGCGTCGATCAGTGAAGGATTGAGTTAGCGATCTCTTCCGCTAACAATTCCTTTGCAGAGCGAAGGTCCTCGCTCGGATGCACAACGATGAGCGCAATCATTTGATCCGGCGATCCACCCACGGAAGCTCGCGCGACTACCGCGCGATCGTAAATTTGCTCGTCGGAGGCATTGCCGTTGGGGCCGAAGCGCGGCCCCTCGGGGCGGCGCGCCTCGTTCTTGAAACTCTCATAATTCTGCAGCGCGAGGGTGGGATTGTCGGGATCCATGATCTGCCTGCGCGCAGCCTCGCTATAGGGATCGAGATGTTTGTCGCCGGTATCGCCGATCGGCGGAGGCTCTACACCCGCAGCCCTCAGCAGCTTCGCGATTACCCACGGATCGCCGGGGCCGAGATCGCGAAGCACGACTCCGGGTTTGAGCAGCTTCTCGGTGACCGTAACCGTCACGGTGACAGGCAAACCGGTGCCGCTGTCTCGATGCGCCCCGCGAAAATCCTCTTCGAGCGTCTGCTGCATTACCGGCTCGGTACAGACGGCGAAGACCGCGGCGGTCTGCGGAATTGTAATCTTCCCTTCGGTTTCGACCTGGCTCGCGATCGCAGTCCCGCTGACTACGACCATCGCCATCAGACTCGCAATCGGAAGCCGAATCCGCATCGCCTTCATATCGATGGCTCAGCGATATGCGCGCGCCGCTTCGATCGGCCAGATCGCGACGACCTCATCACCGCGCATCACGTAATACTCGCTGTGCAGATTGATCGTCGTGTCGTTGTGGCTCGGCACGATCTCGATTTTCATCCCGGCGTCCAGCTCAGTCTCCGATGCATCCAGATGGCCGTGTTCTTCGGACAACCTGGACACTTTGATCGGCAGCTCCTTGCCGGCCGGCGCGCCGAACTCATTGGTGAGCGATTTCATGCCTGCATCGATGATCGCACGATCACCGCGGCGCGAAATCACGGTCGTCAGCAGTGTCAGCGCCGGTCGCCCGAGGTCCGGCCTCACCATGCGATAGGCGCCGTCCATGAACACATACGAACCCGCCTGCACTTCCGTCACGTCGGGCCAGGAGCCTGTAATGTCGTAGGTGCCGGTTCCTCCTGCGCTAACGATTTCCGGCGCGAGGCCCGCGCTGCGCAATGCCTCGACGTGGCGGCTCAGTTCGGTTAGCGCCTCGCGCGCGATGCGGTCCCGCTTTTCCTTGTCCGGTACCAGCACCGCGTGGCCTTCGTAGCCCATGATGCCGCGATAGCGCAGCGGTCCCGCTTTGATGCGCCGCGCGAGCGCGACAGTTTCCTCGGGCGTCGCAGTGCCACATCGATGCATGCCGGTATCGACTTCGATGATCGCATCGATGCCACGACCGGCGCGCTTCGCACCCTGCTCCAACTCGCGGATGTTCAACTCGCTTTCGACCGTGACGATGATTTCCGGTTTTGCCGGCAGCGCGAGGAGTCGCTCGATTTTCTTCGCGCCGACGATCTGATTCGCGAGCACAATCGGACCCAAGCCTGCCCGCGACAACACTTCGACCTCGCCCAGCTTCGAGGCGGTGATACCGATCGCGCCCGCGTCAAGCTGGCGACGCGCGACCTCCGGTGTCTTGGGCGTCTTGAAATGCGGCCGCAGCTTCTGCGGACGATTCGCGAAGAACGCCGCCATCGCGCGCAGATTGGCCTCCATCGTCTCGAGGTCGATCAGCAACGCGGGCGTATCGATATCGTTCCTGCGCATCGAACTACGGCAGCTTGGTGTTGAGCACTTCCTGCGCGCGCGCGGCGCGCCATTTCGTCAGCCGCTCCGATAGCGCAGGATCGTTCAATGCGATGATCGCCGCGGCGAACAATCCCGCGTTCGCCGCGCCGCCCTTTCCAATCGCCATCGTGGCGACCGGCACTCCTTTGGGCATCTGCACGATCGACAGCAGCGAATCGAGACCGTTGAGCGCACTTTGCATCGGCACTCCAATAACCGGCAGCGTAGTCTTCGCCGCGACCACGCCCGCCAGATGCGCGGCGCCGCCCGCACCCGCGATGATCACGCGCAAGCCGCGCTCGCGCGCGGTCGCGGAGTATTCCAAAACCACGTCGGGCGTGCGATGCGCGGACATCACGCGGACTTCATGTGGAACTTGAAGTTCGCCCATGACCTCGCACGCCGCCACCATGAACTCATAGTCGCTCTTGCTCCCCATGATCACACCGACCAAAGGTTTGCTGCTCGATTCCGCCATCGCCATAGCTCCTCGCATAGTGATGCTACGTCAGCGCGCGCGGAGTATCCAACCGCGCGGCGATCGGGCAAAATTGGCCGCGAGTTGCGCCATGGCCACTCCGATTCCTTCCAACCGCGCGGAATTCTCGCTCGCCGAAATCGCGCGCGCCACCGGCGGCGCCGCGATCGGCCACGATGCGGTCAGGGTGCGCAGCGTCAGCATCGATACGCGCAGCCTCGCGCCCGGCGCGCTGTTCGTCGCATTGCGCGGCGTTACCGATGGACACAATTTCCTACCGCAAGCTTTGGAGCGTAAAGCGGGCGCTGCAATCGTCGAGCGTGGCCGTGCCATCGGAGGCTTGGCATGCGTCGAGGTTGAAGATACGCTCGCGGCGCTCGGAAAACTCGCCCATCATCACGTGCGCAGGATGCGCGAACATCGCTCGCTCGTGCTGATCACGATCGGCGGCGCGGCCGGCAAAACCACCACCAAGGAAATCACTGCGACCCTCGCTCGCGCGATCTTCGGCGCGACGCTCTCGACCACCGGCAATCTCAACAATCTCATCGGCGTGCCGATGACGCTGCTAAGCCTCACCGACGAACATCATGCCGCAGTCATCGAGTGCGGCACTAACAAGCGCGGCGAAATCCCGCGCCTGGCCTCGATTGCGGAACCCGATGTCGCGCTGGTGCTCAATGTCGATCTCGAGCACACCGAAGGTCTCGGCAGTATCGAGGACATCGCGGATGAGGAGGCGGCGATCTTCCCGCATACAAAACGTGCGGCGGTTATCCCCGCCGATGATGTGCGGCTGGTGCCTCGCGTGCCCAAAAACCTGCCTGCGATCACATTCGGCGCCGAAGACAATGCCACCGTATGCCTGTTCGATCGTGCGGTCGGCGCGGATGGTCGTACCGCTATCGCGGTTCGAATCGATCCTTCGCTCGCGATCGCCGTGGATCCGGTGGTACGCGCGGAAATCGCGTTGGTCGGACGGTCGGGCGCGATGAACTGTGCTGCCGCGATCGGTGCGATCGCTGCTGCATCGCCAGCGCCACTCAACCACGAGCAACTCCGCGCGCTCGGGAGTTCGCTCGGAGAGATTCAGCCGATGGCTGGACGCCTCGCACTGTTCAACGCCGGCGGCCTCGTCATTATTGATGATTCCTACAATGCGCAGCCACCGTCGGTCCGTATCGGATTGGAGGCGGCGCGCGAAACTGCCCAGCGCCTCGGCGCCCGGTTGGTGATCGCACTTGGCGATATGCTGGAACTCGGTACGCTCGCGAAGCCCGCGCATGCGGTCGCAGTGCAGGATGTCCTCGCATCCAATCCCGCGGTCTTTCTGGCCGTCGGCGAAGAAACCTGCGCCGCCGCGAGCGCGGTGCGGCCCCGCGCGCACGATTGCGATTTGCATCTGTGCTCCAACAGCGCCGAGGCCGCTCGTCTCATCGTCGATCTGGTGCGGGACGGCGATGTGGTGTTCGTGAAAGGCTCGCGTGGTATCGCCACCGAACGCGTGGTCGAGGCGCTGAGGAATCGCAACGCCGCGTAGGGGTGGACTACTCGGCCCGGGCCAGCGCTTCGAGCCCCGTGCGATCTCCGATCGCCACGATCAGATCGTCGGCATGAATCTGAACATTCGGGCGCGGGATGATCCTGATCGCCTCGTCATTGCGTTTGATGGCGACGATGCGCAGCCTGCCGACTGCTTCTTCTATTTCGACGACGCTCTTTCCGACCATCCGGCTGCCGTCGGGGATGCGAATTTCCTCGAGGCCGACTTCTTCGCCGCGTCCCGAGGTAAATAACTCGACGAAGTCCACCACCGACGGCCGCACGATGGTGGAGGCCACCCGATAGCCGCCGTACTGATAGGCGGAAATGACCTGGTCGGCGCCCGCGAGCTTGAGCCGCCGCAGCCCCACCTCGCCTTCGCCGCGCGCATGTATGGTAATGGCGCGGTTTTTCTCGCGCGCGGCCAGCGTGATGTAAACGTTGTCGGCATCCGATGCGGTCGCAGCGACAATCGCGCGCGCGCTGCGAATGCCCGCATCCTCCAGCACATCATCGTGCATCGCGTCGCCGATCAGATGGGGAATATCGAGGCGGGTAAGTTCCTCCGCCGACTGCGGATTGGAATCGATGATCACCATTGAAACCTTGTGGTGCATCAGCTCTTCAACCACCGCACGTCCAAATCTTCCAAATCCGCAAATGATGACGTGATTCTTGAGGTGATGAATTTTTCGCATCATACCCCTCGCTCCCAGATATGCGCCGAGTTGCCCTTCGATGATCACTTCGGTCATGGTCGCCAAAAGATAGAAAGCGGTTCCCACGCCGAGGATGATCAGCAGAATGGTGAAGATGCGGCCGGACTCGTCGAGCGGCTTCACTTCGCCATAGCCGACCGTCGAAATCGTGATGATGGTCATGTAGAGCGCATCGATAAACGACATCCGCTCGACCACCATGTAGCCGACCGTGCCCAGCACAGTAAGAATGGTGATGCCCGCGACCGCGATGGCGATGCGCAGCGCCGGCGAGCGCGGCTCGCGGATTCGGATCGTCGTGGTTTTGTGATCGTTGGGATCCATGCGCAGCAGCAGCGCAATCGCGTATGGCTACTGATTCTGCATGCGCTGCTGCATCGTCGCACCCGCGGCGGGCTTGACAATGACACCGGTGAAGCCCGTGGCGGAGCGTCCATCGGCAGTGGTGATAGTTACCGACGCCACATAGTTCCCCGCATTCAGGTAGGTGTTGTAGGCCAGCGTCGGTTGCGCGGTGGAAAAATGGCCATCGCCGAAATTCCACGAGAACGAAACGATTTCGCCATTGGACGGATCGACCGCATGAATTAAAAATCCGACCAGCAGCGGCGCCTGGCCATATCCCGGCACCGCTTGCAATGTCACCAGCAGCGGCTCGGGTATCGGGATCCGGCCCGAGGGCGAAACGCTCGCGTTCGGAACCGCCATCTCCTGACCCGACGCGACACACGATACGACGCAGATGACCAGCACCATCATCGCGCCCGCCAGCAAGCGCGAAATCTTCACTGCATTACGACGCCGCCGTCAGGATGCAGAATGGACCCGGTGTAGTAGCGGCCCTCTTCGCTCGCGAGGAACAGCGCGGTGTTCGCGACGTCAACCGGCTCGCCGATGTTTCCCAGCGGCACGCGCTCGATGAGGCGCTTCATGAAGCCGGTGGCCTTTTGGATATCGACGGTCATCGGCGTGTTGATGAACCCGGGACCGATTGCATTAACGGTGATTTTGCTCGGCGCGAGTTCCACTGCGAGCACTTTGCTGAGCATCCACACGCCCGCCTTGCTCACCGCATACTCGCCGGCGCCGGGAGTCGGCAGCTTCGCCGCGCCCGATGCGATGTTGATGATCCTGCCGCCCTTGCCGGCATTGATCATCTCGCGTGCCACCGCGCGGTCGCACAGAAACACTCCATCGAGGTTGATGCTCAGCACCTTTTTCCAGTCTGCAAATGCCTTCCCGCTAAGCGGCCCAGGAGAGGCCGGACCTTCCTCACCATAGCGCGCATGCGAGACGCCGGCCGCCGCGACCAGAATATCGACGCCGCCCAGTTCGCGCACCACCCGCGCCACCATCGCATCGACTTGAGCCTCGTCGCTGGTATCAACCTGGATCGCGATGGCCTTGCGGCCGAGCTTGCGCACGTCCGCCGCGACACCATCGGCGGCTGCGAGGTTCCGATCGGCGACCGCAACGTTGGCGCCTTCCTCGGCAAAACGGATCGCGGTGGCGCGTCCAATACCGCTCGCACCGCCGGTAATCAAGGCATTTTTGTTTTCCAGTCTGAGCGCCATTGCAAATGCTCCTCTCTAAAGCATCACGGTTGTTACCATGCGGACGCAATAAGCTCCACCGTCCCAGGTTCGTGGCTTAATTTCGTAACGATCCAACATCCTGATAGGATTCCTCCATGGCGCAAGAACAAGCGGCTACCGCGCCGGCGGAGCCGACCAACTGCTTTTTCGATTCCGAGGCGGGACTCAAACTTCATTATCTCGATTGGGGCGGCGATCCGGAACTGCGCACCTTCGTGCTGCTCCACGGCGGCGGCGCCCATGCGCACTGGTGGGATTATGTCGCGCCCGAACTCAGCGCATACGGCCACGTGGTCGCGCTGGATTTTCGCGGGCATGGACGCAGCGAATGGTCGAAGGATGCCGACTACGGACCGCCGTCATACATTCACGATGTGCGCGCGCTGATCGATCATCTCGGAACCAAAGTCGTTATCGTCGGGCATTCGATGGGCGGTGCGGTGGCGCAATGGTGCGCCGTCACCTTTCCGGAAAAACTCGCGGCCCTGATCGTCGTCGATTCGCCGGCCGGACCTCCTCCGCTGCTGCGGCGGCTGCAATGGCGATGGCGGCGGCGCGCGCGCGGTGGCAAGCGGCCCGAACTGCGCTCTGCAGATGACATCATTCGCAAGTTCCGCCTCTCGCCTCCGGGCACGTATCTAACCAAGGAACAGCTCGAGCAGCTCGCGCTCAAGGGCGCCTCACAGCTTTCCAACGGACATTGGGCGTATCGCTTCGATCCGGAAACTCGCGCATGGCGCAAGCATAAGGGACGCATGGCGCGTCCGAATCTTCGGATGGTGAATCTGCCCACGCTGATTTTGCGCGGCGAGGAGAGCAAGCTGGTGGCGCCGCGTCACGCGCGCCGGATGCATCGCAAAGTGAAGGGCTCGACGTTGAAGCTGATCCCGCGCGCATTCCATCACGTGCCGCTCGACAATCCGGAAGCGACGGTATCTGCCATCGCGGAGTTCGTGGAAGCGCGAAAGATCGGAAGTTAACCGCAGAGCGACTGTGCCGATCTGTGGTTGCGCAAGTCAGGCTACGCTCGCAGCATGAAGTCGCTCAAGTCCATCGCGAAGGTACCATCGGTGAGCTGCATCGACTTCGGCGAGCGCTTGAGCTGGAGGCGCGATAAATCCTGCTCGCGCGGCAACAGGAAGATGATGTCCCCGGCGGCCAGCGTAATGACGCGCACGCGTTCTTCGCCGCGCCGCTCCGCACCGCTCACTTCGTAGGGACTGACGTGGAAGGTAAATCCGCGCGCGCGGACCATCTCCTGCTCGAACTCCTCGACGGTACCGACGAATAGCCGGGTGTTGTCGTCTTTGAACAGCCGCCGGTCAACCACCAGAATCCGGTCCCCGTTGCTGAATATCGCCATCGAACCGCCCTCCGTCCCCGCGAATGCGATTGCGATGATTTTTACGACTTACGCCGCACGAGGCAATTGGGCATCAGTCGCCGAAGCTCGCGTGTTCGAGGCCGGCAGATTGTTCAGCGCCTTCACGGCCCTCGTCGCCATTCGCCGCCATCCATCCGCGAATCGCATCCGCCAGCTCGCGCGCGCCGATGATGTCGAGGCCGAACCGGATCGGCAATGAGCGCGGCAGCGCATCGATGGCCTCGCGTCCACCGCGCCGCGCGGCTAGACGATCGAGCAGACGCGCGATGACGCCCTCGCGGGTCCCGCGCAGATGCGCATCGGCATAGATGTTCACGATTAGCTCGGCGGCCAGGATGACGGCATCGGCCATCCGGACGCTTTCGGTCCCGAACTGATCGAGCGCCTGCTTGAGCGGGAATTGATCGGGATCCCAATACGACACCGCGCCCGCGCGCATCAGGTTCTCGAGGCTTGGCGTCGTGAAGCTGTAGCCCCACCCGGCAAGCTTGGTCCCGGCGGTTGCGAGCGCGGCCGGATCGAGGCTGCCCTCCTGCACCCGCGCCATCAATGCCGACTGTGTCCAGATCCGGCGCACGCCGAAATCATTGCGCGCGACATTCGCCACGACGCGATCATCGGTCCACAGCACGTGGCCGGGTGTGGAGGCGAGCATGATGCTTTCCGCACCCTGCAATCCGAAATGGGTGATGAGTTCCTCACGCTGATTTTGCGAAAGGGTTGAGAGTACCGATGCATCGAGGACAGTGCACGCCGCCGCGATCGCATCGGCGAGCCCGCGCAGCTCCAGCTCGACGCCGGCGATCTCGGAAGCGGAGCGATTGGAGGTCGCGGCGAGCGCCGCGTTGGGTTCGAACTGAAAGCGCCGCAGCTCCTGCATGGTCGCCTGCGAGACGATAAATCGACGCGGCCAATTCTTCAGCAGATCCAGCCGCCCGAGCAGACTCAGCGTCGCGATCGCGCTTAAGTCGAGCACGATCGAATGGGCGCGATTGTAGGAGGTCAGCGCCGCTTCGAGCTCGTCCTCGGAGCCCTGGCAGCATTTGATGATGGCGTCGGAGCGGACCGCCAGCGACAACATGCCCTGCAAATCGCTCATGCCGACGCGTTCGGCATAGCCATGAGTCGAGATCGGCGTCAGCGCGTACAACTTGTGCGCATTGTCGCGAACTTCTTCGCTGCTCATCCCGCGCGAAACCACGTCCAGATTGTAGGGAACCTCGGCTTCGGCCTTGGCGTTACCGCGCACCATCTCGATTTCGGGCAAGCCCGGAAATCGCCGCGCCCATTGATAGAGGCAATCCTGATAGCGGTACGCATACTTGGACATGAGCTGCTTGACCACGGCGGTCTTGCGGTTCACCCGTCCGTCGGAGAGCTGGAATTTATCGCCCAATTTCCGCCCGCGCAGTTGCTTCATCAGATTGGATGACGGTCCGTACTCGCCCAGCGATTCATCCGCATCGGGCGCGTCCTCGAGAATGACCCACGATTCAAAATTGGTGTCCTGCTCGACGAAACAGACCGCGCATCCGAGCTGCGCGGCTTCGAAATCCGGCACCGTCGGCATCGGACCGAACGGGCCGAGCGCGGAGAGAAACGCGCGATGCGCATCGGGATCGCCGGGACGGCGGCGCAGAAGTTCGTAGGCATAGGCGAGCGCCTCATTCGGACGTCCGCCCTCTCGCAAAAGATTAACCGCGACGCGACCGAGTGACGGTAGCACCTCGCGCGGCGTCGGCATCGCATCGGGTCCGATGGTGTCTTGATCGCGATGTCCGATAGCGCGAGAGGCGGCAGCGCGGCGCAGCCGCATCACGCGATCATCGGGATGAACTTCGAGATATTCGTCGAGCAGCCGGATCGCGGAATTCAAATCGTGCCGTTCGAGGATTTCCAGCTCGAACTCGAATGCTCCTTCGAGCAGGGCGCCGTCGGCGCGCATCTTGCGGCACACATCCAACACCACATCATGGCGCCCCAGCCGCGTCGCGCATTCGAGCAGCCGGCGCGTATCGCTCGCGGTCGCGCCCGCCTGCGCGGCGTCACCATGCATCGCGAAGCCGCGAATCTGGATGATCGATTCCCAAATCACCAGCGCCTCGCCATAGCGGCCGAGGTCGTGGAGCAGCGCCGCGAGGTTGCGGCGCTCGTCGGCAGTAGTTTCGGAAAGCAGTTCAACCAACGCGTCGTCGCCGAGTTGCGAGGCCTTCGCGGTATCGCCGCGCGAAAGCTCCAGACGCCCGAGCAGCGTGCAGCGCGCGGTGCCGGGAATCCGCTCGGGGGGAAGTTCGGCGAGCAGCGTCTCCGCCTGATGCCAGCGCTCGAGGCGCGAGAGCACATCGACCACGCATCCGACCGCGAATAGATAGTCGCCGCTCGGAATCGAAGCGGGATTCTTGACCGCGCGCATGAGGATGTCCGCGGCCTCATGCAGGTCGCCGGGAAGATCGCGTTCGCGCAGCGTGATGCCAAGATGAAATTCCGCATCGTCGCGGCCGCCGATTTTCACGGCGCGGCGGAAAATATCGACCGCACTGCTCAAGTTGCCGCGGCCGCGCAGCAGGATCGCATACTCGCACAGCCCGTTGCTGTCCTCGCGTTCGAGCGCGTGGGCATTTTCGATATCGCGACCAGCGCCCTCGATTTCATGCACCGCGATGCGCGCCTGCGCTCGCGCCAGCAGCGCCTGAACCTCGTTGGTGGTCGAATTTTCTTCCTGCGCGAGCGCGATCGCACGCGAGAGGCACGCTTCGGCCTCCTGCACGCGATCCTCGCGAATCGGACCGGCGTTGGATTCGATTTCGCAGAGCAGGATCGCCTGGCCGAGCAGCAGCCACGGATCCGATTTCTCGGTCATCGCCTCGGTGGCTTTGCGCGCATAGCGCTCGGCACGCGCGTAGTCCTTTTCGGCGATCGAGCGGCGCGTCATCACCATCGCGACTTCCGGATCCATCTTCACCAGCGGAGGTGTCTTGCGTTCGAGCTCCGAGAGCGCCGTCGCATCCGGCAGGTTGCTCAGCCACAGTGCGTGCGCGCGTCCGCTGCGCGGAAATTTCGCGCAAACGGTCTCAGCCATCGCACAGGCGCGCTCGCGTTCGCCCAACAGTTCGTAGGCGAGGACCTCGTTGGTGCAAGCGTTTTCGTCTTCGGGCCGAATCGAACGCGCCGCGATGAACAGGCGCGAGGCTTTGCGAATCTCGCCCTCGCGCATCCACGCGCGCGCGAGGTTCCCGAGCACCACGATTTTGCGCTCGGTGCTGAGATGGTTCCATTTTTGCTCGCGAAGCTGCATCAGCTTGAGCCGACCGAGCTGAAGATGGCGCTGGTCGATGAGACCGATCGCGTCGTCGATCTCGCCCGCGATGTCGTCGTCGGCCTGGTTTTGCGGCAGCGCCGGCCAATGCGGCTCGAGTTGGAAGTGCGAGCTGGCCTTGGTCAGCGCCTGGCGTTTCGGACTCGATTCGAACTCGGTGAGCACATCGGGATATTCGTCGAGCAGCTCCTCGATATCGTCCCAGCAGAGCACCCCGACGCTGAAGAGGCCGTTGGCGCGATTTTCCAGATTCAGATCGAAGACCGCGCGCTTCACCAAGGTGGAGCGCCACGCGGTAGTCACGATGGTGAGATGTCCGATCGGAAGCGCGAGTGAGGCGGCGCGCTCGACCGCCTCGCGCAACTCCTCGAGGCCGGGAGGCTCGCGCAGCTCGCGCAATTCGCAGCGCGCGGCGGACAGCCGCGGGCGTCCGCTGACTTCGAGCAGGTCGATGCCGAGTTCGCGGTCGCCGGCTTCCTGGAAGCGCTCGAGGCCCGGCATCTGCCAATGGCGCCGGAGCAGCTTGAGGCACAGGCGGCGGAGCTCCTCGGCGTTGCGCGGCAGGGCATAGGGCGGGCCAAAATGTGTCATATAGTAGAGAATCCTAACATCAGAGTAGATATACTAGAAGGGCTGTAATGCAACTTTTTGTAGGATATGTGAGCCTGTGGTGGCATCGGCGATCCGGGTGTGTGTAAACCTCAGTCGTTGTGCGCATTAGTGGGCATGGTTTGTTCCATCCGATGCCGCTGATAGCATGATGATTTCAAAGTGCTGAGTCTCGACAACATCTCGAAGTCCTTCGGGGCACGCAAAATTCTTGCCGACGTTTCCTGGTCGATGGCCGATGACGGCCGGGTCGGTCTGGTCGGTCTGAATGGCGCGGGAAAGTCCACCCTGCTCAAGATTATCGGCGGGGTCACTGCGCCCGATTCCGGACGCATCTCGCTGCCGCAGCGTGCGCGAGTGGCATATCTGCACCAGGAGTCGCCCGAGATGGGCGGCCGCAGCGTGCTCGTCGAGACGCTTTCCGCATTGACGCGGCTGCAGGAGCTCGATCGCCGCCGCCACGAGCTGGAGAAGATCCTCGCCGATTCGCAGGAAGGTCCAGCGCACGACGCCGCGATGAACGAGTATGGCGAGGTACTGAGCGAACTCGAACATCGCGACTTCTATACCGCCGAGAGTCGCGCCGAGGCGGTCCTGTTCGGGCTCGGATTTACCGAGAGCGATCTCCATCGCGATGTCGCGGAGTTCTCCGGCGGTATCCGGATGCGCATCGCGCTCGCCAAGCTGCTGCTCGATCAGCCCGAGTTCATGATGCTGGACGAGCCGACCAACCACCTCGATATCGAGGCGCGCAACTGGCTGGAGGATTACCTGTCGTCGTATGCGGGCGGCATCATCGTGGTCTCGCACGACCGCTACTTCCTCGATCGCATCACCAAAGAAACCGTGGAGGTCTCGCGCGGCAAGCTGACGGAATATGTCGGTGGATATTCGCGCTACCTGGTGCAGCGCGAGGAGCGCTTCCAGCTCGAGATGCAGGCCTACCAGAATCAGCGCGAAGAGATCGAGCATATGGAGGCATTCATCAGCCGCTTCCGCTACCAGGCGAGCAAGGCGAAGCTGGTGCAGTCGCGCATCAAGCAGTTGGAGAAGGTGGTGCGGCTGGAGCCTCCCGCGGGCAGCGAAAAGCCTCCCGCGATCCATTTTCCGAAATGCGAGCGCAGCGCCCGGCGCGTCTTCGAGCTCAAGGGCGCGGTCAAGAAGTATGGCGACCTGACCGTTTATGACGGTGTCGATTTGACTATCGAGCGCGGCGCCCGCATCGCACTGGTCGGGCCTAATGGCGCCGGCAAGTCCACCATGATGAAGCTGCTCGCCGGCATCGAGGAGATAACGGCGGGTGAGCGTTATGTCGGGACCAACGTCGGGATCGGTTACTTCGCGCAGAACCTCGCCGATACCCTCGACTATACGAAGACCGTGTACAGCGAGCTGAGCGACGCAACCGATGCGATGAGCGCCACCGAGATTCGCAGCCTGCTCGGCGCGATGTTGTTTTCGGGCGATGACGCGGACAAGCGGGTCGGCGTGCTCTCGGGCGGCGAGCGCGCGCGCCTCGCGCTGTCGAAGGTGCTCGCACATCGCAACAACACGCTGCTGCTGGATGAGCCGACCAACAACCTTGATATCG
>Ga0335079_10005622_pt1 | contig 14332 bp, 12 predicted proteins | sample Lox_Sample_33_FD_206719 | JGI IMG/M metagenome (GOLD analysis project Ga0335079, IMG submission 206719) | Soil microbial communities from Loxahatchee National Wildlife Refuge, Florida, United States - Lox_Sample_3.3 | ecosystem: Environmental > Terrestrial > Soil > Wetlands | place: USA...
GGCCACCCACGACATCAACTATGGCAATGCCCAGACTTGCAAAGACGTGAACGCGATCCTGGGCGATGGAACCTGCGGACAGTTCTACGCAGATACCTCGTTCTTCATTCCGGGCGGCACCGTTCTGCCCGTGCCTCTGCATTTACCCTATGCGCAAAATCATTCCGTCATTCCTGCCGGCACTACGGTAGGCCCGGCAGGCATCACGTTGGTTGGACTTCGGCCCTACTCGGTACCGCAGTGCAATCCCCTGACCAGCGTTGGCTGTCCCGCCAGCGGCGTGCCTGTGTTCTCGAGCATTTTTGCGCAGGATACGATCGCCAACTCCGCCTACAACTCCTTGCAGGCTTCTCTGGAAAAGCGTTTCGCCCACGGCCTGCAATTCACTGCAGCGTATACGTTCAGTAAGTCCATCGATCAGGCTTCCAGCTTCGAGGGCATCCTGAATCCGATTGATCCCGCCAACAGCCGTGGGCTGTCGCTGTTCGATGCGCGTCACCGCCTGGTATTCAGTTACTACTGGGAGATTCCGGGGAAGAAGTTCAACGGCGCTGCAGGCAAGATCATCAACGGCTGGGCGCTTTCCGGAATCACAACCTTCCAGACCGGGTTCCCCATTCGTATCACCTCAAGCGCGGACAACGAGCTGATGGATAGCTTTGACTTCGAACTGCCGGGCCAACCCGACCAGTTAAAGCCGTTCCGCACCTTGCAGCCCCAAAACAATGGGAACTATTACTTCGATCCCACGACTTTCACCGAAGACACCAGCATTGACCCGAGCCTGTTCGGACGCATCGGCAACGCGCCGCGCACCATCTGCTGCGGGCCGCACATCAGCAACACCGACTTCGCCGTGCTGAAGAACATTGCCGTAACCGAAGGCACGCACTTCGAGTTTCGGGCAGAGCTGTTCAACATCTTCAACCATACCCAGTTCTTCAATCCCGATGGCAACAGCAGCGATGGCACGCAGTTCGGCCAGGTCACACAGGCACGTGATCCTCGGGAGATGCAATTTGCGTTAAAGTTTTACTTCTAAGCTCGAAAGCCCCGGGTGGCTTCGGCCGCCCGGCGCGCAATCTAATGGCCCGCATATGGCCTGAGTATCCTGGAGAACCCGATGTACCCCGCGCTGCAAAAAGAGCTCGAGACCTTCGAGCGCCGCACTCCTAAGTCCGCTGACGCCCACAAGAAAAACCTCAAGCGCATTCCGCTGGGAGTTGCCAGCAATTACCGCGCCTATGATCCTTATCCCATCTTCGTGAAAGAGGCCGGCGGTTCGCATTTCCGCGACCTCGATGGCAACGATTACATTGACCACAATCTCTGCTTCGGCGCGCTGATGGCCGGGCACTGCCATCCCGCCGTGATGAAGGCGGTCGAGAAGCGGCTTTCCGCCGGCACTATGTTCGGCATGCCGCACGACATGGAATGGGAACTGGCGGAAGAAATCTGCAACCGTTTCCCGGTCGAGATGTGCCGCTTCGGCAACAGCGGCACCGAAGCCACTATGCATGCCTGCCGCCTGGCCCGCGCCGCTACGGGCCGCGACAAGATTCTGAAGTTCGAGGGCGGATACCACGGTCTCCACGATACCGCACTGGTGAGCGTGAAACCGCACGCGCCGGAATTCGGCGATGTGAATGCGCCCACTTCCGTGCCGGGCGGCCTGGGAGTTCCGGTAGCTAGCATCGCTAATGTGCCGGTCGCTACTTTCAACGACCTGGCCAGCGTGGAGCTGCGCTTCAAGCAGAATCCGGGCGAGATTGCCGCCATCATCCTCGAGCCCATCATGATGAATGTCGGCCTCTGCCTGCCCCAGTCCGGATTTCTTCAGGGCCTGCGTGATATCGCCACCAGGAACGGAGCTCTGCTGATCTTCGACGAAGTGAAGACCGGAGCCAAGCTCGGCTGGGGCGGCGCGTCGGAGTATTTCGGCGTGAAGCCTGACATGATCTGCCTGGCCAAGTCCATCGGCGGAGGACTGCCGCTGGCCGCCTTTGGCACGCATAAATCGGTGATGGACCTCATCTCACAACACAAGGTCTTCCATGGCGGGACCTATAACACTAACCCGGTTTCAATGGCCGCCGGGCTGGCCACGTTCCGAGAAGTGCTGACTCGCGAAAATTATGCGCACGTGGATAAGCTCAGCAAGAAGCTCACCGAAGGCTATCGCCGGATCGTTGCCAAGTCCGGTCTGCAGGCCTACATCGCAAGCGCTGGCGTGAATGGCGCACTAATGCTCTATCCAAAGGAGATCCGCAACTACCGCGACTGGACGACGGTTGACATCGATCTGTGGCGTCACTATTGGTTCGGCATGGTGAATCGTGGAGTCATGGCGCAGCCATACTGGTGGGATGAGCAGTGGACGATTTCCGTCCAGCACACCGAGGCCGATATAGACAAGCACCTGGCGGCGTTCGACGACATTGCCGCTTCGCTGGCGAAAGCGCAGCAGGAGCGTCTGGATAAAGCCCCGGCCCTGGCCGCGCACTGAGTTGTCGGAGGGGCGGACATTCTCCTCCGCCCCACATTGCGACACGCGCTGTAGCAGGCCGCACCAGGAAATCGGATTTGCCCTCTGAGGAATTGTGTCTACGACCAGTGTCCAACCCGATACCCAGCCGCACCTGAAGCGCGTTCTCGGGCGCTTCGATCTCGTGCTGCTGTTCGTGGTCGCCGTCTTTAACCTGAACGTCGTACCTTCCATCGCTGCTAACGGTGGCGTCACTGTCTGGCTGTGGATCATCTCGTTGCTGCTGTTTTTCTGGCCGCAAGGAATTGCTGTCCTCGAGTTGGCCCATCGCTACCCGGGCGAAGGCGGCGTCTATCTCTGGGCCAAAGAGGTCTTCGGTGATTTCCACGGGTTCCTTTCCGGTTGGTGCTACTGGACCAACAACATGCTGTATGTGCCCACGGTGATGCTTTATTTCGTCGGCGTCTCCGTGTACGTGCTCGGCCCCGGCCACCAGGGTCTCGCCGACAACAAGACGTTTGCCCTGTTGGCTTCGCTGTTCTTGCTTGCCTTCCTGACCGTGCTCAACATCGTCGGACTCGGGGTAGGGAAGTGGATCAACAACGTCGGCGCTATCGGAACCTTCGTGGCCGCTGCAGTCTTGATCAGCCTGGGATTCGTCATCTGGTCACGTTTCGGCTCGAACATCACCGCCGCCGATTTCCGCATCCCCGCAAACCCACGCTTCGTGCTCAATTCGTTTGGCGTGATCTGTTTCGGACTGGTCGGGCTGGAACTGGCGTCCGTGATGGGAGACGAGATTCAGGATCCGGCTCGCACTCTTCCCGGCGCGGTCGCGTGGGGCGGCGTGATTTCCGGCGCACTCTACGTCGGCGTGACGCTAACTCTGCTGATCGCGGTAGGGACCCATGTCAGCGTCCTGCAGGGCATTGTGCAGGCGGTGAGTCACATGGCCTCGCGTGTCGGGCTTAATTGGATTGTTGTCCCCTTCGCTCTGATGCTGAGCCTTTCAATCGCCGGCATCGGTTCGGCCTGGATGGGAGGTTCGGCGCGCATTCCTTTCGTCGCCGGTCTTGATTCCTACATGCCAGCGTGGCTGGGAAAGGTGCACCCGCGCTACGCCACGCCACATGCGGCGCTGATCGTTCAGGGCGTGGTCTCGACATTGCTTGTCATAATGAATTTTGTCGGCGCCGGCGTACAGGAGACATTCCAGAAACTCCTGTCACTGGCCGTCGTATTGCAGCTCGTGCCTTTCGTTTATATGTTCGCGGCGTTGTTGAAGTTTGGCTTTCGTGAGTCAAGTCCCCGCGGACGCTATAGCAGAGGCACCTTACTGTGGTGCGGAGCCTGCGGTCTCATTACGACGATACTGGGGATCGCGATGGTCTTCTTCCCGGCGCAGCAGATTACGTCGCTCCTGCTTTACGAAGCCTGGATGTTTGGGGGAACCGGGTTCTTTGTGGGCCTGGCTGCTTTTTTCTTTTTTGTCTATGGCCGCCGCAAGGCGTTGCCGCGGCAAGCTGCAACTCAGGACCTGTGACGGCAGCGTCGCTGCCGAGGTTGAACAGGAGGTCAGAACGATATGCCCGGTGGAGTCAAAACCGAAGTGAAGACTTATCAGCTCTATATCAACGGCCAATGGACAAGCGGAAAATCGGGCAAGACTTTTCCGGTTTATGATCCCGCCTCGGAAGAGATCATCGCGCAAGTTCCCGACGGCAACGCGGAGGATGTAAACCGCGCAGTTGCCGCGGCCCGCGCCGCATTCGATCACGGCCCCTGGGCTTCCACGACCGCCCAGGAACGCGGCCGGGTTCTTTTCCGCCTCGCCGACAAGATCCGCCAGAACGCGGCCATGCTCGCCGAACTCGAAGCGCGTAATTGCGGCAAGCCGATCGTCGAAGCCGAGTTCGACATCAACGATGTCGCCACGTGCTTCGAATACTACGGCGGTCTCGCGACCAAGGTCCTTGGCTTCGTCAATCCCGTTCCGGATAACGCCGTCAGCATGGCTTTGAAAGAACCCATCGGGGTCGCCGGGCAAATTATTCCGTGGAACTATCCTTTGCTGATGGCTGCGTGGAAACTCGCTCCAGCACTGGCCGCTGGCTGCACGTGCATCCTTAAGCCCGCCGAGCAAACACCGCTGACTGCGCTCGAAATGGCCAATTGGCTGGCTGACTGCGGTTTGCCTCCTGGCGTAGTCAACATCATCACTGGTTTTGGCGAAAGCTGTGGCGCTCCTCTCGTTCAGCATCCTGACGTCAATAAGATTGCTTTCACCGGCAGCGCCGCGGTTGGCAAGATCATTGTCAAACAAGCCGCCGACACGGTAAAGCGAGTGACCCTCGAACTCGGCGGCAAGTCGCCCAACATCTTTTTTGCCGATGCCGATTTCGAAGCGGCCATCGATGGCGCCCTGTTTGGAGTCTTCATTAATCAGGGCGAGGTCTGCTCCGCCGGCAGCCGCATCCTGGTCCAGGAGCCGATCTACAAGAAATTTGTGGACGCGATGGCGGAAAAGTCGAAGAACATCAAACTGGGTCCGCCTCTCGACCGCAACACGAAGATGGGTCCGCTGGTCAGCAAGGAGCAGTACGACCGTGTCCGCTCCTACCAGGACCTCGGGAAGAAAGAAGCCAAGGTCGCCGCGGGCGGAGGCCGGGCCGAGAAGTTCGCCAAGGGTTTCTACGTGGAGCCGACCATCTTTTACGATGTCACTAACTCCGCCCGCATTGCGCGCGAAGAAATCTTCGGCCCCGTCGCCGCCGTGATTCCATTCAAGGACGAAAAAGACGCCGTGGCCATCGCCAATGATTCCCCATATGGCCTTGCCGCCGCCGTCTGGACTCGCGATATCTTCAAGGCTTTCCGCGCCGTGAAGGCCCTGCGCGCCGGCATCGTCTGGGTCAATCACATGCAACCCACCTACGTGGAAGCGCCCTGGGGTGGATACAAGCAGTCCGGCTTCGGCCGCGAACTCGGCCCCTGGGGCATCGAGGAATATCTGGAGACCAAGCAGGTCTACGTGAATCTCAACGAAGCCCCGATCGGATGGTATTGATGCTGGCGAGGTACGGCCTATGAGCACGATTCTCCTGAAGACGCCTATTCCCGGTCCAAAGTCACAAGCGCTGGCGCAGCGCCGCGCGGTTGCAGTTCCTCGTGGCCTTTCGCATTCCACGCCGGTGTATGTGGCAAAGGCCGAAAACGCCTGGCTCGAGGACGTGGACGGCAACCGCTATCTGGATTTCGCCGGCGGCATCGGCTGCATCAACATGGGGCACCGCCGTGAACCGGTCGTCTCCGCCATTCGGCAGCAGCTTGATCGTTACTTGCACACTTGCGTGCAAGTCACTGCGTATGAAGGATATGTTGAGTTAGCCGAACGCATGAACCGGGTCACGCCCGGCCGCTTCGCCAAGAAGACGCTGTTCGTCAACACCGGCGCCGAGGCCGTAGAAAACGCGGTCAAGATTGCGCGCTTCTACACCAGGCGGCCTGGCGTCATTGCTTTCGAAGATGCTTTCCACGGACGCACCATGATGACGCTGGCTCTCACCAGCAAGACTCATCCTTACAAGGCCGGCTTCGCACCCTTCCCCGGCGACGTGCATCGTATTCCCTACGCGTACTGCTACCGCTGTTCTTATTCTCTGCAGTACCCGTCCTGCGATCTGTTCTGCGCTCGTCATCTGGAAGACACTTTCAAGCGCGTGATTGCCTCCGAGGACGTGGCCGCGGTGATCGCCGAGCCGGTCCTGGGGGAAGGTGGCTTCGTCGCGCCTCCACCGGAATACTTCCGCATCCTTATCGATATTTGCCATCAGCACAACGTGCTCTTCATCGCTGACGAAGTACAGAGCGGTTTCGGCCGCACCGGCAAGCTTTTCGCCAGCGAGCATTACGGTATTGAGCCCGACATTCTGGTCAGCGCAAAGTCGCTGGGCGGAGGCCTGCCGCTTGCGGCCATCACCGGTCGCGCTGAGATCATGGACGCGCCCGGCCCCGGCGGCCTCGGCGGCACGTTCGCGGGCAATCCGCTTTCCTGTGCGGCCGCGCTCGCCGTGCTTGACATCTTTGAGCAGGAGGATCTCCTGCAGCGTGCGAACGATCTCGGCCAGCGCTTTCAGCAGCGCGCCCGGGAGTGGCAGCGGCGGTGGCCGCTTATCGGCGACGTGCGCGGCCTCGGCGGCATGCAGGCCATGGAACTCGTCAGGTCCCCCGAAACCCGCGAGCCCGCTGCCGACGAGACAAAAGAGATCACGAAATACTGTTACGAGCACGGCTTGATCACGATCACTGCAGGCTCTTACGGAAATGTGATTCGCGTGCTGGTGCCCCTGGTGATTACCGATGACCAGATGGACGAAGGGCTGGACGTTCTGGAGTCCGCGCTTCAGTTCGTCGGTGACAGGAAAGGCGTCATGGCGCAGGCCTAGAACCCCGCCGCCTCGGAGTCAGAGAAATGACCGTCACGGCTGTAACCCCTGAGAAGATCGCGAACTACATTCACGGCAAGTGGATCGACTCGAACACGTCGGAGTGGCTCGACGTCACAAACCCCGCGACGGGCGAGGCGGTTGCCCGTACTCCGCTTTCCGGAGCCGCCGATGTCGACCGCGCCGTGGAAGCCGCCGCCACTGCCTTTTCCGAATGGCGTCGCACCCCGGCGGAAGACCGCATTCAGCCGCTGTTCAAACTCAAGACGCTGCTTGAAGAGAATCTCGACCACATCGCCCGTCTCATTACCCTGGAAAACGGCAAGACTCTCGCCGAAGCCCGGGCAGAGATGCGCCGCGCCATCGAAAACGTGGAAGTGGCCTGTGGCATCCCCACCATGATGCAGGGCTATAACCTTGAAGACGTCGCCCGCGGAATTGACGAAATCATGATCCGCCAGCCGCTCGGCGTCGTGGCCGCGATTACGCCGTTCAATTTTCCGGGGATGATTCCGTTCTGGTTCCTGCCTTACGCCATCGCCTGCGGCAACTGCTTCATCCTCAAACCTTCGGAGCGCGTACCGCTTACCATGAAGTTCGCCTTCGAGCTTCTGGAGAAAACCGAGCTGCCGAAAGGCGTGGTGGGGCTGGTAAACGGCGGCAAGGAAGCTGTCAACGCCCTGCTCGATCATCCCCAGGTGCGAGCGATCAGTTTCGTTGGCTCGACCCCGATTGCGAAATATGTTTACGCTCGCGCCGCTGCCAGCGGCAAGCGCGCCCAATGCCAGGGCGGCGCGAAAAATCACGTCATTGTTCTTCCCGACGCCGACATGCAGATGGCGACCCAGATCATCACTGACAGCGCCTTCGGGTGTGCCGGCCAGCGCTGCCTCGCCGTCTCCGTGGCCGTAACCGTCGGCGAAGCGCAGAAAACCTTCCGCGATTCCATTGCCGAGGCCGCCGCCCAGCTCAAGGTCGGCAATGGCCTGGACGATGGCGTGCAGATGGGACCCGTGATAACGCCGCAGAGCAAATCGCGCGTCGAGTCCCTGATCGGCCTGGGCGAGAAGCAGGGAGCGAACGTCCTGCTCGATGGCCGCAATGCCCGCATTGCACGCTATGAGTCCGGAAACTTCGTGAAGCCCACCATCCTGGACAACGTTCCCTCCACCAGCGAGCTTGCTGACACCGAAATCTTCGGGCCGGTCCTCAGCCTGATTCACGCCAATACCATGGACGAAGCCCTGGCCTTCCTCGAACGCAGCGCCTACGGCAACCAGGCGTCGCTGTTTACCTCCAGCGGATCGGCTGCGCGCCGTTTCCGTTATGAGGCACCTGCAGGAAATATTGGGATCAACATCGGCGTCGCCGCTCCGATGGCGTATTTCCCCTTCAGTGGCTGGAAAAACAGTTTCTTCGGCGATCTTCACGGCCAGGGACGCGACGGGGTGGAGTTTTATACCGACAAGAAAGTAGTCATCGAGCGCTGGGCCAAAGATCACTCGCGCAAGTTCTGATCTCCGCGGTTCGATCGCTGGAACAGGGAAGAGAGAGCAGGCAGCTTATGTCTGACACCATTCAGAAATACAAAGACTACGTCATGACCGGCTTCCTGAAGTCGGTTGTGCCCATCGTGATTGACCGCGCCAGCGGCTGCACCGTGACCGACGTCCACGGCCGCGAATATCTCGACTGCTTCTCTGGCATTTCCGTGGTGAATGCCGGCCATTGCAACCCGCACGTCGTCGAGGCGGCAAAGAAACAGATGGACAAGCTCGTCCATTGTTCGTCTTATCTCTATCACGTCCGGCCAGTCGCCGATCTTGCCGAGAAGCTTGCCCGCATCGCGCCCCGCGGCCTCACCAAGACATTCTTCGGCAATGGCGGCGCTGAAGCCATTGAAGGCGCCATGAAGCTGGCACGCCTCTATACCGGGAAGCACGAATTCATTGCCCTGCACGCCAGCTTTCACGGACGCAGTTGGGGCGCGCTCAGCATCACCGGCAACCAGGGACGCAAGAAGCGTGGCGGCCCTTATGCCGCTGGCATTTCCTTCGTCCCTGCGCCCTATGCCTACCGCTCGCAGTGGCCCAATGATCCCGAGGAATGCGGCCGACAATGCGCCCGTGCCATTGAGGATGTCGTTCGCTTCGCTACGTCCGGCGACGTCGCGGCTTTCATCGCCGAGCCCGTCATGGGCGAAGGTGGCATCATCGTTCCGCCGCCGAACTATTTCCGGGAAGTGAAGAAGATTCTCGATCAGCATGGCATTCTTTTCATCGCCGATGAGGTCCAGTCCGGCTTTGCTCGTACCGGAAAGATGTTTGCCATCGAGCACTACGGAGTTGATCCCGACATTCTGGTCACCGCCAAAGGCATCGCCGATGGATTCCCGCTGAGCGCCTACACCACGCGGCCCGATATTGCAGCTGCGTACAAGCCCGGCGATCATCTCTCCACCTTCGGTGGCAATCCCGTATCCTGCGCGGCCGCGCTCGCCAATATCGCTTTCCTGGAAAAAGAAGATCTGCCCGCACGCTCCGCCGACGGCGGCGCTTATGCCATGGCGAAGTTGCGCGATCTGCAAAAACAGAACCCACTGATCGGGGAAGTCCGCGGCCTTGGTCTGATGATCGGCGTCGAGCTCGTCAAGGATGAGAAACTTACTCCGGCCACCGCCGAAGCCGAAGCGATTCGCGAATCGCTGTTCCGGCAAGGTGTGCTGGTTGGAGTTGGAGGTATCTACGGCAACGTGGTCCGCTTCCAGCCACCGCTGGTCATTACCCGGCAGCAGCTTGACCGTGCACTGGCCGCTTTCGCCGCAGCCCTTGCCGAAGTTGCTTCTCCCGCCGCCGTCTGATTCTCTTTGCAAATGAAAACAGGCGCCTGATCGCGCCTGTCTTCATTGTTCTCGCAGGAGGACGTTCCGCCGAGAACTTAGCAGGGAGCCTGGTGCTTCTCAGATGTCGTCGTCATCATCGTCCCGATCGTTGTCCGGGTTCAGATTCCGCGCCGGACTGAGTGCCCGCCCGTCGTTGGCGTGCCGGATCTCGATATGTCCATTCACGTTGGAGAGCCGGATGCGTGTGCCGCCGCCTCCGAGTTCCCCGCGCAGGTTGTGTCCGACGAAGTGATGATTGCGTGTCTCCAGCCCGAAATCGCTGCTGATCCCGCCACTCACCGTGGAAGCTTCCACTTCCGCTTTGGCATCGGAGGGCAAAGTCAATTCAATCCCTCCATTGACTGAGGATAGCTCGATGGGTGATTCTCCCAGGCGGTCAAACTGCGGCTCCAGGCGCCCGTTCACCGTCTCCAGTTTCACGCGGCCTTGCAGTCCCTGGGCGGTCAATCGTCCGTTCACGCACGACGCTCGAACTTCTCCTGCGACACCCCGGATGTCGAGGGGCCCGTTGATCAATTCAATCTCGTCCAGCCGGACATTCCGCGGGACCATCAGCGTGTATTCCACGCTGGCGGGGTTGTCCTCGCCGTCACGGTTCCACACATGGTTGCGATCCGGATACTCGGTCCGGATAGAAATCGAATCGGAGCGCGTCGACCTTGATCTTGGCTTCGTCCAGCCGTTTCTGGCTGTTGGCTGTCTTGACTGCATCTATCTTCACTTCGTTGCGGTCCCATGCCGTGATGTGCACCGCGCCCTGAATGTTCTCCAGGTCGATCCGGCCTCCAGGCGACAAGACGTAGGTCTGATGAAATTCCTCTGTCAGGTTGCCCGGCCACGCGGCATGTGCCTGAGCCGCAAGGAATAAGACGGCACAAAGACTCGCCAGAACAGCTCCCGCCCAGGGGGTCAACTTGCGTGGGTGGTTCATAGTTCCTCCGTCCAGACACGGCTTAGACGGACGAAAGTGAATTTCGTGAGTTTCCATCCTGACCCGTAGAGGGCAATTACCGGGTTAGGCTCGCGCCCATTACTTCGGTCATCTTATCGGGCTTCCGCAGATGCGGCACAATCTTGCCAACCAGCAGCGGGAAGTGGGGAGTAGTTTGAAGCTTTCATTGCAGAAGTTCATGTCCTGCCAACGGATGAGCCTCGCTTTGCGCGTGCTCCTCTGCCTGCTGCTCCTGCTCGCCTTGCCATCTTCAATGGTGGCGCAGGCTGATGACGAGCGTCCCGTTCCCATACTCACCGGCAATGCCGGCTATTTCACGAACGTGAACGCTGGACAGGTAGAGTTGGTCCCCGAAATCAATCCCGTACTCCTGCTGCCCTTGGGCGACAAGTGGTTGGTCGAATCCCGGGGCGAGTTCATAGGAGAATTCGAACGCCCCGAGGGCGGCGGGCCTTACGGCGGAAAAGTCGAGAAGGAACTCGACTACGCGCAGGTCGATTACATTGCTAATCCTTATGTGACCGTCACCGTGGGTCGTTTCCTCACGCCGTTCGGCATATACAACGAACGTCTCTACCCCATCTGGATTCGCAGCCTGCAAACCACGCCCCTGATTTTTCCCATCGGAACAGGCTCCAGCGATGGCTTTATGCTGCGCGGCGGGTTTCCGCTCAATTCCAAGGTGAATCTGAATTACGCCGGCTATTTCTCCACTTCAACCACGCTGTCGGCGGTGGACTCCGACCGCACTGTCGGCGGACGCATGGGTTTCTTCCTGCCCGGCCCGCGGATCGAAGCTGGTTTCTCCTGGCAGAAGTTGCTGCAGGAAGAGCGGACCAACGCCTTTGGCTTTCATTTCGCCTGGCAGCCGACGCCATTGCCTCTGAACCTCCGATCCGAGTATGCCCGCTCGAACCTGGGCAGCGGTTACTGGATCGAAGCCGCGTATCGCCTCGGTCAGCTTCCGTTCTGGCAGAAGGCGATGCGCCATACGGAAGTCGTCGGCCGCGCCCAGCAGCTTTTCGCCGGCCATATCGAGGAAGATGACGCGGAAGAATACGGCGTGCCCGACGTCAACACCCGCGAGGCAGACTTCGGCCTGAACTACTATCTGCGCGATGGCCTCAAAGCCACCGCCAGCTACGGACGTCAGTTCAGCTCCGACGGCAACTTCAACCTCTGGACCGTCGGCATCGCCTATCGTTTCGCCTTCCCGCTAGGGCGGCTGGGAGCGTTCCAATGAAATTCAAACTCATCCTGTTTGCCGGTATCCTGACGCTCGCCTCTGCTATCTCGGGTGCGACCACACCTGCGGGTCGTGACAGCTCTGCCTCGCCTGCTTCGGTGGGCAGCATCACCGATCCCGGAACCATGCGGCTTGAAGGAGAGAAAAGATTCCGCGCCAATTGCGGCCGCTGCCATGCTGCGCCACACAAGTTTCCGCCGCGCATGATGGCGACTATCGTCCGCCATATGCGGGTTCGGGCCACCATCACCGATCAGGACATGCACTACATCCTCTTTTACATGACGGAGTAGAGGATTGATCGGCGACAGCTTGCGTCACGCAGTTCGGACGACCCTGGCAATCGGAAGTCTCCTGGCCGGAATATCCACGGCCCAGGTGCATGTGATCACCGTGTTGGCGGATAAAGACAGCCGCTACAAGATCGCTGGCGAACGCAAACCGGAGATTACGGTCAAGGCAGGAGAGCCGGTTCTGTTGCGCATTACCGCGCGCAGGGGCAAGACCTGGAACCGTGACGGCTCGATTCACGGTTTCAGTCTGCTGCGGGCCAAAGACCGCTCGAAAGTGCCCGGCTGGGACCTGTTGCTCCGTCCCGGTGAGCAGGAAATTACGTTGACAGCACCCGACGAGCCCGGCGAGTACGTGGTGGTTTGTACCGTGATTTGCAGCGAAGAGCACGAAGGCATGAACATGCGATTCGTGGTCACGCCCTAAGGAGATGCGAATGACTCAGCGACTGCTTCGATGCGCCGGCCTCCTGCTCCTGCTCTCGGCTTTGGTCTCAGGCGAAGAGAACTGGACCTTTCGCGGGGAAATCGCCGACAGCCAGTGCGCCCTCAACATCCACTCGCTTACCCGCTCCCACCAGGAGATGCTCAAGTCGAAATCCATGGGCGGAACTGCCGCTTCCTGCACCCTCTACTGCATCCAGCACATGGGCGGAAGCCTCGTGCTGACCGCCCGTAAGCACGTCTACCGCCTCGACCATCCGGAAATGGCTGAGAAGTTCATTGGCGAAAAAGTCCGCATTAGCGGCACGCTCGACGAGAAGTCCGACACCATCCACATCGACAAAATCGAGCAGGAACCCTAGCGCCGCCGCTCAGACGTTTGTAGTCTTCTGCCTGCTTTTCTTCTCCGCTTCCGATATCACGTACACAATCAGAATTCCCAACTCCGGCTCGATCGGATGGCGGTAGCGTGGGTGAGGAAAAACGAAGTAATAGACAGCCGGGTAACTCAGGATCAGCCAGAAAAACAGCCAGGCTCCTTCGCGCCGCTTGCGCAGTGCTCGCCCCAGTCCCCAGAACGCCAGTACCGAAGATGCCAGAAACACCGAATCCTTGAACGGCGCCAGCGCCGGAATCTCCGACAATCGCGGCAGCCCGCCCCAGTAGTAAATGAAACGCTTCACGCTCAGCCCGGCAAAACGCCCGTAATCTTGCTTGATGAATGCAATCGCTTGCCGTTTGCGTTCGGCAACATACGCAAGTTCGCCCATCTCGCGGTAAAGCCGCATCTGGTAGACGTTTTGCGTGGGATGAAGAAACTCCATCCAGGTGCCGTTCGCGCCCGGCCCGTTGCCCAGTCGCAGTTCCGCGCCGAAATTCGAACGCAGAAACACGAATTGCCCAAACGTGCGGTAGTTTCGCACCAGCCACGGCGTGATGCACGCCACAAATACCGCTCCCGCCAGCACTACCCCGCCGAGCGACGCTTTCCCGCGCTTGCTTCGCCGGCACCAGGCCCACAGCCCCGAAGCCGGCAGAAAACTCAGCAGGGAAGTATTCACCAGCGCCGCCACGCCCCAGAGCAACCCGAACTTGAGCCACGGCACCAGGCCGTCTCTCTCCTCGAGGTCGAGCGCCAGCCAGAAAATCACCGCCAGCAGCAGCGCCGCCAGGCTGGTTTCCCACACCCAGCGCGTGCACCAGTACATCACCGAAGGCAGCAGTGCCCATGTCCACGCCGTCCACACGGCCACTTTCTCGCTGAAACACCGCCGCGCAATCAGGAAAATCGGAATGCAGGTCAGCGCCGAGAAAACACTGTTGATCGCAAGCAGCACCAGCGCCGACGCGTGGCTGTAAATCCCAAACAGCTTGAACACGCCCGCCACCAGGAATGGATAAAGCGGCGGCTCCCACGCTGTCGGCCCCGTCGTCTCATTGAAGGGATTGCTGAACCCCTGTCCCAGCGCGAGCGATCGCCCGATCCTGCCCATCTCCCAGCCAAAACTGAAATTGTCGTCCTGCGTTTTGAACTTGTAGGTATGCCCGATGACGACATAGCCGACGCG
>Ga0335079_10005623_pt1 | contig 14331 bp, 10 predicted proteins | sample Lox_Sample_33_FD_206719 | JGI IMG/M metagenome (GOLD analysis project Ga0335079, IMG submission 206719) | Soil microbial communities from Loxahatchee National Wildlife Refuge, Florida, United States - Lox_Sample_3.3 | ecosystem: Environmental > Terrestrial > Soil > Wetlands | place: USA...
CTCAGCCTGCTCTCACGCCAGGGGTCCCGGCTGCTTCACATATCGGTCGACGATCGCGTCGGCTGTGCGAAGGGTCAGCGCCAGGATCGTCAATGTGGGATTGCCCGAGGCATTCTGAGGAAACGCCGACCCTCCCAGCACGAACAAGTTCGGTACCTGCCAGTGCTGCAGCCAGGTGTTCACCACCGAGACCGCGGGGCTCGTGCCCATGATGGCTCCGCCCTGCAGATGCGTGCTCTTGTAGGTGAGGACATCGTAATGGCCCGGAAGCGGCGGCGTCACCACTTCGCGGGCGCCCATGGCACGGCCTACTTCCGCCATCTTCGCCGAGAGATAGCGGATCATGTTGCGCTCGTTGTCATTCCAGTCCATGGTCATGCGCAAGAGCGGATCTCCGTGCTGATCGCGGTAAGTCGGGTCGAGATCCAGGTAATTGGAGCGGTAAGCCAGATGCTCGCCGGAAATACCCAGGTTGGCGGTGCAATCGAAAGCCTCGATCGCCGCCTTTTTCCAGGCGGATCCCCAAGTGGTTTTGACGGAGGGTGGAACGACTCCAAAGTTGGCGATCGGGGCATAACCGAGTGCATGCGCGGTGATGAACGCGCCGCGGAGGAAGTCGAGCGGCCCGTGATCGAAGAAATCGCCGTCCAGGTCGCGGATGTGCACGCCGTTGGCGCCCCCGCCCATGAACCGGTTCAGCGGCCGGTCAAAGAAGAGCGTTACCGCGCGTGACTGCGATTGATGGGTGAGGTTGCGGCCCACGTGACCCTTACCCGTGGCGGAGTCGAAGGGCTCTCCGATCTTCGAAAGCAGCAGGAGGCGTGTGTTGTTCAGCGTCCATGAGGCGAGCATTACGAGGTCGGCAGGCTGAACGATCTCCTCGCCCGCGGCATCGCGATACGACACCCCGGTGACCTTTCCGCCTTTGTACAGCAGGCGCCGGACATCCGCCCCCGTGCGGATACTGACCCCTTTCTGGCGCGCGATCACCGGAAGCAGGGTGTTGGAGGGTTGTGCCTTGGCGCCGACCATGCAACCGAATCGCTGGCAGTAGCCGCAGTATTGACAGGCTGGCCGTATGACGCCATCGGGATTGCGATACGGCGTGCTGATGTTGGCCGACGGAGTGGGAGCCGGATGGTAGCCGAGCGACCGGGCGGCCGTGACAAACATCGAAGGGAAATACCCCATCTTGAGCGGCGGAGTCGGGTATTCGGCCGATCGCGGGCCCTCGTAAGGATCCGCGCCGGCTTTTCCGGAAACACCCAGAAGGCGTTCGGCACGGGTGTAGAACGGTTCCAGTTCCGCGTAAGTGATTCCCCAATCCTGAATCGAATGGTTCTCGGGCAGACGCTTGGCGCCGTAACGCTCGACTGTCCGGGTGTGGATTTCGAACGAGTCGGGAAGAAAACGCGGCACGATTCCGGTCCAATGCTCGCCCGAGCCTCCCACTCCGGTTCCCGGCAGAAAGGACGCAAACTGTCGAATCGGAAGTGCGCGGTCTTTCGGGGTATGGCGGAAGGTCACGGTCTCCTTGGCTGCCACTTGCATCATGCGCAGGCGGATCGCGTAATCCAACTCATCCATACCATCGGTGTAGTCGCTGGTTTTGCGCGGCCTGCCACGCTCCAGTACCACGATGGACAGGCCGGTGCGGGCGCCCAGTTCCTTGGCCATCAGCAGCCCAGCCCAGCCGCCTCCCACAATGGCCACGTCCGCCCGCGGGAGGGTCTTCATACCTCGTCCTCCCAGGGCTTCACCTGGCGCCCCAGCACGTCGCCAAGGCTTTTGGGCGCGGGACGGAAAGACTTGCCGTAATGCTGGTCGATATGATCGGCCCAGCTCATGTACGGGCCGGGATATCCGATCATCTGCCAGCCAATCAAGTCCGCGTTGCCGCCGTGCATCGGATCGCAGAACATACCCTCGATGGTATTTTGGCGCAGGAGCCGGAAGAACCACGTGGTCTCGATGGACCGCAGTTTGGCATCCTGTTCCTCGGGCGTCAGCCTATCGAAATCGCGGCCCAACAGCGCGAGCCCCTCGCGATAGACTTCACGGGGCGTGGCCTTTCCCTGATAACCCTGCTCGGGGACGCCCTCTTCGAATGGCGGCTGTGTGTACCGATTGACATCGCGCCCAAAAGGACTCGCCAGTTGGCGGTCGATGTAAATGATGACGCCCGCTTCCGTGGCGCCAGGTCCAGTCGAGTCGCTGGGTAGAATTCGCCCGGCGGCGGCTGCGATGACGAAGGCCTCCCTCTCGTTGAAGAACTTCAAAGGTACGCGAATCTTGCGGGACTGCGCGTGGGCGCGTATCGGCTTGCGGTCGAGCGTGTAGACCAGGAGACCGCCGACGGTGGCCGTGGAGAGCGTGAGAAAGTGTCTCCGGCGCATAGGGTGAGTATACAAGAGTCGCCAGGGGAAAGACGGGCGTCGTCACAGTGCGGCCACACCCGTCGCATCGATTGGCTCTTCCCGCGGACCACTTTAGAACTGGAAGCTCCACTCCGGACCACTGCGATGGAATTGCGCACTGCAGAACCCAGATCGCCCGATGTGCGTGCGGGCAAGATCTTCGCCCGTGATTGGCAGTTCCTGTTCTGGCTGATACCGATGGCGCTCGTCCCGGGCGTCGCATTGAAGCACCATCACCATTAGGTTGGCACAAGCTGTGTTCACGAACCTGTCCCGGCCGGCAACACAGTGGGCGGACATCGTCAGTGCCGCGCTGTTGGCGCTCGAACGAGAATCCATTCGCGGGCTCGAAGGGCTGATCGGAACTATCGAGAAGCTGATCGCGTCGGCCGGACCATAGGCTCCTCAGATCCGTGAAGACATTCGGCGACCGGACGAGATTCGCCACCGTCTGAACAGCGAAGGCGCCTAATTCCTGACGTCCGCTGCCACCAGGTTTTCGAGTTCCGCCAGATGACCTTCAATCGCAGCTCTCTCCTCTGCGGGTAGTGCCCTCCGCTTCAGGAGCCTGGACAACTGAGCACGATGGCTGTCCGCCCTTGCATCGAACCGGCGCTGCAGTTCGATCAGGACACGCCGCACCCATGTTTCGAGCGCGCGCCCGTAGTTGGTGAAGCCAGTCTGCAATCCCGAAGAGACGCTGCGACTCAGTATTCCAGTCACCCAACGACGGGCGATGCCGCGAAAGGAATTGAACCAAGGCGGAGCGATGTCTATCTCGGGCAGCGCTGCTTCGAAACGTGGCATCTCGCGCACACATTCCTCCAATCGGTCGTCTTGCACGGGCGATTGGTCGTCCAGGGCCTCCGTGGCGAGTGTCAAAGCCGATTGGAGGTGTTGCGCCAGGGTTGTAAGACGTCCTGCGATCTGCGAAGCAGCCTCCGCGGCGAGTTTCTCGGCTGCGTGGCGGACTATCCCTGTACCAGACCCCGGAGCAGTTCTTTGCGCGTCCCACCTCCCCGTGATGGCCTGCACCGACCTGTGGATCGCGATCTCGTTGAGGGAGCGGACTTCGTCGGTTGCAGCCAGGCAGTATCGGCGGACCTCTTCGATTTCACCAGCCGCAGTGCGCAGTCTCCGCTCGATCTCTTCGAGGGGAATTGTGACGGCCGGCGCGGTTGTCCCAGCCACACCTAGCTTCGAGCGCAGGGCTGCCATCACGCCCTCCCGCAGCGCACCAGCCTTCCTCTGGATGGACTGCAGAGCGAGTTCCCGGTGCCGTCCGAAGAGGGGAGCCATGTGCAGATGGAACCAATCGTCGAGCAGTTCCTCGTCCTGTGCTACTGTGCTTACCGGATACACTTCGATTTGAAGACCCAGGTTGGCGAGGATCTCTTTCTTGGTGTAGGCCAGCGCCTTCTCTCTATCGGCGGGCCCCAACAGATCCGCTTTGCTGAGAAGTCCCATTGCCGGGATGCCCGCCTGGGAGAGGGAGTAGATCGTATTCAGATCCTCCTCGTTGATAGGGTTCACGGCACTGATCAGCAAGAGGCCCAGGTCACACTGAGGTAGGTAGGACAATGTCTCGGCCGCCCCCGCTGTGGCGAGGGCGCCCAGACCTGGCGTGTCTACAAACACCATTCCGTCCTGCAGCCGCGGGCTCGGCAGCGTCACCACCAACCTGCTGACGCCGACTCCGTTGGCGGGATTTCGCTCTTCGCTTGCGTACTCGACAAGATCATCAATCGGACAATTGTGTACTTGCCTGTCCGCGAGAGTCACCGCCAGACCAGCCTCAGGGCCGAAGACAAGGCGGGTGGGCACTGCGGTGATTGGGTTCACTCCAACTGGCAAGACATTCGTGCCCAGGACGTGATTCAACAAGGAAGATTTGCCGCTACTGACCCGCCCGAAGACAGCGATCTCGAAGCGCGGAGATTCCATCTTCTCGACAACATTCAAGAGCGCGGCACGGAACTCAGCCAGTTCGTCCTCACTGATGATTCGGTCCAAGAGTCGGAGGAGGTCTGCTTCCTTGGTGGTGCGCTGCAGGCGGTCAAGCCGCGCCTGTAAATCAATCGCCGCGCCGAGGGCGAGATTACGCTCCAGGCTGTCGATCAGGCCCTCGAGTTCCGCGCACAGACCTCGCAACTCCGCAGTAGCCCGATCGGACAGGTCGCCATAACCCCGCAGGTGCTCCGGAGCCATTTCCTGGACGGCGATCCGAACGAAGGTGAGCGTCACCCGGATCGAGTGGAGAGACCCGAAACGTGCACCGTCACTCTCAATGCCTGCTGCGGAGAGCACTCGACCCAAGTGATCACGGAACCGGGAGATGTGGCTGCGTATCAGGCGTGTCTGGTGGAGAGAGACGTCGGGGCGATACTTCGGAAAGGGCGACTTCGATTCCGATGCGTTGAGGATTTCCTCGAGGACGGAAAGCAGCTTGTCGGCGTACTGGGCGTTCGCCAGAAGGCGGCGCCGGTGCGATTCGTTGAGATCACCTGTTTCTGACACGCCGTCAGCCCTCCTTCGCTCGTTCCGGCACAGTGCCGAATCTCGATCATGCTTTGAAGGGTTTCTGACGTAGGCGGGCACTCCTACCGGGCAAACCCCTCGTAGGAGTCATCTGCCCCGTTTCGGGGCGGTTCAAGGCGAACTCCAACGCCTGGTTCCATTATCCAACCTCAGCACGAGGCGGGCAACGCCTCGGAGTGACCAGGCTCCTGCGCGAACGCCTAACTTGAATGCCGGTCATCGTCTCGCCGAGAGCAGCGTAGGCAAGCACCGGGGCCGTTTTCGTCTGTCCATTTAACCGAGGTGGGCTTCAAATCAACGGCTTACGGACTGCCAGGTTCCTTGGCTTCCCAGGCGGCCACGGTCGCCTTCGTGAAACCCGCCCGCGGCTCCAATGCGTACCAGGAGAACAGTTCATCGAGGCCGAGGTTGTACACCCGGCACGCAATCGGCGAGGAGACAGCGTCCGCCGCGATTAGAACCGGTAACGGTATTTCGGGCTACTCTTCAGAGGACCCGGGACACGACCACCTGCTATTTGACTTCGACCTCTCCCAATGGGCGGGAACCACAGATTAAATGCCGTACGGTCGTGTGTACCATAACCGTCTCATGAGCCCGCTGGACGCCCAGCGTGACTTTGGTGCCGGCTGGTTTGTGCAGCTGTTCTGCAAAGCCTTCCAAGCTTAATTCGCGGGTGTCGCGTCCGTTTACCAAGACAATCAGGTCTCCCGTTTGGATGCCGGACTCAGCGGCCGGTGAAGGGCTCCAGGTTGACGCTACGGAGAAGGCGCCCTCGGGAGTTCGAGCAAACTGAATCCCTATGGAAGAGAACGCGTACGGGTCCGGACGATAATTGGCATCTGGTTTCAGGTAGATTGCTGAGTCCTCCAAATCGAAGGTCACAACAAAGCGCTGCAGCACGTCGGCCCCCAGGATGCCGGCGAACGCTTGATGGCTGAAGTTCCCCTGGCTGGTACGAGAAGTCACTCGCAGCGGCTGGTTCTGGAGCATGAGGCCGCCAAGTTCGATGGCGGACGCACAGCCGTACGCAGTCTCGTGTGGGTTATCCGCGGCCAGAACGCCGCGAATGACGGCAGCCTGCGCCCTCGATTCAGGAAGTGAGGACCAAACCCAATCGGCTACTACGGTCGAGTTCGCGCCGGTATCGACGAGCAGATCGAATTCGTGTGTCCCAATTCGGACTGGTATGAAGTAGCCGCCATCCGTCTTCTTCAGCCTGATAAGCCCGCCCGCATCCTGCAGGCCGGGCGCTTCGGCGATGCTGGAACTGGAGTACATAAGGCGGACGTGAAAGGACCGCAAGAGATCCGTTCCCAGCACGCCTCTGATTGTTTCTCCCATCGCGCGCGACATGGCATTCAGATCAGCTTCTATGAGAGGTACGTTGCGAAACTGCCTCCCCCACAGCTCGAGTTGGCCTGCCGATACAACAGACCAGCTTTCCGACGTGTAATTCCGCCGAACATCTGCGGTTCCGTGGCCTCTCAGGCCAAGCTCCCTGGCAAATCCCGAATCAATGAACGACCAGTCCGCGCCCGTATCCACCAGGAAGGCGCCCGAGCGGTCATTGACTGTCACCTTGATCGTCAGTAGCTTTCCAGTCCCGGCGCTCCAGGCCGGTGCAGGTATTAGTAACCCGCTCGTTGAGAGAGTCAACAAAACCAGGCGTAGGATTGCCACGTCTAAGCGACGCGGTAAGGGTATGTTCGACAGTTTTGGCATGACCTCCTACCGGCGCAAACCGGCGAATCCTCGGCGAGGGCGTGCACTGCACGACGGTCTTCGTGCCCCTCGAGGCAGGTACAAGTATCAGCGTAACGGCGTGAAAAAGGCATAAAGACGCGTCGAGTCCGCACGCTGGTGCATACGATCAGGGTTTGTGATCGGTCACATAACGAAAATCACTGTTGGCATTCATGACTTTTTCATGAACCCACCTCCATACTGCTGAAAACGCTGTAACCATTGGCGCACAATATTTGGCTGTCCGTCGGTTTCGGCCGCCTTGACGCGCCCGAGACACCACGTCATCGTGCCTTCTTTAGCGCATCCTTAGATATGCCTTACGACTTTCTTATGCGCCTGATTGTAAGCTCGCTCATGATCGGTTTTTTGCGGACAGAACCGCATGTAACATTGGGACCCGTCCGCAATGGTAAGGACAAACAGAAATGACGCATACACGCGTACGCACATATCGTCGGGCCGCCCTGATTCTGCTTGGCGTTGGGTTGACCGCCAGTCAGTACGCTTTTGGCCAGACAGCACCTGCTGTTCCACAGCCGGAGTCCAGGACAACCACGGATATCCTGAAGGAATTGGAGTTTCTAAAGAATCGGATCGCGCAGTTGGAGGCTGAACTCAGGGCTCAACTCTCCCCCGCCCAAACGACAGCGCCGGCGGTGGCACAGGATCACGCCGCTGTATCGACAGCAGCGGAGGAGCCGCCTTTTCAAGCATCACCCGAAGCGACCGCCAATGAACCCAAAGCAGCCGATGTGCCGGCGCCCGAGGGCCCGGCGCCGGCCGCTCCGGCGGCGGACAGCGCTGGCACTCAGGCTGTCGCGCCGTCAGCCGCGGCGACGGGCACTCCGCAATCGGCCGCCGGGGCCAGTCAGCAGGCGTCGGTAGTACCGCCCCCTCCGTCCACGTCTGCAGTGGACCTGCAAACGCCGTTTGCCTTTGGCGATTTCACATGGCTCAACGGGACCCCGCGCAACAAGGATGTTGTGGTCGATACTCCGTTTTTCACGCCTGAGGTTCGATTCGACACCCACTACATGACCGACTTCAACCAGCCTGTAGACCACACCATCGTCGGAGCAACCGAGTCTTTCCGCTCCGGAGAGGTTCAGGTGGAGCAGATCAGCGTGGGCGGAGACTTTCACTGGCAAAACGTGCGCGGGCGCGTCCTGACGATGTTCGGCTTATTCGCCACGACCACGCCGAGAAACGACGCCAGCCCCGCCGTGGGCCAGTGGGATCTGAGGAATGCCTATCGGTACGTCTCGGAAGCCTATGGCGGATACCATTTCAACGTGAATCATGGGCTGAACGTGGACGCCGGGATTTTTGTTTCCTATATCGGCCTTTTCAGTTATTACAACTTCGATAACTGGACTTATCAGCCGTCTTATGTTTCTTCGAACACCCCATGGTTTTTCAACGGTGTCCGAGTGCAGTGGTTTCCCACAAACAAGCTCAAGATTGAGCCTTGGTTTATCAATGGATGGCAGTCGCTTGGCAAGTTTAACGGCCATCCCGGACTTGGAGGCCAGATCCTCTATCGCCCGAAAGAATGGCTTTCAATGGTGTTCAACCAGTATGGCTTCGGCCAGGACAACCTGGGCCTGCCTCATACGGAGCGCATCCACACGGACGATAGCATCGAAGTGCGATACTACAACAACCCGAATGCGGGCAACGGCATTTCCAAGATGGCCTTCTCGCTGACAGGCGATGCGGGCTGCCAGTACGGCGGCGGCCTCAATTGCACGGGCGGAGCCAGCGGACCGAAGTCGGCGTTTCTCGGCTGGATGTTGTACAACCGGGCGTGGTTCCACCATGACTTGTTCGCACTCACTTTGGGCGGCGGCAAGATGAATAATCCAGGCCGTTACCTGACGCTCCTTCCGCCGATCGATGGCGCCGATTCTATCTCCGGATCGCCGTATTTCACGGAGAACCCCGGCCAGAAGGCGCACATGTGGGACGCCACCGTAAACTTTCAGTACATGCCGAAGCAATACATTACCTGGTGGTTCGAGGCTGGTTATCGTCACGCGGACATACCTTACTTTGCGGGCCGCGGAGGAGTGACTCCTCCCGGCGGCAACAACGGCTTGCCCCAGTATTTTACGTGTATGTCGGGAGCGACTTCGGGGACGAACGACCTCGGGCAGGCTTATACAGCATGCGGTGGGCCGGGCACAGTCTGGTTCCCGGATCTGAGGCGCGGCGAAGCAAAGTTGTCCATTGGCGTTATGGTGAAGTTCTGATTTCGAGGCTGGCGGGCCTCTGCGGCCCGCTAGCCGTTATGAGCGAAACATGTGGCCGAGGAATGTCTGTTGCTTTCTGTTGGCGTCTGCGGCACTCGGTGCGGCAGATCCTGCCTGGAAATCCAAGCCCATCGCGCAGTGGACGAAAGAGGACGCGAAGCAGGTGACCGCCAATTCGCCATGGGTCAAGCGGACGGTAATGGCGATTCTTCCGCAGCGGAGCGAGAGTCAACTTCGCGATGGCGGCAAAATGGGCGGAGGAGGAGAGCGCGCCGGCCTCGCGAAAGTAGACGCTACCCAGCGCACCATACTGGCGGTCCGATGGGAGAGCGCTGCGCCTCTGCGTGCCGCTGAGATGTTGGCGGGAGAGAGTGGGGCGCCCGATTGGGATGGCGATTATTACGCGATTGCGGTTTACGACGTCCCTGGAATCACGCCTGGAGCCGGAAAGAACCTGCCCGGCGAACTGCGGCAAACCACGTTTCTCAAGCGTGAGGGCAAGAAGGACATCAAACCGGCGCGCGTCGAGATTGCCTTGTTAGGCGGCAATTACGCGCGTATCCTGTATCTCTTCTCCCGTGACCCGATGCTCCGCGAAGACGACGGCCGAATCGAGTTCGTTTCGCAAATCGGACGGATTTATGTGGATGCGGTATTCGGAGCCGCGGACATGATGTACCAGGGCAAATTGGAATTGTGAACGGTTATCGGACCGCTCACATCGGCGGCCGATTGCACCACCATGAAGACCACGATTCGAGCGAAGTGGACGCGTATAGCGCCCGCGAGTCTTTGTCTTGCGGGGATCGGCTTGGGAACCTGGATCTCCTTCCGTCTGGGCCAGGGCTTCGCATTCACCGGATTTCTCTTCCTCGTCGTCGTGGTACTGGCCGCACTGTACGGCGGGTTCGCCCAAGCGACCGTGGTGTCCATTGGGGCGGCCGCGAGCCTGAATTACTTTTTTGTACCGCCGATTTTCAGCTTCGTAAACAGTCCGGCCAACTGGGTGGCGCTTGGGGCCTTCGAATTCACCGCGCTCGTCATCAGCCGGCTGTCGTTGCGGGCTCAAGCCCAGGCAGGCCAGGCGGTGTCAGGACGGCGCGCCGTCGAGCGCCTCTACGAAACTGCCCGGCGGATCCTGCTCTTAGGCAGCGCGGCCGATCTGGGATCGCGCATTTCAGAGCTTGTGGGCGAAATCTGCGAGTTGGACGGCACGAAACTGCTGGATGCCTTTTCGGCAACCGTCTTTTCGACCGGCGTGAGCCCCGCGCGCGCTGAGCAGCAGCTTTGGGACGCTTACCTTCTCGACGCCGACCGCTTCGATCCCGAGACACGCAGTTGGTATTGCGTAGTGCGGTTCGGGATGCGCCCCGTTGGTGCCCTGGCGCTTCACAACACAGCCATGGACAAGCTGGAGGCGACGGCCCTCGCGTCCTTATGTGGAATAGCTCTGGAGAGGCGCCGGACGATCGAACGGGAATCGCAAGCCCAGTCCGGCCGCCAGGTCGAGCAACTCCGCACAGCCGTCCTGGATGCCCTCGCCCACCAGTTCAAGACGCCTCTGGCCATCGTGCGCACCGCGAGTTCCGGCCTGCTGGCCATCGGCGGGCTGGGCGAACTTCAGACCGACCTGATCACCTCCATCGACGAGCAGGCTCGAAAGCTCGAGCATCTCGCGTCTCGGCTCTTGACTACAGCCCGGCTGGAAAGGACGGAAATGCGGCCACGCTGCCTGCCGGCTTCCTTCGCAAAAATTGTGGACCTCGCTCTGCGAGAGCTCGACAACCCCTCGGAGCGCGGCCGGTTTCGCATCTCGGGAAACGGGCTGGAGGCCCCGGTTTTCGCCGACCGGGAGTTGCTGGCGACGTCCCTGTTCCAACTGGTCAACAATGCCCTGCAATACTCAGAACCCGATTCGCCTATCGACATCGTGGTTACGACCGAAGCTGGAAGAGTTGTTCTGAAGATCGTCAGCAAGGGAATCGTGGTCAGTCCGGATGAGTGTCGGAACATATTCGAGCGGTTTTACCGGGCACCGGAGGCTCATCAGATCGCCGGGGGCACGGGACTGGGGCTTTCGATCGTGAAAAAGATCGTGGAGGCGCACCACGGCAGCGTGTGGGCCGAAGGCAGGAGCGGGTACGGGACTTCCTTCTCCATCTCACTGCCGCACGCGCCCGCTGCTTGAGGAAATCGACCATGAGTTCGTTTACTGGCAGCATACTGGTGACCGACGACGACCCGGAACTGCGGCGCGTGCTGCGACGCACACTGGACGCTCTCGGCTTCCAGGCGGCGGAGTCGCCCAACGGCTTCGATGCCATCAACCAGGTCGCCCAGCGCCCATACGATGCGGTGCTGATGGATGTCAACATGCCCGGCATTAACGGAATCGAAGCCTGCCGGGCGATTCGTAGGAATGCCCCACGCATCCAGATCCTGATGCTCACGGTGAAGGACCGTGAGTCAGACAAGCTGGCCGCGTTCGACGCGGGCGCGGACGATTACATCACCAAGCCTTTTTCCATTCCGGAGTTGGCCGCCCGCCTGCGAGCGGCGGTGCGCCGCGCCGGCACGCCTCCTCCCGACACAGAGCGCCCCATCACCATCGGCGCTATCGAACTCGACCCCGCGCGACGGCTGGCGACCAGGCGCGGCCTGCCGCTTCGTTTGACGCCCAAGGAGTTCGATCTTCTGCATTACCTCATGCGGCACGGGGGAAAGCCCATCGAGCATTCCAGGCTGCTCCGCGCCGTGTGGGGTGCGGAGTACGGCCAGGAATTGGAATACCTCAGGACCTTTGTTCATCAGCTGCGCACCAAGTTGGAGGACGATCCCGCATCGCCCGAGTACTTACTAACTGAGCGGCAGTTCGGATATAGGTTTGGCAGGGAGCAGTCCGTGTCCTCTCATAAACAGGGACTATCCGCGGAATAGCAAATTTAAATAACATCCTTATGCGCCCCTTAGGTTTATTGGCGTATCCTGAACCGGAGTTACCTATGAGAGACAACTCGAGATCGGTCTGGGTGGCGCTCGTAAGTTTGTCCTTCCTGATCGGTCAGTCCGGTTGCAGCAACGTGACGGCTCAAGCCGACGTCAGTAAGCCGGCCGCGGGAGATCCTCCGCCTGCAAGAGTGACACTCGCGCCGGATCCTGGCCTCTTTTCGGTCGATCATCCCGAGCAATTCCCGTTGACCCCGGCCTCGGCACGACCGGCTACCTCTGAATTGGTGGTCACCGGAGCGGTCACGCCCGATGTGTCTCGCAACGTTCCCGTCGTCTCACTCGCCTCGGGACGTGTGGCATCAATCCACACTCGCCTGGGTGACGTTGTCCAAAAAGGACAATTGCTGATGACCATCCGCAGTGATGACGTATCGAGCGGCTATTCGACCTATAAGATGGCCGTGGCCGATGCAACCCTTACGCACAGCCAATACGAGCGGGCCAAAGACCTCTTCGAGCACGGGGCCATTGCGCGGAACGACTTCGAAGTCGCGCAGGATGCCGAAGACAAAGCCAAGGTGGCCGTGGAGACCGCGGCCGAGCACCTCCGGCTCTTGGGCAACGATCCCAATAAGCCGGTGTTCATGGTGGACGTCTTCGCGCCCACCTCGGGAATCATTACCGATCAGCAGGTGACGGGCGGATCGCTGGTACAGGCGTACAACACTCCGCCGCCTCTTACGATTTCCGACCTTTCCACGGTGTGGGTGGTCTGCGACGTCTACGAGAACGACCTGCCGTCGGTGAGGATCGGCGACACCGCTGAAATCAAGCTCAATGCCTACCCCAAGAGCCCTCTCAAAGGCAGGGTCGGCAACATCGGGGCCATGCTCGATCCGAACATCCGCACCGCCAAGGTGCGAATCGAAGTGCCCAACAGCGGCCTCATGCGCCTGGGCATGTTTGTCACCGCCACGTTCCGCGGCCAAACCGCCGAAATGCACACCATCGTGCCCGCGTCGGCGGTCCTGCGGATGCACGACCGGGACTTTGTCTTCGTTCCCGCACCCGATCAGAAGTTCCGCCGCGTCGAAGTGGTCGGTGGCGACCTCCTGGCGGACGACACCACTCTGCAGGAAATCAAGTCGGGCTTGCAGCCAGGCCAGCAGGTGGTCACCAATGCCCTCGTGTTAGACCACGTACTCGGGCAATAAGCCTCATAACCTCCAGAGACAGCATGCGATGATTCGCGCACTCGTTGATTTCGCGCTCAATAATAAGTTCCTGGTGATCGCCATCGCCCTTCTCGTGGCCGGATGGGGTGCGATCTCCTTCCACTACCTGCCCGTGGAAGCTTACCCCGACATCGCGGATAACTACGTCACCGTGATTACTCAATGGCCGGGGCGCTCCGCCGAGGAAGTAGAGCAGCAGGTGACTATCCCCATCGAGATCCAGATGTCGGGGATGCCCCACATGACGTACCTGCGGTCCGAGTCCATCTTCGGACTCTCGTTTGTCATCATGATCTTCGACGACAGTTCCGTAAACGACTGGAATCGGCAGAAGGTCCTGGAACGCCTTACGCAAGTTGATTTGCCGAGCGGGCAGAACCTCCAACCCCAGATCGGCACGGATTGGAGCACTACCGGGCAAATCTACTGGTATACCCTTCGCAGCGCCAATCCCCGCTACGATCTCATGGAACTCCGGTCGCTCGAAGATTGGGTGCTGCTCAAGCAGTTCAAGTCGGTGCCGAACGTCGTGGATGTGTCGGACTTCGGCGGTACGGTGCGGGAGTACCAGGTGAAGGTAGACCCGAACAAGCTGGTTTCCTACGGGCTGAGCATCGGTCAGGTGGAGCAGCAGATCGCCAACAACAACATCAACGCCGGCGGCAGCTTCGTGGAAGCCGGCATGCAGCAGATGAATGTCCGCGCCCTCGGGCTCTTCAGCACCGTAGCCGACATCGAACAAACCGTCCTCAAGAACCAAACCGGAACCGCGCTGCGCGTGAGAGACATCGCGGAGGTGAGCCAGGGTCCGAAAATCCGCCTCGGCCATATGGCACGCGCCAACCACATGGAGGACGGCCGCATTATCGACGAGCCCGATGTCATTCAGGGGGCCGTGTACCTGCGGAAAGGCGCGGAAGAGGAGTCCACCCTCGAAGCCATCCACAAGAAGGTGGACGAGCTGAACAACGGCATCCTCCCCCCGGGCGTCAAGGTGGTCCCGATGCTGGACCGCAGCGACCTGCTGCACTACACCCTGCACACCGTGATGCATAACCTCACCGAGGGCATGATCCTGGTCACCGGGGTGCTGTTCATCTTCCTGCTGAATGCCCGGGCCGCTTTGATCGTGGCGCTCACCATTCCCTTCTCGCTGCTGTTTGCATCGATTTGGCTGAAAGGCTGCAATAT
>Ga0335079_10005629_pt1 | contig 14327 bp, 6 predicted proteins | sample Lox_Sample_33_FD_206719 | JGI IMG/M metagenome (GOLD analysis project Ga0335079, IMG submission 206719) | Soil microbial communities from Loxahatchee National Wildlife Refuge, Florida, United States - Lox_Sample_3.3 | ecosystem: Environmental > Terrestrial > Soil > Wetlands | place: USA: Florida...
CGGCGTACGCGACCGCCTCCACCCGCAGCGGAAGCGTGGGCCAGGAAGCGCGGAACACCGTCGCGAGCCGCTCCTTGATGCGCGGACCGTAGCGCTCCACCTGCGGTGTGAGTTGCGCTATCCACTGGAGGTTTGCGGCGTCGTGGCGAGGCCACCAGAGCCCGCGGTAGACCGCGCCGGCTTCGGCCAGCGCAGCACGAAGCTCGTCGGGTATCTCCTTCGCGTCTTCGATGCCCCCGCCCGCGGGCAGATCGGCCACGGCGGAGTTCACATCCACCAGGCTGCCGTAGCCGATATCGAGCGGCGATGCCTGCGCCTGGTATACCCCCACGGCGTGCTCCCAAGCCTTGCGCTGCGATTCGGGTAGCGCGTCGAAGCCCGCGATGTCGAGCGGCGCCTGTTTCACCGCGACGCGCCCGCTGTCGAAAGCGCCATTGCGGGCGCGCCCCAGGATGTAAAGAAAGTGGTGGAGATTCGGCCACAGTTTCGATTCGAACTGGAACTGCTTCAGCAGAGCGGCGCCGGACTGCTGCGATTGGCCCGCCACCTTGAGAGCGCGCGCTGAGGCCAGGCCGAAACCAAGAAAGGCGCGCCGTCCGAAACCAATCATGGCTGGTTGGACGGCGGGCTGCTGGCCGGGTTAGGACTATTGGCCCTTGTCGTGTAGCACCGTGCAAGTGCTGGTGACCGTCGCTGCATTCCCTGCCGCATCGGTCGCTGTCGCTGTCAACATGTATATCCTGCCCGTGCCGGTGCCCAGGCGATCCGCCTGCAACGCGATGACGTATCCGCCGGAACCGTTCGGTGTGATCGAAACCTCCGGCGCGCCGGCCGGCTCATTGCTTGTGCCCCTTACCTGGAATGATGCGGGGACAAGGCCGGAAAGCGCATCGGCCGCGGTGACGGTTGCAACTGGAACCATCTTGCCGTTAGGCGGCCAGAGGGTGCAGCCGGGGGCGGGCATTCCGGAAATGGACGGCGGAGTTTGATCGATGTTGATTGTCTTACCCTGAGGAGTCTCCTGGCCGGTGGCATCCACGCTGTAGAAAGAGAGCTGATGTGCCCCATCGCCGGCAATGGAGAACGGAGCGAGATAGGTTCGGTAGGACCCGCCGTCCACACTGTAGTGTGTGGCTGAAATGGGCTCCCCGCCGGCTGTCGCGCTGAGTGTGACCGTCACGGGACCGAGGTACCAGCCGTTGTTGCCGAGCAGCCCGCTGATCGCCGCGGTGGTGACCGGAACGGCGCCCATGCTGAATTTGCTGACGAAAGTGGCGCAACAGCCACCGCTGTAAGTTGTTTGGTACGCGCCTTTGGTGGTCACGAAATCGGAAGATCCGGTTTGCCCCGTGAGGTAGACGTCGCCCGAGCCATCCAGAGCGATGCCGAGGCCATCATCCCCGCCGGTTCCGCCTAGATAGCTGGAGTATAGAAGAGCCGAACCCGTTGCGTTCAACTCGGTGAAGAAGGCGGTATACGACGCCGTCGAAGAAGGCTTGAAGGCGGTCTGGAGGGCGTTGGGCGTGGTGGGAAAACTGGTAGATGAGGTCAGGCCTGTGAGGTAGGCGTTTCCCCAGCCATCGACCGCTATGCCACCACCGTCATCGCCACTGCCGGAGGAACTGCCGCTCAAGAAGGTGGAATACACCAGGACCGAGCCGGTGGCATCCAGTTTGGTGACGAAACTGTTGTACCAATTACTGGAAGCTGTCCGGAATGCGCCCGGCGTAGTCGGGAAGTCAGGAGCAGCGTTTCCTGTGACGTACACGTTTCCACCACCGTCGAGCGCCATGCGAGACGGCCCGGCTCCGGCAATGTATGCCGAATAGACTAGGGCGGAGCCGGTGGCGTTCAGCTTGGTAATGAAAACCCCGTACGCCCTGGTAGCGGTTTGGAAAGCGCCTTGTGTTTTCGGAAAATTAGTCGAGTGAGTCTCGCCAGTGACATAGGCAGACCCGGAGGTATCGACCGCGATGCCGGCCCCGGCATCATCGCCGCTTCCACCGAGGTAGGTGGAATAAACGAGCGCCGTGCCAGTGGGGTTTAATTTGGTGACAAACGCATCCTCCGACCCGCCGTGAGCGGTCTGAAACGCGCCCGGCGTCGTCGGAAAATTTGCAGATATGGTAAATCCAGCTACATAAGCGTAGCCCAGCATATCGACTCCGATGCCGTTGCCCTGATCGTAGTTGGTTCCGCCCAAATACGTCGAAAAAACCAAAGCCGATCCCGTGGCGTTCAGTTTGGTGACGAACGCGTCAGGGTTGTTGATTCCACCCAGGAAAGTGGTCTGAAAAGCCCCCGGCGTGATCGGGAATCTGCCGGAGGTAGTAAGGCCGGTAACGTAGGCGTTGCCCGAAGCGTCAACGAAGATCGCATAGCCTTGGTCGATACCGCCGCTCCCCAGATGCGTGGAGTAGACCAAGCGTGATCCATCGGGACTCAGCTTGGTCACAAACGCGCCGTTACTGCTGGCCCCCGTCATGTAGACGTTACCGGCTGCATCCGCCGTGCTTGCCCGGAAATAGTCGGGCGAAACATATGTAGAGTAGACCAGCGTTGGATCAATCACCAGCGGCCGGCTCCTGTCATAGTGAGGCACGCTGAATCCCACGCGCCCCCGGCCGCGCAAAACGTATCTTCCTGGCACGATCTGCCGCCTCCCGCCGATCTCCTGGTACACGACCGGCGCGGGCTCGATCGCCTCACTGCCGGCAAGCGTGATCACCAGGGCTCCCTCGCGGTTGATGCGCAGCCTTCGAGCTCCCTCGAAACCAATATCGATAGCCCGGGGATCCGCCTCCGGCGCCACCACGAAATCGTATTCCAGCAGCCCCCGGTTGCCGTGGTAGACCAGGTCGATTCCGGGATAGACGCCCGCATACCGGACCGCGGCATACGTCGGGACATTCGTGTGCCACTTGCCCGGATCGCTGCCCGAGAAATAGTTACTCTTGCCGGGCAATTCATCGGTTCCGCTGATTGCAGCAGCGGCATTTGCGCCCAGTAACATGATCCGTAACACGCTGTCCGCGGCGTGTTCAAGACGTGCCGAAAGGATAGCGGAGTCTTGAGTGAGATACACACCATAGCCGGGACCGTGTGTTAAGAACTTCACATCATGATCGGCCTGTCCCTGGTTGGCCTCGAAACTCAATGGGAGTTTCCCATAGGATTCCACCAGTACCGGGCGTCTCGTCAGCTCGGTCTGGGTCATCTGCTGTGTCGAGCCGGTAACTGCTTCTGCCAGTAGCCACAGAAGCCCAATCGGATATCTTCCGAATTGCGCATACATGATGATCCTCCTCCTTGTACAGCTCACAAGGTGAACACGCTCCACTGAACGGCTACGTGCCGGTCGCCGCGTCGCGGTCGGTGCACGCTCGATCCGCACGGTGTGTCCTGTTCGTTTCAGGAGCCGCTGGCGCGAGCGGCGTTCGAAGGCGGGAGAGGGCGCGCCAAAGAGGACTACCGGTTTCGTGACCGCAGGAGGTATTTCACCTTCGAATATCTGAAAACCCGGTCCGCAGTCAACTGTAGTACAGGGTTCCTCTCAATTCAAGTGCCACGAAAGGGCCACGAAATCTCCCCTTCGATGACTGAACCAGCGTTCCTCTTGGCATAGCGACCGTCAAGCTTCCACGCTGCTAGGCTTGGCGCGCTCCGTTTTCATTATCAAGGGTGAGCGCGCAGCTCTCATGGACTTATCCCGGCCCACTCCGCATTCTAGGCCCCGGCGGGGACGTCCGGCGCCGGCGTGCGGCGTGCCCCCAGAAATCCGATCAGGCGGAATATACCGGCGAGGACGGTGCCTACGCCGGTGACGACGGCGGTCAAGGTCTGCATGGCCTGGCTTTGCGTGGAAGCGATTACGCCGACGCCGACGACGACGAGAACGAAGGCGATGTTGCGGATCACCGGCCAGGAGCTTTCGCCGGCCTCGCGTTCCCACTGGCGCACGGTCTCGGGCGACTCGACGGCGATCAGGAACTGCCGGAAGGTCCGGTTCATAATGCGTGGCTGCGGCTCCGCGAGGATGAGCCCCTTGCGCATCAGGTCCTCCAGGATATCGATGCAAAGCGGGTTGACGAAGCCGGTCTGGGCCAACTGGATGAGCAGGAGTTTCTCGGAACGCGTGCAGCTTGCCCAGAACAGCTTGTAGAGAGCCTGTGCCCTCTCCGCGAGCATGGGCAGGACCAGCCCGGCGGGCGAATCCTTCGCCGCTCTGTTCACATCTTCGCCGATCGCGAGCAACGCCTTGTGGCTGCGGCATTCTTCATACAAGACCGGGCCATGCCCGCTGCCGGCCCAGACCGGCTTATCGGGTGGGCTCACTTGCGCCTTGCGGAAGTTGTGCAGGATTCGCGCAATGCGCTGCTCCTCGTGCTCGCTCAGCGGATTCTCCAGGACTTCCTTATGTTGGCGGTACACCACGCTGTCGAAATGGAACACGGGATCGATCGTGGACGTCACCACCAAGCGTACCGGAGCTCCCGAGACATTCATGGTGCACAGCCTCTCGATCAAGTCGGCGACCACGCGGCGCTCGTCCGGATCGCGCAGCTTGGCTTCGAGATTCGAGATGTGCACCCAGGGGACGCGGGCCGCTATGCTGACCTGGGCGCCGCCCACGGTGGCGGCGCGGACAGCCGGAGCGCGCAATTCGCTCTCCACGCGTGCCATGGTCTCCTGCATCCAGTAGTGGTGAAAATGCGCTTCGTAGAGATTGACGCGCGGCGGCGGCGGTTCGAGCTTGAGCCAATCGCGGACGGCCCTGTCTTTCTTCGCCAGAGGCAATCCCAGGACGAGCACGTGACCTTCCGTCTCCGCGGCATTCACCGTTGTCAGAGCCGGAAGAGGGATGTAGCGCAGGTCCAGCACAAAGAGACGCCGAAGCGCCAGAGCGTACCAGCCATAGGCGCAGCCTAGGAGTGTAAGGGAGACGAACCACCACAGAGGCGAAGCCGGAACGCCGGCGTCCGTCAGGGTAGAACCGATGTTGACGGTCCCCGAGCAGCGCAGCACGAAGCTCATTCGCGGTCCGGTGAAAGCGCGGCAGGCGGCCGCGGATTGAGGGCTGCGCGCCAGGACACCGGATTCGACAGCGTCTGTCTGGGCTTCTGGGCGCAGGGTGCTCAGCAAAGTCTCCCACCATGCCGGGTTCCAGGCGGCCGCGTAGACATCGTCGGGATTGATCTGCGTGTCCCAAAAAGCCCTGAGGTACGCCGGACGAGCCCAGCGATTCTGGGGCCCATCGAGAGCTTGCGGGTGGGTCCTCAAGAATTCCTTGGCCTTGGGGCCCAAGGCAGGCGAGCTTTCGACAGCCGCCGTGCGCTGCGTTTGCCTGGTCTCGATCTGATTCGCCAGATCCTGTTGCCATCGGAGGAGGTGCAGGCGGGTCTCGAAGGCGTGGCAGACGCGAAAGATCCCTGTCGTGGGGATGATCGCCAGCACCAGGACGCACAGTGCGAGGCAGACGATGTATGGCCGCTGTATGTTGTCCTCGATCGCACCGCTCCACGAGACCTCTTCGGCCTTCCAGAGCCGGAAGGTGATCAGCAGGATTGCGAGCACCGGGGTGATGAAGTAGATCGGCAGCAGCCACCCGGCCCACTGCAGGACGTCGCCCGACCCCAGCATCAGCAGCGCCAGGCCCACAACCGAAATTCCTACGAGATGCGCGGCGATGGACCGGTAGAGACTCCTCCGTTGGGGGTGCGGCCACACGCGAGAGAGGACATAGTCCGCCTGATCGCTCCACTTCAATCCGAGCGCGCGCGCGATTGCGGACGCGAGGGCGAAGCCTGCGATGACCGCGCACAGCATTGCGAAAAAGCAGATCAGCGTCTCGGCCCAGACCAGGCCGATCATTGCCTGGTCCGGCTCCATTTCGCGGAAAACGGCGATATTCCATGACGATCCCGCAAGCAGGCGGAACGGCCGGACATGGAACTGATATTTGCGCCCACGGTAGTATGCGGAGCCGGAATGCTCAGCGCGCATCGCGACGGCGGCTCGCCAAGGCTCGGGCTGGCTCATTTCTTCGAACAGGTTCTCATGCAGGCTGCGGTCCGGAATGGAATGGAAGATGACCTTGCCGCCGGGCTCGAATATCGCAAAGCCTGCAAGCGGCGGCACCACCGGCGAATCGAGCGACGGTATCGGACTGATGATGGCCGCGGAGACCAGCTCCGACGGCTCCTTAGCGCCGCATCCGGAAACCTTCACGGTGGAGTGCGCGGTTCTCATTGCCATGACGACGATCAGCTCCGAAGTGGTGGGCGATACCAGGGTCTCGAGGCTGAACGGCATATCCGGCAGGCCATCCGGGCCAGTCAGGCGCATCAGCGTCCTTTCGACGACCTTCCGGAAGTGCTCCTTATCGGTTTGATCGACGCGGCTGGTATTCATTTGCCTGGTGGTCCACTTGGCAACCTGGCAACCGCTGGCGTTGGTCCAGAAAGCGATATCGAGGGGGAGAAATGCGGCGCCAGCCGGCAGGAAGCTGTCCGGAGAAATATTGACTCTGTCGCGTTTGGGCTCCGGGGTAGTCGAAAGACCGGCTGGCAGGGCGCCGTCGAAAGATTCGAGCGTCTGGCGCATGACACGGAGGTCCCTGGCGATCCCGGTCTCGAGCGAATTCGCGAATTCGGCCATGCGCGGCTGCATCTTGTCGAAGGCGAGGTCGTATTCGTACCAGGAAAACAGGAGGATGGTCGCCATGCCGGCGGCGATCAGTGTGAAGAGCGACAGCAGAACCATGTCGCGGAACACGAGCCGGCAGGTGCGGGTCAACAGCAGGATCTTGAGAAACGGCCCGCTCAGTAAGACCACGATGAGCGGCGCGAAAATCAGCAGGAGGTATTTCGGGGGAACGTGCCGCGCCTCGGCGGTAAGCCGCTCGGAGCGCGTCAAGCCGATCATCACGAGGGTCTCGGTTCCCTTCGCGGGGTCTGCGTGGAGGGAAAAGCGCAGCGGCTGGAGCAGCATGGCGTAGGAGGATCCATCGAGCTGAACCGTGCGGACGGCGTCGGCATCCCGACCGCTGCCCTCGGCGACCACGATTTTCGTGTCCGCGGGGCGTTTCAAGAGGCCTTCGAGGCTGAGGATTCTGGGACTCGCCGCGCGCTGGTAGACGACGCGTCCTGAGCTGTCCGCGATCAGCAGGTCGTCGAACAGGGCGTCGTTGACGGAAGCCGGCAGGATCTTCGAGATTTTTGCGGTCGGCGCACATCCCCCGGTGGAGTCGAATGACACGGCATCGATGTCGATGGGCCGCTTGGAAGCGGGCGGAGTCGAAGTCAATCCGCAGGCCAGATCGGGAACCATGGCGGAGATGTACGCTGTGACCGTCTTGGCCGCGTCGGGCCGGGCAGCATTGGACAGCGACTGAACCAGCCCATCAACCTTGCTTTGAAACTGAGCCGCTATGGTGGCGAGCGCGCGGAATCGCAGATTGAGGAAATACTCGCTCTTGCTCGGGATGTACTCCAGCCAGTAGTAGCCAAGCGTGCCCAGCGCGGCGGCCAGGCACACACAGTAGAGCAGCCAGCGGCTGAGACTCTTTCTGCCGCCCATGAGCCTCCTTCCGAGAACCGCGGAGAGCGTCACTTTCGCCGGAGGGTTGGCTGGCCGGCGGTGGAGTCTCACTCTCCGCAGCAGGCTCTTTTCCAATATGGATACTGGACCTCGGCGTGGCCGGTGTCAAGCGGTCTGCCTGGAGCATCTGAAATGTGCGGTCGGCATGCCTGGCACATCGTCACGGCGTTAGAATACCCACACGACGGCGTAACCGCCGCCTCAGGAGTTCACCCATGCCGCACGATTTCGACCCGGGATACGGCGCCGAGCCCTTCCGTTCTCTTTGCGCCGACTATCCCGACAATACGGTCTATCCGCAGAGCGACTTCCGCACCGAATGGGGCCCCATGTTTCATCGCGGACGCCTCGATGGCTCGGCACGCGTGCTCGTGCTGGGACAGGATCCGGCCGCGAACGAGACCATCGCACGCCGCATTTTGACGGGCGTCGCCGGACAACGCACCCAAGGCTTTCTGGCGAAACTGGGAATCGACCGCAGCTACCTGATGATCAATACCTTCCTTTACAGCGTCTGGGGCCAGCAGGGGGGTAACAAGCACCAGAAGGATCCGGCCATCGCGGCCTACCGCAATCGTTGGATCGATGCAGCGTTCGATACCAGTCCGATCGAGGCCGTGGTCGCGCTGGGATCGCTGGCCGATACGGCCTGGCACACTTGGAAAAAGACGCCCAGAGGCCAGTCCACGCAGGTGGCCTACGCCCATATCACACATCCGACCGCGCCGGACAGTGCGAGCGGGGGAGACTCGGAAAAGTCGGCCGCCGCGACCACTACGATGCTGGCGAACTGGAACGCAGGCTTGTCCAGCCTGTTTCCGGCCATCAGGCATCCCGACCGCGTAACCGCTCTTGTGCCGTATGGGACGGCCTTTCAGAGCGAGGATATCGTGGAAATTCCTGAAATCGACATGCCGCCCGGACTGCCGCCATGGATGCGCGGCTCGGATCCTTGGGCGCAACGCACGGGCGCGACTACGGCACTCAAACGCGCCACGATCACTGTGACGGTTCCGGTCGGGTTTCTCCCCTAGTTGCCCGACGTTCTGCCTCGAAATTTCGCCTGGACTTTCACCAAAACTGCTGTTAGTGTCAGCAAAAAGGCGGATAACATGGCGCTGGTAATCGCGGGCCGTATCGTTCCGATGAATTCGTCTGATCCTTCGGCCGTATTTCCTGGTCGCATCTATCTCGGCGACGACGGTCTCGTGGATTCGGTGGTCGCCGGCAATGGCGCGGCTCCTGCCGGGTTCGCCACTGCCCCCGTGGTCGATACCGGCGGCGCGTTCGTCATACCGGGACTGATTGACCTGCACAACCATATCGCATACAACGCCTTGCCGCTGTGGGCAGAGCCCTCCCAGAAAAAACCGTTTCTTCATCACAACGACTGGACCGACGCGCCCACCTATCGCCCCAGGATCAGTTGGCCGGCCTGGGTCTTGGCGAACGCGGATCCGGAGGCGCTGTTGGCGTATGTGCAGGTTCGGGCGCTTGTCGGCGGCACCACGTCCGTCCAGGGCTGGCCTCCGGCCAATCGGCCCCACCAGACTCTGTTGCGCGACATCGATGACGAGAAGGTCGGCACCACCAACCGCAATCTCATTTACACTTCGGCGCTGACCGAGAAGCCGCTGGACTTGGCCAAGACCGCCCAATTCATGAGCCACGGGGCAGGATTCATCTACCACTGCTCGGAGGGACAGCCCGGATCCATCGTCGCCCGCGAATTCAAAGATGTCGCCGCGTCCGGGTGCCTCCAAAAAACGCTGATGGCGATTCACTGCAATGCCGTAGCCGATTCGGATTGGCCGCTGTGGCCGCAGTCCGATGCCGGAGCGGTCGTCTGGTCTCCATTTTCCAACCTCTGGTTGTACGGGACCACCACCAACCTGCCTGCAGCCATGCGTCGCGGCGTCTCCATTTGTCTGGGTTCCGATTGGGGCCCATCCGGCACCAAGCATGTGCTTGGCGAGTTGAAGGTCGCCAAAATCGTTTCCCAAAAGCAGAAGTTCGGTTTCAAGGACTCCGACCTGGTGGCGATGGTCACCTCCAACGCGGGAGACATGCTCGCCCGCTGCTGGTCGCGCCAGGTCGGCCGGCTTCTGCACGGCAGCATCGCCGACATCACCGTACTGCGGTCGCACGGCAACGGAGATGTCTGGTCGCAGGTAGTGAACGCCACGGAGCGGGAAGTCATGCTGGTTGTGGTGGGTGGAATCCCGCGGTACGGCGACGAAGCCGTCATGAAGGCGAGCGGCGCGCCCCCTGCGAGCAGCTTGCAGATCGCCGGCACGCCGCGGAAAGTCGCCATCCCCGATCCCAAGGATTCGACCAAGACGCTGGAATGGACCGACATTGTTGCGCGCCTCGATGCCGTGCGCAAAGATCCGGTTAGCGCGGTGCACCACGCCGAAGGATTGCGCCGCAGCTATGCCGGGCCCAGGACGGCGCCCGAGGCACCGCTTGAGTTGGCCCTGGACATGCCCAGCGGCGGAATGCTGGCCTTCGCCGGGCGGCCGCCGGACATGAGCAAAGTCACCATCCCTCCGCTCCCCTCGTTGGTGCATGACAAGGCATTCTTCGACGACATTCACGGCCAGGGGTTCCACGGCGGGATCCTCGATGGACTCGCGGATTTCTACGCGGAGTGAATATGGCGGCCAAGTCAACCAAAAGAAACGCCACAAAAAACCAATCGACCCTCACTCATCAGATTGGACAGCCCCTCGCGGAGGCGCTTCGCAGAACGCAGGATGAGGTGCCTGCCGACGTGGCAGTATTGAGCTGGGCGGAGCGCCTGGACATCATCGATGTCTGGGTGCAGGTGCTCGACGGGGCCTATGCACACCTGCCGTTGAAGCGCGCGCTCTATGGCTTCGATCCGATCCGCGCGCTCGAGCATCTCCGCCAGCAGGTGCCCTCCCTCACCGACCTTCAGTTCCACCGCGAGCTCACCAGCCTGATCAACCGCCTGCGCGATGCTCATACCCAGTACTCCGGCCCGCACACCATCGCAGGCGCTGTCGCCACACTGCCGTTTCTCGTGGAAGCCTGGGGACCGGTGAATGAGTCACGCTATGTGGTCAGTAAGGTCAGCGACGGGCGCCTGATCGACGATCCCCACTTCGAGCCCGGCGTGACCCTGACATTCTGGAACGGAATTCCGTTTGATCGCGCCGTGGACATGCACGCGGAGACCGAGACCGGCGGCCGGCCGGATGCGCGGCAGGCGCGCGCACTCGAGTCAATGACGTTCCGCTCTCTGGAGTACGGCCCCCCTCCCGATGAGCACTGGGTCGATATCAGCTATGTCGATCTGCAGAACAAGCCGCGGGAAATACGGCTCCCCTGGCGCGTGGTCTGCCCCAACCGTGCCCCCGCCGCCAGCCGCCCGGGGACCGCACGGATGCGCCGCGGCATCGATCCCGCTGCCGAGGCAGTCCGCCGCGCCAAAAAAATGATGTTCAACGCGGCTCTCTGGAACAGGGAGCGGAGATCGGCTCAGGCGCGCGCCGCCGGCGTCTCGCTCACTGAGAAATATGCGGACTTTCTCACCGCCAAACCGGTAGGCAGGAACAAGTTCGGCTATCTGCGCATCTGGAGTTTCGATGTCGATGACGATCAGGGTTTCATCCAGGCGGCCATCCAGCTTCTGAGCGGCCTGCCCAATCGCGGCCTGATCATCGACCTGCGCGACAACCCCGGAGGCTTCATCTGGGCCGCCGAACGCATGCTGCAATTGTTCACTCCCAATCCCGTCTACCCGACGAAATTCGCACTCCGCGCGACCCCCCTCACGGCGGCGATGTCGGCGGCACGCTTCAACCAGGAAGAGCTCGGACCTTGGGCGGACTCCCTCGCGGCGGCGCCAGCCACCGGAGAGCCGTATTCCACTCATTTGCCCATCACCAGCTTTGAGCAATGCAACGATATCGGACAGCATTACGGCGGACCGGTGGTCGTGGTTGTCGACGCGAATACCTATTCGTCCGGTGACCTGTTCACCGCGGGGATTGCGGACAATCGCATTGGCACGGTGGTCTGTGTCGGCGAGGCCACCGGTGGCGGCGGAGCCAACGTCTGGACGTCGGACGATCTCGCCGCTGCCATGAACCCCGCCGGATACCCTCTGCCCGCTCTCGCCCGCGGTGCAAACTTCACCATGGCGATGCGCAGGGCCGTCCGTACCGGAGACGCCGACGGCGTTCTGATCGAGGATTCCGGAATTGCCGGCCGCTCTTACTCGATGACGGAACGCGACGTTTTCGCCGGTAACAAAGACCTGATCGACTTCTGCTGCCGGCTTCTCGAAGCGCAGCCGTCTACGCAACTGGAAGTCGCGCGGCGCGCTGGCGTCCTGGCCATCACTACGCAGGGACTGGACCGGATCGATATTTACAGCGACGGTCATCCCGCGCTCCCCGGCATGCAAGTGAAGCGCGATGGCACAATTCGCGTGAAGCTCCCGGGCGGCGCCGGCGCGCTCGAAGTCGTCGGTTATAGCGAAAACACCATGCGCCAGCGTCGCCGTTTGCCCGCTCCTTGATCGGTCTGCCCCTGTGACTCTTTCGCCGGCAATTCCAAGGCCCGATAACAAAGCAGCATCATCCAAGTCAATAATTAAAGCCGGCAGGCACGTCTCGAAGAATGGGCGGACCGCTTACACCCAGCACGATTCCGATGCGCCAGGAACGGCTGGCTCGATCCAAACCTCCCAGGGCGGAAAAGCCGTGGGAGGCGTGGGCGCGGGCGGCGACAGCGGATTCGGCGGCAAGACATCGAGCGGCGACATGTACGCTGGCCACGACGGCAACGTCTACAAAAACACCGGCTCCGGATGGCAGAAGTACGACAACGGTTCGTGCAACTCGGTGAACCCTCCCAGCCAGCAGCAGGCCTCCGGCGCCACTCCGTCACAACCCCGACCGGAAGGTACCGGTGCCGCGCAGCGAGGTTCCTTTCACGGAGTGGGCGGCAGCCGGATGCAAAGCCTCCAGAGCGAGGCTGCAAACCGGCTGAGTGCCCTTTCCAGCACCGGTGCGGCTATTTCTTCTTCTCACCCCCCGAGCGGTCGATCACCTCCGCCACCACATCCGATACCGACTGGAACACAATCTGCGAATCGTAACTCTTCATGTAGCCGAACCCCACCGGTCCGCCTTCCACTGCGTCCTTGTCGCCTTTTTGAATGTGCTCGAACCGCCCCACCAGCGTGGCCGTCACCTTATACAGCGGACACCTCGAGCAGATCGCCCCGTCTTTCGGCTTGTACTTCTTCTCCAGCGATTCCCGCAGCTTCTGGTACTGGCGATCTTCCCTCAGGCCCGCGTTCGCCTCCGCTCCCTCGGCAAGATCCGTCCCGGCAAGCCAGACATACACGGAGCACGTGTCATCCCGAACCAGGGTCGTCTGCAGCCCTGTCTGTACTGTGGCCCGAACCTTGACCGCCTTGCCCTGGAACCGCCCCGGTGAAGCGGCCAACTCGCAGAGAGTGGTGCGGATTGGTGCCCCCTGTCTGGAACTCCCGTCGCCCTCCGCTCCGCTGGCGCCCGGTACGCCAACCGCAAATGTAAAGCCCCCCACCGCCGTCAGGAGGACAATCCAATCCATGCGCTTCATTGGTTGCCAGCCTTCTCACCTGTCCATTTCCACTCGATCGGAGGCCCGCTCCGCAACCGGACGGCCGGCCTCCGCGTACATCTCAAAACGTCAACTTCAGGCCGCCCTGTATCTCACGCGAGTTCAGAACTCCCACCGGGGCGCCGAACCGCAGCTGCGGGCTTGGCGCGACCGACAAGCTCGGGTTGCCCCACAGCGTCCCGATCTCCGTGACGTTCATATGGTTGAACAGATTGAACGCGTCCACCGAAAATGTCAGGCTCGCGCGCTCCCCTAAGTGAAAGGCCCGCGAAAGCCGGAGATCGATGTTTTCCATGCCGGGCCCTTGCATCGTGTTGCGCCCCAGCGTTCCGGGCCGGTCCGAGTTCGGATTTCCATCGCCGTTCGCGTCGCTGCCCGCAAACACCGTGTTGAAACGGCCGCTCTGCAACGCCACCACCGAATTCAATTGCCATCCGTGAATCAGCGGCGCACGCTTCGGAAACTCCGCCATCCACCCGAGCGTCAGCCGCTGGCCCACGTGCTGCCGCGATAGCCCGAATTCCAGCGCCGGGTTCCACTCCGGATTGTCCGCGAAATTGGCGATCGAATCCCCGTTGGAGATGGTCTTGGAAAAAGTGTAGCTCGCCTGGAAGCCGAGCCCCTTCGTCAGGCGCCGCGAAATCTCCACCGTGGCCCCGTTGTAGTCCGAGACGCCGCAGTTGGTCGCCGCGATAAAATCGCCCATGTCGGCATATTTCCGCGCTCCGTAGTAGGGCTTTCCCGTCGGCAGAATCGAGGTCTGCACCGCGTTCAGATTCGGCCCGAAGCCGATCAGGTCGCGCGCCGCCACCGATTGGTACCCGAGCGATACCACCATGCCGTGAAACTCGTGCTCGATCGCAAAACTGCCGTTGCGTGCAAACGGCGTCTTCATCTCCCGGTCCAGTGTGTTCGACATCCCGTTCCGCGTGAGCGCCGGATATTGCCCCGTTTGCAAGAACGTAATCGCCGCCGCCTGAGCGGCCGGTCCAGTAATCGTGTTCTGGTCGAAACGGCCCGGCAGCGGCAGCGCGTTGGGGTACAGCAGTTGTGCGTCGGGAAGATTGCCCTTGCTCGACCATTCC
>Ga0335079_10005631_pt1 | contig 14324 bp, 15 predicted proteins | sample Lox_Sample_33_FD_206719 | JGI IMG/M metagenome (GOLD analysis project Ga0335079, IMG submission 206719) | Soil microbial communities from Loxahatchee National Wildlife Refuge, Florida, United States - Lox_Sample_3.3 | ecosystem: Environmental > Terrestrial > Soil > Wetlands | place: USA...
GATGAAGTCCGCCCGGCTCGTGGAGCGATTCCCGCTCGGGGCCGGGGTTACGCTCTCCGAGCTCGAGCGGTACGACAACGCGCCGCTGTTGCACCAGCTGCGCGAGCGCGAGCCGGTGACGTGGTTCGCCGAGCAGGGCGTGTGGCTGGTCACGAGCAAGACGCTGTTCGACGAGTTGCAGATGGATCCGGAGCGCTTCGTGGTCGACGTCCCGGACAACCCGCAGCGCGTCATTTTGGGCAGCCAGATGCTGGTCGTCGACGGGGACGAGCACACGCGCCACCGGGGGCCATTCGCCGGTCCGTTCAAATACTCCGCGGTCCGCCGGCAATTCACCGATCTCGTCGACGTCACGGTGGACCGGTTGCTCGACGCGATCTCCGGTCGAGGCGGATGCGAACTCGGCGCTGAGTTCGCCAACCCGTTCGCGGTCAGCGTGGCCAGCGACGTGCTCGGACTGCGCCTGGATCAGGTGGAGGAGGTGCACGACATTTACACCGGGTTCGCCGAGGGCATGGTGGGCTACCGGGATCCCGACGCAGTGGCGCGAGCAATGCGTGGCCGCGCTCGCCTGGCCGAGCTTCTCGCACCGCGTCTCGATCGCCTCGGCACCGATTTCGGTAACTCCGTGACGCGGGAGGAGCTCGAGGCGAACCTCCGCCTGATCCTGTTCGGGGCGATCGAAACAGTCGAATCGATGATCCTCAACACGACATGGGCTCTGTTGTCGTACCCCGATCAGGCTCGATTGTTGGCAGCAGATCCCGAGCTGTGGCCGTCGGCGGTTCAGGAGGGTCTGCGGTGGATACCGCCCGTCGGCTACACGGATCGTTGGGCGAGCGCGGACACGGAGCTTGGCGGGGTGCCTATCGCTCGCGGCGACTACCTCCTCGGCGTCATCCACGGCGCCAACCGCGACCCCGCCGCGTTTCCCGACCCCGATCGGTTCGACATCACCCGGGACGCCCGGCGTCAGAATTTCTCGTTCGGCAAGGGCATCCACATGTGCCTCGGCGTGAACCTCGCTCGGCTGCAGGGCGCGACTGCACTGCGCAGTTTGTTCGAGCGGCTGCCCGGGCTCCGGCTGGACCCGGCACACCCGACCGAGCCGGTGGGCTTCAATTTCCGCCGGCCACCGCACCTGCATGTTCTCTGGGATCGGTGAGCCGCCGTCGGTACCCACGCGACGCGGGCGACCACGTCGTGCCGGCACCCCCCGCCCGCGCCGGCATCCACCCCACGCCGGCGTCCACGCCGCCCCTGCGCCGGCAATCACCGCCACGCGCCCACCCTCCACGCGCCCACCCTCCACGCCGCGCCCACGCGCCATCCGCCATCCGCCATCCGCCATCCGCCATCCGCCATGGATACATTACTCAAAAGAGCTACCATGACCCGATGAGCGCGGCCTCGGACGACGTCCTTCCGGTCGATCTCCTCGACTACGACCTGTTCGCCGACCACGAACCGTGGGAGGTGTTCGACCTCCTACAGCGCAAAGCGCCGGTGTACCGCCATCAGGAGCCCGGCGGCCGCGGCTTCTGGGCGCTCACCAAGTACGACGACGTGCTCGCCGTCCTGCGCGACACCAAGACGTACTCCTCGGAGCTCGGTGGCGCTGCGACGATCGAAGACCTACCCGAGGATGTGCTCGCTGCCCGCCGGAACTTCCTCGAGTTCGATCCGCCCAAGCACGGCCGCTACCGCCGGCTGATCTCGAGGCAGTTCACCCCACCCGCGGTCGCGCGGTATGAAGAGTGGCTGCGCGAGCTCGTCCGATATCGGCTCGACAACGTCCTCCCGCTGGGCGAGTTCGACCTCGTGCACGAGCTTGCGGCGCCGATCCCGATCCGCGTGCTCGCGCACATCCTCGGGCTCCCCGAGGAGATCCTTCCCCATCTGATCGACCTCGGCGACCGGCTCCTGGTCGACACCGACCCCGAGTACGTCGGCGAGCACGCCTTCGCCGGCGAGCGCGAGGAGTACCGGTACAAGCCGTTCGGCTCCCCGTGGGCCGACGAGCTGTGCGCGATCGGGCGCGAGTTCTACGCCGACCGTCGCGCCTGCCCGCGCGACGACGTGCTCAGCCTGATCGCGAACGGCGAGATCGACGGACAGCCGATGTCCGAGCAGGACCTCGACAACACGTTCGCGCTCCTGATCGTCGCCGGGAACGAGACGACGCGGCAGGCGATCAGCCTCGGCACACTCGCGCTTGCCGAGCATCCAGACGAATATGAGCGCTTACGCGAGGATCGCTCGCTGATCCCGTCGGCGACTGAGGAGCTACTGCGGTTCTCCTCGCCGGTGTGGTTCTTCAGGCGCACCGCCACGCGCGACGTGACCGTACGCGACGTCGACATCGCCGCCGGCGATAAGGTGATCGTCTGGTTCGCCGCCGGCAACCGCGACCCCGACCACTATCCGGACCCGCACCGCCTCGACGTCGCCCGCAACCCGACCGATCACCTGACGTTCGGGCGGGGTGGCCCCCACCAGTGCCTCGGCGCCCATCTCGCGCGGCTAGAGCTGCGCGTCTATCTGGAGGAGCTCGTGGCGCGAGTCGAGCGGGTCGAGCTCGCCGGCGACCCGGTGCGCCAGCGGACGAACTTCACCAACGGGCTCAAGCGGCTCCCGGTTCGAGTCACGCCGGCTTGATTTGAACTCGGCGGCTCGAGCCCCCCGGTTTGTTCTCGTGCTCAGCGAGAACTGGACGATGACCTCGCCGCGCGATCTGCGGTCTTTGGTGCGGATGGCGGCCGAGGCGGAGGACGCTGGCATCGACGGTGTGATGCTGAGCGAGCACATCGTGCTCGGGCCTTCGGCGGGCGCCGGTGGTCGCCCGGATAATCCGCGCGATTACGCGGCGCCGGGCAACCAGGACCCGGACACGCCGTGGCCAGACTCGATCGTGCTCATGAGCGCGATCGCCGCGGTGACCACGCGGATCCGGCTGATCGGCGCGGCGATCATCGCGCCGCTCAGGCATCCCGTACTGCTCGCGCACCAGCTTGCGACACTCGATCTGCTATGCGAGGGCCGTCTCGTGGTCCAGCCGACGGTCAGCTGGCACCGCGAGGAGTATGCCGCGCTCGGGGTTCCGTTCGAGCGGCGCGGCGAGCTGCTCGACGAGCATTTGGCCGCTTGGCGCGCGCTGTGGCGTGATGGCCCGGTCTCGTTCGCAGGGCGTCACTATCGGTTTTCCGACGTGTGGTTGGAGCCGAAGCCGCTTCGGGCCGACGGTCCGCGGCTGTGGTTCGGCGGAATGTCGGTCGGGCCGTGGATCGTGCGCCGGCTCGTCGAGTACGGGCACGGGTTCCATCCGTTCGGCCAACCGACGAAAGACGAGCTACAGCCCCTCGTCGACGCTCTCTCCACCGCCGGCCGCAACTTCAAGGACCTGGAGGTCGTGGGTGGGATCCGAGGCCGGTTCCCGTCGCCGGACGGAGTCGCGGATCTCGCCGAGGCGATGGAGGCGATCCCGGCCCAGCTCGAGGCCGGCTACACGACGATCTGCTTCAAGCCGTCGCAATACACCGACGACCCGGCGCAGGTCGGGCGTCTGTGCCGCCAGCTGGTCGGGTCATTCGCCTGAGAACAGCGCGGTCCGCTCGACCACCGTTTTGACGTCCGCGTAGAAGTCGAACGAGTGGTGGCCGCCCTCGCGGCCGATGCCAGAATCGCCGGCGCCGCCGAACGGCGTCTCGAGGTCGCGGACGTAGAAGCAGTTGACCCATACGGTGCCCGCGACGACCGCGGCGCTGACCCGGTCGGCGCGGTCCTCCGAACCCGTATAGACGGTGGCCGCGAGGCCATAGTCGGTGCCGTTGGCCTTCGCGATCGCGTCGGCCTCGTCGTCGAACGTCTGGAGCGTGAGGACGGGGCCGAACACCTCGCGGTGGAGGATCTCGGCGTCCGGCGGGACGTCGGTGAACAGCGTCGGGGGGTAGTACAGGCCGCCAATCGGTCGCCCTCCGAAGGCGAGGTTCGCGCCGGCCTCGAACGCCCGCTCGACGTAGCCGGTGACCCGCTCGAGCGCGACCGGGTGGATCAGCGGGCCGTACGTGGTGTCCGGGTCGCGCGGGTCGCCGACGCGGATCTCGGCCACGCGTGCCTCGAACCGTTCGAGGAAGTCGTCGATTATCGAGTGCTGCACGAGCAGCCGCGTGCCCGCGAGGCAGACCTGACCCGAGTTGTCGTACTGGTAGGCCGCGGTCGCAGCGGCCGCGTCGAGGTCGGCGTCCTCGAACACGATGAACGGCGACTTGCCGCCTAGCTCGAATGACACCGGTGTGAGGTTCGCAGCGGCGTCGCGGTAGACCGTGTGTGCCGTCGCCGGCGAGCCGGTGAACGCGACGCGATCGACGCCCTTGTGTCCCGTGAGCGGGGCGCCCGCGCCCGCGCCCGTCCCGTGGACGATGTTCAGTACCCCGGGCGGGAGTCCGGCCTGGTCCGCCAGATCGCCGAGCAGCGAGCACGTAAGCGGCGCCCACTCGGGCGGCTTCAGGACGACCGTGTCGCCGGCCGCGAGCGCCGGTCCGACGCGCCAGGTGGCGAGCATGAATGGCGCGTTCCACGGCGTCGATACGGCCGCGACCCCGGCCGGGTCGTACCGGACCCGGTTGCGCTCGCCACCGTGCAGCGTGCGGGTTTCGGGTGCGAGACGGTCGCGGGCGAAGTCGGCGAAGAAGCGGATGTTGTTGGCCGCGCGCGGCAGGACGCGCAGGCTCATCGCCTCGTACAGCGAGCCGTTGTCGGCGGTCTCGACCGTGGCCAGATCGCGCACGGCCGCATCGATCGCCTCGGCAAGTCTCGTGAGGTGGGCGTGGCGTCCGTCCGGTCCGAGCGCCGCCCACTCTGGGAATGCCCTGCGCGCGGCGGCGACGGCCGCGTCGACCTCGGCCTGACCTCCGTTGGCGACCTCCGCGAGCTTCCAGTTGTCCCAGTCGATCGGGCTGCGGACCTCGAACGTCGTCTCGCTGCTCACGCGGCGCCCGTCGATGTAGTGGTCGAGGGGGACGGTGACGCCCTCGACCTCGACCGTGTTGTTGCTCATGCGGCGGTTGCGAGATCGGCGACGACTTCGGGGATCGCCCGGATGTCATCCTCGGTGGTCCGGTAGTTGACGAAGCACGCGCGCAGAGCGGTGGCACCGTCGACCTCGGCCGGCGCGAGCAGGATCCGACCGTCGGCGGCGATCGCCCGGGCGAGCGCGGCGTTGTGCTCGTCGGGGTCGACGCCCGCGGGCGGCAGGTGGCGGAAGCAGACCGCCGACAGCTGCGGCTCGACCATCAGCTCGAAGCGGGGGTCTTCCGTGATCAGGGTCGCGAGCAGCACTGCCTGGTTGAGGTTGCGGTCGATCGCGGCCCGGATCGCGTCGGCCCCGTGGACGGTGAAAGCCAGCCACAGCTTCAGCCCCCGCAAGGGCCGCGAGTACTCCAGCGAACGGTCGACCGCGTGCAGCTGTTCGCCGTGCGGCATGTACCCCTCGTGGTGGGAGAACGCGTGCTCGAGCGCCTCGACGTCATGCATCAAGAGGACGCTGCATGCCTTCGGGACGTACAGCCACTTGTGCGCGTCGACGGTGGCCGAGAACGCTTTCGGCAGGCCCTTGAACAGATGGCCGGCGCGGTTCGTCGACGCGGCGGGGAGGCCATACGCGCCGTCGACGTGGAGCCAGACCTCGTCGCGGCAGACCTCCGCGAGGCCGGCGATGTCGTCCACGGCCCCGGTCAGCGTCGTGCCCGCGGTGGCGACGACCGCCACCGGGGTGACGCCGTTTTGCCGGTCTTGCTTTATTGCTTTTTCGCAGGCCGTCACGTCCATCCGGCGGTGTGCGTCAATCGGGATCGCACGGACGTTACGGCCGCCGATCCCGAGGACCTCGGCGGCCCGGCGGACCGAATAGTGCGCCTCGGCCGAGCAGTACAGCGCCATCTTGCGGCCCCCGGCGCCGTCGTGGCGCACGCCTGGAAGCGCCCGCTCGCGGGCCGCGGTCAGAGCGGTCAGGTTCGCGATCGTGCCGCCGGCGGCCAGCAGCCCGGGAGCGTCGTCGTCGAAGCCGACGAACTGCCCGACCCAGCGGATCGTCTGGGACTCGAGCAGGTCCGCCGCGCCGGCGCTGTTGGCCACGTTGACGTCGTGCGAGGCCATCAGCGCGTCGGCGAGGACGCCGATCTCGAGGCCCGATGACCCGATGTAGGCAAACCAGCGCGGGCGCGACTGCGCAAGCGAGCGGTCGAGCACGTTGGCAGCGGCATCGAGCGCTTCGCTCGCGTCCGACGGCGCGGTTGGGAGCGGGCGGCTGAGCAGCTCGCGCGTGCGCTCGTCGGGGAGCGGCTGGCCCGGTCGCGGGTGGTCGAAGCTCCGCCAGGCTTCGTCGATCAGCTCCGCGGCGTGCTCGAGCACGTGCTCGCGGTCGGGGAGCGGGAGGGCGGAGCCCTCGGTCGCAGTTGGGTCGGTCGTTGACGCCACCGTTTCGCCAGCCTAGCGCCGGTGGGGTCGCGCGGCCGGTAGCTAGAGTGATTCGCGAGATGAGCTCGAAGCCCGCACTGATCTTCCAGCACGGCCGCCTCGGCCCGCCGGCCCGCGTCGCCGAGTGGCTCGACGAGCGCGGCCTGCCCTACGTCGTGCACCACGGCGGCGAGGACGGTTCGGTAACGCCGACGGATTACTCCTTTGTCGTCTCGCTCGGATCCCAGCATTCGGTCACGGCTACCGACCCCCCATGGGTACGGGCGGAGATCTCCGCTCTGCGCGGCGCGGTCGACGCCGGCGTGCCGGTGCTTGGACTGTGCTTCGGCGGGCAGGCGCTGTCGCTGGCGCTCGGCGGTGGGATCGACGTGCTAGACCGGCCCGAGATCGGCTGGTTGCCGGTCGACACCGTCGACGGCGACTTGGTGCCTGGCGGCCCATGGCTCATGTGGCACACCGAGCAGATGCGAGTCCCGGCCGGCGCCACCGAGCTCGCGCGGTCGCCCGCCGGCCCGGCGGCCTTCACGGTCGGCCCCCATCTCGCTGTGCAGTTCCACCCTGAGGTCGACGTGGAGCGCGTCGCCGCGTGGGCCGAGAAAGATGAACACCTTGCGGACGCCGGGTTGACTGCGGACGACGTCGTCGCGCAGAGCGAGCTCCACGCGCCGGCGGCACGCGAGCAGGCGTTCCGGATGTTCGACCGCTGGCTTGCGGGCGCCGTCAACGGTCACGGCCCGGGTTCCTCCGGCGCCCGCTGACCCCTGAGTCACGCTCCGTCACTGCTGAACGGCCGTCAGCGGAGCCGCGTTAGGCGACGCTCTACGCGGCGTCTTCGCCGAACCCGGGCTCGGCGTCTTCGGGCTCATCTATATCGACGACGACCACGTGGTTGGTGCGTTCGAAGAAGAGCCTGATGCAGCCAAAGCCGTACTCCACATAGTCCGGTTGGGGAAGCCCGTTCTCCTCGAGCAGGTCCCGCATCCGCTTCTCGGCTTCGATCTTCTGGGCCAGGGTTGCCATGCCGTCAGGATCGCCGCGATCCCTGTTACGGATCAAGACACAGTCGTTCCAACTCTGTGCAAGTCACGCCGCCCGTATCAAACGGAATCAAACGGAGCCGGCTAGAAACAGAAGGCCTCCAAGCTCTCGAAGGCCCCCAAATCGAGCGGTTTCGGAGTACCCGAGCTCCGCCGATGGTCAGCGCCCCAGCTCGGTCGGTCGCGTTGTGACCAGTGGCGGCTCGATCTGTCGTCATCGCCAGCGGCGGGAGTGAGCCCACGAGTCCGAAGCCAGAGCTCGAACATCGGATCGGTAGGTCTTGGCTTGTCGCCCTCGTTGATGACGTCCGCGTTTGCCAAGAGGCTCTCGAGCGCTTTCCCGATACTCGAGCTCCTGATGCCGACGGCGGCCGCGGTCTCCTCGCTGTAGAGAGGAGTTGTGAGCACCGCAAGTGCGCGGACGACGGGGCGCTCGTTGTTCGTGAGTGCCCGCCAGACGGCCTGCATGAGCGGCGCGGTGTCGGCGGCAGCCTGGTCGAGGACGGACACCCAGGTGGCCTCAGCTGTGAAACCACCGCCACCCAGCGAGAGGCATACCTTGATCGTCTGCGGCCGCAAGAACGCGACGGAGCAGCGTGGTTTCGTACCGACGCACCCAACCAAATCGGTCAGCGCTTTCTGCGACGGGACCGTCCCTGCTGCCGCCTTCGCGACCCCGGCGAGCCCGATGCACCTGGAGGGCGGATCTCGGACGGCGGAACGAAAAAGATGTTCTCGCAGATCGCCGCGGTGACCTGGTTGATGATCTCGGCCGAGCCGCGGAGCTCAGCATAGGTGTGGTGTTTGGGTATCTCGGCACAAGCGTCGCGGATCAACGAGTCGGCGACCTCGAGGATCGGGGGCGCATTCGGCGAGGAAAGGCCAGGCGCTTCGAACGCCTGCATGTGGCTAATGACTTGACTGAGCGCGGCGCCGCAGTCGAGGAGCTGCGTGATGAGCTCGTCAAGCCCGTCGGAGGTAGGGAATGCTTGCTGATCGGTCATGTACGAAAGAGCTTTGACGCGCCGCAAATCACCCCCACCACGCCGGCTTGGGGAGAAGTGTCGACTCGCCGACCAGAGACGCGAGGGTCGAGAGACCGACGTCGAACGCCGAGCTCATCAGCGCAACACCGCAGCTCCGGAGCGGCCCGACCCGACACCTACGCTCGCTCGGGCCGGACGACGATCTCCTCGTCGTCGAAGATCGCCCGGACCTCGAGCCGCCCGCCCAGGGCGGCGACGTAACGGGCCAGCGCGGAGAGGTAGAGATCCTCGCGGCGCTCGGCCTCCGAGAGGCTCTCATCCGCGGTGTCCAGTGCGTGCTGCACGACCTCGTTGCTGACGCCGCGGCGGTAGCGCGCATGAGCGATCCGCTCTTGGGCCTCCATGAGCCGCTTGTAGATCTCGACGCGCGACTCGTTCACCGACTGATTGGCCTGGACGTCATCCGCGCTTCTCGTTGGCTCAGACACCTCGGCTCCTTTCCGATGCCGCGCTCGTGGTTGAGTAAGAGACGTTCCGCCAGCCGGACCATCGGCGGGTACCAACGGTTCCAACTGCCGCTCTTGTCGCCGCCGACCAGCATTACAGCGTCCCGATTCGAGTCGAACGCAAACAACACCCGGACGCCGCGATCAACTCGTGCCTCTTTCAGCTTCGTCACGCGCGAACCGTGGATAGTGTCCACGTGAGGCCGCCCGAGCGTCGATCCCTTCTCGACGACGCGCTCGATCGCCGCCTGGACCCTCGCCCTGCGCTCGGGATCGAGCCCGCTCTGCCACCGTCGGAATTCCCGGCTCTTCACGAGACGCCGCTCGGGGTGAGACGCACGTGCATCAGCCATAGGTCCGACCGCCGTGGTCACTCGCGTTGGAACGCCGCGACAACGCACATGCGAGTTGAAGGTGCTCGAGGACCTGTGTGCTGGCGAGATCGATCAGCCTCGTCGCAGTTCGTACGTCGTCCGGGTCCACCGCCCCTAGAGCAGTGGCGATCGTTCCGAACACCATCTCCACGACTACCGCTGAGGGTTCTTCGTCCGGGTAGGCATCGGCGGGCAGCGCATCAGCCAAGTCCCGAATAACGCCCAACAGCATCGAGGCGGTCGAGAGCAACTCGATCACGAACTGTTCGATGTGGTCCTCGCCTTGGGGGCACTCCATACCCCTAAGAGCCTGCGGCGCTCGAAACTCTCCCCCCTAGACCGGCACATTTGGGCCGGCTCCGGCGTATGACGAGCCGGACAATGGCGCTGTCCCTATCCGGGCTTGCCGTCCCTACACGGGTCCCAGTCGCGAGGAATCCGGGCGTCGAGGTCGCGAGGCTCGAACCCATCCTCACGCTCAGGCAGTGCTACGATTCTTTGTCCGCCGCGGGGTGGAGCAGTCTGGTAGCTCGTCGGGCTCATAACCCGAAGGTCGCGGGTTCGAATCCCGCCCCCGCTATCGAAGCCGACCAGGGCGAGGACCCAAAAAGCCCTGCAAACCGGCCGACTGAGACCCCGAGGGCCACCGCAAGGTGGCCTTCGTCGTTGGGGCACAAGCTCGCCGCGAGGGGCCGTGTCAAACGCGTGTCAAGCGGAGCTGTCCAGCGGGGCGCGCCGACCGAGCTTGCACGGCGGGACGAGCGGTGGCGCCCCAGCGTCGTCGTCGAGGGCCGAGTCCTTTCGAGATCAGAACGGTCCGCGTCTCGGCGCCAGCGCCCGGGCGCGGAGCGCCGCGATCAGCGCGCGCCGCCCGGCTGCGCTGATCGCGAGCGGTTCGCGGTGAAACGGGGAGTCACCCGGTCGCTCGATGAGGCCTACTGCCGTCGCCGGTCTGATGAAGTCGGCGATCACCCACGAGACGTCGCGAACGCCCGGCGGCTCGCCGTTGCTGTGCCAGCCCTCGGCGACGATCGCCGGATGAACCCGCCTGGCCAGGGGCTCGGACCACTCGGCCTCGAAGCCTGCCAGCAGCAGCGCAACCGTAAGCTCGGAGCAGGCCGCGCGGAAGTCGTCGCCGGAGAGGAGGTCCGTCGCGGCTGCGACCAGCAGCACGGGCGGGTCGGCGAGCAGCTCGCGACCGCGGGCGGTGGTCAGCAGGCGGCGCCCCTTGCGGCGCAACAGCCGGAGGCGCCGGAGGTGCTGGTGGAGCTGGTAGAGAAGCGCCACGTCGCTCTCCCGATGCGGCGGACCATGAATATCGGCGTTCCACCATCCTTGCCAGCGCCCAGCAGCCTCCCGCACCAGCGCGCGGTTGAGCGCTCCCGTCTGCGTCAGCGCGATCCCGTCGACGCCAAGCTCGAGCAGCCAAAGCGCCGGCGCAAGCACCGGGCGCGCGGCGTCCGCCTCGATTGGTGGTGGCGCGGTCGTGATCAACGGGCCAACCGGTTCGAGCAGTGCCCGGCGCTCGTCGCTGCCTCGGGTGTTGCCCCGCTCGAGCCAATGCTCGAGCCGCTCGTCACGCACGTACTCGAGTCGGCTGCGCCCATCACCGCCTTCCAGCGGCTCGAGCAGCGCGCAGTCGACCAGCTCGGCTTGGCGGCGGCGGAAGCCCAGCGCGCCCGGCGACAGCAGGCCGTCCTCGACCGCCTGCTCAAGCACAGTCGCGACCTGCTCACGTGCGCACGCCTCCTCATATCCCATCACCTGACCCCAGGCGAGCAGGTCGGTGCCCGGCGGCTCGAGGCCCGAGCCCTGCAACAGGTCTCGGAATCGCTGCCAGGCCGCCGGCTCGTCGTTCTCCCACGCGCACAGCAGCTCGTCGGTTTCGCGCGCCCGGCACACGTCCGCATAGCTCGCGGCGCGGCCGCCCAGGCGCTCGAGCGTTTGCGCCAATGTGTCGGCGGCCGCGCGCTTCTGTTCGAGCGTGGTCAGGAACTTGCGCGGCAGCGTGTACCAGACGAACAACTGCACGTCGTGCCGGCGCAGCAGGAGCGGGCCCTCGCCCTCCCAGCCCAGCCACTCGAGCGCCGACTGAGCCGAGCGCGCGCCAGCCTCGTCCCACTCGCCGGCGACCGCCAGCGCGTCGCGCAGCGCGCCCTCGACCAACTCAACCGGCAAAGTGAGCCTCCAGCATCATGCCCGGCGGTTGCGCCTGCGGGCCGTGCGCGCCGCCTTGCGCCTCGCCCGGCGACCGTCGGCCGGTTTGGCGGTCACCCGCGCCCCAATCAGGTCCACCGGCCGGGCGTACCCGTAGAACACCTCGTCGGTCGCGTCGGCCAGGATGCTCACGTTGTCGCCCGCGAGCGTGCCGCGATCGGCGAGGAAATACACGAGGTCCTTCGCACACGTGGGCGCGTCAGGGAGGAGGGCCCGGCTGAGATCGGCACTCGGCAGGTAGCCGAGCAGGTAGTCGCGAAGATCCTGGCGCGTCCAGTGATAAAGCCGGACATCCCCCTGGACCGCCTTCCACTCGAGCATCGAACGCACGATCGGCACGCCCGAACGCGTGACCGGACAGACCCGGCAGCGCGCATGCTCCTCGCGCACGTACTGGGTGTACTCGGCCATCAGAGCCGCGATCGTCGACTCGCAGCCACGGGGGTCGCCGAGCACCGCTGCCTTCTCGGCCGGATCAACCTCGACGAGCGCCGAGCGCGTGCGTCGGCGTGACACAGACCGACTTCCGGACACGTCCGGGACACTGACATCGGCGCCGGACGGACGCGGGCTGCCGGAATAGTCGGATCGGTGCAGCAGCGTCGATCGCGGCGGCGTGGTGATCCCAGCCGCTACACGGTGATTGCGGCGAACTCGCGCTCGAGCTCGCCGTGCCCCCAGCTGCTGAAAGCAGAGCAGTCGCCCCTCGTCGAGCACAGTGCGTAGGAGCTTCAAAAACCCGACAGCCGCCGACTGAGAATTCGAAGGCCACCAAAGGCGGCCGTTGTCGTCGAGGCCCGATCGTAATCGAATAGTCAAAACCCGAGTTGACAGAAAATGCGCGAAATGGCAGCTCGCTGGAGTATCATTCGACCCCATGAGTCTTATTGACCGCAAGAACGAGTTGTTCGAGAACATCGTGCGGCTCCGCCGAGTGCTGCGAGAGCTGCCCGGGAACGAGGACATCTCGGCTGTACGTGTTGCGCTCGAGCGGCAGCTCGGGAAGACGGTGTCGCGCCGGCTCGCGGCGCGGCTACTCGGGGTGAGCCATACCGCACTTGATCGGTGGATCAAGGCCGGCGACGTGCCCCTGGTGTACTCAGAAGCAGGCCGAACCGAGGTGCCGGTTGCCGCGTTGCTCGAGCTCCGAGACGCCGTCGACGCGGCCCGGGCCGCCGGAGAGCGACGGTACGTTCTCGCACCCACGATGGTGAGTCGCCGACAGGCCGCACAAAGCCTACGTCTCCAGGAATTTTCTCATGGCCGTGATAGACGCCTGACGGACCATGGGCGCGCCCGGGCCCGGAGCCTCGCCTACCACCGAGCAGTGGCGGAGCGGCTGGGCGAGCCAATGCGGGCCGAGGCACGCCATGTGCTGTCGCGCTGGCGCGAGGAGGGGCGGATCGATGATCGGTACGCGGATCGGTGGCAAGACTTGCTCGACCAGCCCCTACCACAGCTGAAACAGGCGCTGGTGGACGAGAGCCCCGATAGCGATGACCTACGGCAGAACTCTCCATTCGCCGGACTCCTAAGCGAGCCGGAGCGCCAGCGGATCCTGCGCGAGGTGGTGTAACTGCGCATCCACGAGTTCGAGCACGTCGTCGCTGCGGCGGCCAACGTCACGGGCGAGAGCGAGTTCGTCATCATCGGAAGCCAGGCGGTTCTTGGCTCCTACGAGACACCGCCGGAATCGCTGTTGCAATCGCTCGAGGCGGACATCTATCCCCTGCATAACCCTGGCGCAGCGGACCTGATCGACGGTGCTCTCGGCGACGGCTCGCAATTCCATCGGACGTTCGGCTACTACGCGCACGGGGTTGGGCCCGAGACGGCACGGGCTCCCCGCGGCTGGCGGGAGCGGCTCGTAAAGCGGGAGATCTCGCCCAGGGCAGGATCGAGTCGCACCGCGATCGCCTGGTGCCTGGAGGTGCATGATCTCGTCTTGGCGAAATGCGCCGCCGGCCGGGATCGGGATTGGGACTACGCGAGGGACGCGCTGCGAGCCGGACTCGTCGACCGCGACGTGCTGCTTCGGAGAGCGGGGGATCTCCCCGTCACCGAGGAGGCTCGCGCCGGCGTCCATGCCGCTATCGCCGCGATGCCGGTGGCGCCGATCCGACCTACGACGTAAGGGTGAGCGCCTCCCGGCCACTGAGCGTTGCGTCAAACAATTTTCAAACGAACCCAGCCGCACGCATCGACACGGCCGACGCTTACGGACCCGGGTGCCAGCCTGGGCGCTGGACGGCACGGCACGTTTACGCCTTCGCCCGATCGGAACGACATGTACCCGGGACGTCTCATAACCCGAAGGTCGCGGGTTCGAATCCCGCCCCCGCTACTCACTCATAACCCGGCAGGCTTCGGGCCGAAACCCGAAGATGGAGCGTGTGCGATCGAGACCCGGACGGTGCGGCGAGCGATCGGACCCCTCGAAGGACACGCTCAGCCAATTAGGAGACTGAGTTCTTGCGCCGACACATCGCAGGCGTAGCCCATCTCTCTGTAGGTGCGGAGGCGCTTCGCATACATGCGCCGCAGCACCGGGACCTCTGAGTCGACGTAGTCGTAGATTCGGATGTCTCGCTTGGCGGCGTGGGCGCGATGGAGACGGCCGGCGTACTGGACAACCGTTCCCTTCCACGCGATCGGCATGGTCAGGAGGAGCGTGTCGAGCCGCGGGTCGTCGAACCCTTCTCCAAGGTACCGGCCCGTCGCGAGGATGAG
>Ga0335079_10005632_pt1 | contig 14323 bp, 16 predicted proteins | sample Lox_Sample_33_FD_206719 | JGI IMG/M metagenome (GOLD analysis project Ga0335079, IMG submission 206719) | Soil microbial communities from Loxahatchee National Wildlife Refuge, Florida, United States - Lox_Sample_3.3 | ecosystem: Environmental > Terrestrial > Soil > Wetlands | place: USA...
GAGTGGGCCTTCCGGGACGGCGTGTCGACGCCGCTCGGAGCAGAGCCACAGATCTGCAAGTACGAGCAGCTGCGCGAGAAGCCGGGGCCCTTTTACATCGAACCGACATGGACCGAGGAGGCCCAGGGAACGGCGGTCGATCTGCGACCGTGACCCGAGCGCGCAGGCCGGCGACACGCACGCGCCCGGTGCTCGGACCCGTCGGCTCGTCGGCCGGTGCCCGCGCGTGACTGGAACTGAGGGCAGCGCATCGGCGCCACACGTCACATACCCGCTGGCGTACCAGCGCGTGGTCGCGTTGCTGATGATGCTGGCCTACACGCTGAACTCGGCCGACCGGTCGCTGATTGCGATCATTGGTCAGCCGATGAAGGTCGAGCTCGGGCTGTCCGACACCCAGCTGGGGCTGCTGGTGGGCACGGCGTTCGCGGCGCTGTACGCGTTCAGCGGCGTCCCTGTCGCGCGCCTCGCCGAGCGCTACAACCGGGTCGCGATCATCTCGACGGCACTCATCGTGTGGTCAGGCCTCACGGCGTTGTGCGGAGTCGCGACCAGCTACCTGCAGCTTCTAGCCCTTCGCGTGGGAGTTGGGGTCGGCGAGGCTGGGTGCACGCCACCCGCGCACTCGCTGATCAGCGACTACGTCGAGCCCGAGCGTCGCGCCACGGCCCTGTCCTTCTACTCCTGTGGCCTGTCGGTGGGCTACATTCTGAGCGCCTTCGTCGGTGGCTACGTGGCGATGCACTACGGCTGGCGGCGCGCCTGCGTGTTGATCGGCCTACCCGGCGTACTCGTCGCGCTGGTCATCCGGCGCTGGGTCAGGGAACCTCCCCGCGGCAACAGCGAACCCGCACTTGGCACCGACGCCGCGGCGTCTGCCGCTGGGACTCTGCACGATCGGCCGATGTCGGTGCGCGGTGAGGTTCGCGAGCTCGCGGCCGTCGCACGCGGCCTGCTGGCGCGCTGGCCGGTCGCGAACCTCGTCGCCGGGGTCACGATCGCCACGGTGGCGTCGCAAGGCTGCTGGGCGTTCGTGCCGGCGCTGTTCAATCGGGTCTTCGCTCTTGACTACGCGACGATCGGGCTCGTCGCCGGACTCGCGGGCGGCGCCGCCGTCGGAATCGGCCTGGTCGCCGGCGGCGTCATCACCGACCACTTTGGCGCGCGTCACGGGCGTTGGTACGCGCTGGTTCCTGCGCTCGGGCTCGCCGCCTCAGTCCCCTTGTACCTGCTCGCCTTCGTGCAGGCCGAGTGGCGCCTTGCGGCCTACCTGCTGGCGGCCGCCGGTTTCTTTCAGTACCTGTCGTTCGGTCCGACCTTCGGCGTCATACAGAACGTCGTTGGTGCGCATCAGCGCGCCACCGCGACGGCGCTCATCTACGTGCTGCTGAGCGTCGTCGGGCTCGGCGGCGGGCCGCTCGTCACGGGGTGGGCGATCGACCGGTTCGCCGAGTTCAACTTTCGGCATGCGGACGTCGTGTCCGTGAGCGACTCGTGGCGCGCGATGCAGGATGGCGCGAGCGCGACTGACGCGTCGTTCCGCACCTCGTGCCAGGGCGCAGGGGCCACCGCGACACCCGCCGCGCAACGTGCCGCCTGCGCCGCCGCACTCGCCGTGGCGTCGCGCGAGGGCATTCTCGTGACGGTGCTCCTCTACGCCTGGGCGTCATTCCATTACCTGCTCGGCGCCATCGGACTCGACCGGGAACTGCGGCGACGTTCGACGCGGTCGCCACCCTGAGCCGCGCCCGGCGTCGCACCGGATCCCGCAGGCGGGCGTGCTCCGCCGACCGTCCGACGGTCGGGTGACCCAGGGCACTTGATTGATCACTCAACTCCGGATATCCTCGAGTTGAATGAGCACTCAAGTCGATTCGCCCGAGCTCACGCGCGACCGGATTCTGATCGCCGGCCTGCGTCTGTTCGCGGCGAAGGGCTACCAATCGACCTCGATCGCCGACATCCTGCACGAAGCCGGTGCGCATTCGGGAAGCCTCTACCACTTCTTCCCGACCAAGCAGCACCTGCTGCTCGCGGTACTCGAAACCTATCGCGACGGCATCGAGCCAATGCTGCTCAACCCGGCGTGGCAGGGCGTTGCGGATCCGATCGAGCGCGTGTTCGCACTGCTCGGTGCTTATCGTGCGGCACTCGTCGCGAGCCACTGCAGCTACGGCTGCCCGATTGGCTCCCTCGCACTCGAACTGCACGAGCCGGATCCGCCCGTCCGCGAGCTGCTGTCGATCAACTTCATGGGCTGGGTCGCCCACGTTCGCCGCTGCCTTGACGCCGCGCGCGATCGGCTGCCGGCCGGTCTTGATACCGAGCAACTCGCCGTCTTCGCACTGACGACGATGGAGGGCGGCGTCATGCAGGCGCGGACCCATCGCTCACTGACCGCGTTCGATGCCTCGGTGGCATCGCTGCGCGACTACTTCAACCGCCTGCAAGCGGCCGCACTGGGGGAACGTCGATGACCAAGGCTCAATTTGCAATCATCCTGCTCGGCGCCGTTCTCGGGCCGGCGACGACAGTCGGTGCCGTGGCCGCCGAGCGCAGTTGGCACGACTTCAAGGACGTCGCGAACTCGTCCTTCGTCGAGCCGAGCGGCGACCGTGCCATCCAGCTGTCGATCGAGGTCCCGGCCAATGCCCACGATACGTTTGCGGCGTTCACGACCTCCGAGGGCTTCTCGAGCTGGGCCGTCCCGGTCGCCAGGGTCGAGTTCCGGATCGGCGGGTACATCGAGGCGAGCTACGACCCGAACGCGCAGCTCGGCGATCCAGGGAACATCAAGAACGAAATCGTCGCGTACGTGCCCGATCGCCTGCTCGTAATCCACAACATCCAGGCCCCGCCGGGATTTGCCGACCCCGAGCTCTTTCGCAAGACCGTCACGGTGATCGAGTTCACGGCGCTCGAGCCGGCGCGCACGCGCGTCACGCTGACCAACGCAGGCTATGGAAGCGGCGAGCGATTCGATACGCTCTACAAGCATTTCGAGTGGGGCGATGCCTACACACTGCAGGAGCTGCGTGGTCGATTCGAGAAGGGGCCTGTCGACTGGGCCGCGCGCGGCGTGCGCCGCAAGTCCGCCGACGCGGCCAAGGCCGTCGAAGGCGCGCGGTAGGGCCAGACTGCGGCTCGACGTCGGGCCGGCGCAGCGACCGCGCGCGCGGCGACGATGAACGCATCACCCCCGAAGGGATCGGGCGTGACTGAACCGGGCCTCGATTCCTGCACCGTGCAACGCGTCGGCGCGGACGCGGCGGCCGCGGCCGTTGCGATCCTCTGCGAGGCGGCAGCCTGGGCGGCGGCGCGAAGTGCACCCGTCTGGACACCGGATGAGCTTCGCCTCGAGGACTTCAGGGCCGCCGCCGACGCGCAGGAGCTCGTGATCGGGTTCGCCGGTGCGACACCCGCCGCGACGATGCTGTTACAGGCGGCCGACCGTGTCTATTGGCCGGAGGCCGCGCCAGGATCCGCCTTGTATGTTCACAAGGTCGCAGTCCGCCGAGCCTACGCCGGGCAACAGTGGGTCGGCCGCCTGATTGAGTTCGCTGCCGCGGACGCCCGACGCCGCAACATCGGGCGGCTGCGCCTGGACACGATCCTCCGCCCGCCGCTGCGCGAACTCTACGAGCGGCTCGGCTTTACCGTCATTCCCGAGGAGCCGCTTCTGATGCGCGGCCGCCGGATGATTCGCATGGAGCGTTTGCTGTAGCCGCGGTCCGGGCTTCGCGCGCTCACAGCGCGCGCGAGATGATCTCCTTCATGATCTCGTTGGTGCCGCCGTAGATCCGCTGGACGCGCGCATCCGCGAACAGCCGGCAGACGAGATACTCGTTCATGTACCCGTAGCCCCCATGCAGCTGCTGGCACTCGTCAATCACCTTTTGCTGCATGTCCGTGATCCACCACTTCGCCATCGCCGCGGTCTCCGGATCGAGCTCGCCGCGCACGAGCTTCACGATGCAGTCATCGAGAAAGGTGCGGGCCACGCGCGCGACCGTGACGGCTTCCGCGAGCTTGAACTTCGTGTTCTGGAAATTGGCGATCGGCTGACCGAACGCCGACCGCTCCTTGACGTATTGCAAAGTCGCGTCCAGCGCGCCCTCCATCGCCGCGACGCCACCTGCGGCGATCGTGATCCGCTCGTACGGGAGATCCGCCATCAGCTGGTACATGCCCTGCCCCTCCTCGGCGCCGAGCAGGCAATCCGCCGGCACACGTACGTTCTCGAAGAAGAGCTCGGAAGTGTCGGACGCGTGCAGACCCATCTTCTCGAGCACGCGGCCGACGCGAAATCCCGGGCAGTCCTCGGTTTCGACCATCAGCAGCGACAGGCCGCGCTTGCGCGCGCTCGGATCGGTGCGAACGACCAGCATCAGCAGGGTGCAGACCGAGCCATTCGTAATGAAGATCTTCGATCCATTGACGACGTAGTGATCGCCATCGCGCACGGCGCGCGTGCGTATCGCCTGCAGATCCGACCCGGCGCTCGGCTCGCTCATTCCGATGGCGCCGATCAGTTCGCCGCGCGCCATGCGCGGGAGCCAGCGCCGCTTCTGCTGCTCGCTCCCGTGGTTCAGAACGTAATGCGCGCAGATGCTGTGCACGCCCTGGCCGAAGCCGCTGAGGCCGCGACGGTTGAGTTCGTTGTAGAGGACGGCCTCGTGCCGGAAGTCCCCGCCACCGCCGCTGTACTCGGCCGGGATGTCCGTCAGCAGGAACCCCTCGGCACCGACCCGCCGCCACGTCTCGCGGTCGACGTGGTGCTGGGCGCGCCACTTGGCGTCCTTCGGCACCATCTCGGCCTCGACGAAGCGCGCGACCGCGTCGCGCAGCATTCGAAGCTCATCGTCCAGCCAGGGAGATTCGTACGGCTTCATGGTCGGCACTCCAGCACCGCGGTCCAACTGGGAAGCATTCTTGCACGGGGCCGCGCCGCGCGCAGGCTGCGCGTCGCCACTACGCAGCCGCGGAATTGCGCAATCGCTCGACGAGTGGTTGACGCCGGCCGGTCACACCGCGGTCGCGCTGCCAGGACCGGGCAGGTGCGGGACGGCGTTCAAGTAGACCAGCCGGCGGCGACTACCGCTCCATTGGACCTCGGTCATTGCGGTATTGCGCAGCACCGCGGACAGCTCGAGGACACGCCTCTCGTCGAGTCCCAGGAGCCAGCCCACCGCGGACGAGACGAGCCCCCCCGACGTGAATGCGACTGCGGTGCCGCCACCCCGGCACATGAGATCGAGCGCGCGAAGTGACCGGGCGCGAAACTCGCTCCACGTCTCGATGCCAGGCGCCTCGAGCACACCGGTCGCCCACTGGTTCATGACGTGGAAGTAGCGGCGGAAGAATGCGCGAACCGCCGCGTCCCGGTGTTCCTCACCCGGATCCAGCGTGTGCATCGCGTGCTCGCCGTCGCTGCCAAGTCCGAGATGCTGCTGCATCACGCGCAGTCCCTGGTGCTCGTCGAGGTCCGGCAGCTCGACCGCCTGCGGCCACGGCAGACCGCGCTCCCGGTAGGCCGCGGTCACGAGGTCCAGCGTCTGGCGGTGGCGACGCCGTGGACCGACGTAGACCTTGTCGACCCGATACCCGTGCGTCGCCCAGTGTTCGCCGAGCGCGCGCGCCTGACGTTCACCGAGCGGCGACACATCGTCGTAGCGGACCCCGAAGAACGACGCCTGTGCGTGCCGCACGAGAATCACCCGGCTCACGTCAGTGCTCCGACTCCGCTGCGGCCAGCGCGCTGATCGGACCGACGTTGGAGGTCCGCAATGCCAGCACCAGGGGCAGCGTCACGATCGTGCACGCCGCGAGCAGATAGAAGTCGTTCGCGTAGGCGATCGCGGCCGCCTGGCGTTCCATTTCGCCGATCAAGGCGCCGGTCGTGACGTTCGCGCCCGGAAGTGCGCCGACCTGCTGCCAGCGATCCGTCGCATAGGCCGAGAAGTGCTCGGAAAGGTACGTCTGATTCGCCTGCGCCGAGCGCGCCAGCAGACTCACGACCGCGGAGATGCCAACCGATGCCCCGATGTTTCGCAGCAATGTCAGCAGGACGCCTGCCTCGGTCCGCGCCCGGTCCGGCAGCGTCGTGTATGCCACGAGCGACAGAGGCATGAATGTCAACGGCGCGCCGAACCCCTGGACGACGCTCGCGATGACGAATGCCTGCGGCGCAGTGTCCACGCTGAACTGGCCCATCATCCAGAGCGATACGGACGCCGCGGTGATGCCGATTGCCATCGTCGGGCGTGCGCCGAGCAGAGAGGTCAGCCGCGCGCCGACCATCATCGCGACGATCGATGAGGCCCCACGCGCTGCCATCAGCACACCTGCCTGAGTCGGGGTGTAGCCCTTGATCTGCTCGAGGAACCCCGGGGCGAGCACCGAAGGCGAGATGACGGTGAGCCCGATCACGAACATAACGATCAGCGCCACGGTGAAATTGCGGTCGCGAAACAGGTGGATGTCGAAGAACGGGTGTCGCGACGTCAGCGAGTGGACGACGAACATGTAGAGCGAGACGGCGGCGATAAATGACTCGGCCACTATTTCCGTAGACTTGAACCAGTCATTGGTCTGACCGCGATCCAGCATCAGCGAAAAGACACCCAGCGCGAGCGATACGAGCACGAAGCCGGTCACATCAAACGGCCGTACGCCTTCCGATCGGCGCTTCGGCACCGCCGCCATGATGCCGAGCCACGCGACGACGCCGAGCGGCACGTTGATGTAGAACGCCCAGCGCCATGACAACGCGTCCGTCAGCCAGCCGCCAAGCGTCGGACCGATGACCGGACCGACCATGACGCCCATGCCCCACAGCGCCATGACACGACCATGTTGGGCGCGCGGAAATTCCTGCAGCAGTACGACCTGGGACAACGGCACGAGGGCGGCGCCGAACGCGCCTTGCACGATTCGGAACAGCACGATCTCGACCAGGTCGGTCGCTATGCCGCACAGCATCGAGCCCACGGTGAAGCCGATGATCGATACGCCGAGCACGAGGCGCAGCCCGTGGCGGTTCCCGAGCCAGCCCGCCAGCGGCGTTGCGATCGCGCTGACGACAATGTACGAGGTGATGACCCAGGCCGCCTGATCCTGTGTCGCCTGCAAGGTTCCCTGGATGTTGGGCAGTGCGACGTTCACGATCGTCGAGTCGATCGCGTACAGCATCGTGGCGAGCGTCGTCGCCAAGCCGAGAATCCACCGGGATGGTCCGGCCGCCGTCATGATGCGATTGGCGGGCGAAGCCTAGCGGCCGCGCCCGAACCAGCGGTCGAAGCGAGTGTGCGGGCCGGTATCGATGTCAACGGTCGCACTCATGCCGTCCCGCAATGGTGGATCGTTTGCGCCGGCGACCAGCGCGATTCGCACGGGAATTCGCTGCACGACCTTGACCCAGTTGCCCGATGCGTTCTGCGCCGGGAGCAACGAGAACTCCGCGCCGGTCGCCTGCGCGATGCTCTGGACCTGTCCCTTCCAGCGGTGGCTAGAGTAGGTGTCGATCTCGACGTCAACGGGCTGGCCCGGCCGCACCCACTCGAGGTCGGTCTCCTTGAAGTTGGCCTCGACCCAAACGTTGCGGTCCGTGACGATCGCGAAGGCGGCGCGACCGATCTCGACTCGACTCCCGACTTTCGGCAGGTGACTGATGCTGCCGGCCTGCGGTGCAAGCAACCGGGTCCGCGACAGGTCGAGCTTGGCCCGTTCGACCTCAGCCGCGGCTGCCCGGACCTGCGGATACGAATCAACCGGCGCCGCCGGTGTGCCGCCCAGCTGCGCGCCGAGCTGCGCCTGCTGCAATTGCAGGACGCCGACGGAGCCACTCGCGAGCTCGGCGGACCGGTGCGCGCTATCCAGCGTCGACTGCGGGACCAGCTTGCGTACCGCGAGCTCGTCCTGCCGCTGGAACTCGCGGACGGAGTACTCCGACGCGCGGCGCGCCAGCTCGATCTCGCCACTCTTCTCCCGATACGCAGCCTGTGCCGAGGCGACCTCGGAGCGTGCCGTGGCAAGACGGGACTCCGCGGCGTCGACCGCGATCTTGAAGTTTCGGTCGTCGATGCTCAGGATCACCTGGCCGGCGCTGACGCGATCGTTCTCCTTGACGTAGATCTCGACCACGTCACCCGAGACCTGCGGGACGACGTCCACGCGGTCGCGCTGAATGTAGGCGTTATCCGTGGAAACATACCGTCCCGAGCTGCCGTAGAGGTAAACGGCGACGACCGTCACGACGAGCGGGATGCCCCAGAGCATCAGGCGACGCTGCCAGCGACGGCGGGCGGTCGCCTCGTCCGCCAGCGCCTCTTCGTCCACGCGGGTTACCGCGTCCACGACTGCGCCTCCCCGCCGAGGTTCTCGGCGACTCGCGCGAGCAGCGCGTAGAGCGTCCTGCGCTGCCGCGGTCCGATGCCCTCCAGCGCACGCGCCTTCGTCCCTTCGGCGATCTGCGCCATGCGCGCGACCAGTGGCTCGCCACGCGGTGCGACGTACACACGCACGGCGCGGCGATCCACGGCGTCCTGGTCGCGGGTCACATAGCCGCGATTGACGAGACGGTCAATCATCCGGCCGAGCGTGACCGGCGTCACCTCGAGGCGCGCCGCGAGATCGGTCTGCCGCGACCCGGGTGCCCGGTGGACGTGAAAGAGCAGTCGCGCGAGAGCAGGGGTCAGCCCTAGGCCCGACGCTCGGCTGTGGAAGTCACGCCGCAACAGGCGCAGCAAGTCTGAGAACGCGTAGCCGAGCGAGGGTTCGGATTGGGCCGGAAGGGCCGCGAGCTTGCTTGCCATGGCATGGGTTAGCTAAGGATATAATTAGCATAGGTTATCATATCCAGAGTCATGAAGGCGCGCCGGCGTCGCATCGCGGAGGCGCGGCAAGCGACTGAATATGCTGGCGTTCCGGCGCCGGCCCAACGAATGAGACGGCCGTTATGCCGCCGTGCCTCGAATGCCGGATCGCGCCCGGCCGAGCCGCTCCAGAGCCGACGCGGCATGCTGCGTGTCGAGTCCGCGCCGACTCGTCGCCCTACCGAACGTACTTGCTCCTCAGATAATGCAGGTAGTGGGCCGGCTCATCCGCAAGGTAGGGCCCCAGCAACGACAAGACCTGGTACGCGGCCAGACCGGACGGCGGCTGCGATCGCGTGGGATCCGGCAACACGTTCGCGAACGTCAACCAGCAGGTGCCGGTAAACACGATGTGCAGCGCAAGCATCTCGAGATCCTCGTCGCTCGCGCGCATCACGCCCGAGCGCGCCAGTTCCCCACATTGCCGCCGGACGCTCTGCAGGCTGTGCAGCGTCAACCTCCGAATGCGCGTGGCAACGCGCGGATACTCGCGCAGCAGGTATTCGAGGTCGTAAAACACGAAACGATAATCGTAGATGGCCTCGAGCGACAGATGCACGTGCAGCCACCAGTCGTCGAGGGCCCGCATCGGTGCATCATCGTCCAGTAGCGGATCGATGCGGCCTTCGAGGTGCCTGAACAGCCACTCGACGATCTCTTCCTTCGTCTTGAAGTGGTAGTGCAGATTCCCGGGGCTGATGTCGACTTCGGTCGCGATCCGGTTCGTCGACACGCGTGCGACGCCTTCGGCGTTGAACAGCTTAACGCTCGCCTCGAGAATGCGGTCGCGCGTTCTCATTTGGCTTCGGCGCCCGAACCCTCCGGCGTCGGGTTCACGGCTTGTGTCGCCGCCGTGCCAGCGAGTGCAGATCCACGGCGAGCTCGTCGATCTTTCGTTCAAGGCGCGCGAGCGCAGCGGCCGATGGGATACCCAGCCTCTCGAGCGCGCTCGCTACTCGCTCATCGAACACTTCCTCGAGCCTGCGCAGCCCTTTCTGCCACGATTCGGTGACTGAATTTGGCCCGACGGCGGCGGAGAAGAACTCGTATGGCGTGGTGCGGCGAAGGTCACGATTCAGGTCGGCGCGGCCCGCGGGGGCGCGAGCCTCATGCTTCGGCCGACCGCCGCCGGTCCTCGTCCGTGACTTAGTCGTTCGGGATTTGCGCTTCATCGCTATGTTCTCCCATTCGGCACGTTGCTCGTACGCCAGCGGACATGGACCCACTGGCACGGGTAGCGCGATCGCCGGCGTCAGCCGGTAGACCCCCTGGGTCGCGGCGTTCGTCGTCGCGCCACGCGCGCCTTCGGCGTTTCCATATCGGCCAGCACCTGGGCGAGCTTCTTCTCGACGATCCGGGCGATGTTGTCCTTGAAGGCCGCGAGCAGAAACCCGAGAGCGACCTCGAGAAGGATCTCCTTCGGCTTCAACTGCAGCCGCCCGGTCAGGCTGGCGCGCTCGAAGTGAAGCGTATCTCCCCGCCATGTCGCCTTGAGCCCATAGTCGCGGGCGAGCTCTTTCGCAACAGCATTAGCCACCGCGCGTGCCCGGGCCCGCGACAACGAATGCGGTCGACGAACGACGATGTGGGTCACACGCGTGGCTTCTAGACGGGCGTTGCAGGCAAGCGAATATTGAGTACCGTATCATGCGCTGCCCCCGCGAGCCGCCCCTGTCGCGTAAACGCTGAGAGGGCGAAGACGCTGCGTCTTCGCCCTCGCCGGGACGCGCCGTCAGATCAGCTCGCCTTCTTGACCCGCTTGGCACGATGCGGCTTGCGCGCGGCCCGCGCTGCGGCCTTCGGGGCTACCGAGGCTGCAGTGACACGTGCCGTACCCTCGACGATGCGGTCGCTAACGACGCGCGCAAGCTTTGCCGCCGGCAGTGTCACGTTCGTTGCGAACTCGACGTACCTCGACGCGAACGGCCCCTCGACCTTCGCCAGGTTCGTGTCCAGCGTCTCGACCATCGCGGTGGCACCCTTGTACAGGCGCTCCAGCGCCAGCTCGGCGCCTTCCGCTGCGCGGCCGACGCTCTGATCGGCGAACTTGACGAAACGGTGACCGACACCGGACACCTTGTTGCGCTGAGCCGCGCTCAGCTCCTCGCCGGTCCTGTCGATCACGTAGCCGAGACCCTTGCCGAATCTCGTGACGGCGCGATGGCTGCCCGCGCGGTAGGCGCGAATCAGCAACTTGCCAGTCTTCGCGTTGTTGCGAATCACATCGCCTAATACAGAAGTGAGTGTTTCGGTTGTCATGGCGTTCTCCTTGGGCGCGTCTTGGACAGCTGAATTGTCCGGCGCCACGGCGAACGACGAAACCTAGGATCACACGATATTTAGAGCGTTCACCCTAGAGCGGCGAACAACGCCTTGCCGGTCAGCGAGGCTGCAGATCCGGCCGCAGGGATTCGCGGAAGTTTCTCAAGGGCCGTACGCTCCCCCTGGGCCCGATCCCGGCGCATCGAGCCCCCCTTGCGGACGGGGCCGGCCAGACACTAGGGGGCACCGGCCACAGCATTCGCATGACGATCGGTGCCAGCCCTGCCAAGATTGCGGAGCCGCCTGAGAGGCTACAGCCATGTCCGAATCGACGGTTCCTGCCCTATTGCCGGTAGCGCCCGACGCTCTGAACCGGGACCACCTCGCTGCGTGGATTCGCGAGCACGTGATGCCCTTCACCGGTCCGCTCGACGTCCAGCGATTCAAGGGAGGCCAGTCGAACCCGACGTACCTGATCACGGCGGAACACAAGCGCTTCGTCATGCGCCGCAAGCCGTCCGGCAACCTGCTGCCCTCGGCACACGCCGTCGATCGCGAATACAGAATCATTCGCGCCCTCGAGCACACCGCCGTGCCCGTCGCCCGGCCGATCGCGCTGTGTCAGGACGACTCCGTGGTCGGGACGATGTTCTACCTGATGGAGTTCGTCGACGGTCGGATCGTCTGGGACCCGTTGCTGCCCGGGCTGACCCCGGCAGAGCGACGGGCCACCTACGACGAGATGATTCGCGTGCTTGCCGCCTTGCACAGCGTTGACTACGTCGAAGTCGGCCTTGGCGACTATGGCCGCGCCGGGCAGTACATCGAGCGCCAGGTGGCGCGTTGGACCAAGCAGTATCGAGCGTCGGAAACGCAAAGGATCGAAGCCATGGAGAATCTGATCTCCTGGCTGCCCGCCAACATTCCGACGGGCGACGAAAGCTGCATCGTGCACGGCGACTATCGCCTGGACAACGTCGTGCTGCATCCGTCGGAACCCCGGATTCTCGCGGTGCTCGACTGGGAACTGTCCACGATCGGTCACCCCTTGGCGGACCTGGCCTATCACTGCATGCCCTGGCGCATTCCGAAGTCGGTATTCCGCGGTTTTGCCGGCGTCGACTACGCGAGCCTGGGCATTCCCACCGAACGGGAATACGTCGCCGCCTACTTCAAGCGCACCGGAAGACAGCCCGTCGCCGAGCGCGACTGGGAGTACTACATGGCCTACAACATGTTCCGGATCGCCGCCATCATTCAAGGGATCATGGCCCGAGCGCTGCAGGGCAATGCGTCAAACACGGATGCGTTGCAGACCGGGCGCACGGCGGTGCCGCTCGCCGAGCTCGCCTGGCAGCAGGTCGAGCGGGTCATCGCGACCGGTCGTAGCTGAGGTCCGCCGGTCGGTCACCGAGGCGCCGTGCGGTGAAGCGCCAGCCGATCGTCCCGCCGCGGCAACATTGCGTACGTGAAGTCGTTCAATCCCTGTACTTGGGCTTGCGCTTCTCCTGCTGAGCGCGGATCGCCTCGAGCAGGTCCTCCGACATTACGGCGCCGGCATTCCAGAGCGCGACGTGATCGAGACCTTCGGCCACGGTGTGGTCACGCGAATACAGGATTGTCTGTTTGCAGCCGCGCAACGTGAGCGGCGACTTGGAAGCGAGCTCGCGGGCCACTGCGTTGACCTCGGCCTGTAGCGCATCCGCAGTCTCGAAGGCCCGGTTCACGAGCCCGATGGCCTCGGCCTCGGCGCCCGTGATCGTGCGGCCGGTGTAGATCAGCTCGCGCGCCCGACCGCCGCCGATGATGTGCGGCAGACGCTGGACCGCTCCAATGTCGGCCACGATCGCCATGTCGATTTCCTTGACGCAGAACCGCGCATCGCGCGTCGAATAGCGAAGGTCGCAAGCCGTCGCGAGATCGACGCCGGCACCAATGCACGCGCCGGAAATCGCCGCGATGACCGGCACGCGGCACTGCTCCACGCAGTTGAACACGTCCTGCAGATCGAGAATGTAGCGGCGCAGCGCCTCGGCCGCCCGACCGCGATCGGCAGATGCCTGGTGAACCGTCCCCTGCATCGCCGCGAGCATGTCGAGATCGATCCCCCCGCTGAAATGCGCGCCGGCGCCCGTGAGTACGACGACCCGCACATCGGCCGTTGCATCCACGGCCTTGAAGGCGAGGCGAAGCTCGTCCCAAAGGGCCCGGTTGAGCGCGTTGGCACGATCCGGACGATTCAGGCGGACGGCCGCGATTGAACTGTCAACGGTCAGTTCGACGGTCGAATACTTCATGCGCTGCCCTCGGGGTTCACTGGTTGCCGGGCGGCGCGAGGACCGGCTCCGGCACGCGAGATATCGGCAATCGATCGCGCTGCGGCGCGGGCTGGTCTAGCGTCCGTGCCATACCGGCGCTCGCTTCTCGGCAAAGGCCTTTGCGCCCTCGACCGCATCCTGGCTGTTGAAGATCGGGCCGATCAACTCCGATTGCCTTAGGAACATCTCGTGGGCCGGCCAGTCGCGTGACTCGACGATCACCCGCTTGCTGCCGACGACGGCCAGCGGGCCGTTTGCCGCAATGGCCTTCGCGATCCCGCGCGCTTCGTCGTAGGCACTCCCCGACTTCACCACGCGGTTGATCAGGCCGAGCTCGAACGCGCGCTGGGCGCTGATGAACTCGCCGGTGAGCGCAAGCTCCATTGCCACTCTCGGAGATATTTGCCGTGGCAAGCGCAGCAGCCCGCCCGCTCCGGCGACGAGACCGCGCTTGGCCTCCGGTATCCCGAACTTCGCATCCTGCGCTGCGACGATGAGGTCACAAGCGATCGCAAGCTCGAAGCCGCCGGCCAACGCGTAGCCTTCCACGGCCGCAATGAGCGGCTTGGCGGGTGGGGCCTCGCACAGACCGCCAAATCCCTTGCCACGAACGTACGGCCGTTCGCCGGTCACGAACGCTTTCAGATCCATGCCCGACGAGAACGTGCTGCCTGCGCCCGTCAGGATACCCAGGCGAATCGTCGAGTCGCCATCGAGTCGCTCCATCGCGCCTGCGATCGCCTCCGCGACGCGGAGGTTGATGGCGTTGCGCGCCTCCGGACGGTTGATCGTGACGGTCATGATGCCGTCGTCGACCGTAACGAGTACCTCAGCAGACATGGGAAACCTCCGAGCTCATGTTAGTGCGCC
>Ga0335079_10005633_pt1 | contig 14321 bp, 11 predicted proteins | sample Lox_Sample_33_FD_206719 | JGI IMG/M metagenome (GOLD analysis project Ga0335079, IMG submission 206719) | Soil microbial communities from Loxahatchee National Wildlife Refuge, Florida, United States - Lox_Sample_3.3 | ecosystem: Environmental > Terrestrial > Soil > Wetlands | place: USA...
GGCCCCGGCCGCCCGCCCGGCTCGAAGAACCGGCGCCCGGCCACCCGCCACGACGTGGGCAAGACGGTCAAGCGAGCCGAGCCCACGAAGAAAGCCGCAGGCAGAAAGGTTAAATAACAAGCTTAGCGGACTGGTTTACGCATCTCCGCTGACCTTCCGCCGCCCGCAGCGCCGCCGCCTGGGCCGCCGCCCGCAGCGGCGCCGCCGGCTGGGCCGCCGCCCGCGGAGAAACGTTCAGCAGATCAGCATCGTGCGCCCCGGGAAGGCTGCCATGTCCGCCGACGATAAGGTTCGCAGCGTGAGTTCTGGATACGACTTCGCCGTCGTGGGCGCTGGGATCGTGGGGCTTGCCGTGGCGCGCGAGCTGCTGCGCCGTCACCTGGCGGCGAATCTGATCGTCATCGACAAGTGCGGGTCGGTCGCCTGCCACCAGACCGGCCATAACTCCGGGGTTATTCACAGTGGCGTGTACTACAAGCCGAACTCGCTCAAGGCGCGGCTGTGCGTCGAGGGCGCTCGGCTGATGTATGAGTTCTGTGACGCGAACGCGATCCCCTACCAGCGCTGCGGGAAGCTGATCGTTGCGCTGCGAGGCGATGAGTTGCCGCGACTGGCAGAGCTGGAGGCGCGCGGCCACGCCAACGGCGTCCCCGGGCTGCGCCGGGTGGATGCGGGCGAGATTGCCGTCATCGAGCCCGAGTGCCGGGGGCTCGCTGCGCTGCACTCACCATCGACCGGAATAGTCGATTTCGGCGCAGTAGCGCGCGCGATGGAACAAGAACTGCGCGCAAAAGGCGTGACCTTCGCGCTCGGCTGCGAGGTCAGCAGCGTGCGCCGCGAGAACGGGCATACTGTGCTCGGCCACGCCGGCGGCTCCTACCGCGCAGCCCGGTCCATTGTGTGCGCGGGATTGTGGTCAGATCGCCTCGCTATTTCGGCCGGGGCTTCTCCCGACCCGCGCATCGTGCCCTTCCGGGGTGCCTACCTTCGGCTGGCGGTCGGCCAGCCGGCCGTTGTCCGCGGTATGGTCTATCCCGTTCCCGACCCGGAGCTGCCCTTCCTCGGAGTCCATGTGACCCGGCACATCGACGGGCATGTCATGCTGGGGCCTACCGCCATGCTTGTCGGAGCTCGCGATGCCTACGACCTCCGGTCGCTGAGCCCGCGGGACATGTTCAGCACGCTGAGCTGGCCTGGCACCTGGGTCGTCGCGAGGAATTTCTGGCGCACCGGGATCAGCGAGCTGAGAATGGCCGCAAGCCGCCGGGCCTTCGTCCGGGCCTGCTCGCAGTACGTTCCGGTGATCGAGTCGATGGAAATCGAGCGGCACGCGACGAGCGGCGTCCGGGCACAGGCGGTAGGCCGGGACGGACGGCTGCTCGACGACTTCGTGATCTCGCAGACGCCCGGCGTGGTACATGTCAGGAATGCCCCGTCTCCGGCCGCCACGTCATCACTGGCGCTAGCTGGCGAGCTCGTCGACCGCTTCGAGGCGGGCGCGGCCTGAGCAGGTCGCCTGCTATCCACAAGGGGCCCGCTGACGTGGCCCGATGATTGGCCAGGGTGGAGCAATTGAGAAGAGACGGGACCGCCCAGAGGGCAGGTTCAGTTCCTCGGCGCCATCGGCGCCGCGGCCGGAAATGTATCGTGATTGCGCTATTAATCATGCTGGCCGGGCTCTGCGTCACCACGGCGCGCCTGTTCGTCTGGCCGCAGCAGGGCATGCCCGCGCACGTCGACGCGATCGTCATGCTGGACGGATCCGGCGACCGTCTTGATACCGCCCTGAACCTGGCCTGGGCGCATCGGGCGCCGGTCGTCGTGATCTCCCGGGGCTCGCGGTACTGGGGTCACGGCAGTGTCTGCGCACCGAAAATACCCAATGTCAAGGTGATCTGCTTCGACCCCAGCCCGGCAACGACTCGCGGCGAGGCGCAGTTCGCTGGTCTCCAGGCGAAACGGCACCGATGGCACTCGATCGTCCTGGTCGCCACGGCCCCGCAAGACACCAACGCCCGCCTGCAGGTCGGGCATTGCTTCACCGGAAAGATCTACGTGATCAATGCTCACCTTCCGGCCGCTGAGTGGCCATATGCGATCACATACGAGTGGGCAGCGACCATCAACGCGCTGTTTCGGGGTTGCTAGACGGCCGGAGGCCAGTGGGCCCGCAGGGTTCGGGCCGCCCGCGAGCAACTCCATGGTCAGGACGCCAGGAGCGGGTCACTAGTAGGCGCCGGACCCGCGGATGACCGCTGACCAGGTTTTCCACAGAACTTGCAGGTCAAGCGCCAGTGACCAGTTCTCCACATAACGCAGATCAAGCCTGAACGCCTCGTCGAATGACAGGTCGGATCTCCCGCTGACCTGCCACAGGCCGGTGATGCCCGGCCTGACTACCAGCCGGCGCCGCATGTGGTCGCCGTAGCGCGCTGCTTCCTCCGGGAGAGCGGGCCTTGGCCCGACTAGGGACATGTCGCCGATCAGGACGTTGAAGAGCTGCGGGAGCTCGTCCAGAGACCAGCGGCGCAGCCAGGCGCCCACCCTGGTGACCCGCGGATCCCGGCGCATCTTGAACAGAACCCCGGCCCCCTCGTTGAGGGCCTCGAGCTCTGCTTTGCGCTGCTCCGCGTCCACGGCCATCGTCCGGAACTTGTACAGCGTGAAGCTCTGGCCATTTCGTCCGACCCTGGTCTGCTCGAAGAACACCGCTTCCCGGTCACTGACGCGGATGGCCACCGCTATGACCACGAACAGGGGTGCCAGTAAGGCCAGCGCCAATCCGGCGGCAACCCTGTCGAACACGGATTTGACGAGCTGCTTGGCGCCGCCGAGCTCGGGATGATCCACGTGCAGCAACGGCAGCCCGGCGACCGGGCGTATCGTGGTGCGCGGCCCCGCGATGTCGAGAAGCGCGGATGCGACGCACAGGTCAGTGCCGTTCGCCTCCAGTTCCCAGGCCAGCTCGCGAAGCCGGATGCCGTTCATCTCCGGGCAGGCGAGGACAGCGACGGTATCCGCGGTGAGCCGGTTCACCGCCGCCGGCACGCCGTCCAGCCCGCCGCAGACCGGGACACCCGCGATCTCATCGGGGGTGGCACTCGGCGCCAGGCAGGCACCGACCACAGACAGGCCGTGGTAACTGTCCCGGCGCAACATGGCGACCAGATCGGCGACGGCTGGCGCATGGCCCACAGCCACCACCCGTTGCAAGCGGGAACCTCGGCTACGCAGCCTGTGCAGGCGCTTGCGCAGTCCGTACCTGGCCGCTAGGTCGAAGACAGCTGCGCAGGGCAGGGCGATCATGAAGTAGCCGCGGGCGAAGTCGAACTTGAGCACATAGGAGGCAACGGCCACTCCGGCGGTAAGGCTCAGGGCCGCGTTCAGCACTCTGCGGAACTCTTCGGAGCCCACCCCGATGAAACGGGATTCATATCCCCCGCCCAGTGCCACCGCCGCCCACCAGAGGGCCGGCAGCGCAGCGGTGAAAGCAAGGTAGGAAATCGGCGGGGAACCCTGGTTGTCGAAGCGCAGCTCTATCGCCATCGCTCCGGCTATGAGAGCGCAGACGCAGTCAGAGAGCGCCGTCCAGCGAAGGTAGGTTCTCGTCCAGGGCGCGGGACTCCGGACGGCAATCGGGGGGTTCTGATCGGAGAAAACTGCGTGGTCAGCTACGCCCACGGTGCCACCTTCCCGCCGTCTACTGCCCCTTCATTTCAAATCCCCTACCGGGACGTACAGTGGAGACGCTGCGCTAAACGGAACGGTTTACGCAGATCCAGCGACGATGACAAGATCCGGGCGGGGCCCGAACCTAGGTCAGCTAGCTGAAGCTTTGGTGAACTGGCGCGGCTTGCAACTGCGGCTGACAGGGACGCCAGCGCCCGCAGAACCGGGATGAATACGGATAAACTTCTCTTTAAGTGCTGAAATAATATGTTATTATCATCCACAGGAGACGGGTATCGCTCTGGCTGCCGTGGCACCTCTCAGGTTTCCGATTCCTTCCGCTGGCTTCCCGCGCCGGACTGCTGGCGGCCTGCGCGGCCTGGTCGCCCGCTGCCTTTCCGGCGCGGCACTGGTTCCCTGCCGCTGCCATCAAGGCCTGCGGGACCTTCGGGATCGTCGAGTCGGCTGCACGGCACCCATCTGGGGGAAGACCAGAATTTACGGACAGTTGGCGGATTCTTCTGCTCGCCGGTCACAAGAGTCGTAGGTTACTGACAGAATCCGGTGAGACCTGACGATATCGAAGCCTGATGGGCTGGACGTTTGGGGCAGCTGAAACGTTGCAGAGGAGGAGTCTTGGGGAGTTTGCGCTCGCTCCGGAGTCGGGTTGTGGAGGCGCCTGGGTCGCTGGGTGAGCGCAGGCGATTCCGCAGATGGGAGTGGTTCCAGGCGGCATTCCCCGAGGTGGGGTCGATGTCCGTGATCGACTTAGGCGGAAGGGCAGATGCCTGGCTCCGGGCTCCGGTGCGTCCGCAGATGGTGCATGTCGTCAACTTGGAGGCACAGCCTGCGGACGTGCCTGCCTGGATACGTGCGGACCAGGCCGACGCTTGCAGTCTGCCTTCCCAGATCAGCAGCAACAGCTACGACCTGGTCTTCTCTAACTCGGTGATAGAGCATCTGGGCGGGCACGTGCAGCGGACGCGTTTTGCCGACGCGGTTCACAAGCTTTCGAACCGGCACTGGGTGCAGACGCCGTACCGGTACTTTCCGATCGAACCGCACTGGCTCTTTCCCGGTTTCCAGTTTCTTCCGCTGACTGTCCGAGCGGAGTTGTCCCGGCGGTGGCCCCTTGGGCACACGCCATCGCGGAGCAGAGAGGAAGGTCTGCGAGCAGCGATGAGCGTCGAACTCCTCAGCTGTGCCGAGATGGCCTTCTACTTCCCTGACTCGACGCTCCGGGCTGAGCGCATGTTCGGCGCCGTCAAGTCTCTGATCGCGATCAAGGCCTTCTAGGTGGCGGGATTCAACCACTAGATACAGCTACGGAAGTGAATACTGGTCGTAATGACCGCTGGTCAATATGCTGATCATTTTCATTTTGCGAATAATCTACCGAAATCGTTAACATCATGGTGATCCTTGATCGATAAGACCTCGTGCCACTGCTTATCGTGGCAGATTTTGTTGTCATTTCGGCACCCCAGAGGCCTCAGGCACGCTAGTTTCGCCCCATGAAGGCCCTGGTTCTGGCCGGGGGGGCAGGCACCAGGCTTCGGCCGATTACCTACACCTCGGCTAAGCAGCTCATCCCCGTCGCCAACAAGCCCGTGCTGTTCTACGGCCTTGAGGCCATCAGGGACGCAGGGATCACCGATGTCGGCCTGGTGGTGGGCGACACCGCCGCCGCGATCGAGTCGGCAGTGGGCGATGGGTCCCCGTTCGGCCTCGATGCCACCTACATCGGCCAGGAAGCCCCGCTTGGCCTGGCCCACGCGGTGCTGGTGGCGCGCGACTTCCTCGGCGACGAGGACTTCGTCATGTACCTGGGGGACAACTTCATCGTCGGCGGCATAACCGGGCTGGTCGAGGAGTTCCGGTCCGCGCGGCCCGATGCGCAGATCATGCTAACCCGTGTGCCGGACCCGCGGCAGTTTGGTGTCGCGCAGCTGGACGGCGCAGGCCAGGTCGTCAGCCTGGAGGAAAAGCCCGAGCGGCCGAAAAGCGACCTCGCGCTGGTCGGCGTCTACATCTTCACCCCGGCAGTGCATGAGGCAGTCCGGCAGCTCAAGCCGTCGTGGCGGGGCGAGCTGGAGATTACCGAGGCGATCCAGTGGCTGATCGACATGGGCAACCCGGTGAACTCGACGGTCATCTCCGGGTACTGGAAGGACACCGGGAACGTTACGGACATGCTCGAGGTCAACCGCCTGGTGCTGGAGAGCGTGGAGCCGGCGCAGCGCGGTACGGTCGATGATGCCAGCGAGCTCATCGGCCGCGTCGTGATCGAGGACGGCGCGCAGGTCGCCGGATCGCGCGTCGTCGGCCCTGTCATCATCGGCGCCAGGTCAAGGGTGACCGACTCCTATATCGGCCCGTTCACCTCCGTCGCCCAGGACTGCGCGATCGTCGACAGCGAGATCGAGTACTCCATCGTGCTGCGCGGCGCGTCTATTGGCGGAGTGCGGCGAATCGAGGCATCACTCATCGGCCACGAGGTGGAGGTCACCCCTGCGCCCAAGGTCCCGAGGGCCCACCGCCTGGTCCTCGGTGATCACAGCAGGGTTCAGATCAGCCCCTGACCAGCAGGCCGCGCCGGCCGGCCAGGCGGCTGACTCAGCACTGAGGCTAAGGTAAGGAGGGAAGGCGCTGTCCTGGAGAAGCCGGATGCCAGCGCCATCGCAATGAGAATCTTAGTAACCGGCGGCGCCGGATTCATCGGCTCGCACTATGTCCGCACGATGCTGACCGGCGGCTATCGCGGCCTCGAAGACGCACGCGTGACCGTCCTGGACAAGCTGACCTATGCCGGCAACATGGCGAACCTCAAGCCGGTCTCGGGCTGCCCGCGCCTGGAGTTCATCCGCGGTGACATCTGCGATCTTGCCCTGCTACAGGCCGTCGTCCCCGGGCATGACCTAGTGATCAACTTCGCTGCCGAGACGCACGTGGACAGGTCGATCGCGGGCGCGGCCGACTTTGTGACAACCAACGTGGCAGGGGCCCAGACCCTGATGCAGGCTTGCCTGGATGCGAGCACGCCGCGCGTGATCCACGTTTCGACGGACGAGGTTTACGGAAGCGTCGCGAGCGGATCGTGGGCGGAAGACGCGCCTTTGTCGCCGAACTCGCCGTATGCGGCCGCGAAGGCGGGCGGCGACCTGATCGCCCTGGCCTATGCCAGGACGCACGGGCTGAACGTGAGCATCACCCGCTGCTGCAACAACTACGGACCGTACCAGTTCCCGGAGAAAGTCATCCCGCTGTTCGTCACCAGCCTGCTCGACGGGCTGAGCGTCCCGCTCTACGGCGACGGCGGCAACGTCAGGGGCTGGATTCACGTCGATGATCACTGCCGCGGCATCCAGCTGGTAGCCGAGCGCGGCCGGACCGGGGCCGTCTATCACATCAACGGCGATGCCGAGCTGAATAACCGCGAGCTGACCAGCATGCTGCTGGACGCATGCGGGGCGGGATGGGAGATGGTCCGCCCGGTCGAGGACCGCAAGGGCCACGACCGCCGCTATTCCCTGGACGACTCCCTGCTCCGCAGGGTGGGCTACGCACCGGGCAGGCCGTTCGCGGCGAGCCTGACGGCGACTGTCCGCTGGTATGCGGAGAATCGCAGCTGGTGGGAGCCGCTTAAGGCGCCGCAACCCGGGTCGTTCAGCCAGGGCGAGCCGTCGTCTTCCGGGCAGGCGCCAGCATCAAAAGGACAGACGGCAGCTTCGCCCGGCCAGACGGAAATCCTCGCCGGGCACGCGCCGTGACCTGCCGGTGGCTGATCGCGGGGGCAGGCGGCATGCTGGGCCGGGACCTGCTCGCGCTTCTGCGGCGGGAGGGCGCCCCGGTGACCGGCCTGGCCCGGCGCGATCTTGACGTGACGGACGCAGCTTCCGTCCGCGACGCGTTCGGGCGGGTGAGACCGGACGTCGTCGTCAACTGCGCCGCGTGGACGGCGGTGGACGACGCCGAGGCGCACGAGAGCGAGGCGCTCGCGGTCAATGGCCACGGCCCAGCCAACCTGGCTGCGGCATGCGCGACCGGCGGCGCCCGGCTCGTCCAGGTGTCGACTGACTACGTATTCGACGGCACGGCGCGGTGGCCGTACCCCGAGGACGCCGTCCGCGCGCCCCGCAACGCCTACGGACGGACCAAGCTGGCCGGGGAAGATGCCGTGTTCGGGCGGCTTAACGACGTCGGGTACGTGGTGCGGACCGGCTGGCTGTACGGGGCCCACGGATCGAACTTCGTCCGCACGATGATCAGGCTGGAGCGCCAGCGGCCAGAAGTCGCCGTGGTGGACGACCAGCATGGCCAGCCAACCTGGACCGTCGATGTGGCAGGCCAGATCGTCGCGATGATCCGGTCGGGGGCAGAGCCCGGCGCCTATCACGCCACGAGTTCCGGGCAGACAACGTGGTGCGGCCTGGCGCGCGAGGTATTCTCGCTGCTCGGCGCGGACCCGGAACGCATCAGGCCGACCGCGAGCGGCGCAGTCGAGCGGCCCGCGCCGCGGCCCGCCTGCACTGTTCTCGGTCACGACGGATGGGCCCGCGCTGGGCTCGAGCCCATCGGCGACTGGCGACTTGCGTTGAGCCTGGCGATGCCCGCGCTGCTGGCGGCGGAGACCGGAACGGTGCCCGGCCCTGTCACCGGCGAGTAACCTCGCCAGCAGCGGTCGTCAGTCTGACGGCTCAGGTGCCTGAAGGCTCAGGTGCCTGAAGAGGCAGCCCAGCATCACGATTCGGCGGGCAGGTAACCGCTGCGCAGTCCCGCGGCGAAGGCCCTGCAGTCGCTGTAAGCGGGGAGCAGGCCGGCGCGGCGCGCCACGTCGAGTCCGGGAGCGGCTGCATCCTTCTGGGAGAGAATGGGCTCCGCATCGCTGGGCCAGGCGATCCCCAGGGCAGGGTCCAGGGGGTGGACCCCGTGCTCGATCGCGGGAGCGTACGCGGTCGAGCACAGGTACATGACAGTGGCCTGGGCGCTCAGTGCCATGAACCCGTGCCCCAGGCCCTCGGAGATGAACACTGCTCGCCGGGCCACGTCATCGAGCTGGACGGCTTCCCAGCACCCGTACGTGGGCGACTCGCTCCTGAGATCGACGACGACATCCATGACGGCGCCGCTAGCGCAGACGATGTACTTTGCCTGGCCGGGCGGAATCTCGGCGAAATGGATGCCGCGGATCACGCCACGGTGCGATACTGAGCAGTTTGCCTGCGCCGGGTTGAATTGATAGCCAAGATCGCGGAACAGCTCAGCCGCGTGGAACCACTCGTGAAACTTGCCCCGATCATCTGAGTAAATGCGCGGTGTGAAGGTCCAGGCACCTTCGATCCCCATCGAGTCCACCTGCGGCTCCTTTACGACGCCCGTTGCTGATGCGCGGTCCGTCACGTGGGCATGGCCAGCGCTTTCACCACAACCCGGCGAGCGCATCCTGATCGTCACGATGAACGCGCGGCACGGCTGCCTGAGCGCGCTCTGCCGAGCATAGTGCGCCTGGCCGTAGGCCACCCGAGGGCAGTCCTCGGATATCTCCGGTGCTGTGGGCAAATCGACCTGAAGCATCAGCGCCATGACTTGAATGTGACGATTTGTGGCTGCTACACGGCGAGTATCCCGTGAAGGCCCGCTTATGGGCAAATGGCCGTTTGTGGACGCGGGGCCGTGATGATCAATCTGGCTTTTACCAGTAGCGACAGGTAGTAAATAACAAAACAATAACGAACCTGGCGCAAAGGTCATCGAGCCGGGCGCGCCAGGCGTCACACACATACCGGTCGGCATGGGTGAGACCGTATTGCTAGGACGCGCAGGCCAGACACCTCACGAGGGGCCTCATGATCACTCGCATCACTTGCGCCAACGGCCCTCCTGCCGTTACGCGCGGTACTCACGTGGACCCTTTGCATGCGCACCTCGTGACAGTGCCGAATTCACGTCACATAGCTGCAGCACCACCGACTGAATTCCGCGGGAGGGATAATGGCGATCGTCTTGGTCAGTTCCTATTACACAGAGCACGTCGTCCATCTTCATGATGCCGAGTTCAAGCCGGGACGGTCATCGTGAAGAGGCAGGCATACGACCGGACTGCCCGGCGCGTCCTGATCCTTGTCCAGAACCTGCCGGTGCCTTTTGATCGACGGGTCTGGCAGGAGGCTCTGGCCCTTACAGCCGCAGGCTACGAGGTGCATATCATCTGTCCGCGCACCGAGGACTACCCGCGCCGCCGAGACCTCATTGATGACATTCACATCTACCGCTACTCGCCGGGGCCCGAGGCGCGCCGTATGACCGGTTACCTCGTCGAGTATGCGATCGCATTATTTTCGCAGTTCCGTTTCGCTCTCGGCATCCGGCTCCGGCGCCGCATCGATGTGGTCCACATCTGCAACCCGCCAGATCTCCTTTTCCTCGTGGCACTTCCCCTGGTCGCAGCAGGGGCACGCCTGATCTATGACCACCACGATGCCATTCCCGAGCTCATGGTCGCGAAAGGGCGAGGCGAAGACGGAGTTTTCTTTCGTCTCACCACTATGCTGGAGCGCCTCACTTACCGATTCTGCAAGGTCTCTATCGAGACAAACGGCAGCTTCCGCGACATTGCACTGCGCAGGGGAAAGATGTTTCCGGAGGACGTATTTATTGTGCGATCAGCACCGAATGTGATGCGTTTCGCCAATGCCCAGCCGGATCCTGGCTGGCGTCGCGGCCGGAAGCACCTGGTCGGCTATGTGGGAATCATGGGCAGTCAAGACGGCCTTGACTATCTTATTGACGCCGCCGACCTGATCATCCGCGGCTGGGTCCGCGACGACATTCAGTTCGTGCTGGTCGGCGACGGCCCCGAGCGCCCGCGGCTTCAGGAGCGCGTTAAGTCCCTTAACATTGGCGATCAGGTCGAATTCACCGGGCTGGTGACGTCAGATGACGAGCTCGGCGCGATATTGGCCACCGCCGACGTCTGCGTTAGCCCCGACGAGGCCAGCCGCATGAACGACATCTCCACGATGAATAAGGTCGTGGAGTATATGGCCCTGGGTAAGCCGCTCGTCCAGTTCGACCTACACGAAGGACGGGTCTCGGCTGGCGAGGCCAGTCTCTACGCGGCGCGCAACGATGTCTCCTCGCTGGCCGAAGGCATCATCCGGCTCGTCGATGACGCTGAGCTGTGTGCGCACATGGGGAAGGTCGGCCGAGCGCGGCTGACTTCGACGCTGAACTGGGAGGCGCAGGTGCCGAAACTCCTGGCCGCGTACGAGCGAGCCCTGGATGGGCCGCGTAATGGGCAGGCCCCGACAGCTGGCGGAAAACACGATGACGTAAGTGCGGCCGGAGCACATGGACGGCGGTCTTAGGCGACCCGAGCCGCGCGGCGCAGCTGCGCGGCCGGGAGATGGCTGGTTGCCCGACTGATGATCGACTTCGGGCTTAATCTCGGGCTATCTCGGGCTGAGGCGGCCCTAGCGAAACCGCGTAGACACGCGCGATGAGAGGGAGACATGATGAGAGCGCCTTGCTCACCTATGCGCCTTACAGTCATCGGCACCGGCTACCTCGGCCTTACCCATGCCGTCTGCATGGCTGAGCTTGGGCACGAGGTAATCGGACTGGACACCGATGCGAAAAAGGTAGCCCAGATAGCCGCCGGCGAGACACCATTCTTCGAGCCTGGGCTCGAGGCACTGCTGCGGAAGAACCTCGACGCTGGGCGATTGCGTTTAACGACCTCTTATGGCGAGGCGGCCGAATTTGGCGACATCCATTTCCTCTGCGTCGGCACGCCGCAGGCGGCGGATGGCTCCGCCGACATGAGCCATGTTCACTCCGCTGTTGATGGGCTGAGCCCGCACCTGTCCAGCGCGTGCCTGGTAGTGGGAAAGTCCACCGTTCCGGTCGGCACGGCGCGCAAGCTCATAGCGCGGATCAGGAGCAGGGCGCCCGCCAAGGATAAGGTGGAGATTGCCTGGAATCCTGAATTCCTGCGCGAAGGCTTCGCGATCCAGGACAGCTTGTCACCGGACCGCCTCGTCTTCGGTGCGATGTCTGATCGGCCTGCCGACCTGTTGCGCCAGGTCTATGCCTCGCCGATCGCGAGCGGTACTCCCAGTCTGATCATGGATCTAGAGACGGCAGAACTAGTAAAGGTTTCGGCTAATGCCTTCCTGGCAACTAAGATCTCTTTCATCAATGCAATGGCCGAGGTCTGCGAGAAGGTAGGCGCCGACGTTGTGCGGCTGGCCGAGGCTCTAGGGCGAGACGAGCGGATAGGCAGGCGGTTTCTGGCACCGGGCCTCGGCTTCGGTGGCGGCTGCCTGCCGAAGGATATCCGGGCCTTCCGGTCATCTGCCGAGGAACTTGGCGTCGATTCGCTCGTGAACCTACTGGGGGAGGTAGATGCCATCAACCTGAACCGCCGGTCACGAGTTGTCGATCTCGCTCGCAAGGCCGTAGGCGGCAAGCTCACCGGCCGCCGTATTGGAGTCCTCGGCCTCGCATTCAAGCCGGGCAGCGATGATGTGCGTGACTCACCGAGTCTGCACGTTTGTGGCTTGCTAATGCACGAGAGCGCTGTAGTTACGGCTCATGACCCCGCCGCCCTGAACGCCGCCGCTCGCATCCGACCCGATTTACGGTACGCGGATACGATCTCAAAAGCTGCAGAGGGCGCCGACGTTGTACTACACCTAACCGAATGGTCCGAGTACCAAGCAATCGATCCAGCTATGCTGGCCGCGGTGGTCGCCAGGCGCAACATAATCGACGCACGCTGCGCTCTCGATGGCCAGCTATGGCGGTCAGCGGGCTGGGCTTTCCAGGTCCTGGGACGGCAGTGATGAGATCTATCGTTCGCATGTCAGAAGAAAAGCAAGTGGTCGGCACTTTTCTAGGCCAGTTGGTCTCATCTGCTTGGCCGAAGAAGCTCGGCATAATTGCAGACGCGCGCTTTTGCGAGAGCGCAGAGCTTTTCGTCGGACGCCTATGAACATGGGCCCGACTCCCGCAGGAATGACCATGGCACTGGCTGAGAAGACCGTGGCCATCGTCGTCGTTACGTACAACAGTGAGGGAGTTCTCGACGATCTCCTCACCTCGCTCCATGACGGGCTCAAGGGGGTTCGCTGGAACCTCACTGTGTCTGATAATGGTTCAGTCGACGGCACCGTGCCGATGCTGCATCGCCGCGTGCCCGCGGCGAGGATTATCGAGATGGGACGTAACGCCGGATATGCCGTCGGAATCAACGCCGCCGTGAGGGCGGCCTCGCCTCATTCAGCGATTCTTGTGCTAAACCCTGACGTTCGCCTCATGCCCGGATGCGTCGCCGAACTGCTCGGAGCGCTCCGGCCCGGCACTGGCCTTGTCGTGCCCCAACTTGTAGACGGCCAGTCGGAACTGATCGAGTCTTTGCGCCGGGAGCCAACTGTCCTGCGTGCATGGGGCGACGCTCTGCTGGGAGCACGGCGGGCTGGCCGGTATCCGGTTCTCGGCGAGGTAGTCACCGATAGGAGGTGCTATGAGAATGAGGCCGTCACGGACTGGGCTGAGGGTTCAACGCTGTTGATCAGCACGGAGTGCTGGCACCGCTGCGCACCGTTTGATGAATCGTTCTTTCTATACTCTGAGGAGACAGACTTCGCCCTTCGCGCACGTGACGCGGGCCTGGTGACGCGGTACGTGCCCTCAGCGCGGGCTGTGCACCTGCGTGGCGATTCGGGACAATCACCGGGTCTGTGGACGCTGCTGATGCTCAATCGAGTTCGGCTCTTCCGTCGGCGGAACGGCAGGATCCGCACTGCAGCATACTGGGGCGGCTTGGTCTCGCGGGAGGCTAGCCGTGCGGTGCTTGGCACGGCCACGAGCCGGGCGGCTTTGAGGGCCCTCGTCAATCCCCGTCGGCTGCGCGAGCCGCGCGGCCCCGATAGCGTCCGGGTATGACCAGATGACGTTGGGCATCAGCCCCTGCCCACTGTTCGAGGCCCTGACCCTGATCATTCACGCTGACTGGTCACCAGCCAGGGGTGGCGCGCTGAGGCGCGTTACGGATCTTGATTTCTATGTTCGGGGTATGACAACAGCCCGGCGTGCGGGCCGGGCGGCGGGGGTTCCACGGGCCCCGTGATCTGTTCCCTCCGTGGTTGCAGGGACGGCTTCGTGCTGGTCAGGGGGCCTGCGGCAGCGCGGTGATCCGGGCCCGCGCGGCGGCGATAGCATCCGCCCAGTGCCAGGTTGCCGCGATTCTCAGGCGGCGCCGGCGGCCGCCGCGGGCCAGCCGGGCGGCGGCGTGCAGGACGCGGCAGCGCAGTGTTTTCGGCTCGGCGCTGATCCTGGTGGTTAATTCGCGGCGCGCCGGTCAGCATGCCCGGTTCGGCCAGTGATGTGGGCCATAATCCGGACCGCGGTCCTTCTTCCCTCTCGTCCCGGCCCCCTCTCTGTCAAACTCGCTTGAGACACGTTCACGTCCACGGGAGTGGTGTATGGGGTAGCTGATCCGGCTGTGACGCTTGCGCCCGATGCCCGGCGTAGTAATAGGACAACGCGCTAGAGGCCGTTGTTCAGCAGGGATGTGGTTGATACAGGAACGTCCTCCTGGTGCGGTAGTACGGGCTTGGTGTCCCAAACGCAGCGAGGAGGACGTCCTG
>Ga0335079_10005634_pt1 | contig 14321 bp, 12 predicted proteins | sample Lox_Sample_33_FD_206719 | JGI IMG/M metagenome (GOLD analysis project Ga0335079, IMG submission 206719) | Soil microbial communities from Loxahatchee National Wildlife Refuge, Florida, United States - Lox_Sample_3.3 | ecosystem: Environmental > Terrestrial > Soil > Wetlands | place: USA...
CGCGTAGAACCGGACCGCATCCGGGCTGTCGGCGAGCACCCAGGCGGTGACCACGCCGTGGGTCCGCATCCAGTGCACCATCTCCCCGACGAGCTGGCCTCCCACGCCGCGCCTGCGCCAGGCGGTGCGCACGCCGATCTCGTAGAGCAGGACCTCGCAGGCCGGCTCCTTCCGCATCGGCAGCACGTGGCAGAGGAGGAAGCCGACGACCTCCTCCTTCGCCCAGGCCGTCCAGAAGAGAATCCCGGGTTCCGACAGGAAGCGGACGGCGTCCTCGGCACCCAGGGGCGTACGCGGATTGCCGCGCACCTCGAGGTCGAAGTCCGCGTCCTCCCGCGCGAGCAGGGCGAGGACGTCGGCATCGTCCGGACCGAGCCGGCGGATGTGCACCGCCGGCCCGGCGCCCTTCTCAGCCATGGATCAGAACGGGATGTCGTCCTCGGCCGCGCCGGCGGCCTGGTTCAGCTCCTCCATCTGGGGCGGGGGCGGACCGAAGTCGCTCGCCCCGTTCTGCCGCGGGCGGCCGGTGCCGGCGCTGTCCCCGCGACCGCCGAGGAACACGACGTTGCTGGCGACGACCTCCGTCGTGTAGTTCTTGCGGTTCTCCTTGTCCGTCCACTCCCGGGTCTGGAGCCGGCCCTCGACGTAGCACTGGCGGCCCTTCGCCAGGTACTCGCCGCACAGCTCGCCGAGCTTTCCCCAGACGACGATGCGGTGCCACTCGGTGCGTTCCTGTTTCTGGCCCGACTTGTCCGTCCAGCTCTCGCTCGTCGCGATGCGGAAGTTGGCGACGGCCTGCCCGCTGGGCGTGAAACGTACCTCGGGATCCGCACCCAGGTTACCGACCAGGATGACCTTGTTGACGCCTCCAGCCATGTTCGTGAGACCTCCGTTCGAGAACCGGACCGTTGCGGCCCGGTTGCTGAGTGGAGTCTCTAGCAGCTCTGCCTGACAGGAGGTGGTCGCGTGACCGGCGCCGAGTACGAGCTCTATTACTGGCCGGAAATCCAGGGGCGAGGCGAGTTCGTCCGCTTGCTCCTCGAGGAGGCCGGCGCGAACTACGTCGACGTCGCCCGGCTGCCGCGGAACCGGGGCGGCGGGGTGCAGGCCATCCTTCGGGCGCTCCGGGGCGAGCTCGGCCCGCACCTCCCCTTTGCACCGCCGGTGCTCCGAGCAGGGGACGTGGTCGTGGCCCAGACCGCGCTCATCCTCCACTTCCTCGGTCCGCGCCTCGACCTCGTCCCGGCCGACCCCGTGCTGCGGCTCTGGGTCCACCAGCTGCAGCTCACCATCACCGACCTGGTGGCCGAGGTTCACGACACCCACCACCCCATCTCGGTGGACTGGTACTACGAGCAGCAGAAGCGGGAGGCACGAGCTCGAGCGCGCGGCTTCACCGCCGACCGCGTCCCGAGGTTCCTCGGCTACTTCGAGCGGGTGATCGACCGCGCCGGCGGTCCGTGGGCGCTGGGGGCGACGTTCAGCTACTTGGACCTGTCGCTCTTCCAGGTGGTGGAGGGGCTGCGCTACGCCTTTCCGCGGACGATGGAGAGCCTCGCGCCGCGCATCCGCCGGCTCGGCGCGCTCGCCGAGGCCGTTCGCCACCGACCGCGCATCGCCGCCTATCTCGCCTCGCCTCGCCGGCTGCCCTTCAACACCGAGGGCATCTTCCGCCACTACCCGGAGCTCGAGGCACCCGCTCGGTCACCGAAGCGCGTCGCACGCTGACGACCGCCGAGGCGTGACCTCCGGACGGACGACACGCGACCCGGAGGTTGCAAACCCACCTCAGCCCTTGACCGCCCCCACCGTGAACCCGGCGATGAACCGGTCGACGAACAGGTTGTAGAGGATGGCGATCGGCACCGAGGCGATGAAGCAGGCCCCCATCAGCGAGCCCCAGAAGTACACGTCCCCGCGCACCAGGAAGGTCGGCACGCCCACGCTGAGGGTGAGGTTCTTGCTGGTGGTGATGAAGGTCAGCCCGTAGACGAACTCCTGCATCACCAGGGTGAAGCTGAAGATGACGGTGGTGAGCAGGCCGGCCACCGACATCGGCAGGATGACCCGGACGAAGGCACCGAACCGCGAGTGCCCGTCGATCATCGCCGCCTCCTCCACGTCCTTGGGAATGACCTTGAAGAACCCCATCAGGAGCCAGGTGCAGAAGGGCACGGTGAAGCTCGGATAGACGAGCACCAGCGCCCAGAGCGAATCCTGAAGCCCGAGGGCCGCCACCAGCCGCGACAGCGGGATGAAGAGGATGGTGGTGGGGACCAGGTAGGTGAGGAAGATCCCGATCCCCAGCCGCTCGCCGGCAGCGCCGGTGAGCCGGGCGAGGGCGTAGCCCGCGGGCACGGCGATCAGCAGGGTGATCAGCACCACCAGCACGCCGACCAGCAGCGTGTTTCCCACCCAGCGCACGAACAGCGTGTCCTCGAACAGGACCCGCAGGTGCTCGAGGGTGGGCGGGGCGTGGTAGACGAACGGGTTGTGGTTGGGGTCGAGCAGATCCTTGGTCTGCTTGAACATCGTGATCGCCATCCAGGCGAACGGGAACGCGGCGAACCCGGTGAACGCCGCGACCACGCCGAAGTTGGCCACTCCGCCGGCGACCTTTCGCGCCCCGACCATCACACCACCTCGGCGCGCCGGGCGAGCCGCAGCAGCAGCACCGCGCAGATCGCGAGCACGGGAAGCAGGAAGAGCGCCACCGCCGCGCCGCCCGACAGGTCCCCACCGTCGATGCCCTTGAAGAAAGCCAGGCTGGCCAGCACCTGCGTGCTGTCGAACGGCCCTCCGCGGGTCAGCACGTAGACCACGATCATGTCGGTGATGCTGAAGACCAGCCCGAAGAGCACCGCCACGAGGAGGATGGGCAGCACCAGCGGGAGCGTGATGACGAAGAGGTGCCGGAAGAAGCCCGCCCCGTCCACGTCGGCCGCGTCGTGGATGTCCTGGGGAATCGAGGACAGCCCGCCCAGCGAGATGACGGTCGCCAGGGGCATCGTCCGCCAGACGTGCACCCCGATGATCGACGCCATCGCCAGGTTCGGCTGGCCGAGCCAGATCGGCCAGGTGTCGGGCCCGAAGATGCCCACGTGCCGCAGGGTCCAGTTGATGACGCTGTAGATGGGGTCGAAGATCCACATCCAGCCGATGCTGCCGAGCGAGATGGGCGCCACCCACGGCAGGAGGATCAAGAGCCGCACCAGCCACTTGCCGCGGAATTTTCGCTGGAGCGCGATGGCCAGGATGCTGGCCAGGACGATGACCAGCGTCTGGCTCCCCAGCGAGAAGATGAAGGTGTTTCCGAGCGCTCGGAGAAACGCCGGATCCTGGAGCGCGTTCTTGAAGTTCTCGAGGCCGACGAACCTCGGGGTCGACGTCCCGACCGTGACGCTGGAGAAGCTGTACCCGATGGCCATCAGGAACGGCACTCCGACCACCAGGACGATGTAGAGCACCGCCGGGGCGAGCATCAGCCGGCCGAGCCAGCTCTCGCTGTCGGCGACTCCAGCGGCCCGCGAGGCGACCCCGAGCCGGGGGAGGGCAGGCGCGGTCAACCCGTCCTCCGCAGCGGCCTCGCCGGAACACGCAGCCCGGTGTCGGGGTCGAAGAACTTGAGGTTCGACTCGTGCACCCGGAAGTCGTAGGTGCGCCCGGCCTCGATGGTGGAGTGCACCGTGTAGGCCAGGCTGACGATGACCTTCTCGTTCGGCGCGTGGTCGGGAAGCGTGCCGTAGAGGAGGCGGCCGGCGCCCAGGTGCTCCACCCGCTCGACGGCGAAGCGCATCGGCACCGTGGGCCCGCTGCCCTCGCTCGCCGCGGCGGCCGCCGGGAGGAGCTGCTCGGGACGGAAGCCGGCGACGACCCCGTCGACGTGCACCAGGTTCATCGGCGGGCTGCCGAGGAACCCGGCGACGAAGGTGTCCGCCGGCTCGTCGTAGACCTCCTGCGGCGGACCGAGCTGCCGCACCTTCCCTCCGCTCATCACCGCGATGCGGTCCCCCAGGCCCATCGCCTCCACCTGATCGTGGGTCACGTAGATGGTGGTGGTCCCCAGCCGGCGCTGGAACTGCTTGAGCTCGTCCCGGGCGAGGTTCCGCAGCTTCGCGTCGAGGTTGGAGAGCGGCTCGTCGAGGAGGAACACGTCCGGGTGGCGGACCATGGCCCGGGCGAGCGCCACCCGCTGCCGTTCACCGCCGGAGAGCTGCCGGGGCTTGCGCTGGAGGAGCCGTTCGATCCCGAACATCCGCGCCGCGCGCTCCACCTCGCCGGCGATGCTCGCCCGGGGAGCGCCCTGCGCCTTCAGCGGAAAGGCGATGTTGCTGGCGACGGAGAGGTGCGGATAGAGCGCGTAGCTCTGGAAGACCATGGCGATCTTCCGGGCGCGGGGAGGCAGCTCGTTGACCAGCCGTCCCCCGATCAGGATGTCGCCGGAGGTCTGGTGCTCCAGCCCGGCGATCATCCTGAGGAGGGTCGTCTTTCCGCAGCCCGACGGCCCGAGGAGAACCAGGAACTCGCCCTCGTTGATCGCGAGGTCGACACCGTCCACGGCCATCGTGTGTCCGGTGAATTCCTTGCGCAGCGCCCTGGTCTCGACGGTGGCCATCGTTCTCGGCAACAGGCGGAGGCTAGATCAGCTTCCGCTCCGCCCACTTCTCCCAGATCTTCTTGTACTTCTCCTCGGCCTCCTTGACCGCGGCCTCGGGGGTCATCGCCCCGGTGGCGGCCTGGGCGAACATGGTGTTCAGCGCCCAGGTGCTGTACCCGTCGTCGATGGCTGCGGTCGAGTATCCGGGGAAGCCGACGTTGGTCGCCCAGTCGACCGAGTCGGCGAGCACCGTGTACTTGTCCGGCGGCTGGCCCTTGGAGTCCTTGGAGACGAGCTGCTTCAGGTCCGGGACCTGCTTCGGAAAGCAGGGGAAGTTGTAGAACTCGCTCTTCTCGAACGCCTGGTGGAAGTTCCCCACGTAGTCGACGAGGAACTTCTTCGCCCCGGGGATGTTGTCGGCGAACTTCCAGATCACGTACACGTTCATCACGTGCTCGAGGCCCATGCGCCGGGTCGGGCCCTTCGCCGCCTTGGCGAGCCAGATCTTGTCGCTGATGGGCATCTTGTCGTTCTCGGCCGCCCGGGTGATGGAGATGGCGTTGAGGGCCACCGAGATCTTCCCGGCGAGCATCGCCCGGTTGTTGGACGAGGCGTCCCAGGCCAGGACCTCGGGCGTCATGCACTCCTTGTACATGGCGGTCACGAACTTCACCGCCTCCAGCGTGTTCTTGGAGTTGATGATGAGCTTGCCCTTGTCGTCCTGCTCCGAGCCGCCGAAGGAGTAGAGGATGGCGCGCATGGCCATGGCGGTATCGATCTCCGCCGAGAGGCCGATGCCCACCGGGATGCCGGTCTTCTGCTTGATCTTCGCCCCGCCGACGCGGATGTCGTCCCAGCTGTCGGGCTTCATCCCGATCTCGTCCCAGAGGTCCTTGCGGTAGTTGATCGGGTCGGGGGCGTAGCTGTCGGAGAAGCCGTGGTACCGCTTGGTGTGCGGGTTGTAGGTGCTCTTGACCGCGAGGTCGATCGGCTTGCCGTACTTCTTCTCGCACTCCTCGTAGATCTCCTTGTGGTCGATGACGTCGTTCTCGTAGACCGGGCGCGGCCAGAGAAACCCGAACAGGTCATGCCCCTTCTTGGCGGAGACCTCGGAGGCGGCGGTGGGGTTGAGCGCGGGGATGCCGACGTTGTCGACGACGACCTCGGTGTCGTTCTTCTCGCCCCACTGCTTGATGTACTCGCCGTTGAACCACTTGTCGTAGCCGGGCACGAAGTGGTTCCACTGGAGGATCTTCAGCTTCTTCTTCGCGCCCTGGGCGAACACCTGCCGGTGCATGCCCAGTGCAGTCCCCACGGTGGCAGTACCTGCGATCTGCAACAGCTTCCGTCTGGAGATTCCCATGTGCTGGCTCCCTTCCAGGGACCGGCGCCCACCGTCGGTCTCGTCGATGAGGGGGCGCACGTTAGCGGCGGAGGCCACGACGCGATACGACATAGTTGCGTGTGGTCCCATCAAATGTCGCCCGTCGCGGAAAACCGGTCTCCGAGCATCCGGACCAGGAAGAGGCCCTCCACCAAGCCGACCACCGCCCCCGCGCCGAAGAGCGCCGCCGCACACCCGAGCAGCACGCCGGGCCGGGGCCCGTGAAGGGCGAGGGCCCGGATTCCGGCGAAGACCGGAGGCATTCCCAGCGCCCAGCCGAGCGCGTTTGCCAGGAGCCAGAGTCCGGGCCGGCGCGCCACCCGGCGGAGCTCCCGCACCTGGACCGCGGCGAGGATCGGCCCGGCGACCAGCCCCAGCGACGACGCGAGGAAGAGGCGCACCAGGCGCGACGGCCCCGGCCCCGCTGCCGCATCCTGAGCGTGGGGCAGGAAGGCCATGACGGTCGAGGGCAGCATGCCCAGCGCCCAGGCCAGGACCGCCCCGAGGACGGTGGCCCGGACCCAGGCCCGCGCCACGATGGCCGTTCCCGACAGGGCGAGGGCCTGGGCATGCCCCACCACCCAGCCCTCGAACGCGCCGAGCGCCACGAGCCACCCCGCGGCGACCAGTGGCCGGAGGGAGCTGCCCGCCAGAAGCCGCTCCATCGCAGGAAGCGTCGCCCCGGCGAGGAACGCCACGCCTCCGAGCCCGAGCAGCTCCCCCAGTGCATTGGCGAGGATCCAGCGCCGGAGGAGCGGCATGGGCTCGGAGCCTACCGCCCCTGCCCGGGCGGCGGCGCAACGCGGGCCTGGCTCGCGCATCGGAGGAAGCTCGATGATCCAGGAAGGTCAGCCCGCACCGTCGTTCACGCTCCAGGACGCCGCGGGGAAGCCGTGGTCGCTCGACACGCTCCGGGCCGGTGGCCCGGTCGTCGTCTTCTTCTACCCGCGCGACGAGTCGCCCATCTGCACCCGTGAGGTCTGCGCCTTCCGCGACGCCCACCAGGACTTCGCCGACACCGGTGCGGCGGTGGTCGGCATCAGCTCCGACGGCGAGGCGGCGCACGAGGCCTTCGCCCGGAAGCAGCGGCTGAACTACCTGCTCCTGAGCGATCCCGGGGGGAAGGTCCGGCAGGCCTACGGCATCCCGAAGACGCTCGGGATGGTGGACGGGCGTGCCACCTTCGTCATCGATCGGGCCGGCATCGTCCGGATGGCCTACGCGGCACAGCTCGTGGCCGAGGGCCACACCCGGAAGGCGCTGGAGACCGTCCGCGCGCTCGCCGAGGGCACGCCGCCCGCCCGGACGCCCTGAGTCGAGGCCTGGTCGGCCGCTCTCAGGGCTCCGGCGCTGCCGGCGTGGGGCTGAGGCGCCCCGGTCCGCCGCCGAACTCGGCCGCGCGTCGCTCGGCCTCCTTGCGGTGGTCGCGGGCGATGAGGAGGTAGATGACCGGCACGAAGAAGAGCGTGAAGAACGTCCCCACCGCCATCCCGGTGACCAGGGTCCGGCCGATGCTGTTCCGTGCCGCGGCGCCCGGGCCGGTCACGTAGGTGAGCGGGAAGTGCCCGGCGATGGTCGCGATGCTGGTCATGAGGATCGGCCGGAGCCGGGTGAGCGACGCTTCCTTCACCGCCTCGATCTTCGTCTTCCCCGCCTCCTGGAGCTTGTTCGCGAACTCGACGATGAGGATCCCGTTCTTGGAGATGAGACCCACCAGCGTGACCAGACCGACCTGCGAGTAGATGTTGAACGTCGTGCTGAACCGGTCGGTCCAGAAGGGAATCTGCGGGTTCGGCATCTTCAGGAAGACCGGGATCATCGCGCCGAAGAAGGCCAGCGGAACCGACCCGACGAGGATGATCAGCGGATCCCGGAAGCTGTTGAACTGCGCCGCGAGCACCAGGAAGATCAGCACCAGGGCCAGGACGATCGAGGGGATGAACTTCCCGCCCTCGACGCGGAGCTGCCGCGACTCGCCCGTGTAGTCGATCTTGTAGCCCTGGGGCAGGATCTTGGCTCCTTCCTCCTCCAGGAACTTGAGGCCCTCGTCCACCGAGGCGGCCACGCCGCTGATCTTCACCGCGTTGAGCTGCTGGAACCGGTTGAGCGAGCGGGGGACGACGGTGTCCTTCACCGTGGCGATCGACGACAGCTTGACCAGCTGCCCGTTGGGCCCGGTGACGTAGACGTTCTCCAGCTGCTCGGGGTTGAGCCGCTCGGTCCGGAGCAGCTGGGGAATGACCTTGTAGCTCCGGCCCGAGATGCTGAACCGGTTGACGAAGTTGCCGCCCGCGGCCGCGCCGAGATCCTGACCGACCTGCTGCAGGTTGAGACCGAGCTGGGCGACCTTCTCGCGATCGATGTCGATCTCCGACTGGGGCTGGTCGATCTTCACGTCGATCGGCGGGGGGAACCAGAACTTCCCGCTGGCCGCGGCCTTTTCTTGAAGTTGCTTGGCGAACTCGAGGATCTGACCTTCCTCGGCGGTGGAGGCGATGACGATCTCCACCGGGAACGTTCCGCCTCCGGGCAGCGCCGGCGGGAGCACCGCGAAGGTCTCGATCCCCGGGATGGTGAAGATCTTCTGCTGGACCTCGGGGAGGACCTGCGACGTCTTCCGCTTCCGCTGGTTCCAGGGCTTGAGCCCCACCCCCCAGAATCCACCACCGGGGTTGGTGATCTGGAAGGTGAACCGGGACTCCGGGATCTCCATCATGTCCTTGTTGACCGTCGCGGTGGAGATGGCCAGCTGGTCGAGCGTGGAGTTCGCCGGGGTGTTGATGATGCCGAAGATGACCCCCTGGTCCTCCGCCGGCGCCAGCTCGCTGGTCCTCATCGAGTACATGAGGAACAGGAGCCCGACGAAGAACGCCCAGGCGGTGTAGACGATGCCTCGACTGTGGAGGGCCAGGTCGAGGGCGCGCCCGTAGGCCTGACGGATCCGGTCGAAGCCCCGGTTGATGATCCCGGCGAACCCCTCGTGCTCCCCACCGGCGTGGAGCAGATAACGCGACATCATCGGCGAGAGCGTGAGCGCCACCACGCCGGAGATGGTCACCGCGCCGGCCAGGGTGAGCGCGAACTCCCGGAAGAGCGAGCCGGTGAGACCGCCCTGGAACGCGATGGGCACGTACACGGTCGCCAGGGTGATGGTCATGGCGATGATCGGACCGACCAGCTCGCGCGCGCCGATCAGGGCAGCCTGCAGCGGTGTCTTCCCCTCGGAGAGATGTCGCTCGACGTTCTCGACGACGACGATGGCGTCGTCGACCACCAGACCGACCGAGAGCACGATGGCCAGCAGGGTGAGGAGGTTCAGCGTGAACCCGAACACCTGCATGAGGAACACCGCGCCGACGAGCGACACCGGGATCGCCACCACGGGGACCAGGACCGAGCGGAACGATCCGAGGAAGAGGAAGATGACGATGACGACGATCAACAGCGTGTCGCGCAGCGTCCTGATCACGTCGTCGATCGCGCTCTGGATGTACTCGGTGCCGTCGTAGGCCACAGTGGCGGTGATCTGCTCGGGGAGCTCCTTCTGGATCGACGCCAGCTCCACCCGCGCGCGCTTGATGACGTCCAGCGAGTTGGCGTTGGGGAGCGCCCAGATGCCCATGAAGACCGCCGTCTCGCCGGTGAAGGCGACGGCCGTGTCGTAGTCCTCGGCGCCCAGCACCACGTCGGCCACGTCGGAGAGCCGGACGACCGCGCCGCCGTTCTGGCGGATGATGAGCTTCTTGAACTCGTCCACCGAGCGGAGGTCGGTGTTGGCGGTGAGGTTCACCTGGACCAGCGCTCCCTTGGTCGAGCCGACCGCCGCGAGGTAGTTGTTCGCGGCGAGCGCCTGCCGGACCTGAGAGGGGCTGACGTTCAGCGCGGCCATCCGGTCCGGCTTCAGCCAGATGCGCATGGCGAAGGTGCGCGCTCCGAGGATGTCCGCCTTCTGCACCCCCTCCACCGCGGTCAGCCGCGGCTGCACCACCCGCACCAGGTAGTCGGTGATCTCGTTCTGGCGGAGGAACTTGGAGGAGAAGCTCAGGTAGGCGGAGGCGAACTGGCTGTCGGCGTTGACGATGTTGAGGACCGGGACCTGCGCCTCCGGCGGAAGGTCGTTGCGGACCTGATCCACCTTGGAGCTGATCTCCGCCAGGGCCTTGGTCGAGTCGTAGTTCAGGCGCAGCCGGGCGTTGATGGTGGAGAGGCCCTGGGTGCTGGTGGACTCGAGGTAGTCGATGCCGTCGGCCGCGGCGATCACCCGCTCCAGCGGAGTGGTGATGAAGCCCCGGACCAGGTCGGCGCTGGCGCCGACGTACACGGTGGTCACCGAGATGACGGCGTTCTCGCTGCGGGGGTACTGCCGGACGTTCAGGGTCCGGATCGCCTGGATGCCGGCGATGATGATGATGAGGTTGACGACGATGGCGATCACCGGCCGCCGGATGAACAGGTCGGTGAAGCTCGAGCTCGGCTGGGGGGACTCGGCGCTCATGGGAAACCCGTGGGGCTCAGCGGTCGACCGGCGCCGGGACGAACTGCGCCGGCGGCGCGAGCGCGTTGTTGACCAGGAGAGTCTGGCCGTTGCGGAGCTTGAAGGCCCCGTTGCTGACCACGGTCTCTCCGCCCTGCAGCCCATTGAGGACCGCCACGAAGTCACCGCGCCGCTCGCCCAGGCGCACGAACTGCTGGCGCGCGACGAGCGTCGGCTTGCCGCCGGCGGCCTTCGGAGGAGCGGCCTTGGGCGCGTCGGCCTTCGCCGGCTCGTCCTTCTGCTCCTCCACCAGGTACACCGAGTCACCGTAGGGCGCGTAGATGACGCTGGTCGCCGGGACGACGAGCGCCTGGTGCGACTTGCCGGCCTCGACCTCGACGTTGGCGAACATGCCCGGGGTGAGCCTTCCGTCCTTGTTCTCCACGGTGGCCCGCATCCGCACGTTGCGCGTTCCGGGATCGACCTCGGGGTTGATGGTGGTGACGGTGCCGTCCCAGGTGTCGCTGGGGAACACGTCGACCTTCAGCGCCACCTTCTGGCCCAGCTTCACGTCGGCCAGGGCCTGCTGCGGCAGCTGGAACTCGGCGTAGATCGGGCTCACGGTCTGCAGCGAGACGATGGGCGTCCCCGGCGAGACCACCTGGCCGAGCTCCACCGCCCGGATGCCAGCCCGACCATCGAACGGAGCCCGGATGATCTTCTTGTTGATGATCGCTTGAAGGTTCACCACCGTCGCCCGGGCCTGCTTGTCCCGCGCCTGCGCGGCCTCCAGCTCGGCCTGGGTGTTGACCTCCTGCTTGCGGAGGCTCTCGGCGCGATCGAGGGTCTGCCTCGCCAGCGCCGCGTCGGCCAGCGCGCTCTGGAGCTGGGCCTGCTCGGCGGAGGTGTCGAGGCGGACCATCACCTGGTCCTTCTTGACCAGCGAGCCGTTCTCGAAGCCGATCTCGCGCACGGTGCCGGTGAGCTCGGCGCTGAGCGTCGTCCCCCGGAGGGCGATGAGCGTTCCGACCGCCGGACGCAGCGGCTGCCACTCGACCTGCTCCACCTTCGCCGTGGTCACGGCGACCGGCGGGGGAACCATCTTCTTCCCCGCCTGGACCATGGTGACGATCTGCCAGACCTTGTTCCCGGCCAGGAAGAGGAAGATGAGAAGCAGCGCCCCGCCGGCGATGAGCCAGCGCCTCCGGCTGTTCGACGTCGTGACCTTCACACCGCTGTAGTCGAACGATTCGTCGTTTCGAGGGGTGGTGACGGGAGCAGGCTGGAGCATTGGCATCGGCCTCGCCGGGGTAGACGATGGAGGGCGCGGTGAATTACCCGGAACGCGTTCAGATGGCTCGGGAAAGTGCAGGATCGTTCCATGAAGTTCCGTGAACGACCGCGCCCCCACCGCACCCGTAAGGGTTGCGAGGAGTTACCACCGGTCACCACCAAAGGCGACTACCCGCCGGGACGCTCCGTGGATGAGGGGGGCGTGACCGTCGGCTGAGCGGCCGGCTGCGGGCCCGCTGCGGGCCCGGCCTGGACCACCCGGGGTGCCTTCTCGGCGGCCATCCTCTGGGACAGGGTCGCGTCCAGCTCGCGACCGAACGCCGCCACCGCGGCATCGGTGGAGGCCATCACCTTGCGAACCGCGGGCCAGAGCGGATGTTCGGCATCCTGCTGCTGTGCCACTCCCCGCGCGAGGAGCGCGAGCGCCGCGTCCCGGTCCGCCGCCGAGGTCGCCCGGAGCGAGACCAGCAGCTCGTCCGGGGCGGTGCGGGCCACGTCGGCCAGCGAGGTCGCGACGGTGCGCTGCGCGGCCGCGTCGCCAGCCGAGGGACGGGCCAGCTCGATCAGCCGCGAGAGAGCCTCGCCGTTCCCCTCGGCGGCGAGCGAGGTGAGGCTGCCCAAGCACGGAAGCGGCTCCTCGAGCTCGCGGGCGAGCAGCCGGAGCCGGCCGTACACCTCGTCCCCGGAGGTGAAGCTGTCGAGGAGCGCGCGCGTGCCGAGGTAGTCCCGCGGATCGCTCTGGTAGATGGAGTCGGCCAGGACCGCGCGCACCGCCGGGTCCCGCTCGCTGCGCCAGGCCGTCCGGAGGAAGGGCAGGTTGCGCTGGTCGGCCTTCTGGGCGACGGCGAGGTAGGTCCGGATGCGGCTCTTCGCCTCCTCGTTCGAGCTCGGCGCGGGCGCCGGCTGCAGGAGCGTGGCCACGGCACGGGCGGGTCCGCCGGGAGAGCCCACCGCCGCCACCGCGGCGCCGATCGCGTCGATGCCCTGGATGATGGGGCCAGAGCGGCCGCCGTAGTCGTTGACCATGACGCTGAAGGCGAAGCGCTCGCCCCCGACCGACTGCACGTACCCGCTGAGCGCCGACACGTTCTCCAGGGTGCCGGTCTTGGCCCGGAGCCGTCCGACCGCCTCGCTGCCCTCGAAGCGGTAGCGCAGCGTCCCGTCCTTGCCGGCGATCCCCACCGAGGAGAGGTACTCGGGGGCGAGCGGGAACCGATCCCACATCACCTTGAGGAGCTGGGCGAGCTGCCGCGGCGTGAACCGGTTGGTGTCGTTGAGGCCCGAGCCGTTGCGAAGGATGTACGAGCCGCGGGGGATGCCCACCTCGCGCTCGAGGAACTCCTCGGCGACCGAGACCCCGTTGGCGGTGGTGCCCGGGGGGCCCCTCACCTCCGCGCCGAGGGTCTTCAGCAGCTGCTCGGCGACGAAGTTGCTCGAGTACTTGTTCATCCGCTTGAGGATGAGGTCGAAGGTCTCGCTCTGGGCGACGTAGAGGAGCCGGGCGCGCTCGGGGACCTGTCCCAGCTTCGGCTTGCTGCGCACGCGGATGCCGTGCATCTCCAGCACGCGCTTGAAGGTGTAGCCGAAGTAGAGCGGCGGGTTGTCGATCCGCTTCCACACCGCCCACTCGCCGGAGACGGGCACCGTGCCGCGGACGGTGATGCGCTGCGCGCTGCCGGTCCACTGCGAGGCGACCGAGGCGCGCCGGGCACGGCTGGAGGCGCCGGCCGCGCCGTTGACGACCTCGAAGTAGTCCGAGGGGGGCTCGAGCTCCACCACCGCGCGCGCTCCCGGGGCCGAGGCCCGCAGGTAGACGCCGACCGCGTTGGCGTTGAGGCTGAGCGCGCCGGTGGGAGCGGTGTAGGCGCGGTCCGAGATCTCCTGCTCGAAGCCCGGGGCCAGCCGCTCGCCGTCGAACCAGGTGTCGTCGAGGACCAGCTCGCCCACCTCGCGCAGGCCGAGGTGCACCAGCTCGGAGGCGATGGCGTGGAGGCGCTCGGTGGTGAGGCTCGGGTCACCCTTCCCGCGGACCCAGAGCGTGCGGGTGCGGTCGTTGCCGGGCCCGGGCTCGACGAGGAACTCGGTGTCGAAGCGGTACTCCGGGCCCAGGCGGGCCAGCGCGGCCGCGGCGGTCACCAGCTTGACGTTCGACGCCGGGTTCATCAGCGCGTCGGGGTCCTTGCTGAAGACGACGGTCCCGTCGTCGAGGCTCACCAGCTGGAGCCCGAGCCGCGCGTCCTGGAACGGCGGGCGCCCGGCGAGATCGAGGAGGGTCTTCTTCAGGGCCTCGCGGTCGGCGGCACGATCGCGGCCGGTGGTCGTGGCTGGAGCGGCGAGGACCGAGGCGGCCGCGAGGACGACGGGGAAGAGCCAGAGACGACGCGGCGACAAACGGGCTGCACTCCAGGGCAAACGGCCGATGGGTGGATCTTCCCCTGCCCCTCCGCGGGGCCGCAAGGTGGGGCAGGGGGCAGGCGGCGCTCATGTCAGCAGCCAGGCGACCGGAGGGCGCACTGTGCTCGCGGGCGGACGTTGGGGTCCCCTCCGGGGCGTGGGGCGTGGACCCGGGTGGC
>Ga0335079_10005635_pt1 | contig 14314 bp, 9 predicted proteins | sample Lox_Sample_33_FD_206719 | JGI IMG/M metagenome (GOLD analysis project Ga0335079, IMG submission 206719) | Soil microbial communities from Loxahatchee National Wildlife Refuge, Florida, United States - Lox_Sample_3.3 | ecosystem: Environmental > Terrestrial > Soil > Wetlands | place: USA: Florida...
CGGTGGGTCCGCCGAAATCCGAGTACACATGGCTCAGGGACCGTCAGCTTCGCATGGCGTTGAGTTCCGATCAGGAGGCGGGCATCCGTGTGCGTAAGGTGGCCGGTGACATGCGGGCAGTGGCCGATGCGGTGAGGGCTTATGGAACAGCAGGTTGATGGACTAGCGATCCTGCAGGATCGCCGAGAACGGCAGTCGAATCGAGGAGCTCCGCCGCCTCGCCACCCGCGAGGCGCCTCAGTCTCCACGTCCGACGATGTCACCGACGCGGAGCCATCTTCTGCTCTGGGTTCCGTCGTTGACTTGACCAGCGTTCAGCCGAAGCCTCAGGTCCAGGTCCAGCCTGAGCCTGGCGACGAGCCGAAGTCTGGGGACGAAGTCAGCGAACCAGCGATCGTCGCCCGTTCTGAAACCACAACTCGACGATCAGGAGCACGGAAGCCAAAGTCAGAAAGGCCGCCTGCCCTAGCGACGACAGGCCTACGAGCAGCACAGTTCTACATCGATGATCGCTGCGATGACTACCTCCGCGACATCCGGGTCCAGGCTCTCGTGCGGAAGCTAGACGTCAGTGGCAGCGCTGTCGTCCGTCTCGCTCTCCACCGACTCATGGAACAGCTGTCGTCGACACAGGTGGCCGACCGCCTAGCGACACCGGTCGGGGAGCGCGCGGGATCGGGCCGGAAGCGCCACTAATTGCTCAACCGTTAGTCATTGTAATTGCACAATGTCGGGGTAGACGGGATCGGACCCGAAGGACACTGAGAGCACTCTTACGCCGTCAGTGCCGCTCCGGCCAGCTGGTGGTGGTCGACAAGGCCTCCAGCCGAGCTTGCCGCGATGCGCTCACCGGGGACCGGCAAAGACGTCACTGTGCTGCGCTGCGGCTGCGCCTACAGTTCGACGGGGGAGAGAGGGGCCACCGAACCGTGGGCCTGCCACGCCTGCGAGCCACGGTCTCCGCCAGGCCACCTGGGGGCCGTACCCGTCACCCCCCGTCGGAGAGAACTTGGGGGGAAAGCACCGATGGCACGCCAGCCAAGCAGCCAGGCTTACGCCGCGTTCGCCAGGGTCGGCACCGCGCAGGCAGCGCCCGAAGCCGCGCCGCCGCGAGACATGACATCACGACGCCAGCACGCCAGGACCGCGCGCCTGGTCCGTCGCCAGCACCCTCAGTAACAACCGCAATGGCCTTTACCGTGCGGTTCTCCCAGGATGACGCCCTGGCCCGATGACGAGCTGATGCTCGGCGTGAAGCGCGAACTGCGGCGGCCCCCCAGGTCCACCAGGCGGCACGGCAAAGGCCATGGACATGGGGGGCCTCGCCGAGCGGGGGGCCGAGGGGGGAGGTGCTGGTCAGAACGGGCTCCGGGGCCGGACTGGCTGCGGGTGGCCTGGTAATAGAAACCCCCCCGCTTGAGGGGGGGGGCCAGTCGCCCCCTTGCGAATGCGTGCAGTTCGTCCTGGCTGTCCGCGAACAGGTGCGCCCACCTGGAGGTGCGCCTGATCCGCCCGTGTCTTTGGAACGCGTGTTCTAATGATGGCATGAGACCTGCTGCGCTGCCTGGCTGGTGGAAGTGGCCCCCGACGTGCTGGGCCGGCCATCCCTGGGGCCCCGGCCGCGTAACTGTCGGCTGGACCCCGTGCCCGTGCGCCGGCGGCTCCGGTCACACGCGCGTCCGCTGCGAGGCCCCCGGCTGCGCTGTCGTCTGGTACGAGCCGCCGCACGCTCCCCCCGGCGCTGACCTTCGCGGGCCGGAAGGCGACGCTGCCCGGCACCGGCCTGCGGGAGTCCTGGCACCCCCGGCCGAGCCGTCCTCCTGCGACACGCCCGGGTGGCGCCGCACCTGACGATTCCACCGGAATCAGCGCTGCGCCCAAACTAATTACATTCACAGATGTGATGCGATGTGATTAGTAGACGCGATGAGATGAGATTGGTTAGACTGCGAGCATGAGCGAGACGGCACCCCGTGATCAGGGCCAGCCCGAGCCGGTGCACGCCGCCGCGGCGGCGGCGCCGGAGACCTGCCGGTGGGAGACCGGGCCGGGGGAGCGGTGCGCCCGCCCGGCGGCGGCGCGGCGCGGCGCCCGGGGACCGGCGCCGGTGTACTGCGAGCAGGCAGACGGGCCTGGCCAGCCGGTGCACAACCCGCTGAACGCCTGGCGGGCCCGCACCCGCCCGGCCGGCGGCGCCGGGGGGCAGGATGGCCCGGCCGGCCGTGCCCCGGTCGCCGCCGCGGTGAGCACTGCGGGTCACGCCCTGGACCGGGCCGAGCTGCTCGCCGCCGCGCTGCGGGAAACCGCGGAGCAGCTCGCCGAGGCGATCGCGACCGCCGGGAACCCCGAGGCGGCCGCCGCCCAGATCTCCGCCCAGGTCGCCGACGCCGAAGAAGCACGCGACCGGGCCGAGCGGGCCCGGGACCGGGAGACCGCTGCCCGGATGGCCGCCGAGCAGCTCGCCGACCAGGCCCGCCAGCTCGCCGAGGACATGGCCGGGCAGGCCGAGCGGGCCCAGGGCGACGCCGACACCGCACGGGCCGGGCTCGACACCGCCCGCGGCGAGTTCGAGGCCCGGTCCGCCGAGCTCGCCGCGGCCGCCGGCGCGGCGGCCCGGCAGGCACGCGACGACATCGCCGCCGCACGGGCCGAGCGGGACACCGCCATCGAGCAGGCCCGGGCCGCCGCGGCCGCCGCGGTGCAGCACGCCGGCGAGCGAGCCGCCGCCGCCGAGCAGCAGGCCCGGGCCGAGGCCGAGCGCGCTCACGCCAGCGCCGCCGAGACCATCACGACCGCGCAGCAGGACGCCGCCCGGCGGGTGGCTGCCGCACAAGCCGAGCGGGACGCCGCGATCGCCGGGGCACGCCAGCGAGCCGCCGCCGCCGAGCAGGCCGCCCGCAGCGCCGGGCAGGAAACCGGCCGGGCACAGCAGGGCGAGGCCTCCGCCCTGGCCGAGCTCGAGCACGTCCGCGCCGACGCCGCCCGCGAGCGCGACCAGCTGGCCCGGTCCTCCCGGGCGCAGATCGCCGTGCTGGAAAGCGCCCGGGACGACCTGCGGGCCCGGGCCGGACGGGCCGAGACCGACAGCGAGCGGGCCCGGGCCGACGCGGAAACCGCCCGGGCCGAGCACAGCCAGCTCCGCAGCGCCGCGGCCGCCTTCCTGGCCGCCTGCGAGCAGGCACTCGACGAGCCGGCATTCCGGCTGATCGAGGACGCCGCCGCCAGTCTCCGCGCCGCCGGCGACCTGGCATCCGCCCCGCCGGCGGCCCGGCGCGGCCGCAGGCACACCCCCTGACCCCCCCCGGAAAGGAGACCACGATCATGGGGCCAGCACAGCAGCAGCCACCGTCACCCCCCTACGGCCGCCTGGTCATTCCGCCGGAATCACCCCCCGCTGACTGAAGCCCACCGCGGCTGGCGGCAGCGGAAGATCGCCGCCGAGACCGGCTGCAGCCAGGCCCGCGCCGTCCAGGCGGCTGGCCCTGCTGCAGCTGCCCGGGCAGGCCCGGGATGCCCTGACCGCCGGGCAGATCAGCGTGGCCGACGCGCTGGAACTGCACAAGATTTACGGCAGCGGCCACGACACCGCCGCGGAAACCGTCATCGGCGACGGCCGTCGACAGCATCACCCGGGGGTACCCCGCCGAGACTGCGGTCCGGCACGCCAGGGCCGCCCTGGACCGGGCCCGGGCAGAGCAGGCCACCCGGGACAAGCTGGCCGCCGCGGGCATCCAAGTCGTCACCGAGCAGCACCGCAGCGGATGGGCTGGCCCAAGCCTGTACGGCGATACCGCTCCGCACGCGACCCCCGGCTCGGGCCGACTAAGGCGAGCCCAGCGAGAAGCCAGGCGACTGCAGATCGGCGTGGGGTTGTTCGCGGCTTCCTGCTCAGGAGCCAGGTTGGCGCTGCCGACAGCATGGCCCTGATGCGAAAGCAGGGGCCTCTAGCAGCTCGGTGGAGGCACAGCTGTCCAGCCACCGTCGGCGGTCCAGAGACCTACCGAGCCCTCGCGATATGTGAACCTCGCCGCCACCCACACGTGAGAGATACCGGTCGGCACCGTTGGCGCACGATTGGGCAAACCATCGTCCAATCTTCGGAGGCGCTCGTCGACACCAAAGCTCGTCTGGCTTCCTGAAATAATGAAGATATGTCGCTCGTCAGCCTCGCGGTCTAGGAGCTTCCTGGTCATATCTTCATAGTTCTTGTCAGTGACGACCTCACCAACCCAGTCCACAATTACGTTCGGGTCGCTCGGGATGTATCCTCCTGTACCCGGCATCCAGAAGATCGCCCGTGAGAATTCTGAATCTTCTACCCGACCTGCATACTCGATTCCCAACTGACGGGCTCGGTCCGCAATTGGCCCAGGTGGCCATGATCCAACAATATCCAAATCAGTCTTCCCTGACTCAAGTATCTCCTCGATGAGGGGCGGTAGGCCTTGATAGAGATCTTTAATTGATGCCCCCCGTGTAAGACTAATCGTCCACTTGCCCGTGCCGGGCGGCAGGACTACTTGCTGGGCATCACGTTTGAACGTCTCGGCCCACATCTGTTGAATCTTGCAGTCTTGATGCCAGCCAACCTCTCCGATAGCAGTTCGACCATCAACGTAGCCAATCCGGAAGTCGGGTCCTTCGCCGGTGCCCGCGCCTGTATTGGTCACCTGCCCGTTTTGGCCAACCCAGGCAGTTACCAGCCGTGCTACATAATCCTCCATTAGGCGGGCGGGATTCTCTTGATAAGACTTAGAGTCAGCCAACTCGGTACGCTCCTATTTATTTGATCAAGCATTTTATTACGATTATTGTAGCATATATGGAAGTCGCGAACCATCCGGCCGTAACTTACGGCTCACGGCTGCTATGTCACTGTTTTTGCTGTTGCAGCTCGCTCGGCTAGTTAACGGGCGACCTCTCGCTTGTAAGGTACGCCCTAATCGTCCGGGAAAGCGTCCGTGAGCTGCTGGAAAATTCGAAATTCAGAGTGACCCTGTCCACATTGATCCGATTTGGTCGGGCGTTGTTGTGGTCAGGCATGGTGGTCACGTCCGCCTGTGCAGCCCGCGGTCAGCTGACCGCTTGTATGCCATATCTGGCCCCACCTAGCCGGATACTGTCGCTGACCTGGCAGGTCCCGGTATGCCTACGATCCGCGGCGCCACGAGGGCCGAAACTGTCGGCCCCTTCCAAGCTGCTCCCGCAACGCGGCAGGCCTAAGCAAAAGTCGGCGGCGCCCGCCGCTACCATCCCCGGCATGACTAAGCCGAAGTTGGCGCAGGAGCCGGGGTGCGTGGTGAAGGCCAGGACCTGACCGAATTACCGCGCCACCGGCGGATCGTTAGAGAAGACCCAGGATGCTGCGGTAAAGGGATGCCTCGTAGCATTCCGGCTCACCGGCGGGCCTTGATGGCCGCACGATACCGGGCGCGTCCGACAGTCCGCTGCGCCCCGTCACCTCCCTGGCCCAGCGCGCGGGTGGCCTGGGGGAGGGCCGGGCGATAACCGGACCGCGGAATGATCTTGCCAAGAAACCTTCCTATCTGAGACCGCCGCGCAAACCGGGCGGATGCCGTGCCAGCGCGTCTCAGAACGCATCGCAAAACCTGGCTGAAATCCCGGAAGTTGTGAGACGGTTCTGCGACGATGGACCCATGGCGGCAACCGGAAAGACCCCGAACCTGGTCGGCCTGGCCCGCGTCTCCACCGACGCCCAGGACAACGCACTGCAGATCGACGCGCTGAACGCGGCAGGTGTCGGCCGGATCTTCACGGACAAGGTGTCCAGCCGCAGGTCCGTCGCGGAGCGCGCGGGCCTGTCGGCCGCGCTGGACTACCTCCGCGTGGGTGACACGCTCGCCGTCTGGCAGCTGGACCGCCTCGGCCGGTCCACGAAGGAGATCCTCACCATTGCCGACGACCTGCACGCGCGCGGCGTCGGGCTGCGCATTCTCGCGGGCACGCTCAGCGGTGATTACCAGCCGGCGGGCAGCGGCAAGCTGTTCTTCACGATCATGGCCGCGTTCGCTGAGTTCGAGCGCGACCAGATCCGCATGCGGACCATGGCCGGGCTGAAGGCGGCAGCTGCCCAGGGCCGCGTCGGCGGGCGGCCGACAGTCATGGACGCCGACAAGCTCGCGGCGGCCCGCGCGCGGCGGGAGCGCGGCGAGAGCCCGCCCCAGATCGCCAAAGCCCTCGGGGTCAGCCGCGCATCGGTCTACCGTCACCTGGCGGACGGGACCAGCGAGCCTGGCGGCGTGAGCATGACCGCCGCCGGGCGCGTCACAGCCGCCGATGAGCCGCCGGCTGAGCGCAGCACGGCAGAGCCCGGGCCCGCCGCCGCTTCTGCCCGGCGACGGCCCCGGAAAGAGCCGAGGATCACTGCGGCGAGCGAGTACGAGATCGTCAGGGCCGATGACTACGCCGAGTCCGGCAGCTGGCAGGTGCTGGTCGGCGGGGTCCGGGTCGGGTGCATCCGGCGCACCTGGCAGGACACCGGGTCCAGCGCCGTGTGGCAGGCCCGGGACGCGCAGCATGGCTGGATCAGGTGCACGGGCAAGGGCGCGACGCCGCGCGGCAACGCCCGCACCCGCGACAAGGCCGCCCGCGAGCTGCTGGTCAGCCTGATGCAGCGCCAGCTGCGCGAGCAGGCCCGCAAAGACCGCCAGGCGCTTGGCACGGTAGCCCGCTCTGGGGGGAGGGGGATCTGGGCGCCGGGCCACCCTGTCGTCTGTAACGGCGCGGTCCCGTCGTGACGTCCCAGCACGCGATCATCAAGTCAATAACATTACGTCATTCAGTTTCATTTACGTTACGTTTGTCGGCCAGGGTCTGCTCGTACAGCGGGATCGCCTGGTCCAGCCGGCCCGCCGATTCATAGCCGCCCGCGAGGTTGTTCCGCGAGGCGAGCGTCTGCGGGTGGTCGCTGCCCAGGATCCGCTCGGCGCCGGCCAGGGTCTGCTCGCACAGCGGGATCGCCTGGTCCAGCCGGCCCGCCGATTCATAGCCGCCCGCGAGGTTGTTCCGCGAGGCGAGCGTCTGCGGGTGGTCGCTGCCCAGGATCCGCTCGGAGTCGGCCAGGGTCTGCTCGTACAGCGGGATCGCCTGGTCCAGCCGGCCCGCCCATACATAGCCGCCCGCGAGGTTGTTCCGCGAGGCGAGCGTCTGCGGGTGGTCGCTGCCCAGGATCCGCTCGCGGTCGGCCAGGGTCTGCTCGTACAGCGGGATCGCCTGGTCCAGCCGGCCCGCCGATTGATAGGCGGATGCGAGGTTGTTCCGCGAGGCGAGCGTCTGCGGGTGGTCGCTGCCCAGGACCCGCACGGCGCCGGCCAGGGTCTGCTCGTACAGCGGGATCGCCTGGTCCAGCCGGCCCGCCCATACATAGCCGCCCGCGAGGTTGTTCCGCGAGGCGAGCGTCTGCGGGTGGTCGCTGCCCAGGATCCGCTCGCGGTCGGCCAGGGTCTGCTCGCACAGCGGGATCGCCTGGTCCAGCCGGCCCGCCGATTGATAGGCGGATGCGAGGTCGTTCCGCGAGGTGAGCGTCTGCGGGTGGTCGCTGCCCAGGATCCGCTCGCGGTCGGCCAGCGTCTGCTCGCACAGCGGGATCGCCTGGTCCAGCCGGCCCGCCGATTCATAGGCGTATGCGAGGTTGTTCCGCGAGGTGAGCGTCTGCGGGTGGTCGCTGCCCAGGACCCGCACGGAGTCGGCCAGGGTCTGCTCGCACAGCGGGATCGCCTGGTCCAGCCGGCCCGCCGACCGGTAGGCGTATGCGAGGTTGTTCCGCGAGGCGAGCGTGTCCGGGTGGTCGCTGCCCAGGACCCGCTCGGAGTCGGCCAGGGTCTGCTCGTACAGCGGGATCGCCTGGTCCAGCCGGCCCGCCGATTCATAGGCGTATGCGAGGTTGTTCCGCGAGGCGAGCGTGTCCGGGTGGTCGCTGCCCAGGATCCGCTCGAAGTCGGCCAGGGTCTGCTCGCACAGCGGGATCGCCTGGTCCAGCCGGCCCGCCGATTCATAGGCGTATGCGAGGTTGTTCCGCGAGGCGAGCGTGTCCGGGTGGTCGCTGCCCAGGATCCGCTCGAAGTCGGCCAGGGTTCGGCTGCCGGTGTCGATGGCGCGGCTGACGTCGGCTGACGCACCCAGTTGGGCAACGGCCCAGGACCGGGCCCGCAGCAGCCTTAGCGCCAGGTCCCGGTCGCCAGTGCCGGCCCGCGCGTCCGCGTCCCACAATGCCTCGATCTGCGCGGCGAGCCGGGCGCCATCCTCCCGCCGGGACCACGCTTCCGTTTCCGAGAACTGCAGCGGCTCTTCGAGCAGGTTCAGCGCTGCGGTGACCGTCCTGGCCCACTGGCCACGGGCCTGGTCCCGCTCACGCAGGACCCGCGCCAGCAGCCGGTGCATGATCACTGTGTCTCCGGTTACCGACCATTCCAGCAGCGACCCGGACACGCAGCGTTCTATCGCCACATCCACCTCCCATCTAAGCCGCTCTCCTGGCCGGGGCCGATGTACTGGCAGCCGCCGTCCTGGCCGGGCCCGCGGGAGGCCGTCCAGAAGGGCGCGGGGGATCCCGTCCGGGGACAGCGCCGCCAGGACCCGCAGCAGCCAGCCGGTCAGCCCCGCCGGGTCGGTCGCCTCGGTCGCCTGGACTGACAGCAGCAGCGCGGCGGCGGTCGCATGCGGGTAGTCCTCGCCGGCGCTGCGGCCCAGCAATTCCCGGACCGGTACCTGGCGCAGCCGCTCCAGGTACCTCGAGTACGTCAGGTGCTGGTGGCCGATGGTCGCGGCTGCCTGGGCCAGGCCCAGCGGCAGGTCCCCCAGCTCCTGCGCGACCGCATCCGCGCCTTCCTCATCGGCCAGCCCGGTCCGCGCCCGTAGGTAGCCCACCGACTGCGGCCGGGTGAACGCTGACACGTCCACCGGCTGACCGAGCCCGGCGAACGCCCGGTCCGCGGTCGTGACCACGACCTGGGTACCGCCCGTAGCGGGCAGGAACGGCCGCAGCGCATCCGGGTCGGTCGCGTTGTCGAGCACCAGCAGGCCCTCCCCGGCCCGCGTCTGCAGGTATGCCCGTAGCCGCCGCGCGGACTCCAGCGAATCACCCTCCGGGTCAGCGACCCCCAGCCCCTCCGCCACCCGCTTCAGGCCGTCCAGCAGCACGTCGCGAGTCTCGGCGTTCACCCACCCCACCAGCCCGCACCCGTCGCTCACCCGGGCCCGGGCATAGGCGGCCGCGATCTGTGTCTTGCCCACCCCGCGCAGTCCCGTCACCGCGCACACCACCGCCACCCGCCCCCCGCCAGCGGCGGCGGCCAGCCGACTCACCATTACCCGCGCCACGAACGCCGCTGGTTCCCGCGGAATCTCCCCGACCACAACCTGACCCGGCCTAACCTCCACACCGGCGCGGTCATCGCCGGGCAACGAGATAGCGGACGGGGCGGAGGAATCCGTGCTGACCGCGCCTTGATTCGGGGACCGGCGGACCGGGACGGCCGCCAGGATGCAGCCAGCGAAGAATATGACGGACGGTACGGCCATCCAACTGGTCGGCCACCACCAGCGGAACTGAGAATCAGCTGCATGAAGCGTCGCCAGCACCGCCGGGATGCCAACCAGAAACGCGGTACCTACCGCAATCACGCCCCACGCGTGAGCGGCGTCAACCCGCCTGTCAAAAGGCCATTGCACATGGGCACACTACCGAAACGGCCAAAAGGCCAGTTCGAAATGAGCCGCGTTGCCCGCGACGCGCCTCGGCGCGACCATTCCGGGATGCAGGGTGCATTCCCGCTCCGCCCGGTTCGAGGCGGAAATCCTCGTCATCGACGAGGACATGCACACGCCCCGGTCTGCGGACCGCGAACCTCCGTTTCACCAACGGATGCAAGCCCCGTCACATCGATCAAACGGGGTGATAACCCGCTGTATCACCCGGTCCTGTAGGGGGCCGCCGCTACCATCCCCGCATCACCCATCATCAGGATGCCGCGTCCAGCCCAGCGAGCTGGTCATCAGCCACCCCGAGCCCGAGCGCTGACCGCTGCTGCATCGCTCGCCAGGCGAGGCGTCTGGTATCCGCTCTGCGTGCTTCGCCGCCGTAGGTAAGGCGCCCGCCTGCGCACGTTCCGGATGGTGCCGCCCGTACGGTAGGGCGGCACCCCCGGCTCCTGCGCCCGGCCGACTGTTGAGTGGCTTTCAGCGGCTGAGGGCAAGCCACGCGCCGCCGTAGAACACGGTCAGGATGGCCAGTAACCGCAGCGTTCTGCGTGTGCTGCCGATCGCGTACCAGACGACGCTTGCCAGGGCGCTCGCGGAATCCGTTGCACGCAGACCGGGGTTGCCGGGCAGTGGTTGCGGCGAGTCTGCGACGGTGTCACGAGGCGGGCGTGTAGCTTTCATGCAGGAGACCTTTCCTCGGCGGAAACGGGATCTGAGCTATGACGACCGTCCTCCCTAAAGGGCGGTCGTTGCTCATTGTGGCGCGGATCGCTCGCCAGATCAGCCGCCGACGCGCCGGCGCCCCCCTCCCGCACTAGTAACCGCGGTCTGGATGCGGGCCCGGCGCGGCTAGCCTCCTAACGGCGGCAGGTCAACGCTCTGGAGCGCCGTGACGGCCTGCCCGTTGGTCAGGTGGTCCAGTAGCGCGCGGTCACGGCGACGCTGGAGTGCCCGAGCAGCTTGCTGATGGTCGTGACGGGCACGCCGGCGGCTTCCAGCTCGGCGGCGAACGTGTGCCGCAGGCCGTGCGGATGCACCCGCTTCTCAATGCCTGCCCTTGCGGCCAGGCGCCGGAGCAGGCCGCGCACGTAGTCGTCGGACAGCGGCGTGCCGTCCAGTGTGCAGAACAGCTTGGTGCCGTGGTTGCCGGTGCTCAGCGCCTTGCGGGTGTCAATCCAGCGCGCGAGGGCGTCGTCGGCGGACGGGTGGAAGCCGCGGGGTCTGGGCGCGGCCGCTCTTGGTGTCCAGCAGGCGCAGCAAGTGCTTATCGAAGCCGACGTCGGACGGGCGCAGCGAGAGGATCTCGGACACGCGCAGTCCGCTGCGGTAGAGCAGGGTCAGCAGCGCGCGGTTGCGGATGCCGGTCGGCGCCCGCCGCGAGCACTGGCCGATGAGGGCCTCGACCTCGCCTGGGCTCAGCGGCTCGGCCGGCCAGCGGCCTTTGCCCGCATTAGGGGCCGGGATGCCTTTTGTAGGCCCGAAGTGGCCTTTGCGAGCCGCCGAAAACTCTTCGCTACAGCTTTGCTTCAAAAGCCGTGCCATATAGCGCGGCCAGGTCGCCGCTGAGCGACAGCCGTACTCTTCCGCCTGTCCTGCCCCGTTCAGCGAACTCCCCTCCTGCCCGGCTTCCCAGGCAGGAGGGGACTTCGGCTGACGTCGCGCCGGGCCGGTGTTCTACGTCCGGCGGCCCAGTACCGCTACCGACTCATGCAGGTCGGTGAGCACGCCCCCGATGCGGGTCACCGCCTGGGTGAGCTCTTCCACGGCTGCGACGATCGCGGCGGCCGCGTTCGCCTGAGCGCTCGCGATAATGGCGCGGGCCTGGTCGTCCTCATCAAGATGCGCGGGCAGCTCCCGCAGATTCTCGCTCGCGTCGGCAAGGTACTGCGCTGACTCCGTGAGCTTCAGGTCACGCACGTCGTTGTTCCCTTCACTGTCGGATTCGTCCCGGGCTAAGCGCCCGTGGCCCTGGCCAGTCCTTCCCCTGGGCGCCAGCGGACATTTATCAGCGCAAGGCGCGGGCCCGCCGGTTCTCACAATATGTAACAGGTAATTACTGAGAGTAGTAGCGTCATGGCGGGGTCACTGGCCCCGCGGCGAGAGGACGGGAAGCCATGCCAGCCGGGGCGATGACGGCACGGCGGGCGGTGCTGCGAAAGCTGGCCATGCCGGCGGTGGTGATCTTGCTCGCAGCCGGGCTGGGCTCGGTGGTGCCCGCGCCGCACGCTGCGGCAGACGCGGCCCCGCTGGCCGGCTCGCCGGCCTCCCCGGCGGGGCCGGCAAGCCCGGTCACCGCCTACGTCGTCAACGGCGGCTCGGGCACGGTGACCCCGATCGCGACCGCCACGAATACCGCCGGCCCGCCGGTCCAGGTGGGAAGTGACCCCGGTGCCATCGCGATCACCCCGGACGGCAAGACCGCCTACGTCGTCAACGGCGGCTCGGGCACGGTGACCCCGATCGCGACCGCCACCAACACCGCCGGCCCGCCGATCCCGGTCGGCAGCGGCCCCGGTGCCATCGCGATCACCCCGGACGGCAGGACCGCCTACGTGATTATCGGCGGCTCGGTGACGCCGATCGCGACCGCCACCAACACCGCCGGCCCGCCGATCCCGGTCGGCAGTGCCCCTGATGATCTTGCGATCACCCCGGACGGCAAGACCGCTTACGTCACCGACTGGACCTCGGACACGGTGACCCCGATCGCGACCGCCACCAATACCGTCGGCCCGCCGATCCCGGTGGGGGTTAACCCCAATGGCATTGCGATCACGCCGGATGGCAAGACCGCCTACGCCGAAGATTGGACCTCGGGCACGGTGACCCCGATCGCGACGGCCACCAACACCGTCGGCCCGCCGATCCCGGTGGGAAGTGGCCCTGATGATCTTGCGATCACCCCGGACGGCAGCACCGCCTACGTCGCGAGCATCAACTCGGGCACGGTGACCCCGATCGCGACCGCAACGAATACCGCTGGCCCGCCGATCCTGGTGGGATTTGATCCCTTTTTCATCGCGATCACCCCGGATGGCAAGACCGCCTACGTCGCCAAAGCCGGCAACTCGGAAACAGTGATCCCGATCGCGACGGCCACCAACACCGTCGGCCCGCCGATCGCGGCAGGCGCCGGTGCCATCGCGATCACGCCGGACGGCAAGACCGCCTATGTCGCCAACGGCCTCTCGGACACGGTCGCCCCGATCGCGACCGTCACCAACACCGTCGGCCCGCCGATCACGGTCGGCAGCGGCCCCGGTGCCATCGCGATCACGCCCGGCACCGTCAGTCAAGGGCCTGCCTTCACCAGCGGCTCCTCTGACACGGCGGCATTCAGGCGGGCGTTCACCTTCACGGTGGCGGCGAGCGGCGACCCGGCACCGAGGATCACCAGGACCGGTCGGCTGCCCTCGGGCGTGAGTTTCGCTGACTACGGCGACGGCACGGCCACGATCTCCGGAATCCCCGCCAAGGCAGCTGCCGGGGTGTACCCGCTGACTCTGACCGCCAGGAACAAGAACGGGACGGCCACCCAGGCGTTCACCCTGACCGTGACCAGGGCCCCGGCGATCAGGAAGATCCGGGCTATCAGGGCCAGGGTGGGCGCTGCGATGAGGCTGACCGTCCGGGCGACCGGATACCCGGCTCCGGCTCTGGCCGAGTCCGGGCCGCTGCCCGGCGGGCTGTTCTTCACCGATAACGGGGACGCGACCGCCGTCATCGCCGGGATCCCGGCCGCCGCCGATAGCGGCGGCGGCCGTTACCCGGTCACCATCACCGCCACGAATACCTCAGGGACAGCCACCCGGCACTTCACGATCGTCGTCTTACGTCGCCGCAGGCGATGATTACCGCCCCTCTGGCGAGGGCCGCGGCAAAGGCCGCCAGGGGCCATTGAACAGAGCCCGTGACTGAGGTCCCGCAATCCCTCAGGCACCGGGACCTCAGTCACGCCGGGCAATGCCTGACTCGCAGCCTGGCTACGTGGACCTGCCCGTGTGCGCGGGGGCAAGATCACGCTGGCGACAGCTGGCCAGGATCCACAGCGCAACGCTTACAGCATTACAACCGCGCAGACTATTGCACCTAGTGGCGCGCCTCACCGAGTTGATCTTGGTGGCGGCGTACTGTGGCCGCGCCTGGTGACGGGAGGTGTACGCGCTGAAGCTGACCATTACGGCGGTTTCCGATCCCGATTACCCTCTGCGTAATGCCCGGAATCCGGGTGCGGAGAACTACAGCGCGTATCTGGCGAGCGGCCTGGAGCCGGCCGGCGTGTGGGCGGGCTCGGGCCTGGCGGCCCTGGGCATCGGCGCGGGCACGCTGGTCGATCACGACGTGATGCGGGCGCTGTACGGGGAGGGCCGGTTAGCGCCGAGCGGCGTGCAGGCGGGGAACGGCGCGAGCGTCACCTACCGGCTGCACGCTGAGCAGGCCGGGCAGCTGCTTGAGGCGATGATCAACGCGCAGCGGCTGGACCGTGCGGCGGATGCGGAGCAGATCGAGGCGATCCGGCTGGCGCTGCTGATGAAGCAGCGCAAGTCGGTGGCCGCGTGGGACCTGACGTTCAGCGTGCCGAAGTCGGTCAGCA
>Ga0335079_10005636_pt1 | contig 14314 bp, 17 predicted proteins | sample Lox_Sample_33_FD_206719 | JGI IMG/M metagenome (GOLD analysis project Ga0335079, IMG submission 206719) | Soil microbial communities from Loxahatchee National Wildlife Refuge, Florida, United States - Lox_Sample_3.3 | ecosystem: Environmental > Terrestrial > Soil > Wetlands | place: USA...
CAAATTCCTGGCGATGGACGTCGACTTGATGGGCGACATGGGCGCCTATCTCTCGACCTTTGGGCCCTATATCCCCCATGGCGGCGCAGGGATGCTGCCCGGCCTCTACGACATCCAGACCTTCCACTGCCGCGTGCGCACCGTATTCACCCACACCGTGCCGGTCGATGCCTATCGGGGCGCGGGCCGGCCGGAAGCCGCCTATGTCGTCGAACGCCTGGTCGATGCGGCCGCGCGAAAGCTCGGCATGACGCCGGATGCGATCCGCCGCAAGAATTTCATCTCGCCGAAAGCGATGCCTTACAAGACCGCGACCGGCAAGGTCTACGATTCCGGCGACTTCACGGCGCATATGAAGCGAGCGATGGAAGTCGCAAGCTGGCGCGATTTTCCGAAGCGCGCCAAGCTCGCCAGGAAACAGGGACTGGTGCGCGGCATCGGCATGTCGAGCTATGTCGAGGTCTGCGGCACCATGGGCGAAGAGACCGCCCATGTGCGGCTCGATCAGAACGGCGACGTCACCATCCTGATCGGCACGCAGTCGAGCGGGCAGGGTCACCACACCGCTTATGCCCAGATTGTGGCTGAGCAGTTCGGGCTGCCGCCGGAGCGCGTCCACATCCATCAGGGCGATACCGACGAGATCGCGACCGGGCTCGGCACCGGCGGTTCGGCTTCGATCCCGACCGGCGGCGTCAGTGTCGAGCGCGCCACGCGCGAGCTCGGCAAGCAGCTCAAGAATCTTGCGGCCGAGGCGCTGGAGACGAGCGCGGGCGACCTCGAGATCGACAACGGGAGGGTGCGGATCGCAGGCACCGACCGCTCGGTCAGCTTTGCGGATCTGGCCAAGCGCGGCGATTCCTCGAAGCTGGAAGGCAGCGCTACCTTCACCAGCGCCGACGGCACCTATCCGAACGGCACTCACATCGCCGAGGTCGAGATCGATCCCTCAACCGGCATTATCAAGATCGTCAATTATGTCATCGTCGACGATTTCGGCGTGACGCTCAATCCGCTGTTGCTTGCAGGCCAGGTGCATGGCGGCGTGATGCAGGGGATCGGGCAGGCGCTGATGGAGCAGGTGGTCTATAACCCGAGCGACGGCCAGCTCGTCACCGGGACTTATATGGACTACGCGCTGCCGCGCGCGGCCGACGGGCCGAGTTTTCACTTCGAGACTCACAATGTCCCCTGCAAGACCAATCCGCTCGGCGTGAAAGGTGCGGGCGAGGCCGGTGCGATCGGCTCATGCCCCGCGGTCGTCAATGCCATCATCGAAGGGCTTTGGCGGGAGTACAAGGTCGATCATATCGACATGCCGGCCACCGCCGAGCGGGTCTGGATTGCGATCCGCGAGCACCAGCGGCGGCACAGCCTGTGAGCCGTTAGCGCGTGATCCGGAGAGGTGTGCAGCGCTTTTCCGAAAAGATCATGCACAACCATAGAGCCAAGGCGCGATGACGATTAATCCTGATCTCGTCGTGTCATCCTGATCTCGTCGCGCTTTTGGCGCCGGGAATAAACCACGATCGAGGGGTTATAAAGGCAAGACGCCGCGGCCTGCGTCAGGCGGGATTGCAGCGTTGTCCGGGAAACACTAGCGAGACGGAGATTTGGCCGATGAAGAGAGCGGTTGTGGTCGCGGGTGCACTGTTGCTGGGAACTGGCGTCGTCATAGCCGACCAGAAGCTTGCGGTCGAACAGGACAATTTCATGCGCGGAATCGGCAAGGTCGTCTACGTGACGATGCTGAAGATGGGCAAGGGTGAGCTGCCCTATGACCAGAAGGCGATCGATGCGGGAATGGCCCAGCTCGAAGCCGATGTGCCCAAGATCCCGAACGTATTCAAGGACAATCCCAAGGAGCAGGTCGTCGACGCAACCTACGGATCGTCGCAGAAGATCTGGCAGAACAAGGCCGATTTCGATTCCAAGGTGCCCCCTGTGATCAAGACCATTGGCGAGCTGAAGGGCACGATCAAGGATCAGGCCAGCGTGAAAGTGGCATTCGAAGCGCTCCACAAGAGCTGCACCGGCTGCCACGAGGACTATCGGCTCAAGCTGAAGTAACCGCGCTCCTCCGACACGATCCGGCGCCACGCCGGATCGCTCACGCTCGCATCCGTTGTCCCATTTTCTGGCACGGTTTTCTGGAGCGGCACCGGAAGGATTTGCCTGCCGACCTCACCAGATATGCCGGGGGGCGAGGACAAATTTTTGCCAGCGTTATGTCAGGATGGGTGCGGCGGGCGACCTTGCCGATTACGGCATGCTCGATCGCCGCGACATCGCCAAACGGAACGTCGTCTCGCGCGCCGCGCGACATGAGGCGGCAAAAAAGGCGGATGCATTGTGCATCCGCCCTGTGCTTAAAATGAATTTCGCAATGATGATGCCGCGACGAACGCGACCGCTTGCGGCGCCTACTTACTTCGTCACTTGCCCGCGGATTTCGCCGCCCGGATTGGCCGCGGTGTGAAAGTTGATGTAAAGCTTGCCGGACGTGAGGTCGGCGGCCTGCGCGTCGGTCAGCGTCGCGCTGCCTTCGACCGGGCTGCTGCCGGCATTGGGAATTGCAACTTCGACGCCGGCGTTCTTGCCGGTTTCGGCGGGTCCGTGGAAATGGGCAGCGGTCGCAGGGCCCGTGAGGCCGGAATAGGTGATCTTCCACGACAGCTTCTTGCTCGCGGCATCATAGTCGATGTCCGCGGTGCCGCTGGCTGTGCTGGCGTTCGGCGGCACTTCGGACTTGGCGTCCAGCGCTGCCTTGTATTTGTCGGCGAATGCCGGGCTCGCAAGGACGACCGCCGCGCCAAGCACAAGCGTCGCAAAGAAGGTCTTGCTCATGGTTTCTCTCCCTGTTGACGTCACACGATGCTGCCAGTCCAACAACACGGATTTGGCTTTATTCCCAAAAGCCCGCTTTACCGCCGCAAATTTTCCATCTGCGCAAGTTCGACTTGAGGCTGGGCTGACGTCCCTGTTTGTGGTCCGATTCCGCCCCGCTGGCCACAAGTCGTGAATGCCAATGACGGATCGGTAAATGCTGCAACGCATCGTCTGGCTTCTCCTCGTCGCCGGCATTGCCGCGTTCGGCTTCTATTGGTGGCTGACGATGCCGTCGGAGCCGTGGGTGGCCTCCGCTGCGGCCTACACGCCCAATCCCGTCAATGGCGAGGCCATCTTCAATGCGGGCGGATGTGCCTCCTGCCATGCCACGCCAAACCAGCCGGATCGCGTGCGGCTCGGCGGCGGGCTTGCGATCCCGTCTCCGTTCGGGACGTTCTATGCGCCAAATATCTCCCCCGATCCCGCCGACGGCGTCGGACGATGGAGCGAGGCCGACTTCGTCACCGCGGTCATGAGGGGCGTCTCTCCGGCCGGAACGCATTACTTCCCGGTCTTTCCGTATACGTCCTACGCGCATGCGACGGCGCAGGACGTCCGCGATCTCTTCGCTTATCTGAAGACGCTGCCGCCGGTCTCGGGGAAGATCCGCGACCACGAACTGCCGTTTCCCTTCTTTATCCGGCGCAATGTCGGTATCTGGAAGCTGATGTTCATGGATGCCAGGCTGTTTGTGCCCGACCAGTCGCGCCCGACGCAGTGGAATCGCGGCGCCTATCTCGTCAACAGCTTCGGCCATTGCGCGGAGTGCCACAGCCCGCGCAATTTTCTTGGCGGCATTATTGCGAGCCAGCGTTTTGCCGGCGGCCCGAACCCGGAGGGCGAAGGCTGGGTGCCGAACATCACCCAGAAGGGCATCGACGACTGGAGCGCAAAGGACATCGCCGGCTTTCTGGAAAACGGGGTGGCGCCGGACGGCGACACGGCCGGCGGCTCGATGGTGCGCGTGATCAAGAACACGTCGCAATTGTCGCCGCAGGACCGCGATGCCATCGCCGACTACATCAAGTCGCTGCCGCCGGTCGAAGGTCCGCCGCGGCCGCCGAAGAAGGCGGAGCAGGGCTGACCTCGCGTCGAGCGACCTGCCTACAGCAGGCCGCGCCTCAGTTGCGTGACGATGACGACGCGGATGATGCAATCCGAGATCGACTCGCCGCGCAGCCGCATTTTCTGCAGCCGCTGCCACGTCTCTGCATCGATCGGTATCCGCCAATTGCCATTTTTCAAGCGCTGTGCCGTCTCGTTGACGGAGAACTCGGTCGCAATCAGGGCGCGGCACTCCTCGGTAATTTCAATATCCGGCATTGCTCTCGGTAGACATCGTCGCAGCCGGTGCTGGCCGCACGCAGCATCGCCCGCCGCGCGCAGCCATCGCCTGATCCGACGATCCCTGCCAGTTAAATCGCAGTAATGCGCGGCTCCGCTAACCCGTCCCGAAGGCCTTGAAGGTGATGATGGTGTGGGTGTCCTGGATGCCCGGGATGACCTGCACCTTCTCGTTGATGAAGTGGCCGATGTCGGTGTCCTTGTCGACATAGAACTTGACCAGGAGGTCGTAATCGCCCGCGGTGGAATAGATCTCCGAGGCAATCTCGGCTTCCGCAAGCGCGTTGGCGACGACATAGGATTGACCGAGCTTGCACTTGATCTGGACGAAAAAGGGTACCATCGCGGGCGTCTCCGGGGGACCAAACGACCCCAGATAGGCCAGATTTGGGCGCCTTAGCAAGCGAACTTGCTGGCGGTCGGGGGCGGGAGTAGGGAAGGCTATGGCCACTCCTGTAGCGCTCACCATCGCAGGCTCGGATTCCTCAGGCGGCGCCGGCATCCAGGCCGACCTGAAGACCTTTGCCGCGCTCGGCGTCTATGGCGCTTCCGCAATCACGGCGCTGACCGCGCAGAACACGCAAGGCGTGAGCGGCATCCATGTCGTGCCGGCCGCCTTCATCGCAGCCCAGTTCGACGCGGTCTTTGCCGATCTCGACATCGGCGCGGTCAAGATCGGCATGGTGGCGGAGCGCGCGGCCATCGAGGCCATCGCGGCCGGCCTCGAGCGGTGGCGGCCGAAACACGTAGTGCTCGATCCCGTGATGGTTGCAACCTCCGGCGACCGGCTGCTTGCGGCGGACGCGATCGATGCGCTGCGCACAAAGCTCATTCCGTTCGCCACGATCCTGACGCCGAACCTGCCGGAGGCGGCGGTGCTGCTCGACGTGCCACCGGCTACCAGCGAATCCGAAATCGAGGCGCAAGGCCGAAAGTTACTCTCGTTCGCCTGCCGCGCGGTGCTGATCAAGGGCGGGCATGGGCAGGGCAGCGAGAGCGTCGACTATCTGATCGATGCCGATGGTGTCGTCGCGCTCGCGGCGCCGCGCATCGCTACGAACAATACCCACGGCACGGGTTGCTCGCTGTCGTCGGCAATCGCGGCGGGCCTGGCCAAGGGTGAGGATCTTCCGACCGCCGTGCGCAACGCCAAGACCTTCATCAGCGCTGCGATCGCCGCGGCGAACCGTTTTTCCGTCGGCCACGGCCACGGCCCGGTGCATCACTTCCACCGGTTTTATTGAGGTTGCGACGAGAGCATTCCAAAAGGGCCTGAGAGCCCGCGCAAACCCGGCGCTTTGGTGCTATTATCTCGGGGTTAAACCAGGCGGGAGGAGGATGCCATGCATCATACCATGGTCCCCAGCGATCGCGTGGAGCACGTTGCCGTCTTCGGGCGCGACGGCACAAGGCTTGGCACGATCGAGCGGCTGATGCTCGACAAGGTGAGCGGAACGGTTGCATATGCGGTGATCAAAACGGGCGGGCTGCTCGGCAGCCATCACCATTACCCGGTCCAGTGGGGTGCGCTCAAATATGACGCCAAACGTCAGGCTTTCGCGACCGAGCTGACGCTGGACGACTTAAGCGCCGGCCCATGCGAGTTCGATGACGACACCTTCGACTGGGGCGACCGTTCGCAAAGCTACCCGCACCCGCATTACTGGACGGTCTGACATTCGCCCGGCGGCCGGGGAGCGAGGTCGTCCATCGTCGTATGCGCGCGGCTCCATGACCCGCTGCTGTTGCGCTGGCGCACAGGTTACAGGACACGTATTCTGATTTCAGAACAATGAAACGCGAGGGAGCGCCCATGACCGACGCCAGGCTGAAACATTATGGCTGGGGGCGCGAAGGCGAGGGCATGAGCGAAGACGAGCGCAAATTCGTGCTCGGCCGCTACCGGCAGAAGTTTTCACGCGACAGTTTCGACACCATCGTCGTTCCGAGCCTCGAAGATCTCGCGCTGCCAGCCCCGCGTGTGACCGTGCCGGCCTCGCTGTCGGCCTTTTGCAGCAGCGAACGCTACGACCGCGCCGCGCATGCTTACGGCAAATCCTATCCGGATTATGTGCGGGCGATGCATGGCGACTACGAGTGCGCACCCGACGTCGTCGCCTATCCCCGCAATGAAAACGAAATTTCTGCCGTCATGGATTTTGCCGGTTCGGTCGGCGCCTCGCTGACGCCGTTTGGCGGCGGTTCCAGCGTCTGTGGCGGTGTCGAGCCGCGTGCCGATGGGATGAGATACAAGGCCGCTGTCACGCTCGACCTGCGCAACCTCGACAAGGTTTTGGAGGTCGATGCCAGCTCCCGCGCCGCGCTGATCGAGGCGGGCACCTATGGCCCGTCGCTCGAGGCCCAGCTCAAGCCGCATGGCGTAACCTTGCGGCATTTCCCGCAGAGTTTTGAATATTCGACGCTCGGCGGCTGGATCGCGACCCGTTCCGGCGGTCATTTCGCAAGCCTTTACACCCATATCGACGACTTCGTCGAGAACGTGCGGGTGGTGACGCCGCGCGGCGTGGTCGAGACGCGACGGCTTCCGGGGTCGGGCGCGGGTCCGAGTCCCGACCGCCTCTTCATCGGTTCGGAGGGCATTTTGGGCGTGATCTCGCGCGCCTGGATGCGGCTGCAGCCGCGCCCAAGGTTTCGCGCCGGCGCCTCGGTGCGCTTTTCGACGTTCTTCGAGGCCGCGCGCGCCGTGCGTGCGATTGCGCAAGCCGGCCTCTACCCCTCGAACTGCCGCATCCTCGATCCCGCGGAGGCCTACAACACCGGTGCTGCCGATGGCGGTGCGGCGATCATGGTGCTGGCGTTCGAGTCCGGCGATCATCCGCTCGAGCCCTGGATGGCGCGCGCGCTCGAATGCTGCGCCGATCATGCCGGCAGGGTGGAAAAGGCGGAACAGGCCGATGCGCATCTGGCGGGTGCAGCCGGCATCTGGCGCAATGCATTCATCCGCATGCCCTATGCGCGCGAATTCCTCAATCCCGCCGGCATCATCAACGACACCTTCGAGACCGCGATCACCTGGGACCGTTTCGAAAGCTTTCACGACAAGGTCAAGTCGGCGACCGAGCGCGCCATCCAGGAAGCGACCGGCCTCAAAGGCGAGGTGACATGCCGCTTCACCCACGTCTATCCGGACGGGCCGGCGCCGTATTTTTCATTCCACGCACTCGGCCGTCACGGCGCTCTCCTCAAACAGTGGCAGGCGATCAAGGATTCCGCGAGCGATGCGCTGATCGAGGCCGGCGGCACCATCACGCATCACCACGCGGTCGGCCGCGATCACCGGCCGTGGTACGACCGCCAGCGACCCGAGCTGTTTGCAAGCGCGCTTCGCGCCGTCAAGCGCGAACTGGACCCGCAAGGCATGCTCAATCCGGGCGTGCTGATTGATCCCTGATCGATTGGCGTTGTCAGCGCGTGGGCACAGCTGAGCCGGGCGGAGGAAGAGGCACCGACGCCGACAAAGGCGCTCTCACACCGGGAGGTCTTGGCTGCGGAGGGGCGGCCGCTTGCGCCTGCATGGATTGCATGGAAGTCAACTTCTGTCTGATATCTTCGCCTACGGCCTGCAGCGCAGCCACGTTCTGCGCCATCTGGTCTTGCCTCGCGGCGAGCAGTTCGACGCTCCGGCGCACGGCGTCGAGATCGGATGCCGAGGGTCCAGTTTGCTGCAGGGGCGCGGCCGCGCCGGCGGATTTTGCCGGAGGAGCCGACAACAGCCAGGCGAGCGTCGGAGCCTGCTCACCCAGCAACTGCTTCGCGGTCTCGGTCTGCGCGGCGATCGTGCCGCCGATGCCGATGGACACGGCAATCACAAACTTGGCAAGCGGACCGAAGAAGCGCCGGCCGGCCGAAGGACGATAGGCCACGGCTACCTCTTGAGCGACCTTGCGGCCGAAGGAATGTGGGGGATGGACGGCGGCCGTCCGCCGCTGCGGGTTGCGCCGGTCGGATCGAGGGTCGGAATTGCGGAACGCGTCAGCCGAACCAGGGTCCGTGAAAAACTCGTCCTGCACGAGGGGCGGGCTTTTCGCATAAGACATTGATGATCTCCACTGTCGGCTCCCTCCGCCCGTCCTGCAAACAGGCCATCCCGATGGGACGGAAGCAAGGCATCGGCGCAGCGCCGATGAGGCGATTATGCGTTTGTCGCACGATCCGAGGCAGCGGGATTTTTGCCAGTCTCGTGCCCGAATATCGTTCAGGTTGCCCGCGCCTGCTTGCGAACCTCGTTTGCGATCGGCCTTAGCGATTCCGGCGCGGCGCGGCCAATCAGGCTGTAGCCCAGGCCATCGTCAGCCCAGACGAAGCCGCCGACATCATCCTGCGATTTCGGCGTCATCGGCGCATTCTGGTCCGCGCTGTTCATCGGGCGAGTCAGCACGACAAGCCGGCTGCCGCGATCGTCGTCATACATGAACATGGCGGCCGGACCGTGGGAGGTGGCGACCAGGCGGCCTCCCATCAGCCGGTAGCCCGAACCGGTCAGGTCCGGCACCTTCACCGGCCGATGCAGCCGGTCGGAGACCCATTGCACGAGCTCGGCAATGTCGGGGGCGCGGACCTCGACAGGGCGCACATGGTCCGGTGCGTAGACGTTATACGATGCGGTGGCCTCCGCAGCGAGCGCGGCCAGTCCGCCCGGCGATATCTCCAGCGTGCCGCGCACGGCCCAACCGCCGAGGCCACCAATGCTGAGCAGCAGCATCGCCGCCATCGCCAACCGCGCCATCGCGGGTCGCCAGCTGCGCTGCTCGATGATGCGCGCGAGGTTGAGCTCGGCGGGCAACGGCTCGTCGGCGATCGGCGCGAGTGCCGCGCGCAGCAGGTCACGCTGGCTTGTGAAGGCGGCGACGCGCCGGGCGACATCCGGATGATCGCCGAGATAGGCGGCAACTTCCGCCTGCCGCTCCGGCTCGAGGACACGATCCACATAGGCGTGGAGATCATCCTCCGCGATCGGTCGATGGCTCATTTCTCGCTCCATAACGGCACAACGTTCGTCGAGGGCGTGTCCGCGGTGCCTTCGATCTCCTGCTGCAACCTTTCGCGCGCCCGCGACAGCCGCGACATGATCGTGCCCACGGGAACGCCGAGCACATGAGCGGCATCCGCGTAGGAGAGATCCTCGACGGCAACGAGCAGCAGCACCGCGCGCTGGTCTTCGGGAAGCTTTGCAAGCTTGTTGAGAACGTCCCGGTACATCAGTCTCTGCTCCTGCGTGGCGGCATTGCCGAAATGGTCCTCGTTGGTCTCGTCGATCGAAACATGCCTGCCGCGGGCCGCGGATCGGCGAAACCGATCGACCGCGAGATTATGCAGGATGGCAAACAGCCAGGCGCGGACGTTGCCGCCGTGCCGCTGCGTCCAGCGGCTGACGGCGCGCTCCAGGCAATCCTGCACCAGGTCGTCGGCATCTGCGCGATTGCGAACCAATGCACGTGCATAGCGGCGGAGCACGGGAATCAACGGTTCGACCTGCAGCAGCATGTCTTTCATGGTGCGTCCCGCCTGCGGCTGCGCTCATTCTACCATCACCGGGCTTGCACCTGTACCGCCTCTCCGAACGTCGTCGCATCTCCGGGAGCAATGACCAGATAACGCTGCTGCGAGCCTCCGGGGTCGTTGACGATTTGCCGGATCTGACCGGTGGCCGTGACGATGGCCGAACCCGCCGGATTGGTGACGAAGGCAGCCAGCGGCTGCAAGGGGCCGCTGCCGTCGCTGCGATCCGCTAGCGCAAGCACGTATTTTTGGTTCGGCTCGAGCCCGGTGACGGAGGCCTGCAACACCTGGATCAGCCCCTGATCGAACAGCGAGACGCTGGTCGGCGTCCCTGCGTCCTTTGCGTCTTTGCCCGTGAGCGCAAGATGGGCGACCTCGCCGGCGACACCGAGCGGCTGGAGGTTCGCCCGCTCGTCGGGGTTCGGAGCAGCATTCGGAACATAGGCGATCGCCTGGGGCGCCTGTCCGATCGGAATGTTTGCGATGACCGTGTTGCTTGCGGTGTCGATGGCCGCCAACGCATCTGCGTTCTCAAGCCCGACATAGATGCGCGAGCCGTCGCCGGACGGCCAGACGCCATGCGGAAGGTTCCCAACGGGGATGGTCGCAACCTCGGAGAAATCGTCGGTGCGGAAGACCTTGACCTTGTTCAAGCCGCCGACCGTGACATACGCGAACGTTCCCTTTGCCGTATGAGCAAAGTTCACGTGGTTGGTGATCGGACCCGTGTCGATGGTCTTGATCAGGTTGAACGGCGGACGCGCGTTGAATATTTGGGTCCTGCCGACATCCTTCAGTGTGAACCAGACCTGGCTTCCATCCGGTGTCGCCGCGATGTTGGGACAGAAGGGGCTTTCCTGCTTGACCTTCGCGATAATCCTGTGATCGGCAACGGAGACGACGTCGGTCTCGGGATTGAAGGACGAGCAGATATAGCCGTATTTGCCGTCGGGCGAGAAAATCTGCATGCCGGGGCCGTCTGGCGTCACGATACGCGTCTTCTCCGCAAATGTCCTTCCGTCGAGCACGGAGATGTAGTTCTCGCCGCGCACCGTGACCCAGACTTCGCGGCCGTCGGGCGTGAAGAAGGCCTCGTGCGGCGAACGGCCGATATAGGTCACGTGCTTAACGGCATTTGTCGCAGTATCGATGAAGGTCACGGAATTCGATCCGATCGACACCACCGCGAGCGTCCGATGATCGGGCGAATAGCCGAGGCCATGGACGAGAACCTGCCCCCGGTAGAGCGGGCTGAAATTGGCGGGCTGCGCGTCGCCCAGCCTGATCACGCCGAGGAGCTTGTTGTCGAGGGGGTCCGTCACCGAGACCGTGTTCGAGAACTGCTCGGCCGCGTAGACGCGGTCGTGATGGCTGATCGGGACATCGGGGGCGGATAGCGCGCCGGGCGCCTGTCCTGCCCACGCACTGCTGCAGGTCGCAAGAATTGTGCCCGCAAGAAGAAGGCTTTTCGTGGTCGTCATGGTTTGCTCCCGGCGTCCGTTTTCGGTCCCACGTCCATCGACATGCCGGAGTGGTGATGCGCGACCGCGCTCGCGGCCGGCTGTTGTTGCGTCGGAGCAGGCGCGGGATCCGCGACCGCTTCGCCGATCGCGAGCTTCATGGCGGCGATTTCCTGCATCTGGTCGACGATGATTTCCTGCGCGATGCGCCGCAGCTGCTCGTTCTTGCCGTAGCGCAGTTCGCTGATCGCCATGTCGATCGCGCCTTGATGATGAGGGGACATCATGGCCACGAAATCGCGATCGATATCGCCGCTCGGCTTGATCGCCATGTCGGTCATCATCCTGGTCATTGCGTCGTCGTTCTCTTTCAGGAACGGAGCCTCGTCGGTGACGGCCGGCGTCGCCGGCTGTGCGGGCGGGTGCAATTCCTGTGCGAGCAGATGCGACGGGAGCGCAAAGGCGACGAGAAGACGCGCGCCAAAGATCGCGGTGCCGAGACCCGGTCGTGGGAGCTTTCTCATCCCAGCAACAGGTCTGCGAATGGGTCCTGGACGTGGCTCTGCGGCTGCGGGATGAATGCGTGCCGCATCCAGGCGTGGCCTGCGGCGTGATCTTGCGCGGTCGCCTCGACGACTTGCCTGGCGTGCGCCGGGCTCGCAGCATACGCTGCAGGGGCTGCAAGCGTGGTCGCGCTGATTGCCAGCGTCGCGAAGACGAGCGCGATGCGTCGTGATTTTTCAACGGTCATTTCGATTCTCCATTTTGTTAAGGCAACTTCGGCAAACCCCGCTGGAGTTTGCTTCGGGGGTGTGACGGATGGGAGCGCGTCCTATTCCAGGAGGGTCACAGGAAATTTCGAGGCGGCAAGCCGCCCCTCCTGAAAAGTGCTGCCGTTGCAAAGATAAAGGCCCGTCGGCGGACCTGATCACATAAACGTTAGGGTTGCCGGCGGGGCGGCGAGCGGGGGGCGCGGCAGTCGTGGCATCACACACCGCTTTGTCGGATAGCGAACAAAAATGGCTGGGAGTGAATCGGCCGCGGCGGACCGAAGCACGCCCGGTCGCGTTTTTGATGCACATCAATGTTGGATCGGACGAATCTGCTCTCTTTTCCCAACCGAAAAGGGAGTGAATCAATGCCGGCCGACGCGCTCATGCTATCCCTAGCCATCTGCATCGTATTTGCGGTGTTCGCAGGCGTCCTGGCGTGGCTCGATCATTCCACCAACGCGTGGCGCCGGGCGAACGAGGCCGAAAAGGCGTCGGCGGCGGCCGCTCCGCCGGCCAAGAAGGCAGCGTGATAGGAAGGCCATGTCCGGCTTTGTCATCTACCGGTGCCCGGACACCGGCTTCAACGTTCAAACGCGCATCCCGCGGGTAGAGCAGGCGTCCGATTCCACGCAGGCCTACGAATCCTTCTCATGCCCGGTCTGCACTCGCACGCACCTGATCGACCCGGTGACGGGACGGGTGCTTGGACAGCCGGACTAGCCGCTGGCGCGCTTACCTGTCCGTCAAAGAGGTTCGAGTCTGGCAGAACTGCGAGCGCCGGCATCAGTGGCTGCTTGCTGCAAGGATCGCCAACGCGATCTCGCCGTCGGTGACGTAGTGGTTGATCCGCTCGAGAGTTTCGCCCGCCCGATAGACTTTCACCGCTTCGATGGATCGATTTTTCTTCAACTCGCCGACAATGTAGTCGCGCTCCGCATTCGTGTCCGAGTCGGTGGCGTGGGTGATCTGAAATGAAACCCGTGTGAAGGACAGGCCGGTGTCCCGTGTGCCGGCTCCGATCCACAGAACGCTTTCATCCTCCGGCGGGCGTTCGGTGTTAAGCCAGAAATCCGCGGTGCCCCAGGTTTGCCGCGCGAGCGTTTGGCTCAAAGCCCAGAACCGTATGTGGTGGCGCTTGCGCGGACTGTTGTCGATCGCCTTCTGAAAGCCGATGTCCTGGCCGCGCCCGAAAAGATAGAGGGTGCTGAACGGGGCTGTGGGGTAGGGAGTGTTGAGCACGAAGGCGCGGACCATGCCCCATGAACTGGCAAGACTCAATCGGTCTGCCTCCGACCAGCCGAGCTCCCGGAAGGCCGAGCGAAGCTGCTTGAGGGTCCCCACGAGCACGACGTTGATGGGGTCTCCGGGCAATCCGTCGCCGGTGATGGTGTAGCTCGGCACGTGCTTGCGCTGGAGAATCTTCAGGCCCATGCGAATGGCGCGCGGCAGGATGAGATATGCCGCGATGCCATAGGTCACGCCGACGGCCAGGATCCAGGGAAGCCTGCGGTCCGCGGTTTCAAAGACGACAAAGACAATGAGCCAGACGCAGAAGACTCCCAATCCGAAGATCAGCAAACGTTGCAAAAAACGAATAATCAATCGCATGATCTTGTATGGTTTGGTTTCAAATGCCCGATCAGGCCCAGCAACTTTCCAGATTGGCCCGGTCCGGCAGGAAGATACGTCCATACCGGTGCCGGAGCAAATTGCCCGTCTCCTCGTCACTGAGTTCAACCTTGAGGCCATCCGGCGCGGGCCTATGGATCGATCACTTGGGAATGGTGTTTTTGTAGATCACGCCGTCCTTCATGATGACCAGGAACTTGTTCGCCGGGTCAGCGATAAGGTTTATGTTTTCCAGGGGATTGCCATCGACGATCAAAAGATCGGCCAGGGCACCTTGTTCGACGACGCCAAGTTTTCCTGGATAGGGGTTTCGCAAGCCCGATAAAGCGAGCAGTTCGCCGTTTGCCGACGTCGCCATGGCGAGTGCTTCGGCGGGCGTGAACCAACGCGTCAGATCCACGATCCCCTGTCCCTGACGCTCGGCCAAAGCGCGCGAAAAGAGAACGTCGGTTCCGAAGGCGGTCTTGATCTTGTATTTCTTCACATAGCCGTACATGGCATCGGTGCCGCTCACCACCTGCATCATCTGCTGCTGCTGAGCGGCGGGAAGAGCCTTTGCGCCACCGAGGTCGACGAATGGCTGCGTGCTGAGCCAGATGCCTTTCTCGGCAATAAGCCGCGCCGTCGCCTCATCCATCAGGTGCCCATGCTCGATGACCTTCACTCCCGCCGCGATCGAGCGCTGGATTGCACTGGGCG
>Ga0335079_10005637_pt1 | contig 14314 bp, 11 predicted proteins | sample Lox_Sample_33_FD_206719 | JGI IMG/M metagenome (GOLD analysis project Ga0335079, IMG submission 206719) | Soil microbial communities from Loxahatchee National Wildlife Refuge, Florida, United States - Lox_Sample_3.3 | ecosystem: Environmental > Terrestrial > Soil > Wetlands | place: USA...
TAGGGTACGGGCTTTAGCCCGTACATAACTCATCCAAAAAACAACGGGGCTTCAGAGTGTGCGTGAGAACTCATTTCGGCATATCTCCGGCTTGCAAACCGGAGGGAGCAGCAGCCTTCAGGCTGCTGCATTCAGCGCAAGACATCGAAGTGGCTTTAGCCACGGGCCTTTTGAAATCGACCTTATGCCGCTTCCGATTTTGCCCTCCGCCTTTCTTGTGGTACTCTCAGTCTCACCATGTCTCGTCCCGGCCAAGGCCCGGTCGCATTGAGCGCCGCCCCGGCGTTCGCGAACTGTTGTTGTCCTCGCTGATCGAACGACAATCCTCCGCCGGCCGCCGGCACGATAGCTTCTTCATCCCACCATCCGATCCCCAGGAGAATCGCACCTTGATCCTCTCCCCGCATTGCCGCATCGATTCCGCGCACGCCCGCCTCCGCGCGCGCGGCTGTTGTTGTCGCTGATGCGGCGCGCCCTTCTCTCACCACTCAGAAAAGCATTTGTACTCGATTCCGAATTGGAGGCCATCCTTGCAGCTTTCACGTCTCTCCCTGCGGCATTTGCTCTCTTTCACCGCGTTGACGCTCGCATTCACGGCCATCGGCGCGCACGCGCAGATGGTCGGCGGCACGATTTCCGGCACGGTCGTCGATCCCTCGAACGCCGCTGTCGAACAGGCTCAGGTCGTGGTCCGCAATGACGAAACCGGCGCCGAGCGCGCCCTCATGACCGACGGCGAGGGCAGATTCTCCGCGCCCTCGATTTCCATTGGCGTCTACAAAGTCACGGCTTCGCACGACGGCTTTGCCCCGCTCACACAGACAGGGGTCGCGATCGCGGTGGGCCAGCGGGTCGAGCTCCGGCTTGTGCTCGCTCTCGGCAAAGTCGAGCAGGCAATTACGGTTGTCGACACGCCGCCTGGCGTCGATACGTCGACATTGCCGTCGCAGGGTCTGGTGAACGAGCGGCAGGTCAAGCAGCTTCCGCTCAACGGCCGCAGCTTCGATCAGCTTTTGCAGCTCAATCCCGCCTCGATCAGCTACACCACGCAGCGATCGGGCGGCGTGGGCACTTCGAACTCCTCGGTCGGCAACATGTTTTCGGTTGCCGGCCGCCGGCCGCAGGACAATCTGTTTCTTTTGAACGGAATCGAATACACCGGAGCCTCGCTGATCAACGTGACTCCCGGCGGCACCAGCGGCCAGTTGCTCGGCGTGGAAGCGGTTCGGGAATTCAATGTGGTGAGCGACACCTATGGAGCCAACTACGGCAAGCGTAGCGGCGCGCAGGTCTCGATCGTGACCGCATCGGGCGCGAATGACTTCCACGGGTCGGCCTACGAGTTCCTCCGCAACAGCGCGCTCGATGCGCGCAACTATTTCGATCAGGCCGATATCGCGCCTTTCGCGCGGAATGACTTCGGCCTGGCGCTCGGCGGGCCGATTCGCCACGACAAGCTTTTCGCCTTCGGCAACTACGAAGGATATCGCCAGCGGCTCGGCCTGAGCGATGTGACGTTTGTGCCCGACGACGCTGCCCGCGCCGCGGCGGTTCCCGCCGTTCAACCGCTGCTGGCGCTGTGGCCGAGAGGCACGAGAGAATTAGGGCAGGGAATTGCCGAAGCCTTCTCCAATCCGTTGCAGCACGTGCGCGAGGACTTCGGCACGACGCGCATCGACTCCAATCTGACGCAGAATGATCTGCTCTTCGGCGTCTACACCATCGACGACAGCGATGCGACCACGCCGTCCGCGAATCCCTACTCGTCAATTTATGAACGGCTGCGTGAACAGGTGGCGAGTGCGCAGGAGCAGCACGTGTTTTCTCCGCGCCTGCTGAACATCATTCGAATCGGATTCTCGCGCGCCGATTTTTCCTTCGACAGCATTGTCGAAGGCTCGGTCCCGGGGTGGGTCACAAATGGACCTGTGGGCTCGATTGTCATCTCGGGCTCCACGGCATCGAATGGCGCGTCGCAGATCAGCCTCGCCGGCGCGAACACCGGAAGCAACAACTCGACCGCGCGCAATCTCTTTACGCTGGACGATCACGTGGACTGGTCGCGCGGACATCATCAGTTAGAAGCCGGAGTCTGGCTCCAGCGGCTGCAGTCCAACGACTTCCTGGCGCAAAACCAATATGGCCAGGCCTCGTTCTCCACGCTTGCCGGCTTCGAGCAGGGCCAGGTGGCCAAGTATACGATCGTTCCCGCGGCCACCGAGCTTGGATGGCGTTCGCTCTTTGGCGCGGGATTCGCCGAAGACGCCTGGAAAGCCACGCCGCGGCTCGAAGTGCGCGTGGGAATTCGTGTCGAGTCGTCGAGCGGCTGGAACGAAGCCCACGGCCGCGCGTCCAACTACGACTTCACCAATGGCGTAATCAGCACGACACCGACGATCGGCAGCTCGGCGCTTTCCGACAATCGCGCCCGATTCATGCCGGAGCCGCGCGTGGGCCTGGCCTACGATCTCTTCGGCAACGCGAAGACCGCGCTGAAAGCGAGCTTCGGCGTGCATCGCGCGCTTCTCGATACGCTGGATTATCGTCTTGATCAGACCGCGCCGTTCAACACCACGCTGTCGTACAGCAATACGACCGTCGACGATTTAGCGAAGCTTTCCACCGCGGCCTCCACGGGCGGCAAGGTTTCGCCGAGCAACGTGCAGCGCGACATCGACACGCCTACGGTGCTCGCCTGGACCGCGCGCGTCGAGCAGCAAGTGGCGCCGCGTGCCGTGCTTTCGGTGGCCTATATCGGCTCGCACAGCTACCACCAGATTCTTTCTGAAGACCAGAACACCCCGGGCGCGGTCGTTTGCCCGTCTTCGGCTTGCCCCGCGTCGCTGCCCAACGGGACGACCTACTATCCCACCACGACGCTCGCCAACCCCAAGCTCGCCAATAGCACTTCGTGGGCTTCGGGAGGCATCGCCAACTACAACGCGCTCGAAGTCGACGTGCGCCGCCAGTATGCAAACGGCTTCCAACTACGCGGCGTCTACACCTGGTCGAAGAATCTCGACGACGGCTCGGCCTGGAACACGAGCGTCTCGTCGAACACTCCGGCCTACGTCTCGGTTCCGCAGAATCCCAAGCTCGACTACGGCCTGGCCGCGACCAACATCGCTCACGCCGCGGTCATCAACGCGACCTGGGACCTGCCCTTCGGCCAGGGCCGTGCGGCGCTCGCCGGCTCCGCACCCGTGGTTCGCGGAATCGTCGAAGGCTGGAGCCTGAGCGGAATCGCAAGCCTGCAGAGCGGCTTTCCGTTCTCGCCGCAACTGGGCTACAACCCCACCGGCAACGGCGATTCGCGAAATCCGGTGCGGCCGCAGCTCAATCCGGATTTCAAGGGCTCACTCTATCCGCGCACGGCGTCCGAGTGGTTCAATCGCGAAGCGTTTCTAGCGCCCTATCCCGGCACCGTAGGCAACGCGAGCCGGGATTCACTCTCGGGCCCGGGCCTCGACGATGTCGACCTTTCCGTCGCAAAGAATGCGAAGATTCACGAGCGGCTTCAGGCGCAGTTCCGCGCGGAATATTTCAACCTGCTCAACCATACGAACTACACGACGCCCAATGCGATCGTCTTCAGCAGCGGGCCGACGCCGGCATCGCCGGCGGCATCTGCGGCGTTTTCACCTACCACCGGAGCCATGACGGCAACAGCCACCACATCGCGCCAGTTGCAGTTCGCAGTGAAGTTTCTCTTCTGAGAGGGTCTGGTATGAGCCGAGAGCGATCCCACCCTTTCGCCGACACCGGGCGAAAAGGGTGGGGCAACCTCAGGTACAGCGTGCCGCAGTTGTCGATCCGCGCCGCTTTTGCTACTATGAACGAACAGATGGTCCGCGCTTCGCAAAGCCGCTTCTGTTGTCGCCTGTCGAACAACTTCGACGGGTGTTGCCGCTAGTCTTCGATCTCCCTGCACAAGCGATCCAGACGCACCCGTAGCTGAAGAGCCGGGTCTGTCTATAGGTCGCGCCGGCATTCAGCATCAGCCTTCTCCCAAGAGGTCATTCGATGCCGGTCGCCGAACGCGAATTCGCCGTATCCTCGCAGCCCATTGCCCCTTCGCACGCGCAGCGAATCACTCATCTGCGCCTGCTCGAGGCGGAGAGCATCCACATCCTGCGCGAAGTCGCCTCGGAGTTCGAGCGGCCGGTGATGCTCTACTCGATTGGCAAAGACTCGTCGGTGATGCTTCGCCTGGCGCAGAAGGCGTTCTATCCGGGGCCCATTCCGTTTCCGCTGCTGCACATCGACACGGGCTTCAAATTCCGCGAGATGCTCGCCTTTCGCGACGAGACGGCGCGCCGGGTGGGCGCGAAGCTCTTGGTGTGGCGCAACGAACCCGCCATTGCCGCCGGCACCAACCCGATCCGGCTCGACACCAGGCGCTGCTGCGGCCTGCTCAAGACGCAGGCCCTGCTCGATGCCCTGCGCCACTACAAATTCGACGCGGCCTTCGGCGGCGCGCGCCGCGACGAAGAGAAGTCGCGCGCCAAAGAACGCATCTATTCCTTCCGCGATGCGGCCGGCCAATGGGACCCGAAGAACCAGCGCCCCGAACTGTGGAACCTCTACAACGCCCGCGTGCATCGCGACGAGAGCATTCGCGTCTTTCCGCTTTCCAACTGGACCGAGCTCGACGTCTGGCACTACATCCACGAAGAGAAGATTCCGGTCGTCGATCTCTATTTCGCCAAGGAGCGGCCGATGTACGTGCGCCCGGTCGGTTCGGGGCAGGATGCGCTGCTCCCCGTGGAGCAGGACTTCGTGGCGCTGCCCGGCGAGCGTCCGCAGCTGGTCAGGTCGCGGCTGCGCTCGCTCGGCTGCAGCCCGTGCACCGGCGCCATCCGGTCGGATGCATCCACCATTCCCGAGATCATTGCCGAACTGATTTCGTTCCGCCACTCCGAGCGCGCCAATCGCGCCATTGATCACGACCAGGAAGGTTCGATGGAGATCAAGAAGCGGGAGGGCTATTTCTAAATGGCCGCTCTCTCCACGCCGGTTTTCTCGATCGACGAATTCCTCGAACAGGAGCGCGGCAAGGACCTGCTGCGCTTTTCCACCGCGGGCAGCGTCGACGACGGCAAGTCGACGCTCATCGGACGCCTGCTCTACGACACGCAATCGGTCTACGACGACCACGTGCATGCCATCGCAGGCAAAGGGACCACAGCGCCCGGGCAGCTCGATTTCGCGCTGCTGACCGATGGATTGCGCGCCGAGCGCGAGCAGGGCATCACCATCGACGTTGCCTATCGCTACTTCTCGACGGCGCGGCGCAAGTTCATCATCGCCGACACGCCCGGCCACGAGCAGTACACGCGCAACATGGCGACCGGCGCCTCGACCGCCGATGCCACCGTGGTGCTGGTCGACGCGACGAAAGGTGTGCTGGCGCAATCGCGCCGCCATGCATATATCGCCTCGCTGCTGCGCGTGCGCCATGTGCTGGTCGCGGTGAACAAAATGGATCTGACCGGGTACGACGAGGCGACGTTCCGCGGCATCGAGCGCGATTTCCAGGCGGTGCTCGATCGAATCGCCGCCGATACGGGCGCCGCGGTTGAAGCGACCTTTGTGCCGGTCAGCGCGCTGCTGGGCGACAACGTGGTCGAGCGCTCGCGCGTGATGCGCTGGTACAAGGGGCCGTCGCTGCTCGAGCTCCTGGAGTCGATACCGGCATCGCTCGGCGCGCAAAGCGCGCCGTTCCGCCTCCCGGTGCAGCGCGTGCTGCGCCCCGACCGCACCTTTCGCGGATTCGCGGGCCAGATCGCCTCGGGCGCAGTGCACACCGGAGATGCAATTGTGGTTCTCCCCTCGGGCAGGGAAGCGACCGTCGAACGTATCGTCACATTCGACGGCGACCGCAACCAAGCGCATGCTCCGCTGTCGGTAACGCTGGTGCTGGACCGCGAGCTCGATATCAGCCGCGGCGATCTGATCGCCGCAGCCGATGCGCCCGCAACCATTGCCATGGGATTACAGGCTTCGCTGGTGTGGATGGACCGGCGCCCGCTCGTACCGGGCCGCCGTTTTCTGGTCAAGCACACGAGCCATGTTGTTCCCGCCGTTGTTGCATCGATCGGGCATCGCGTCAATGTGGAGACGCTCGCCTACGAAAATGCCGAGACGCTGGAGATGAACGGCATCGGTACGGTCTCCATCGAGCTGGCGCGGCCGATCGCGGTCGATCTTTATGGAGAGAATCGCTCGACCGGCTCCTTCATCCTCATCGATGAGGAGACCAACAGCACAGCGGCGGCCTGCATGGTGACGGGGGCGACGGAACGCTCCTCGGTGAGGGCGAGTGCAGCGATGGTCTCGCCCGGGCGGGTTACCCCTCAGGAACGGGCCGCGCGCTGGGGCCACGGCGGCGGCGTACTTCATCTCGACGGCCCCGCCACGCTCATCGACGCCGTGGAACGCTCGCTCTTTCACGCGGGAGCGGTCGCGATTCGACTGGAAAGCGACGACCCGCTTTTGGGGCTCGACCCAGGTTCGCGCGAGGTTGCGCGCCAATTTGCGATCGGGACCGCGGTGCAATCGGGCGTGATCGTGCTGATCGCGACTGCGAGTGAAAGCGGCGCGCTGACCGCGCGCGCCGCAGAATACACCATGGAGCTCGATGCCGATGCGGCGCACGATGCCATCCCCGAGGTGCATCGGTTGCTCGCGCGGGCCGGCATTTTTCACCCTGTGGAAGGGAGGCGGTATTCATGACCCTTGTTGCGATTCACGCGGAGGTCGATTCCAAGCTCGATCGCGTTCGCGAGGCGCTTTCGCGCGAGATCTCCGATAAGTCCGATGCTTGCCTGACCTGCAGCTTTCAGGCAGAGGACGTGCTGCTGACGAAGCTCGCGCTCGAATACGATGCCGGCGTTCCGGTTCTGTTTCTCGATACGGGCTATCACTTTCCGGAAACCTACGAGTACCGCGACCGCATGGCGCGAGAGTGGCGGCTGAACCTGATCAATCTGCTGCCGGAGAGAACGGTGGCCGAGCAGGAAGCGGAGCACGGCCGGCTGTATCTTGCCGAGCCGGACAGGTGCTGCAAGCTGCGCAAGGTCGAGCCACTCTTCAAAGCGGTGGCAAATTACCGTGTCTGGATCACCGGGCTGCGGCGAGAGCAGGCAAAAAGCCGGGCCGCGCTCGAGGAATCCGCGACTTTCTCGTTGCCGGGCGGCAAGCAGGTGCTCAAGCTGGCGCCGTTGGCGTCCTGGACGACTCGCGACGTGTGGTACGCCTGCGAGCGGTTGTCCATTCCGCTGCTGCCGCTTTACGCGCGCGGCTATTCGTCGATCGGCTGCGAGCCGTGCACGTCGCTTCCCCTCGATGCGAACGACCCGCGCTCGGGCCGATGGGCCGGCCGCAAGGTCGAATGCGGGATTCACATTCAGGCCGCGCCCGCTGGATAGGGTCCACCCCATAGATTGGGTGCCCCCGGTCCCTGTGTTGGGACCGGGGCTGGGACAAAACCAGCGGGTGCCCCCGGTCCTTGTGTCGGGACCGGGGAAGTGACGAACCGGGTGCCGGGTGCCCCAGGTCTCGATTTTGAGACCTGGGAGCGGACCGGAAAGATCGAAGGCAACGATGCCCTACCTCATCGGTTTTCTCATCGCGCTCTTCATCGCCCTGACCGGCGTCGGAGCCGGCACGCTTACGGTGCCGGTGCTGGTACTGTTTCTGGGCGTTCCGGCTCCGCTGGCCGTGGGGATCGGCCTTCTCTTTTCGGCAGCGGTCAAGCTCATTCTTGTGCCCACGCAGATCGTGCACGGAAACGTGGCCTGGAGAACCTTGGGCTATATGCTCGTCGGCGGAGTTCCGGGTGTTCTGATCGGCGCGTTTTTTCTAAGGCACCTGATGAGTGCGGGCTCGCAGAACCTGCTCAACGCGCTGCTCGGCGCCATTCTGGTGGGGACGGCGAGCTGGCAGATTCTCTACTCGTTCCGGCCCATGCGGGAGCGGCGCGAGGTGCGCGACCGCAGCCGCCTGCTTTCCTTGCTCATGTTTCCGGTGGGCGCCGAGGTGGGCTTTTCTTCGGCGGGAGCCGGAGCGCTGGGCAGCGCCGCGCTTCTCGGCCTGACGGCTCTCGCCCCTGCCCAGGTGGTAGGCACCGATATTGCCTTCGGCTTCACCCTGTCGCTGATCGGCAGCGGCGCGCACTGGTTCTCGCAGACCTCGAATCCCATGTTGCTGCTGCAACTGGTCGCCGGCGGTCTTGCCGGGGCGGTGGGAGGAACGCTGCTGAGCACGAGAGTTCCACGCCGGCCTTTGCGGATCGCGCTCTGGATATGGCTGCTGATCCTTGGCGGGCAGTTCCTGCTCAACAGCTATGAGGCTCGCGGAATCTCGCCCAAGCAGGCGGCGACGCGAGTGCAGGCCTCGCCGCTGCGATAGCGTGCATTTGCGACTCGTTTTCTCTAACCGAATTCAAACTCGGTGTACCCAGCCTGTTTGCGATCCCACCCTTTTCGCAAACCCCGCGAAAAGGATGGGGCACGGGATGGATGGTCACACGGACTTCCGTTACAAGAGACTAATTCCGGCTGCGCAGCTTGGCGAGCAGGCGCAGGATTTCCAGATAGAGCCATACCAGCGTGACCATGATGCCGAAGGCGCCGTACCACTCCATGTATTTGGGAGCGCCGTAGTTTGCGCCTCGCTCGATGAAATCGAAATCGAGCACCAGGTTCAGCGAAGCGAGGGCGACGACCAGGATGCTGAAAGCGATTCCGATGGCCCCGGCTCCGTTGATCGTCGTGAAGTGGATGCCGAAAAAGCTCAGCAACAACTGAACGAGGTAGAAAATCATGATGCCGCCGGTGGCGGCAATCACGCCCAGGCGGAACTTCTGCGTGACCACGATCAGGCCGGACTTGTAGAGCAGGAGCATCGCGAACAAGGTGCCGAAGGTCAGGCCTACGGCCTGAATGGCGACCCCGGGATAGCGCAGATCGACGACCGCCGACAGTCCTCCGAGAGCCAGGCCTTCGAGCAGCGCATAGACCGGACCCGTAACCGGCGACCATTCCTTCTTGAAGACGGTGACCATGGCGACAATAAAGCCGCCGATCATGCCGACGAGCAGGTACGGCCCGACTGCGCCCATATCGCGCGAAACGGTGAATTGACGCCACGCCCACGCGGCGGTGGCCATTGCGCAGAGAAGCAGGATGCCGGTTTTGTTCACCGTACCGCTGAGCGTCATGCGCCGGGTTGCATCGATCGCGCCGCCAAAACGGCCGCCGGCAACGTCGCGAAAGGCGTTTTCGCTCAAAGCTGGATTCGATGTCTTCATCAAGGGCATTGATTCTCTCCGTTATTCGAGAAAAGTTGCGGCAGGCGCAGGGGCGTGCCGGGTACCTCTTCCTATTCTATGCCAACGACAAAAGCACGTTGCGAAGCCATGGCGTACGTTGCCGGGAAGGTGGATGGGCCGATTGCTGTGTGATCCCGGTCCTAGCGCCGGCCAAATCTATGCCGATAGAATAGCTGGCTGACTGCGGCTCCTGAACGGCAACTTCCCCGCCGTCTTTCTCCGGGATGGAGCGTGCCGCAGACGGAGGAAGAACGATGGGAAGCAACGGAAAACACAAGGGGAAGGGTGACCGGACAGACGGCAAGAAGAGCGTCCATTTCGCGGCTGCCCTGCACAACGGCCATGGACTGAAGATCGGCAAGGAATGCGGCTACGACCGCGAGCTCCGCCGCCTGCAGATTGAGCTGGTCAAGCTCCAGGAATGGATCCGGCACAAGGGCCTGCGCGTGGTGGTGCTCTTTGAAGGGCGCGATGCGGCGGGCAAGGGCGGCGCCATCAAGCGCATCACCGAGTCGCTGAACCCGCGCGTTTGCCGCGTGGTGGCGCTGGGCACGCCGACCGACCGCGAAAAGACGCAGTGGTACTTCCAGCGATATGTGTCGCATCTGCCGGCGGCCGGCGAGATGGTGCTCTTCGACCGCAGCTGGTATAACCGCGCCGGCGTGGAGCGCGTGATGGGCTTCTGCACCGAGCAGGAGTATCAGGAGTTCCTGCAGAGCTGCCCGGAGTTCGAACGCATGCTCATCCGCTCCGGCATCATCCTCATCAAGTACTGGTTCTCCGTCAGCGACGAGGAGCAGGAGCGGCGCTTCCAGGACCGGATGGACAAGCCGACCAAGCGCTGGAAACTGAGCCCGATGGATCTGGAATCGCGCAAGCATTGGGTGGACTATTCGCGCGCCAAGGATCAGATGTTCGCCGTGACTGACACCAAGCAGTCGCCCTGGCATGTGGTCAACGCCGAGGACAAGAAAGCGGCGCGGCTGAATGTGATTCACCACCTGCTGTCGATGATTGCGTACAAGGACCTCACTCCCGAGCCGCTGAAACTGCCGCAACTCGACAAGTCGAAGTATGTGCGGCCGCCCATGCAGGAGCAGAATTTCGTTCCCGAGATATACGCATAGCCCAGCTTGACAGCAATACGATTACGCGGGTAGAGGTCCTCCCGGAGAACCGCGTTTTTTTGTGGTCGAGGTTCCGATCTCCTGCGCATTTGCATTATCATCGTCTTGCCCATCCGGGAATTGCTCCTATTCCGGAAAGCCTTTTCCAGCAGAGCTGCACATCGGCATCTTCGCCGCGGTTTCCCTACGTCTCGCGCATGCCGCCCTCGAGACGCCGGGCACATTCCATCGAGGAGGAGAACTCATGGCCACGCCGGCTTTTGCCATAAAGATCAAGGAACGGAATGCGCCTTTTCTCACTCAGGGTCCGGTACCCCTGATCACCAACGTGCAGGGCTATATTGCTTCCATCGAAGGATGGCTTTGGGGCAAAGACCATCCCGATCTGGTCAACCGCCTGAACGCCATCAAGAACGACAATCAGTTCAAGACCTTTATGAAGGGCGCGGGGGCTGCTCCTCCCAACATGCGCCCGTTCCTTCTTCGGCTCGACCATATTGCCTATGACATCAAATCGGCTGCCGGCAACGAGTACGAGTGCACTCCCGTGACCGCAAACGTCAACAAGAAGCTCGACAACTCGAGCGCTACGGTCAGGGGCCTCCTCGACCAGGTCATCGATCTCTGTACGCTTCAGTCGGAAAGCGAAAATGCAACACCGACCCACACCGTCGCCTCGCTGCCCCAGCCCAATTCCACCTATCGCATCGACCGCGAAAGCATTTCGCCGCCGCCCGGGACTCCCCGGTACTGGACCTATCGGATTCAGGCGGGCGCGCCTACTTACGGTGGGATTCTGTTGCAGGCCGGAGTGCGCTTCACGCTGGTTTCGGTGCGCAGCGCCCTTCGCGCCAGCCTTGCCACCAGTTCGCCCAGCGTTGTCCAGGGGATTTATGTCCAGCTAACCGCTCCGGCCTGGGTGAATGCCATAGTGAGTGCGTGAATTCTCAAATCGCCGGGCCACCTCTTTTCTCTCCTGGCAAATCTCCCGGCCGCAAGCCGGCCCTGCTCAATCGAGATGCACGATTTCCGGCTTCAAAGCACTATCCTGCCCGATTTCCAGCAGCCCCACCGTCACGCGCAGGTCGAATCGCCTCGGCCCGCACGATCCGGGATTGAAATAGAGCACGCCCTTGCGCCACTCGATGAGCGCTTTGTGCGTATGGCCGGAAAGCACCGCGGCAAATCTCGCTGCCGCCGGATCGAGGTGCAGCGAATTCAGATCGTGCAGCATATAGATGTAGTGGCCTTCGAGCAGCAGGACCTCGGTTTCCGGCAGCCTGCTGCACGTCCCTTCGCGATCGATATTGCCGCGAATGGCGATGACCGGAGCAATCTTCCCCAGGGTTTTTAGAATCGAAGCACCGCCCACGTCGCCCAAGTGCAGGATGCGCTCCACGCCCGCGAGCGCGGGCGCGACTTCCGGCCGCAGCAACCCGTGCGTATCGCTGATCACGCCGATTCTCATGGATCCCTGCTCAGCTTGAAACGCTCTTCTCGCAGATTTTTTGCAGATTAATTCTCGCCTTCGAGGAACAATCGAGTCAAAACGTTCCTCCACAAGCGCCCGGAGAAGGACCCATGTCCGAAATCATCGATCTGGAAACCGCAATCGCAGAACCCGCTGCCTCTTCTGCGAACGACGCCGCGATCCGCTGCTGCAAGGCCTGGCGACAAGCCTACAGCGATGAGATTGCCAAGCACAGCTCCAAACGGGACGCTCGAACCGCCGCTTCGGAAGCCTACCGCCTCGCCATGCCCACGCTGTGCTCAGAAGAGTCGATCCGCGACTTTATCGCCTGCGCAGCCCACGGCATTCTCCTCGGCGCTTTCAAGGACAGGCAGGGTTCGCAGCTCCTCTACGCCGCGCAAGTTGCATCCGGCGCCATCGCGCGCACCCGCAAATCGCACAGGCAACGGGATTTGCCCAGCAAAAAGGCCGCTACATAGCCCACCCCCCCTTGTGCAATCTGCAATTCGTGCATTTTGAACCTGTGAGACCGTGAAGCCTGAGACCGCGATGGACGCGATCCGCCGTGGTACCCTCATGGTGCCTCTGTCATGGTCCAAGAACATTCGGCAACAAACTGGCGGCAGGCGCTGGCGGCCTATACCGAACCGCGTGTGCTCGAGGTGCTTGCACTTGGATTCGCCAGCGGCTTGCCGTTGCTGCTGACCTACTCGACTCTTCAAGCGTGGCTTGCGACAGTGGGTGTGCGGCGCTCAACCCTCGGCGCCATCGCCCTGGTTGGCACCGCCTACTCACTCAAGTTCCTGTGGGCGCCGCTGATCGATCGCGTGCCTCCGCCGCTGCCTCTGGGGCGGCGGCGTGGCTGGGGAATCACCATCCAGATCCTGCTGATCGGCGCGATTCTCGCGCTGGGGTCGTGCGATCCCAAGCACAGCTTGTCGCGGATGGCCGCCTTGTCGGTGCTGGTGGCATTTCTGTCGGCAAGCCAGGATATCGTGATCGATGCGTGGCGGGTGGAGAGCCTGAATGCGGATCAGCAGGCTCCCGGAGCCGCCATGATTCAGTCCGGCTACCGCATCGGCATGCTGGCTTCCGGAGCAGGAGGCCTGTTCATCGCCGCGTACGCAGGATGGTTCGCGGCCTACGCCACGATGGCTGCGCTGGTGGGCGTGGGACTGCTGGTGTTCCTGTTCGGCCCCGAACCGAAGGTCTACCGGGAGACATCCTATTCGGGAACAGGATGGCGCGCGATTCGTCACGCGTTTTCGACCGCCGTGATCGGCCCGTTGCGCGACTTCATGCGCCGGCCGCTCTGGCCCGTCATCCTGATCGCCATCTTCGCATACAAGATGGGCGAAGGCATGGCGGGAGTGATGTCGACGCCGCTCTATATCTCGCTGGGATTTTCGCTCCCCGAGATCGCCGCCGCTTCGAAAGTGTTTGGCTTTTTCTCGATCGTGGCAGGGGCTCTGATCGGCGGTGTTGTGACCACCAGGTTTGGTATCCGCCGCTCTCTGATTCTTTGTGGTGTTCTGCAGTCGATCGGCAACCTGTTTTTTGTTCTGCAAGCGGTAGGCGGGCACCGGATCGGCTACCTTGCTCTATGTGTCACCGCGGAAAATCTCACGGGAGCTATGGCCGGAACGGCGTTGGTGACATATCTTTCCAGTCTGTGTTCCCCCGCTTTCACCGCCACGCAGTACGCGCTGCTTGCCTCGCTCGCTTCGCTGAGCCGCACCGTAGTGGCGTCCTCGGGGGGAGTCTTGTCGGAAAAGATCGGCTGGGTACGGTTCTTTGTGCTTACCAGCTTTGTGGGATTGCCGGCTATCCTTCTCTTTCTCTGGATCGGACCGCGCGACGCTGGGAGGGAGCAGCAGCCTTCAGGCTGCTGAGTTGAGCGCAAATCTTGTACCGGTCCAACAGCCACCTGTCACCCTGAGCGGAGACCGTCCGCGAACGCTCCAGGGGTCCCCAGCGACAGGTCTTCGTCGCTGGGGTGGGCGGGCGGACGAAGGCGAAGGATCTGCGTTTTGTCCTGGGTTGGTCATAGCGACTGCGGCACGCGGTTGGGGTTTAATCAGACTATATGCAGCGATCAATTCATGTTGCGGCGATTGCTCTTTGCGCGGTGCTGGCTCTGAGGGCCACGATGGCGCGGGCGCAGAACCAGGACATGCCGGACCTTCAGTCGCAGGCCGAGCAGCTATTCGCTCTGGCGAATCAGAGCCGCGCCGAGCAGGGCGCCGGCCCGCTCAAGTGGGATTCGGCGCTGGCTGAGGCCGCTCTGGCGCATTGCCGGCGGATGGCGGCTGAGAGCGAGCTCTCGCATCGTTACGGCGGCGAGCCGGGACTTTCCGATCGCGCCGGGCAGGCGGGCGCGCA
>Ga0335079_10005640_pt1 | contig 14310 bp, 17 predicted proteins | sample Lox_Sample_33_FD_206719 | JGI IMG/M metagenome (GOLD analysis project Ga0335079, IMG submission 206719) | Soil microbial communities from Loxahatchee National Wildlife Refuge, Florida, United States - Lox_Sample_3.3 | ecosystem: Environmental > Terrestrial > Soil > Wetlands | place: USA...
GAAATGGGCCTTGATCTCGCCAGCTTTGATGCGGTTTTCGATATCAGGCAAGATCCAGTATTTCACGTGAGAGTGCAGTGTCGGGGCGCGATGGACCAGAGTCACCCGAGCCCCGTGCCGCCACAGATCAAGCGCCGAAATCGCCGCTGAATTCTTTCCCCCAATCACCAGTACGTCCAGATCGAAAAATGGGTGTGGCTCCTTGTAATAGTGAAAGACCTTGGGCAACTCCTCCCCTGGAATGCCGAGCAAGTTGGCCATGTCGTAATAACCCGTAGCCACCACCACCTTGCGGGTCTTGTAGTCGTAGACCCGGCCCAGGCGGTCGGTGGTCGTGATGTGAAAGTCGCCGTCGTGCCCATTGACGGTCTTGACCCACTGATACTGCGCGACGGGCAGGTGATAATGCTCGGCAACCTTGCGGTAATACTCCAGCGCTTCCTCCCGCGTGGGCTTCTGGTGCGCCGTGGTAAAGGGCAGGTCGCCGATCTCCAGCAATTCCGGAGTCGTAAAAAACGTCATGTTGGCGGGGTAATTAAAAAGGGAGTTGACCAGGCAGCCCTTGTCGATGACTACCGCCTTAAAGCCGGCCTTCTGCGCTTCAATCGCGCATGCCAGGCCGGTGGGACCAGCGCCGATCACCAGCACATCGGCACGCACCCCGGAGTGGGCGTCAAACTGCGCCCGCGGCAGGGTGTCGGGAATCTGAATCGCGTCGGAAATCTGTCTGGTCATTGTGGTGTGAATCCCGAGGCCGAAAACACTCCGCTCCCCGCAGAAATCGCCCACTCTTTCGGAGCTAACGATTCTAGCACGCAAGGCCTGCACACTCCGTGGAGCGCATCACGAACCGCTGTGACCGAAGAGGAGTTTTACTGCTCCCGGCGTTGTGGTGTTGGGTTCCTTGCCCTCAGAGGCGGCGGGAGGAGGGCACAGCGGATTAGACAAATGGATTCGCAACCGCCAACAAGGCCGGACGAACCTCCCGGTCGATGGTGCGAGACAGTTTGTCATGTGCGACCTCGAGATCGTATGCGGTCTGCAAATTCAGCCAAAACCCTGCACTGGTGTTGAAATAGCGAGCCAGTCGAAGGGCCGTGTCCGGCGTAATGCCACGGCGCTGGTGAACGATCTCGGTAATCCGCGTCACCGGCACACGCAAGTCCAGCGCCAGCCGATTCATGCTGAGTCCCATCGGCTCCATGAAGTCGGAGCGAAGAATCTCGCCGGGATGAATGGGAGGAAGAAGTTTTTGAGATTTCGCCATGACTGCTCCTAGTGATAGTCCACGATCTCAACCTCATAAGCGTTGCCTTCGCGCCATGCTACCACCAGGCCGGAGCGTTGGGGCTCTGCTTGCTATAATCTCGAGTTGACCTCAACCTCTTACGCACTGATCGGACGGCCATGCCAATGCAACCCGCCCCTCGCACCCGCACTGAATCCGACAGCATGGGAAAGATCGAAGTCCCTGCCAATGTTTACTGGGGCGCACAGACCCAGCGCTCGCTGCTGCACTTCAACATCGGCCGCGACACCATGCCGCCCGAATTGATCCGCGCCTTCGGCATCCTGAAGAAGGCCTGCGCACTGGTCAATCAAGATCTCGGCAAACTCCCCGCCGACAAAACCAAGCTCATCGTGCAGGCCGCTGACGAAGTCATCTCCGGCAAGCTCAACGGCCAGTTCCCTCTCCGCATCTGGCAGACCGGCAGTGGCACCCAGACCAACATGAACGTCAACGAGGTCATCTCCAACCGCGCCATCGAGTTGGCAGGCGGTGAGATGGGATCAAAGAAGCCTATCCATCCCAATGACGACGTCAACATGTCGCAGTCATCGAATGATACTTTCCCTGCGGCGATGCATATTGCCGCGGCCGAACGTGTAAAGAATGCGCTGATTCCGGCAGTCAAAAGTGTTCATGACGCCATCGCCGCCAAAGCCAGAGAATTTCATGACATCGTGAAGATCGGCCGAACCCATTTGCAGGATGCTGTCCCCTTGACCTTCGGCCAGGAATTCGGCGGTTGGGCCGCACTGCTGGAGCGCGACATCCAGCGGCTGGAGCAAGTGTTGGGCGGACTATATGATCTGGCCATCGGCGGGACAGCGGTGGGCACGGGATTGAACGCGCATCCTGAATTTGCCGAGCGCGCCGCCAGCAAGATTGCCGAACTCACCGGACTTCCCTTCCGCTCTCACGGCAACAAGTTTGCCGCGCTCTCCGCGCATGATGAAATCGTGTTCGCGCAAGGAGCCATGGAAACTCTGGCCGCGTCGTTCATGAAGATTTCCAACGACATTCGCTGGCTGGCCTCCGGCCCGCGCTGCGGCCTCGGAGAACTCTCCATCCCGGAAAACGAGCCGGGATCCTCGATCATGCCCGGCAAGGTCAATCCCACGCAGTGCGAAGCCATGACCATGGTCTGCGTGCAGGTCCACGGCGCAACCGCCGCCGTCGGATTCGCCGGCTCTCAGGGCAACTTCGAACTGAACGTGTTCAAGCCGGTCATCATTTATAACTTCCTGCATTCGGTGACGCTCATTACCGACGCCTGCCATGGCTACGTCGAGTACATGATTAAGGGCATCGAGGTCGATAAAGCCAAAGTCGACTGGTACGTGAAGAACTCGCTGATGCTGGTGACCGCTCTCGCCCCCAAAGTCGGCTATGACAAAGCTGCCCAGATAGCCCACACCGCGCATGTGGACCACAGCAGCCTGCGCGAGGCGGCGCTCAAGCTGAAGCATCTGACGGCCGAGGAGTTCGATCAGTTGATGAAGCCGGAGAGGATGACGCGGCCGTAGGGTGAGCCTATTTTCAATCCGCGCTGTGCTGGCAGATTGGGGGGGTCAGAGTTTTGCCTTTTGTCCGTGGTCGTATACTTCCCGAAACAAAAAGCACCGGACGAGCAAAGCGTGTCCTCGACGTCTTACTGTCCGTGGAAAAGCTCGATGAGTCGACCCTGACTTACCTCGACGAATTGGAACAGCTCCGCGTTTATCTAACAGCCTTTACCCCTCCCGTTTGCTCGATTCGAATCCTGGTGCCGGTGGATCAGGTTGAGGTACTCAGGGCATTGCAACAATTCGGAATTGAAGCAGTCGCGATAGAACTACCGGCCACGACTCAGCGTGTACCCAAAAAGGTGGCCGATCGTCTGACCGATCCAGTGCTGCGTCTTTTGCCGACAGCCCTCCACCACGACATCGACTGCGTAGTGACGAATGATCCAAACTTGCTCCCGTACACAGAGGAGTTCACTGAGGCGGGCACGCTACTGACATCTCCAGACTTCCTACTGCGTTATGCGGAGGTGTTTGTGCGGGGCCACGATTTACCTTGGGCATTTGCCTACATGGTGTGGTTCGAGCCGTGGTTGAGTTTTTACCAGCTTTCGGAAGGATGGACCTTTCGGCCAGCGATGGAGCTCCTCACTCGCTGCCAGTCTAAGGGCGTCAACCGCGACGCTATCGAGTTGTGCCGATCTCTGGCGTACAACCGGCTCGGCGATCTGTGCTTTACGCGCGATCGGCTCTGCTTCTATCAAATACAGCAGTCCGTGGCCAAGCGGGCGCAGTGGAAGCGTCAAAGATTCTCGGCTGAGGTGGCGTACTATCTGAATTTCTACTATGTCCTCCTGTACGGCGTCTTCGACCACGCTGCCGCACTCGTAAACGCCCTTCTCAGCCTAGGCATCAAGGAGCGCCAGGTCAGTGCGCGCAACCCCGAATTTCTCCGAGTGCTGGCGAAATTCCCTGGTCTTCAAGCGGCCTTCGAGAAGCCTGCCCACGTCGAATTCATTCGCCGCATCGCTGCGCTGAGGCATGCTGCTGCACACCGGGGTGTCCTAACGCCCACGAAGGTCGTTCAAGACCTTGACCATCCGCCCACCAATGAGGAAGTCGACCAGGACATCCGCGAAGCGGGCCTAGACTATTTGCCCCTGCAGTTCCCACAGGGGCCCACACGCGATGCATTCCGGGAGATGCTGCGCTCCAACGCTCGGGCAGCCCGATACGAACGGGAAACGCTGATGGAGGATGTCGTCCTAATCGAAATAGACGGCAAGTATGGATTCATACGTCCGTTGGACGACACATGGTGGAATTTCAGGCGTTGTACATCTTTCCTCGACGATGTCTTCTCCGCATGTACCAAGGCTATCTTGTAGACGTCTGAGTGTTCAGTGACCATGAATGGTTGGTATCGTAGGACACAGCATCGCTGAGAGGCGGCTTAAGACATGCCAAGGACACGGGTAGTGAGGTGGGGTAGCGGCCTCGCGGTTCGTATCCCCAAGGCAGTGGCCAAAGAACTCAATCTGAAGGCGGGTGACTCCGTGATGATAGATGCTTCCGAGGGACGCATCGAGTTGCGCCACACACTACCGACCCTAGAGGACTTGATAGCGGGAATCACGCCCGAGAACTGTCACGGAGAAACCGACTGGGGTCCGGACGTCGGGAAAGAAATCGTTAAATGGTAGCCCTTAAGCGTGTACCTGCTCCATTCGCCGCAGCGTAGGCAGCGCCCGAATGGATTTCCCTGCTCTCCGCTCCGCCACACGGATTTCATAAAGACTCTGGAGGTTCAGCCAGAACTCAGCAGTCGTGCCAAAAAAATGGGAAAGGCGCAAAGCGGTGTCCCCTGTGATGGCCCGCCGCCCATTCAGAATCTCTGTGATCCGGTTGGTGGGGACGCCCAATTTTCGTGCCAGCTCAGCGGCGCTCATTTCCAGCGTCCTCAGCTCTTCCGCCAAATGCTCGCCGGGGTGAATCGCCATTCGTGCCATCGCGTTCTCCTAGTGATAATCGACAATCTCAACGTTCGTAGGGCCGGGTGCGCCTGACTCCCACTCGAAACAAATCCGCCACTGGCCGTTGATTCGTATGCTGTATTGCCCTTTGCGGTCGCCCCTGAGGGTTTCGAAACGGTTGCCCGGCAATACCGCCAGATCGCGAAGTGTGACAGCAGCCTCAAGGCGGTCAAGTTTCAAGCGCGCTGCGTGTTCGATACCGGAAAAAGCTTTGACCCGTTTGCCAAACGCAAAATCCCGGGTACGCTTGTCCCGATAGCCGCCGACCATGAGCTAGAATAACACTGTGGTATGCGTTACGTAAAGCATATTGTTTGCTCCCCTAACCCTCTCCCAAGAAACAGTCGGCCCGTAGTCCCGTGTGCCTCTGAGGTAACTCCCGTGACCGCGCATATGCCAGCTTGCAAAAAATCCTCACTCGCAGCTAGTCTCGGTATAGCACTCGTAAGCATACCCACTGTCCCTAGGAGGACTTTTGAGCGACCACTACCACGACCCCGCAGACCTGCGGTTTCTGAAAGATATGAGCAAGCTTGCCCCCACGGAATTCAACGCCTGGCTTAATCTCGACAAGATCGTTGGCCGTGAAGATGGCGCGATTCCCAGAAAATATCGCGAGTTGATTGCATTGGGCGTAGCTTTCACCACCCAATGTCCCTACTGCATCGAAGTACACACCAAGGCCGCGAAAGCCGCCGGAGCATCGGCGCAGGAAGTCACCGAAGCTTCCTTCATCGCGGCCGCGTTGCGCGCCGGTGGCGCTGCCACGCACGGCGCCATGGCCATCAAGTTTTACGAGAAGGCCTGAGCATTTCTCTTCGCGCGGCCTGGTTAAATGCCAGGCCTGCGTTCATTCAATTTTCGCCGGCGCCAGCTCAACCGCGGCCATGTGAACTATCTTTGACCTCGCTGGCATGGTCGAAATCGCAATCACGCTCAACAACACCAGCATGCTCCCAAACACAGTCCGCAGTCCGATGCTTTCGCCGCCGAGAAAATATCCGATCACCACCGCAACCACCGGATTCACATACGCATAGGTTCCCACCTTCGTCGGCGATTCATAATGCAGCAACCAGATGTAGGCAGTGAAACCCACGATGGAACCGGCGATGATCAGATAAAGCAGGGCGAACCACGCCTTCCACGAAACCGCCATGACGTGGAACCGGTTGAACTCGCCCGTGAGCACAGCCAGAACCAGCAGTTGCACGCCTCCCGCCAACATCTGCGCCGCAGCGCTCATGGGTTTGGACGCAGGCAGCACCAGACGACGAGTCAGAATCGTGGCCACCGACCAACTGAACGCCGCTACCAGCAACGCCAGTGCTCCCGCGCGATCAATCGGGGCTTCACCGAGCGAAAACGAACGATTCATCAGCGCGGCGACGCCGCACAAGCCACCGAGCAGCGCCAGGCCCAGCCGGACGGTCAGCCGCTGCGTGCGCAGGATAGTAACTTCCAGCAGTGTAATGAAGATCGCAATCGTGGCCAGCACCACGGCGGCAATCCCTGAAGGCACACGCTGCTCCGCCCAGAACAGGCAGCCGTAATCGATGAGAAAGATGAGTGTCCCTTGCAGGCAGATTCCCGCCCACTCGCTCCGGTTGGGTTGGGCGACGCCCTTGAGCCGCATCCAGCCATAAAGGACCACACCGGCTAGCACAAAGCGCAGTCCGGCCAAAAGAAATGGCGGCACTTCGCGGACGCCAACCCGGATCACCAGAAACGTCGATCCCCAGACCAAGTAAATGATGGAGAATGCGAGCAGGATCTTCCACGAAGCCGGACGGGCGGAGGTTTCCATCTGCTCCTCGATTCGCAAGCAATGGGCTCACGATTGGGACTTTAGATGACTCCGCAATCGTCCCGGCACCATCTTTGGCTATGAAAGATTTTTATAGCGAGGAGAACTACTTCTTATCCTGCTTCCCAAAGGACAATCCGCTGAGGCTGGCGACCGTTTCAGCAGCAACGCCCTTGCTCGCCACCAGCACCTGAAAGCTTTCACCCATGCCGGCCGGGGTCACCAGGTGCTTCAGTTGCAGCGCGACTTTGGCGTGTTCCTGGGGCACACGGCAATCTTCAAAGGCATCGGCAAACTGATTGGGCTCGCCGATGCCCATCAGAAACTGAGATTGCGTCAGCAATGGTTGAACCTGCATGCCTTGCTGCTCGGCCGCGGTGGCTAAGGCTGTGAAGTTGACGTGCGCGGTGATGTCTTGTTCGCCGGGAGCCTCGTAGGGATTGTCGCTGACCGAATGCTGACGGTACGCCGTGACCGTTCCGCGATGGCGGCCGGCAAGTTGTTCGGTGCGGGTGTAACCGTAGTCGATGGCAATGATAAATCCGCGTTCGATGCTCGCGGCCAGCTGCGACATGGTCTGCTGCGCGACGCGAGCAGTTTCGACCCGTTCTCCTTCCTCAGGATGGACGCTGTAGCGGTCCAGGTAATCAAGATTTCCTGCCGAGGCTGGAAGCCAGGTCTCGATGAAACGTCCGTCGTTTTCTGCAATGCGCAACTCGCCTTCAGGGCGAAGCACCTCCACCGGCAGCGCGTCGAACAATTCGTTAGCGAAGACGATGAGCGGAACCTCGGGGGCTAAGGCCCTCTCAACAAGTGGCTCAGACGGCGCGACTGACGTCGCGCCATTTCCGGTCGACGCTTTCCCGGCTGCGAAATGTCTCTCCAGAGTCGCCTGCAGCCGCTCCCGCAACCGCGGCGACCGCTCGCTGAGCGAATAATGCACGGCTCGAAAGCATTCTGGAAACTTCTTCTCTAACCAATCGAGGACATCGCGCGCAAAAAGTCCGCGGCCCGGGCCCAACTCCAAAATCTCGATCTCCTCTGGCGAGCCCAGGGCTCGCCACATCTCCTCGAACTGACGCGCCAGCAACCGCCCGAATACGGCGTGCACATCGCTCGAGGTGTAAAAATCGCCGGCTTTGCCGAACTGCTCAACGTTCCGGGAATAGTAGCCGGCCTCGGGATCGTACAGGCACATCTCCATATACCGCGAAAACGGGATCGGGCCGAGTTCGCGGATCTCTCGAACGATTGTCTCGCGCAGGCTCACAGGCCTTCCCGCTGGCGCTCGACGCGGTTCTGCGGAGTGCGGGTGAACATTTCGATCAGGTAGTCGTGCAGGCAATCGAAAAGCTGGCGCTGGAAGGTCCACTCGAACTGGGGATGGTCCAGGTCGCGGGGATGCAGCTCGAAATAATAAGTGTGCACGGGGATGTCAGGATTCTTGAACCTGATGATGACCTCCACACCTTCGCCCTTGCTGCGGGCCGAAAAGTCGAGCAGGGGATGCTCGTAGAGGCGAAGCTGCGTAAGCACGCGCTCGAGACGTGGGTCGGGTTCTGGCACAGAGTGATTCTAACGGAACCGGTAGCGGCACTCGAACGGCTAAAGGCGGCTCCAGGACCGAGCTTTGAAATAAGTACAGGTATCCTGTACAATACTGGCCAGGGAGAAATCCATGGAAACCACCTATACCAACTTGCGGCAGAGTTTGGCTTCGATCCTGGATCGTGTCGCCAATGATCGCGAAGTTATTATTGTCCGTCGCCGGGGCGCCAGGACGGTGGCCATGGTACCCGCCGATGAACTTGCCGGTCTGCTGGAAACAGCACACCTGCTGCGCTCACCCAAGAACGCCCAGCGCTTGCTCACCGCGCTGAATCGCGCCGTGAGCAAGAAAGGCAAGCCGGAACCGTTATCAAGGCTACGCCGGGAGATGGGCCTTGGCGCAGAATCGTGATCGCGAAGCGGTCTTCCATGTTGAGTTTCGCCAGGACTTGCGCGCTTGGGTGGAGATCGACCGCAAAACCGCGTTGCGAGTTCTCGAACTGGTCGAGGCTGTACTCAGGGATCCTTTCACTGGAATCGGGAAGCCGGAACCCTTGAAGTATGCGTTGGCTGGATGCTGGTCCCGCCGGATCACTCAGGAACACCGGTTGGTCTATCGGGTCACTCAGGCGAGAATTGATTTCCTGCAGGCAAGATATCACTACTGATGCTAGGGGAGCTCTGAACCAACACCCATGAAAACCGTCGGCATCATCGGAGGCATCGGGCCCGAGTCCACTATCGACTACTATCGCGCCATCATCGCGGCCTATGTTGAAGAACGGCCCGATCGCAGCAATCCTTCCATCATCATCAACAGCATCGACCTGGATAAACTGCGGGAGATGTTCGAAGGCAATCAACACCAGGCAGTCGTCGCGTACCTGACCGCCGAACTCCAACGACTTGCCAATGCCAAAGCCGACTTTGCGGTAATCTCCGCCAATACCCCTCACCTGGTCTTCGACGAACTTCGCCAACAGTCGCCCCTTCCGTTGATCAGCATTGTCGAAGCGACTTGCGATGCCGCCCAGGCTGCGGGCCTTACGAAGCTGGGTCTGCTGGGCACGCGCTTCACCATGCAGGGACGGTTTTATCCCGATGTCTTTTCCCGAAAGCACATCCAACTGGTCGCACCCGATGCCGGCGAGCAAGCCTACATCCACGACAAATACTTTGAAGAGTTAGTCAAGGGCGTATTTCTGCCCGAGACCCGCCAGCGCTTGCTCGCGATCATCGATCACCTGAAGGAACGCGACGACATCGGCGGAGTCATCCTGGCAGGAACTGAGCTCCCGCTGATTTTGCGCGGCGTGCACAGACCAGGGTTCGCCTTCCTCGATACGACCCAGATTCACGTGCAGGCCATTGTCAAGGAAATGCTGACTTAGCACAAACGCTGCCCTGCCGGCTTCATCACCACACTCGGCAAGCGTTCTCCGGCATCATGGGCTGGCCCGGCTTGCAGCCAAAAGCCTCTCCGAACTCCGGGATGTTTTCCACTACGCCGTTCACGCGGAACTGCCGTGGCGAATGCGGATCGGTCTGCACTTGCAACCGCAACTGCTCCGGCCGCGTGCTTCCGCACCAGGTCTGTCCGTGGCCAAGGAAAAACTGCTGAATGGGCGTGTAGCCGCCCTGTTTTTCCTTGAGATCGATGTTCTTTCTCCTGGCATCTTCCAGAAAGGCCATGAAAGCAAGCCGCAGACCGCCGTTGTCCGCCGTGTTCTCTCCCAAAGTCAGCTTGCCATTTACCTTCACGTCGTCCACAACCACAAAGCTGCTGTACTCCTTCACCGTGCAATCCGCCTTTTCCTCGAATTTCTTCCCGTCCTCGGAGGTCCACCAGTCGGAGAGGTTGCCATTTCCATCAAACTTGCGCCCCTGGTCATCGAAGCCATGCGTCAGTTCGTGGCCCACCACCCCTCCAATGTGGCCGTAGTTCTCCGCATCGGTGGCCTTCGGATCGAAGAGGGGCGGCTGCAAAATGCCCGCGGGAAAGTTGATGTCATTCATGCTGGCGCTGTAATATGCGTCCACCGTGGGCGGACTCATGCCCCATTCGCCCCGGTCGACCGGCTGGCCAATCTTGGCCAGTTGCCGGAGGTTCTCAAACACCACCCCGCGTTCGGCATTGCCAAACGCATCGTCACGAGTCACCACAAGTTTCGAATAGTCGCGCCAGTGGTTGGGATATCCAATTTTGTCGGCCACGGCATGAAGCTTTGCCTTGGCCCGCACCTTGGTTTCCGGACTCATCCAATCCAGGGTATCGATGTCCCGGTCCATGGCCGATTCAATGTCCTTGACCATCTGCAGCGTGGCCTCTTTGCTCGCGGGCGAGAACTCCTGTGCCACATAAACCTGTCCCAGGGCTTCTCCTAGCGCACCGTCCGTGGCCTGCACGCAGCGCTTCCAGCGCGCCCGCTGTTCCGGTTGCCCTCTCAGTTTGCGGCCAAAGAAATCAAAGTCCTCCTCGTCGAAGGCTTGCGGCAGGACAATGCCGGGCACGCCGTTAATCGCTTGCCACCGCAGATAAGCCTTAATCGTGCTCATGCCGGTCGCATCCAGCAGCGCGCTCAAGCCTTTGAAAAACTCGGGATTGGTCACATTCAACTGGGTGACCGCCGGGGCTCCCCCGTCGGCGAGGAACCTGGGCCAATCCACGTTGGGTGTGAGCTTTTCGAGTTCGGAAATCTGCATCATGTGGTACACCTTGTCGGGATCGCGCTGGCTGACAATGTCCATGGACACCTTGGCCAGCGCAGTCTCCAGTTGCATGATGCTCTGAGCATCGCTGGAGGCTGCGTTCTCCGGCTCTCCCATCAGCTTGAGCATGTTCGCGATATGCTGCACGTACTGCTGGCGGGTCTTTTCCGCGGCTTCACCGGTGCGGAAATAGAAGTCGCGTTCGGGCAGCCCAATACCGCCCTGATCCACGAAGGCAATCTGTCTGGTAGCGTCCTTAAAGTCCTGTTGCTCGCCAAATCCCAGAAACGCGTTTATGTTGACCAACTGCAAGTGTGCCAGCAGGGGTGTCAACTCGCTCTTGTTCTTGAGCGCGGCGATCCGGTCCAGTTCCGGCTGCAACGGTCCGAGACCCTTCTTGTTGATCGCATCCACGTCCAGGCAGGAGGCGTAATAGTCGCCGATCTTCTGCTCGTTAGGCGTTCGGTCCGCGCCGCCCGCGGCTGCTTTCTCCAGCATGGTGTGCAGGATATATTCGTTGCGGTCGGCCACCAGGGCGCCGACCCCGTAACCCGAGCGATCGTTGGGAATCGGATAATATTTGGTGAAGTTTCCACAGGCGTATTTGAAGAAGTCGACGCACGGGTCGGCGCCGGCATCGATGAAACGCTTATCGAGGCCGCTCAGAAGCTCGGGTTTCTTCTCCGAACTGACCCCCGCAGTCTGGGCAACTAGAACTGAATTCACGCTACAGATGATCACCAGCACGATGGCGAAATGCGAGATCCTAGATTTGGTCATGGTTCGTCCTTCGAGGATGACTTTAAAATAACCAACAAACTAACCAGCAATGATACTAGCGCCCAGCTTAGGCGGTTAGACGAGAAGTTCCCGAGAAAGATAGCAGCCAGAGAAATGGCCATCCGATCGCCTGCCGGACCCGTTTTACAAATCGCTATCCAGACATTTGTCTTCCCGTCTAAACCGTCGTTCTTTCGCCGAAATCCAGGGTTTTCAGGAAAACATTTCAGAAGCGGAGGGTTAGTTCCATGTTCAAGAATTCCATTGTGGCACTTGTGGCGGTCGTCGCGCTGTCGTTCGCAGTTTCCTCGTCCCATGCTCAGTCGGCCCTGCTGGATATCCCCCGGCAGAGCCAGCACGCCGTCGTCGCCCAGCGGGTGGGCATCACCGACATCACCATCAACTACCATCGTCCCCTGGTGAACAAGCGCGTGATCTGGGGAAAGCTGGTGCCTTACGGTGAAGTGTGGCGTGCCGGGGCCAACGAGAATACCACCATCAAGTTCACCGACAACGTAACCATCGACGGCAAACCTTTGGCCAAGGGCGTGTATGGTCTGCACATGATCCCGGGAGAAAACGAGTGGACGGTCATCTTTTCCAATACGCACACTGCATGGGGCAGCTTCACCTACAAAGAAGCCGACGATGCCCTGCGTGTGACCGTAAAACCCCAGCCCGCGGATTTCCGCGAAGCTCTGACCTACGACTTTGCCGAAGTGAAAGCGGATTCGGCTGTGGCCAGTCTGCGTTGGGAAAAACTCGAGGTGCCCTTCACCGTCGCCGTCAACGTGCATGACACCGTGCAAGCCAGCCTGCATAACCAACTCCAGGGCTTGGCGCAATACACCTGGGAGGGCTGGGATGATGCCGCCACTTATCTGCTCGGCGAGAAATACGACCTGGATGAGGCGTTGAAATACGAGGAAACTTCCATCGGCACCGAGCCGCGTTTCGACAACTATTTAACCAAGTCGCAGGTTCTGGATGCCATGGGCCGTAAGGACGACGCCGAATCCGCGAAGAAAGAGGCTCTCGCCCGGGCCACAGCTGCGCAACTCTATTCCTATGGCCGTCTGCTGCAATCGCAGGGGAAACAAGATGAGGCTTTCAACTACTTCCGTCAGGCAGCTAAGAAAGATCCTAACGATTGGACAGTACACGACGGCACCGCCCGGATCTATTCCGCGCAGGGCGACTTCAGCAATGCTCTGAAAGAAATCAAGCTGTCGCTGGCAGGCGCGCCTGATAACCAGAAAATATTTATTGAACCGTTGGTGAAGAAACTGGAAGCCAAGCAGGACATCAACAAGAATTAACCGCCAACCGATCTGACCTTACTCAGCAGTGCGCCCCGTCCTTGTCTCTCCGTTCTGGAGGGACAGGGCGGGGACTGTCGTTCGATTAGGATGAAATGCCGGGCAACGAGTCCTTCGGAAGCAAAACGCTGCCAAAAGTCAGAACGGCGACAACTTGTTTTGAAGCTGATCTAGGAAGAAGGTATCTTTATTGGAATTGGAGGATAGGTAGCCTATGACAGACTGGTTCGCACGTCCCGTCCTACACGTAACCGATGTTGAGGCCTCGCTCCTCTTTTACGTTGACCGGCTTGGCTTTACCAGCCCCTGGCGCTACGACGAGGACGGCAGAGCGCATGTCGCACAGGTCGACCGGCAGGGCTGCGCGCTTATCCTGGCCGACACGTGGCCGGAGAAAATTGGTAAGGGGCTGATGTTCATCTCCCTGAACGTCGAGCCGCAGACGCAGGTCGCCGCCTTGGACGCGCTACGCGCGGAACTCGAGAGCAAGGGCGTTCCGGTCAAGGAGGGTTCGTGGGGCTACCGGCTCCTGGTGGTTGATGATCCCGACGGCAATCAGCTCTTCTTCAACTATCCGCGCGAGACCACATCCGGCAAGATTGCTAGGGATGACGCATAATCGTGCAGCCCCGCCAACATCGCCGTTTCCACGGCAAAGATTGGCCGGTACTCAGTCGGAATGCTTCTAACCCGGAGAAAAGAAGTCAGAGAAACGAACCTTTAATAGCACTTCAAATTCAACAGTGCCGACGCCGATCACGTGGTCACCATCCAAGACCCGGCACTCCAGCCGGAAGTGACCTACTCGTTCTGGGTTAACGAACTCACGAACCCGCTCCAGCATCCGCTGGTGATCCTCCTCTTTGATTTGCTCCGGTGTCATCGACTTCTCCATCAGCGCCAAGAATCTGCGAGCCAGGTCGTCGCGTTCTTTCGGCTCGAGCGGAATATGGGCATCGAAGTAAACCGATACCGATTCCGTGTCTCCGCCGCCGCCCGTTTGGACCAATTCTGAAGGTACCGGTGTCTTATTGCCGTCCGGGGATATCTGGTAGGCGATAGTTGCGACTTTGAGGCCGTAAAAGCCCCCGCTCCGGATTGGCCTCACCGGGACGCGGCATTCAATTGCGATAACCCCCGAATTGCTGAGTTGAACCAGGCCAGATGAAGAACGGCCCAAGAGGTTTTCACCCACAAGTTCGCAAGACGCCGGTTTATGACTGCCAAATGCCACGGACGAAAGCAGCAGTAGGTGGGCTACCAGCGCGTATCTCATTGAACTCTCTCTGCGCCCGACGGGTACTTGCGCCTATGTCCCCCCGCC
>Ga0335079_10005641_pt1 | contig 14310 bp, 14 predicted proteins | sample Lox_Sample_33_FD_206719 | JGI IMG/M metagenome (GOLD analysis project Ga0335079, IMG submission 206719) | Soil microbial communities from Loxahatchee National Wildlife Refuge, Florida, United States - Lox_Sample_3.3 | ecosystem: Environmental > Terrestrial > Soil > Wetlands | place: USA...
TACCCAGATCGGTCTCGTCACCCTGATCGGCCTCATCAGCAAGCACGGCATCCTGATGGTCTCCTTCGCCAACGACCTGCAGCGCAACGAGGAGCTCGACCGCGTGCAGGCCATCGCGCGCGCCGCGCGGGTGCGGCTGCGGCCGATCCTGATGACGACCGCGGCGATGGTGGTGGGCCTCATCCCGCTGCTGACCGCGTCGGGCGCCGGTGCCGCGAGCCGCTTCTCGATCGGTCTCGTCGTCGTCACCGGCATGTCGATCGGCACGCTCTTCACTCTTTTCGTGCTGCCGGCCGTCTATTGCATCCTCGGCAGCGACCACCGCGCCTCGGTCACCGCCGCCCGCGAAGCGGAGATCGCCGCGGTGACGTCACCTGCAATGCGCTGAACGCCCCCTCTCCGCCCCTTGGGGCGGAGAGGGCCGGGGTGTGGTCAAGGCGAACTCGCGCAGCGAGTTCGTCCGCGGCGGCGGTAGCGATTGCGTAGCAATCGCGAAAGCCGCACCGCGCGGGCTCTCGCGGTTGCAAGAGCAACCGCTGTCGCCCGCCCGCGACAACGCTTTGCGTTGCGCGGCGCCCTCAAGGGCGGAGAAGGACTTGATTCGTTCGCCCCACTTACCTCGGCCTAATCCATCTCCGGCGTGATCACGTTCCGCGGCCGGTTCGTGAGCAGCGCGGCGCGCATGGTTTCGGCCGCCTTGACGCGGGTGTCGTGCACCGCTTCGGGCGAGTAGAAGGCCGCGTGCGGCGTCACCACCAGCCGGCCTTCGAGCCAGGGCTCGCGCGCGCGATAGGCGCGGATCAGCTCCGGCAGCGGCTCGACCGGCGGCTCGACCGGAAGCACGTCGAGTCCGGCGCCGGCGATGTGGCCGTCGCGCAGCAGTGTCCCGAGCGCGTCGACATCGATGATCGGGCCGCGCGCCGTGTTCACCACGACGGCGCCGCGGCGCAAGAGCTTCAATTGCTCGAGGCCCAGCATGTGCCGCGTCTCGCGCGTCAGCGGCGTATGGATGGTGAGGGTGTCGGTCTGGCGCAGCAGGTCCTCCAGCGTCGGCGCGCGCAGCAGGCCGAGGCCGAGCTCGGCGCCGTTCGGCAGGTAGGGATCGTAGAAGACGACGCGGAAGCCGAAAGCGCGCGCGCGCAGCGCCGCCGCCGTGCCGATGCGGCCGAGGCCGACAATGCCGAAGGTCTGCACCGCGGCGCGGCGGACGAGATCGCCCGGGATCGGCCGCCAGGCGGGCGGCGGCGACCGGCGTTGCGCGTCGTGATGCTGGATGATGCCGCGGCGCAGCGCCAGCGCCAGCGCGATGGCATGGTCGGCGACCTCGGTGGTGCCGTAATCCGGCACGTTGCAGATGAGGATGTTGCGCGCCGCCGCCGCCGGCCGGTCGAGCCGGTCATAGCCGACGCCCATGCGCACGATGGCGCGCAGCCGCGGGAAGCGCGCCATATCGGCGCCGGTGACGGTGAAGCGCGAGATCATGAGGCCGTCGACTTCGGCGCAATCGCCGGCGCCGAGCTCGGCGATCGCGCCCGCTTCGCGGCGCAGCACGCGCACTTCCGGCCCGAAGACCTCACGCTCGAGCGCATCGTCGGGAAGCTGTCCTTCGGGGTAAAGCACCGTCGTTGCCATCGAATTTTCCTGTCGTTGGGCGGGTCGCGGAAGGGCGCCGGCCGTCCTTCCGGCGCCGCGGGGAACGCTGTCGGGCGGGACGCGTCAGAGGAAATTGTTCGGCCAGATGATGCTGCGCCACATATGCGCCACCGGCGAGCCGTCGAAGCCGAGCCCTTCCGCCGGTTGGCGGAAATGCCGGCCGACGATATCGGTGAACTCCTCGAGCGGCACAACCGTGTTCGGATCGAACGCGTAGACGTCATAGATCGTAATCTGCCGCGCCGACATGTACCAGCGATGGGCGCGCGCCTCGCGATGCGCCGCCTGCATATAGGGCGGCGGCACGTAATCCGCGCCGAAATAGCGGATATAGGCCTCGGGATAGGTATAGCCGGCAGCGTCGTCGGCGAAGAAGCGCAGCACCTGGTGATAGCGTACCGCCCAGCTCACCTCCTCCTCGACATAGGGGCCGATGAGCTGCGCGCCCCAATAGCCGTGATCGCTGCCGACCAACGCGACATTGGCGATGTCGTGCACCAGGCAGGCGAGCACCAGCTTCTCGGGCAGTCCGGCCTTCCGCGCCAGGTTCGCGCTTTGCAGCAGATGGTTGACGCCGCGCGGATGGAAGCGCCGGCGGAAAAAGTCGAGCAGGGTCGGCTTCTCCGGCATCGGCGCCAGCGCGGGATTGTCGCCCATCATGAAGACGCAATCGGGTCCGAGCTCGTTGAAGAGCTCGACGCGCTTCATATAGGCCGGCGTCCCCAAGGTGCCGATCGCCGGCGGGTAGATGATGCGGCGCCGCTTGCCTTGGCTGTGGCCTTCCGCGGCGATCTGTGCTCCGGCTTCGTCGGGCATGGCGTTCCTCCTCTTGCGAGCCATGATCGGCGAGCCGCCGCGGCCTGTCCAGCCGGGCGAGGGCAGGCTGGCTGCGCGCCGCATCCCTCGCTATGTTCCGCAAGACATAGCGTTTGCGCGAATCTGCCATCCCAGGGATCGAGGCGATCATGATCAAGCGTGTTCTTTTCGCCGGCGCCGTTCTGCTGCTGCTGGCGGTGCGGCCGGCCTTTGCCGAAACCTTGGTGTTCGCCGCGGCGAGCCTCAAAAACGCGCTCGACGACGCCGTCGCCGCCTATCAAAAGGCGGGCGGCGCGGGGGTCAAGGTCTCCTACGCCGCAAGCTCGGCGCTGGCGCAGCAGCTCGATAACGGCGCACCCGCCGACATCTTCATCTCCGCCGATCTCGACTGGATGAACTATGCCGAAAAGCACAACCTCATTCGGCCCGCGACGCGCAAGGATTTGCTCAGCAACAGACTGGTGCTGATCGCGCCGGCGGCGAGCCCGGTCAAGGTCGACATCAAGCCCGGCTTTCCCTTGGCGCGCCTCCTCGACGGCAACCGGCTGGCCGTCGCCGATCCCGATAGCGTCCCGGCAGGCAAATACGCCAAGGCGGCGCTCACCAGGCTCGGCGTTTGGGGCTCGGTGTCGGACAAACTGGCGCGCGCCGAAAATGTACGCGCGGCGCTGATCCTGGTGGCGCGCCAGGAGACGCCGCTCGGCATCGTCTACGCCACGGATGCGGCGGCGGAGCCCGGCGTCCGCATCGTCGCCGGCTTTCCCGCGGACAGCGTGCCGCCGATCGTCTACCCGATCGCGCTCACCGCCGCGGGCAAAAGCCCCGACGCCGCGAAATTCCTGACCTTCCTGGAATCGCCGGCGGCGCGCCCCTTTTTCGAGAAGCAAGGCTTCACGCTGCTGCCGTGAATCGCTTCTCGGCCGCTGCGAGCCGGCAAGGATGTTGAGGAAGGGAGATAGGGGGATTTAGGGAGATAAGGGGATAAATAATGATTGCGCCGCAGGCGCAATCCAAATCGTCATCCCCATATCCCCCTTAATCCCCTTATCTCCCTTACCTTGTCGCTTCGGCACGCTGCCGCGCATCAGTCGGTTTCCGCGGCGCTCCGCCGCGGCGATTTGCGCCGCGCCAGCGCCGCTTCGAGCGCGCGCAGATGCGGCCGCACCGCCTGTTCCGCCTCGTCCTCGAGCGCCCGATAGTGCCGGACCACGTCGCGGCCGAACGGCGTCAGCGCGGCGCCGCCGCCGGATTTGCCGCCGAGCTTGGTCGCGACCAGCGGCGTCTTGAAGAGATGGTTGAGCGCGTCGATCAGCAGCCAGGCGCGGCGATAGGACATCTCCATGGCGCGTCCGGCAGCGGAAATCGAGCCGGTTTCGCCGACGAGCTCGAGCAAACGGATTTTGCCCGGGCCGATCGCGCCCTCTTTCGCCAGATCGATGCGGATGGTGAGCCGCGCCATGATGACAATTGTAGCGGCGCGGCGGGCAAAAACGAACTGCCCGGCGCCGCAGCTCGAAAGCGGCGGCGCCGGGCAGTCCGCAACGAGCGCTGTGCTGCGCTTAGCGCCGCTTCATCGAGCGACGCACGCGGCGCTTGGCGACGCGGCGGCGAGCGGAGCTCTTCTTCGCGCGCTTGACGCGGCGCGTCGACTTCTTCACGGCGGCCGAGGAACGCGCCGCCTTCGACTTCATGCGACGGTGCGACTTGCGCGCCGTCTTGTGCTTCTTTCTACGCATTGAAAGTCACTCCCAGCGATTGCAAACGTCGCACAGAGTGTGGTCAAGAAGTTAATAATTCCTTTTTGAAGCAAGTGCTTTTCAAGTCGAGCGCACGGTCGATCGCGAGTCGAGCCTGTCTCCGTATGGCTAATATCTGGTAATCGCCGAGACGAGAATGGCGGTTACTTCGTCAACACGACGCGAGTACGGCATCGAATGCGTGCATCGCGTCGTGGCGTCCGGTGCGCCCCTCATGGACACTCGAAAACACCCATGAGACGCGGGTTTCTGGTGATTCGCGAGTCGCGCTCCGAGCGACAAAAATGCGCGGTCCGCGGCATGCAAACACTTGCTTTGCGCGCTTCTCCGTGATTCTGTAGCGCCGGTAAATGCCGTTGTTACTTTCGCACAGAAGAGGGAGTCCGATACCTATGGCAGCAAAGAAAAAGGCGGGTGGTTCGTCCACGGTGACGTTGAAGCACCTGGCGGCCGCCGTCGCCGACGAGCACGAGATGCCGAAAAAGCACAGCGAGGCCGTGCTCAGCAGCATGGTCGACCTGGTCGTGAAGCATCTGAAGAAAGGCGACCGGATCCGCATCGGCGGACTCGGCATCCTGGTGGTGCGCAAGCGCGCCGCGCGCATGGGCCGCAACCCCGCGACCGGCGAGCCGATCAAGATCAAGGCGAGCAAGAAGGTGGCTTTCCGCGCCGCCAAGGAACTCAAGGAATCGATCTGAGCCGCCGGCGCGAGGGCTGAGCGCCGGCGCACCCGCCGCTCGCGGCTCGATCCGCGAGCGGCCGAGCTGCGGCGACTGGCCCGAGCGAGCGCCAAACCGATTCGACCCACCGCCCGCCGCGCCGCAGCGCGGCGGGCGGTGGCATTTTTGGGACGCGAGCGCCGGCGGCAGGATGGCGGCGCTGGCGACGTGGCGGCGGGCGCGATAGCATCCGGCAACCGCGCCGGGGAGAAAGACATGCCGCTGATGTCGGGAAAACGCGCTTTTCTCGAGCTTTTGAAGCAGGAAGGCGTCGAGCTCATCTTCGGCAATCCCGGCACCACCGAGCTGCCGCTCATGGACGCTCTCGCGGTCGAGCCGGGTCTGCGCTACGTGCTGGCGCTGCAAGAGGCGGCGGTGATGGCGATGGCGGACGGCTATGCCCAAGCCTCGGGCCGCCTTGCCGTCGCCAACGTGCATGTGGCGCCCGGCCTCGGCAATGCCCTCGGCATGCTGTACGACGCGCAGAAGGCGCAAGCGCCGATCCTGCTCACCGCCGGCCAGCACGATCAAAGCTTCAACTTCTCCGAGCCCATCCTGTGGGCCGATCTGCCGACGATCGCCCGGCCCTTCGTCAAATGGTCGGCCGAGGTGCGGCGCGTCGAGGATCTGCCGCGCGCCGTCCACCGCGCCGCCAAGACCGCGCTGGCGCCGCCGACCGGGCCGGTGTTTTTGTCGCTGCCGGCCGATGTGCTGAACGCCGAGGCCGATCTCGATCTCGGCGCGCCGACTCGGGTGGCGCCGGGGATGCGCGGCGAGCGCGGCGCCATCGAACAGGCGGCGGCGCTGCTCGCCGCGGCGGAGCGGCCACTCATCATTGCCGGCGACGCGGTGGCGCAGCGCCGCGCCCATGCCGAGCTGGTGGCTCTGGCGGAGCTGCTCGGCGCCCCGGTCTATGCCGAGGGCATCGCCAACACCGCCTCCTTTCCGAGCTCCCACCCGCTCTTCCGCGGCAGCATGGTGCGGCTCGCGCCGGCGATTCGCAGCACGCTGCAGCAATACGACCTGCTGCTCTCCATCGGCGGCGATCTCTTCACCCTGTCGCTCCCCTCCGAGACCGATCCGATGCCGCCGGAGCTGCCGATCATCCATCTCGATCTCGATCCCTGGGAGATCGGCAAGAATTACGCGGCGAAAACCGCCATCCTCGGCGATCCCAAGGCGAGCCTGCCTGAACTGACCGAGGCGCTCGCGGCGCGCTTCAGCCCGGCGCAGCGGGCACGCGCCGAGAGCCGGCGCCAGGCGGCGCAAAAGGCCATCGCCGCCGAGCGCGAGGCGCTCGTCGCCAAAGCGCGCGGCGAGGCGGCGAAAACGCCGATCCGGCCGCTGGCGCTGCTCGAGGCGCTGGGTGCGGCGCTGCCGCGGAACGCGGTCGTGGTCGAAGAGGCGGTCTCGTCCTCGCCGGGGCTGCGTCAGCTCGTGCGCAGCGACGATCCGCAGAGCTTCTTCGGCCTGCGCGGCGGCGGCATCGGCTGGGGCCTCCCCGCCGCCATCGGCGTCAAGCTGGCGCTGCCCGACCGGCCGGTGGTGGCGCTGATCGGCGATGGCAGCGCCATGTACACCTGCCAGGCGCTGTGGAGCGCGGCGCATGACAAGGTCGGCGTCGTCTTCGTCATCCTCAACAACCGCTCTTATCGGATCCTGAAGCAGCGCACCAACGCGATGAAGGGCTTCGCCGCCCAGACCGACCGCTATGTCGGCATGGATCTGGTCGATCCGCCGGTCGACTATGTCGGGCTGGCGCAGGCGCTCGGGGTCAAAGGCGCCCGCGCGACCGCGCTCGGCGAGGCAGTCGAGCTCGTGCGCCAGGCGCTCGCCGGCGGCGCCCCTTCGCTGATCGAGGTCGAGCTCGATCGCACCTACACGCCGGTCTGATTCGTGTCCGCCGAAACAATGACTCGAAGGAAGTAGGTGACAAACTTCGCATTTTAACTAGTCTGTTTTGTAAGGAAGACGTTTCCCGCCTCGACGGGGCGATGGAAGCAACGGCTGGGGCCGAGGGGGCTCGCTGCCGCGATAAACGTAACCAGGAGGGAGAAGATGCGCCAAAAGAAGACGTTTGCGTTCTCCATGGCAGTTGCCTTGGGGGCGCTGGCCGGCGGCTGCGCCCAGCAGCAGGCGGCAGCGCCGCCTCAGGCCAAGGTGGGCGAGGCGGCCATGATGGCCGTGCCGGCCGACGCCGAGACCAAGGCGGATTGGACGACCTATCACGGCACTTGGCGGGATTACGATTTCAGCGGCCTCGACCAGATCAATACCGACACTGTGAAGAACCTGCAGGTGGCCTGGACGCATGATCCCGGCCGCGATACCCGCGGCCTCCAGTCGATGCCGCTGGCCGAAGGCGGCGTGCTCTATTATTCCGGCTCCTATAGCCGCGTTTATGCGCTGGACGGGGCCACCGGCAAGGAAGTCTGGCACTTCTTCCCGACCGTCGACGAGGCGCTGATCAAGCGGCAGACGCATTCGCCCTACAACCGCGGCGTCGCCCTCGGCGACGGGCGCGTCTATGTCGGCACGGTGGACGGGCGCCTCATCGGCCTCGACCAGAAGACCGGCAAGAAGCTGTGGGATACCAAACTGATCAATTCCGAGAAGCTCACCGTGGGCTTCACCGGCGCGCCGCTCTTCCTGCCGGGAAAGAACATGGTGGTGATCGGGGCGCAAGGCGGCGAGTGGCCCTATCGCGGGCCGCTCTTCGGCGTCGATGCCACCACCGGCAAGCGGAAATGGACGTTCCTCACCGTCGGTCCGGACGCCAAATCACGGGCAACCTGGGGCCACAATTCCTGGCGTACCGGCGGCGGCGGCGGCTGGATGCCGGGCTCTTACGACGCCTCCAGCAACACGTTGTGGTGGGGCACCGCCAATCCGGCGCCGCTCTACGACTGGTCCGGGCCCGATTGGAAGCATAAGGGCGCGCGGCCGGGCGACAATCTCTACACCACGTCGGTGCTCGCCCTCGATCCCGACAACGGCACGCTCAAATTCTATCACCAGGAGCTGCCGCACGACGCCTGGGACTTCGACAGCGCCATCGGCGAATTCGTGCAGATCGACGAGAACGGTCAGCATCTCGTCGTCCATCCCAACAAGAGCGGCTATATCTTCGTCTACAACCGCGACAATGGCAGCATCGTCAACATCTGGCGCATCACCGAGAACAGCAACTTCGTCAAATCGATCGACCCCAAGACCGGCGAGCTGATCGGCCGTCGCGACTTCACCGCGGGACCGGTCAATCCGCCGCTCTGCCCGGCGATCGATGGCGGCGTCAGCTGGAATTCGGGCGCCTATGATCCGCGCACCGGCACTTGGTACAAGGTCGGCAATGAGTGGTGCATCGACTTGAAGGTGGTGAAGACCCAACCGATCCTCGAGCCGCAAGCCCAGCTCAATATCGGCGCCGATTTCCACGAAGTGCCGCCTCCGGGCCAGGACAAGATCTGGGGCCATGTCGACGCCCGCGATCCCGTCACCGGCCAGATCAAATGGCAGGTGAAGTACAAGGAGCCGCCGTTGGCGAGCCTGCTCGCGACCGCCGGCAACCTGCTCTTCGTGCCCGATGCCGAAGGCGTTCTCCACGCCTTGGATTCGCGCAACGGCCAGGAGCTGTGGTCGCATTCCGACGGCGTCGGCCATGATGGCGGCATCATGACCTACGAGGCGGGCGGCAAGCAGTATGTCGCCGTCGTCGCCGGCTGGGGCGGGATGGTCACCGACGGCTATCCCAAGATGTTCGGCGAGCCCTTCACCAGCATGCCGCGCAATACCGGCGTGCTGACGGTCTATGCGCTGAAATAGTCGCGGAAGGGGCGTGTGGGCGGGGCGGGGCGAGGGTGCCCCGCCCTTGCCACGCGGAAGCATTGGACATGTCGCGATCTGGTCTCGCAGTGACCGCCTTCGCGGTCGTACTCTTCCTCGCCGTGCCCGGCTTTGCGGCCCAGGAGAAGCCCATGACCGACGAACAGGTCGAAGGGCTCTTCGCCTCGGTCTGCGGCTTCTGCCATGAGGATGGCGGCCGGGTCGCCGGCAAAGGGCCGCAGCTCATGGGCACCAAGCGCAGCGACGCCTTCATCATCAATCGCATCAAGCATGGCAAGGAGGCCCGCATGCCGGCGTTCGGCGACCAGTTTTCGGATGCGCAGATCAAGAGCATCCTGCACTACATCCGCCATCTGAAGCCGGAGTGACCGCCATGTCGCGCGCTCGCCCGACCACCGCCGCCATTGCTGCGCTGCTGGGCGCGGCGCTCTTCGCCGCCCCCGCCTCGGCGCGCGGCCTCGAGGCCATCAAGTCGAGCGGTACCATCGCCGTTTGCGCTCATCCCAATTCGCTGCCCTTCGCCAGCAAGGATGGCCGCCTGCACGGCTTTCAGATCGACCTCGCCGAGGCGCTGGCGCGGCAGCTCGGCGTCACTTTGACCCGAGACTGGATCATCAGCCGCTACGATCTCTACCGGGCTCATTGCGACATCGTCATGGACAGCATCGACGATGCCGAAGCGCAGGCGGATTCCGGGCTGGAGCCGTCCAAGCCCTATCGGCGCAGCGGTGTCGCGCTCGCCATCCGCGCCGACGAAAAGATCCGCTCGCTCGACGATATCGGCAAGGGCAGGGTCGCGGTGCTCACCAGCTCGATCGCAGCGATGACGCTGAACCAGCGCGGCATCGACACGATCCCGGGCCTCTTCGAGGACGAGCTCCTCGATATGCTCGAAAAGCACGAAGCCGATGCGGCCGCGGTCACGCCGACGTCGGCCGGCTATTACAATCTCCGCCATCCCGCGGCGAAGGTCCGGCTGCTCTACGTCTTCGACAAGCAGCCCGACCTGTCCTGGAACGTCGCCGTCGGCATGCGGCAGCCGGATGCGCAGCTGCGCCAGGCGATCGACGCCGCCCTCACCCATCTCGTCGCCGACGGCACGATGAAGCGCGTCTTCGCCCGCTACGGCGTCGAGGTGTTGCCGCCGAAATAGAGGACAGAGGACAGACGACGGACGACGGACGACGGACGACAGATGATCTGTCGTCTGGCTAACGTTTTCCCGTCGGCAGCTTGTTGAACGGCACGTCTTTGTCGACGCGCAGGTCGGCCGGCAGGCCGAGCACCCGCTCGGCGATGATGTTGCGCAGGATCTCGTCGCTGCCGCCCGCGATGCGCAGCGCCGGCGAGTAGAGCAGCGCCTGCTGGAACAGCGCATCTGCGGGCATCGCTTCTGCGTCGGTCATGATCCCCGCCATGCCCATGAGGTCCATGCCGAACGCGGCGATCTCCTGCAGCTTCGTGGCGCTCACCAGCTTGCCGATCGATGCTTCCGGCCCCGGGGTCTCGCCGCGCGACAGCCGCGTCATGGTGCGGAACTTGGTGTATTTGAGGCCCTGCGCCTTGACGTACCACTCGGCCAGCCGCTCGCGCACCACCGAATTCTCGATCGCCGGCCCGTCCTCGAGCTCGAGCCGCCGGACGAGATCGAAGATCTCGCGAAAATCCGGCCCCGGCGCTTCGCCGACCGCCAGTCGCTCATTCATCAGCGTGGTGAGCGCTACCTGCCAGCCCGCGCCGACGGGGCCGAGCCGCTGGCCGTCGGGAATGCGCACATCGGTGAAGAAGACCTCGTTGAAATGCGACTGCCCCGAAAGCTGCTTGATCGGCCGGATCTCGACGCCCGGCGAGCGCATGTCGAGAAAGAAGAAGGTGAGGCCCTTGTGCTTCGGCAGGTTCGGGTCGCTGCGCGTGACGATGATGCCGTAGTCGCTGTATTGCGCGCCCGAGGTCCAGATCTTCTGGCCGTTGATCACCCATTCCTCGCCGCGCTTTTCCGCGCGCGTGCGCAGCCCGGCGAGATCGGAGCCGCCGGCCGGCTCGGAGAAAAGCTGGCACCAGATCTCGTCGCCCTTGAGCGCCGGCGGCGCGAAGCGCTGGCGCTGCTCCGCCGTGCCCCAGCTGCACAGCGTCGGGATGCACATGCCGAGGCCGATCTCGAAGAAGCCGCGCGACACGGCATAGTGCGCTTCTTCCTGGTTGTAGATGACCTGCTCGATCGGCGTGCCGCCGCGGCCGCCCCAATCCTTGGGCCAGGTGATGCCGGCAAAGCCGGCGGCATATTTCTTCGCCTGCCAGGCCTTGGCGCGCTGCAGCGCGCCGGGCGCGCTTTGCCCGGTGCGATAGCCCTGGGCGCTGCCGGGTCCGAGCCGCTCGGCATTGGCCGCCAGGAACGCCTTCACCGCGGCGCGGAACTCTGCTTCTTGCGGCGTGTCGTCGAAATCCATCGCCTCTCTCCCGGGAAGCCGTTACGGCGCGATGCCGGTGGCGCCGTCGAGCGCCAGATCGTTCTGCGCCTCGAGCCGCGCGACGAGGCGCTCCTTCCATTGGCGCGGCGCGCCCAGCGCCAGGGCCAGCAGCTTGGCGCGGCGATAATAGAGGTGACAATCGAAGGCCCAGGTATAGCCCATGCCGCCATGGGTCTGGATGTTCTCCTTGGCGGCGAGCCAGAACGCGTCGCTCGCCGCCACCCGCGCCGCCGCCGCGGCGACCGGCAGCTCCGGCGCATTCTGCGACAGCGCCCAGGCGCCGTAATAGGCGTTGGAGCGCGCCAGCTCGGTCGCGACATAGACATCGGCGAGCTTGTGCTTGATCGCCTGGAAGGAGCCGATCGGCCGCCCGAAGGCATAGCGCTCGAGCGCATAGGCCTTGGCCATGTCGAGCGCCGCCTGCGCGCCGCCCACCTGCTCGAAGGCAAAGAGCACGGCGGCGCGGTCGAAGAGCTTGTCGATCAGCGCCGCGCCCCCGCCCGGCGCGCCCAACGGCTCGGCGGCGGCGCTGCTGAAGGTGAGCCGCGCATGGCCGCGCGAGGGATCGATGGTGGCGATGCGCTCGCGCGAGACGCCGGGTGCGGCGAGCTCGACGATGAAGAGCGCGGCGCGCCGGTCCGTGCCGAGCGCCGCGACCACGGCAAGATCGGCGATGTCGCCATCGGGCACCGGCTGCTTGGTGCCGGAAAGGCGATCCTGCGCGACGCTGCTGGCGATCCGCGTCCCCGCACCTTCGGCAACCGCCAGCGTGCCGATGGCGGCACCTGAGGCGAGCTTCGGCAGGTAGCGCTCCTTTTGCGCCGGGCTGCCGGCGATGAGGATCGCCTCGGCGGCGAGATAAGCGGTCGAGGCGAAAGGCACCGGCGCCAGCGCCGCGCCCAGCTCCTCGGCCAGCACGCAAAGGCCGAGATGGCCCAAGCCGGCGCCGCCGAACGCTTCGGGGATGGCGGCGCCGATCCAACCCATCTCGGCGATCTCGCGCCAGAGCGCGGGGTCGTAACCCGCATTCCCGTCGAGCACGCGGCGCGCGGCGGCAAGCGCGTTGCGCGCGCTCAAGAAGCGCTTCGCCTCCTCGCGCAGCTGTTTCAGCTCGTCGGAGAAATCGAAGTTCATCTCAGAACTGCACGCGCTGCGTGATCGCGCCGTCGACGATCAGATTGGCGCCGGTGATGAAGCTCGCGCGCGGGCTCGCCAGGAACACGGCGGCGTCCGCCACCTCTTCGGGCTTGCCCATGCGGCCGGTGGGGTTGCGCGCCATCGCCGCTTTGAACAGCTCGGGCTGCTTCTCCTCGCGCGTGTTCCAGACGCCGCCCTTGAAGTAGATCGTCCCGGGCGAGACCATGTTGACGCGCACATTCTTGCGCGCGTAATTCTGCGCCGTCGATTTCATATACGGCACCAGCGCCGCCTTCACCGCATTGTAGGGCCGGGTCGGCCCCGTCACCTCGACCGCGGCCACCGAGCCGATGATGACGACGGCGCCCGCTCCCGATTTCTGCAACAGCGGCAGCGCCGCGTCGACCCCCGCCACCGTGCCCATGACGTCGACATCGAAGCTCTTGCGCCAGCTCGCCTCGTCGGCCGCCACGGCGAGCGCGCTGACATTGGCGATGAAGATGTCGAGTCCGCCCAGCGCCTCGGCCGCTTCGGCAACCCAGGCGCGCTGCGCCGCCGTATCGGCGACATCGACCGGACTGCCCCAGGCCTTGACGCCCTTCTTCGCCAGCGCCGCCACTGTTTCGTCGATCTGCTCTTTATGGCGGGCACAGATCGCGACATTGGCACCTTCGTCGGCCAGCAGCTCGGCAATGGCGCGGCCGATGCCGCGCGTGCCGCCGGTGACGATCGCCTTTTTTCCTTTCAGCTTCAGATCCACCTTGCTCTCCCTTCAGCGTCCCTGCCAGCGCGGCTTGCGCTTTTCGGCGAAGGCTTTCGGGCCTTCGACGCGATCCTCGCTCCGCGTCAGCGCCACCACCGCTGGGTATTCGCGCTGCGCCTGATAGGCGGCGGCGATGCCGCCGGCAGCGTCGAGGCTGCGATAGACCGTTTCCTTGGAGGCGCGGATCGACATCGGCGAGCATTCGAGGATCTGTTCCGCCCAGCGGCGCGCGCCGGCCAGCGCCTGGCCTTCCGGCACGACCTCGTTGACGAAGCCCAGCGCCAAGCCTTCGCGCGCCGGGACGCGCCGCCCGGTGAGGATCATCCCCATCGCCTGCTTCAACGGGATCATCCGCGGCAGGCGATGGAGCCCGCCGGCGAGCGCGGCCAAGCCGACGCGCGGCTCGGGCAGCGCGAAGACGGCGTTCTCCGCCGCGATGATCAGGTCGCAGGCGAGCGCGATCTCGAAGCCGCCGCCCATGGCGATGCCGTTCACCGCGGCGATCACCGGCTTGGCGAGATCGAGGCGCTGGGTGATGCCGGCGAAGCCCGAAGGCGGGTGGCCGGTGGGATTGCCCGCCGCTTGATATTTGAGGTCGTTGCCGGCCGAGAACGCCTTGTCGCCGGCGCCGGTGACGATGGCGATCCACAGCTCGGGATCGGCGGCGAAATCGTTGAAGACCTGGTCGAGCTCGAAATGCGCCGGACGGTGCAGCGCGTTCATCACCTCGGGCCGGTTGAGGGTGACGATGAGAAGTCGCCCCTCGCGCTCGACGCGGCAGAACTGATGATCGGCCAAGCTCTCCTCCCATGCCGGTTGGACCGGCCTTCTTCCCGCCAGTGTGCCCGACCGGCGCCGCCGGCGCAAATGGCGCCGGGGCGCGTCAATCGTTTTCGAGCTTGTAGCGGAGCCAGACGGCGCCGCCCTCCAGCACTTGGCTCTGCGCCAGGGTCATCGAGCGCACCGCCGCTGCCGCGCCCGCTTTTTCATCGCCGGAGTCGAAGACGCTCGGCGCGCCTTTCGCGCCGTCGACCGCGGGACAGATCGCCAGGCTGATCTCGTCGATGAGCCCGGCGCGAAGGAAGGCGCCATTGGTGCCGCCGCCGCCCTCGATCAGCAGGCGCTTGATGCCAAGCTCGCGATTGAGGGTCTCC
>Ga0335079_10005647_pt1 | contig 14304 bp, 8 predicted proteins | sample Lox_Sample_33_FD_206719 | JGI IMG/M metagenome (GOLD analysis project Ga0335079, IMG submission 206719) | Soil microbial communities from Loxahatchee National Wildlife Refuge, Florida, United States - Lox_Sample_3.3 | ecosystem: Environmental > Terrestrial > Soil > Wetlands | place: USA: Florida...
CCTGATGTTCTCCTCAGCGTCCTGATCGATTCGCTGAGTAAGTTCAAAGACTGGCTAGAAACAGCAGCAACAAACCCGGCTTCAAAAACGACGTTCTGGCGGCGACTGTTTGGCACGACCCCCAAGCGCCCGCCGCTTGACAGGAAAAAGGTTGGCGAGCTGGCCGCCGAAATTGAAGAGCTCATTGCAGACCTGCAAACCCAGTTATATGCGGAAGATGCTGCTGCACTGAAGGAGATCACCGAACACGCACTTGAGAGTACTGACGCCGCTGAAGCGAACGCAGGACTGAAGGCGGGGCCCGCTAGCGTTGGCGCGAAGGCGTCAACAAAGGAGGTCGCGAAACAGCGATCCCAGGTTACGGAGGAATCGCGTCGATCAAAAATCGACTTCTTGCATCGTCACATCATCGAGTATCAACGTCTTTTGAAGCGTATTGCCGAGGTTGCCGGGGGTGATGCGTACCTTTTTCTCGACGATCTTTACCACATCCGGAAGAATGATCAACCGAGCCTGCTGGATTACTTTCATCGAATTGCCAAAGGGAACGACCTCTGGTTGAAAGCCGGCACGATTCGGCATCGCACTGAATGGTACAAGCACAGCGACCCGCCAATTGGGGTCAAGCTCGGCGATGACGCGGAGGAAATCGACCTCGATCTGACACTTGAAAAATACGCCACGGCCAAGCGCTTTCTGGGCTCGGTTCTCCAAGGCATTGCCGATGAAGTAGAGTTTGGCCCCGTGGACAACATTCTCGCCCGCACCGCAATGGATCGTTTGGTCCTGGCGTGTGGTGGGGTTGCGCGGGACTTCCTGGCCCTATTTCGGCGCTCCCTTGATGTCGCCCGCGAACGCGGTGGTGGACCAGGCGGAGATCGGATAAGCGTGCCCGATGTGAATCAGGCCGCCGGTGAATACGAGGCATCGAAACGAGATGAGCTCAAGCGGGACACATTGGAAGAGCGTCAGGACGTCGAGAGTGCTTTCGAGGCAGTGAAGACGTTCTGCCTCGAGCGCGCGAACGCTAACTGTTTTTTGCTCGAAAAGGATCGGACAGACGCAGGTGCCAGATTAATCGAGGAACTCGTCGATCTCCGGCTGCTGCACCTCGTCCAATCTCGCGTGACGGTTCGTGATCGGCCAGGAAAGCTCTACGTGGCGTATATGCTGGACCTCGGGCAATACACAGGAGAGCGGAAGAGAAGAGCTTGGAGATGGTGGAGTTCTGGAAGCACGAGGGACGGGAACGCCTTCGCCGGACAAAATTGGTGTACGATCCTGGCTCGTCATCATAGAACTGTCGCTTTCTGCCTCACCAACGATAGTCCCATAGGAGTGATCACCGAAAGGCCGATTGCTTCCGTCCGAGCGCCCACGCCACTTCCGCACTACATCGTAATTCACATGGGCAGATCGGCATCGCAACCGCACCAAGCAGCCAGGCAAGCTCGGAATGCCGGATACCTTCCTGAAAGGTTCCCTTGTTCGGATCCGAGATCCACCCGTCGTTGAATGGCTCCCATTTCCTGCGCTCGGCTTCTCTTGCAATGGCTCAGTCGGATCTGGCCACCAAGAGCATGTAGCCGCCTGGCTTCACGCGCTCGGCTGCGGCGCGGATCGCGGCGAGTCGGTCCTCCAGCGTGGGCAGGACATTCACCACGTAAACGACCGTCACGAGATCGAAAACCGCACCGGTCACCTCCGTCCGTTTCGTTGACCAGAGTAGGTGAGAAGGTGCTGATGAGGCTGATCGCACGCACGCGGTTGGGCCGCGACCAGACTTCTTCCATTCGTCCGAAGGTATCCTCAAATGGTGCATTGAAGTGCCAGGGATCGTAGCCCGCCCGGACCGACAGGTGCTGCTTGTCGGTGATCAGGTAGTCAAACTTGAACGTGTCTTTGCGGAAGTCCGAATGAGTCGACTTCGTCCCGATCCAGTTCGTGGTCCCCTGCTGGAAGCCTGCGACCGGAAGCGGAAAAATGTTCAGCAGCGCCTGTCCGTTGTGACTGATCCGGTTCGACGGAATGATGTTGCCCGGAAACGGTGCTCCGTTAGTGGGATCGTTGATGACCCGCACTTTGCCGAAGAAAGAATTGGCCGGGTTCAGCAGCTCGCTGAAATCGCCGCTCCGCATCGCCACGCTCGGAACCGTCCCCGTGTTCGTGGTGTCGTACCGCCGCTTGACCCACTCCTCTCCCCAGAAGAAGAACAGCTTGTTGCGGTCTGAATTAAAATGGTTCGGGATGAAGATCGGCCCGCCGACGTCAAACCCATATTGATTGAACCTGTATGGCGCCGGCCCGGCGGCGGTGGATGCCTGCGGACTGTGATTGCGCGTCCACGTATTCGCATCCAGCGCTGAGTTACGAAAATTCTCTGCCAAGTCTCCGTGGAAATCACGTGTACCGCTCTTGGTCACGAAACGAATCTGCCCGCCCGATGAGCGCCCGTACTCGGCCGAGTAGTTCCCCGACAGAACCTGGGCTTCCTGAACCGTGTCCACGTCCAGTGTGCCAACCATCGACCCCGAGGACCGCGTGCGCGTCGCCATGGCGCCGTCGATCACCACGATGTACTCATCCGGGCGCCCACCGTTGATGTTGAAGCTGCCGTTGCTGACACTGTCGGGATCGATCGTTCCGATCGTCCCGCCCACCACTCCCGGACTCAGCGCCGCCAGGTAGATGGGATTGCGACCGTTCAGCGTCAGATCCTGCATCTGCTTGGTCTCAATGGTAGTGGAGCTATGACGTTCCGTGGTGGCGCGAGTTGAGGCGCACCCGCGTTCAGGGCGTAATCATCAACGCCGGTGGTATTGTTGCGTACTATCCGAGTAAGTTCCCGCTCCAGCACCGGGCAGAGTTCCTCCGCAACCGCGATCTGTATGGCGACTTGGCCAAGGCGGCTCACGCGGACGGCCTGGTCGTGATCGCCCGCATGGATTCCAACCGCACCGCGGAGGACTTCTTCCAGGCGCATCCCGATTGGTTTGCCCGTAACAGCAGCGGCAATCCCTATCGCGTGGCCGATAAGTACGTTACTTGTGTTAACGGTCCGTACTACGACGAGTATCTCCCCTCGGTACTTACCGAGATCATCGAGCGCAGCCATCCCGAGGGCTTCGCCGACAATAGCTGGAGCGGCCTTGGCCGGGACAGCATCTGCTACTGCGACAACTGCGCGCGCAAGTTTCGCGACAAAGCCGGAGGCGTGCTGCCGCAGACGCATGACTGGAGCGACCCCGTCTACCGGCGCTGGATCGACTGGAACTATGCGCGCCGGATTGAGATCTGGGATTTGAATAATCGTGCGACCAAGGCAGCCGGAGGCCCCGATTGCCTCTGGTTCGGCATGAACAGCGGCTCCGTCTCCGCCCAGAGCCGGTCGTTCCGCGATTGCAAAGCCATCTTCGAGCGCGCCGAGATGGTCTTCCTCGATCACCAGTCGCGCGGCACAACCGGCTTCGAAGAAAATGCCGAAACCGGCAAGTTGGTGCACGGCCTTCTCGGCTGGGAGAAGATCGCGCCCGAGAGCATGGCCATGTACCAGGCCGGCCGGGGCACCTTCCGCGTCGCCAGCAAGCCCGCCGCCGAAGCCCGCATGTGGATGTTCGAAGGCTTTGCGGGCGGCATCCAGCCTTGGTGGCATCACATCGGCGCCTACCACGAAGACCGCCGCATGTACCATACCGCCGAGCCGGTGATGAAGTGGCACGAAGCCAATCAGGCCTACCTGGTGGACCGGCGTCCCCTGGCCACCGTCGGCATCGTGTGGTCGCAGCGCAACACCGATTTCTACGGCCAGGACCGCGCCGCCGACCTGGTAGATGCGCCGTATCGCGGCTTCACCGCCTGCTTGGTTCGCGCCCGCATTCCCTACCTGCCGATCCACGTCGATCATATCGAGCGCGACGCCGCCGCTCTCAAGGTGCTGATCTTGCCGAACCTCGCCGCGCTCTCGGATGCGCAATGCGCCGCGGTCCGCAAGTTCGTGGCGGGCGGTGGCGCGCTCATCGCGACGGGCTTCACCAGCCTCTGCAGCGAATCCGGTGATGCTCGCAGCGACTACGCCCTCGCCGACCTTTTCGGCGCCCACTTCACTGGTTCGGCTGGTGCAGAGCGATCCATCAGCAATCAAACGCTGCACTCCTATCTTCGTCTCGATCCCGAGCTGCGGGCCGGCGTAGCGGGACCTCACATCGCCGGCGAGCCCCGCCCTGCCGCTCAGCGCCACCCGGTCCTGCGCGGATTCGAGGAGACAGACATCCTACCGTTCGGCGGAACACTCGCCCCTCTACGGCTCGAAAGCGGCGTCACAGTTCCACTGACCTTCATCCCGCCCTTCCCCGTGCTCCCCCCCGAGACGTCCTGGATGCGCCAGCCGAAGACCGACATTCCCGGACTCGTGCTCAATGGCCGCATCGCGTTTCTCCCGGCCGAAATCGACCGCTTGTACGCGCGCGACAATCTGCCGGACCATGCAACCCTGCTCGCCAATCTGGTGCGCTGGGGGGTGAACGGCGACATCCCGCTACAGTTGGAAGGCCGCGGCATGTTCGATTGCAGCCTCTACACCCAGCCTGGCCGCATAATCGCACACGTCGTCAACCTGACCGCGACCGGACGAATGCCGGTCACCGATGACGACCTGGTTCCCTCGGAAGCGCTGAAGTTCGCTGTCCGCCTGCCCGGCGTCATCCGCGGGCGCAGCGCCCGCATGCTGGTGTCAGGCAAGGCTGCAGCGCCCGCCATCTCGAACGGCTGGGCGCGGATCGTGATACCGTCGATCCTCGATCACGAGGTGCTGGTGATCGAATAGCGCCGCTATCCCGCCAGCGCGCTTTCCACCGCCTGACGCATCGGAGTTTGCCGATCCTCGCTCAACTTCGCCCCGTTTGCCGTCACGTAGAACACGTCGATCGCCTTGTGGGCCTGCGTATCGATCAGCACTACCTCGATGTTCCCTTCCCTCGACGTGATCGCCGTCGCCACGTCGTACAGCAGTCCCGGACGATCCTCGGCCACGATCTCGATCAGCGTCGCCGTGTCGCTTGCGTCGCCGTCGAATCGCACCCGCGCCGGGATACGCGCCTTCCGGCTCGGCGGCGCAGGCTTGGGCCGGTTCTTCAGCAGTTCCTTCACATCCGCTTTCCCTGCCAGCACCTTCTCCAGGGTCGTGCGCAGCCGGTCCACCTCCGGCGGATTCAGGTCCAGCGTCCGCGAGGGGTCCGCGAACATAAACATGTCCAGCACCAGCCCCTGCCGGTTGGCGAACGCCTCGGCTTTGAGAATGTTCATCCCGAAGCTCGAGATCGTCCCCGCTGCCGCCGCGAACAGCCCGGGCCGGTCGCCCGCCACCAGCGTCAATTGCCACGCCGATTCCAGACGGCGAATCTCGACTGCCACGCCCTTCTTGCGGCTCTGCGCTTCCAGAGCCATGTGCTCGCTGATCTCGCTCTCCGTGTGCGTGCGCAGGTACCGCGTCGGGAAGCCTTGCAGAAACGCCACGCGCTCAGGCGGCCCCGCGGGCAGACTCTCGATCCGCTCCGCCTGCAGCTCCCGGGTCAGCTCGTTGTACACCGTGAGGTAGAGCTGCCAGAGCTGCTCGGCGCGCCACGCCGTCATGGCGCTCGGATTCACCGCGCTGATGTCCGCGTACGTGACCAGCGTCAACGCCTTGAGCCGCTCCACCGTCTCTACCCTGTGCGCCACCTCGCGGATCGTCTGCGGATCGAATACGTCCCGCGATTGCATTGCCGCCGATAACTCCAGGTGGCGCTCGATCAGGAAGGCCACCATGCGGCGCACCTGCTCCGGCGCCAGGATGCGTGCCATCGCCGATTGCGCCAGCCGCACCGACCCGTCTACGTGGCCGTCTCCCGCCGCGCCTTTCCCCGAATCGTGAAACAACAATGCGAAGGCCGGCACGGCGGCGTCCTTGACCTCGGCGAACAGGTCGCTGAAGCCCTTGTGCGGGCCCTCCTCTGCCGTCTTCAGAGCCCACAGATTCTGCACAGTCACCAGCGTGTGTTCATCCACCGTGTAGCGGTGATAAAAGTCGCGCAGCACCAGGCACTCGATGCCCTGCAGCTCGGGAAACAAAGACCCCAGCACTCCCGTCTCGTGCATGGCGCGCAGCGCCAGTGGCGCGTGAGGCTGTGAAAGGATCTCGGCAATTGCCGGCCACCGCGCCATCGGCGTCCGGAAATAATCGCGGATCTTCGCCTGGCGCGCCTCGATCCGCTGCTCCGACTCGGCCGACAGCCGATATCCATGGCGCGCCACAAACTCGAACAGCCGCAGCACCAGTTCCGGCTCCACGTCCAGCCCCTGGGGCGCGCGGAAGTGGATCCGTTCCCGGTGCACGCTGAAATCCGCGCTTGACGCCTTGCTCCGCCGGTCCAGAAGCTGCGAAAAGAGCGAGCTCGATTGCTCTTCGCCCTTCTCCAGCGACCTCACCGCCGTCCGGTATACCCCGCGCGCATGCCGGTAGTAGTCGCGCATCCAGTGCGCCGCGTCCTCCCCGCGCCAGTGATCCGCGAACGCGTCCTGCGCGTCGAAGGTGAGCTGGTTGTTGTCCCGCCGGCTCTGGCAGTGCAGAAAGGTGCGCAGCCGAGCGAGGAACCGGAAGGCCTCGCGCAGCTCGGATGCCGGCTCAGCCGCACCTTCCCGTAACTGCTGCAGCCAGCACACGAGCTGGTAATCGCGTAGCCCGCCAGGAGTCTCTTTGACGTTGGGTTCCAGGTGATAGATGGTCGCCGCGTACTTGCCGTGCCGCTCGCGCGTCAATTGCGCCAGGTTGCGAACCAGCGCGTCGCGATTGGCGTGGACGAACCGCGGCAGCTTATCGGCCATCGCCGCGTACAACCCGCGATCCCCCGTCAGGAAGCGCTGGTCCAGCAGGCTGACGTTCAGCTCCGTATTGCCGTTGTGCACCTCGGTGCATTCCGCCGGCGTCCGGACTGATTGGCTCATACGCAGCCCCAAGTCCCACAGGTGCTGCAAGAACGCGCCTACCTCTTCCTTCGCGTCCGCCGCCGCGCGCTCCGAGCCGAACAACAGCAGCACGTCGATATCGGAATACGGAAATAACTGCCGGCGCCCGTAGCCGCCCACCGCCAGCACGGCTGCCGTGGGGGGCAGAAACCGCGCCGCGGCATCCAGCACATGCCGGTCCACATGCGCAGTTCGCTCGGCCAGTGCGGTCAGCGCATCGCCCGTCGCCAGGAATTCCCGCTGGATGTTCGCCAGGTTGGCGTCAGAGGGCAGATTCGCCGCGGTCATCGTTGCGGATCCGGATGGCTTCGGCCACGTCGAAGACGAATATCTTGCCGTCGCCGATCTTCCCGGTCCGTGCGGCGCTCGTGAGAACCTTGATGACCTCGTCGAAACGCCCGGACGGCACTACCAGCTCGAGCTTCACCTTGGGCAGCAGGTCGACATTGTACTCCTGCCCGCGGTACACCTCTTTGTGGCCTTTCTGGCGCCCATGCCCGCGCACTTCGGTTATAGTCATCCCGTCGATGCCGATACCCTTCAGGGCTTCCTTGACGTCGTCGAGCTTGAACGGCTGGATAATGGCTTCGATCTTCTTCATATTGAGCTTTCAGCGATCAGCTGATAGCCATCAGCTTCAGCTATCAGCTTAATTCCTCCTCCGAAGACAGAGGCTGACAAGCTGAAGACTGAGAGCTGATAGCTGACAGCTGCTACGCCTCGAATATATACCCCTCCTCGTTGTGCATGCTGGTATCCAGCCCCTCGATCTCCTGTTCCTTCGTGACCCGCACGCCGATCGTGGCATCCACAATCTTCAAAATGATCAGCGTTCCTACGATCGCCAGCACCCACGCAATTACGCATCCCACAAGCTGGTTCCCCACCTGCGAAGCGTTGCCGTCCACCAGTCCCATCGGCAGCACTTTGCCGGATGCATCCTTCAGGCCGTCGTTGATCAGATTGGTCGCGAACACGCCCGTCAGGATCGCGCCCAGCGTTCCGCCCGCGCCGTGTACGCCGAAAGCGTCCAGCGCGTCGTCATAGCCGAACTTGCGCTTTACGCGCGTCACCATGAAGTAACACACCACACCGGCCGCCACACCGATCAGCAGCGCCGGGAATGCCTTGACGAATCCGCTCGCAGGCGTTATCGCCACCAGCCCCGCCACGCAGCCCGAGATCGCGCCCAGCACGCTCGGCTTGCCGGCGTCGAGCCACTCCACGAACATCCACGCCAGCGCCGCCGCCGCCGCGCCAAAGTGGGTCGCCACGAACGCGCTCGACGCCAGCCCCGATGCCGCCAGTGCGCTGCCCGCGTTGAATCCGAACCAGCCCACCCACAGCAGCCCCGCGCCGATGGTGCTGATGACCAGATTGTGCGGCTTCATCGCCATCTGCGGATACCCCACGCGCTTGCCCAGGTACAGCGCGCATACCAGCGCCGAAACCCCGCTGGTGATGTGCACCACGGTCCCGCCGGCGAAATCGAAGCAGCCCACTTTCCCGCCCGAGAACGCGTTCAGCAACCCGCCCTTGCCCCATACCATGTGCGCCATTGGGAAGTACACGATCAGGCTCCATAGCACCGTGAAGACCAGCATCGCGCTGAACTTGATGCGCTCCGCGAACGCCCCCGAGATCAGTGCCGGAGTGATGATCGCGAACATCAATTGATAAACCATGAAGGTGTTCTGCGGAATGGTCGGCGCATAATCGCCGTTCGGCGCCGCGCCAACCCCGTCCAGCAGCGCGAACTGGAAGTTGCCGACAAACGGCGAAGATCCGCCGAAGGCAAGGCTGTATCCCGCCACCGCCCAGATCACCGTCACTACCGCCATCAGGATGAAGCTGTGCATCATGGTGCCCAGCACATTCTTGCGCCGCACCAGCCCTCCATAGAACAACGCCAGCCCCGGGGCGGTCATCATCAGCACCAACGCGGACGACACCAGCATCCAGGCGTTATCGCCGGCGCTCTGCGCGCTCTTGGCCGCCGCCTCAACCGCGGCAATCCTTGTCGGGAGATCCGGCACCGATTGGGCCAGAAGGACTGCGGGCGAACCCAGCAGCGCGAACACTCCAATTCTTGCGAGGTGCTTCATCGTGGGACCGATCTCTTTGCAGCGGATAGTTTAGATTATTGTCCCCCGCCCGTTTACGGCCCTCAAAGATAGAACTTTCTATGGAGCGAATTGGAATTTTTTATACTTAGGCCGCCTCCCCACATTAAAAACGGACACACTCCTCCGCTTCCGGGTGTATGATCGTATCGTCAGAAAAAGGAAGAGAGCTGACCGGCAGCGCCGGCGAGAGTCTCCGCTGCGGACCGCAGCGCCCAGGCGCGCATCCGCGAGTGGAGCCGCTGCCGAGGACCGGCCGGAGCCACCGCGAGGCGCTCCGGCCGGTCAGTTCTCCCTTGTTCGTCGTCCGCCCCGGCCTACCGCAGCGCTCGGTACTCGATCTTCCGCAGCCCTGACTGCGTCCGGTACGCCGCGATGCCGAACGGCTTCGAGAGCTCGATCTCTCCGTATCTCAAGTCGATCTCCCGCGTCCCGACTGCGAAGTCCACCACCATCTCGTCGTCGATCCAGGCCGCGATCTCTTCGTCCGTCACTCGCAGCCGCAACTTGTACCAGCGGCCTTTCTCGAAGTCGAACCGCGTCGAGGTCTCGTTCTCGGAAGCATCGTAGCCATCCAGGCTCGAGAGTCCGACCACCCTGCCGTTCCAGCCGCCGTTGATCCACGAGCAGAAACTCTTGAACACCGGAAACGTTATGCCCGCGAAGAAATCGTTGCCCTGAAGCCGTGCCGCTTCCATGCGAACTTCGTAGTTGGCCTTCGGAAAATCCTCGGTCCAGTTGATGCCCGTCATCGATCCCGCGCCCGGCGTCAGGATGATCGCGCCGTCTTCGATCTTCACCGAGCCCCGGCCGCCGAAAGGCGTCTCTTTCCAGCCCTTCAGCGTCTTGCCGTCGAACATCGGCTGCCACGAGTCTTGCGCCCACAACACCGGCAGAACGATCATCAGCAGCAAGATGCGGCACGACATGACTACAATGTACTCCTAAGGGAGAGATGGATGTCTCGAACCTCAATCACCTATTCGATTCTTGTACCGCTGGTCTTCGCAGGCATGCTCGGCGCGCAGCAAGGCGGCCGCGGACAAGGCGGCGGCGCTAACCCGCCAGCGCAGATCCCAACCATCGAACAGCGCACCGGCGCCATGCAGAAAATGGACGGCTATTTCCCGATCTACTGGGACGAACGTACCGGCAGCCTGTTCCTGGAGATCCCGTGGTTCAATACCGAATTTCTTTTCGCCACTGGTATCGCCGCGGGCCTCGGCTCGAACGACATCGGCCTCGATCGTGGCCAGGAGGGCGGCGGTAAGGTCGTCTCCTTCCAACGCGTCGGACCGCGCGTTCTGCTCGTACAGGGGAACGAATCATTCCGTTCCTCCAGCGACAATCCCGCCGAGCGCCGCAGCGTGGCGGATTCCTTTGCCAAGAGCATTCTCTGGGGGTTCACGGTCGCCGCCGAGAGCAACGGCCACGTGCTGGTCGACGCCACCGACTTCTTCCTGCGCGACGGCCATGGCGCGGCCGGCTCACTGGGCGGAATCGGCACCGCGGCCTATCGCGTGGACCGCACCCGAACCGCGGTTTACCTGCCGCGCACCAAGGCCTTCCCCAAAAACACCGAGATCGAAATTACCGTGACGTTCAGCAACGAACCCGCCGGCCGCGGAGGTTTCGGCGGCGGTCCGAGCCAGGGCCCGCCGCCCATCGTGGTCAGTACGCCGATCATCGCGGGCGCCGCGGGCGCAGCAGCAGGCGGGCGCGGCGGGCGCGGCGGTTTCGGAGGCGGCCTTTTCTCCGGCACCGTGGCCTCCGTCACCCCGACCGCTGACGCCGTCACCCTCCGCGAACACTACTCGCTCGTCGAACTCCCCGACGATAACTACCAGCCCCGGTACGACGATCCGCGAGCCGGCTACGGCGGCCTCGCCTACGTCGACTACAGCGTGCCCATCGGCGAGCCCATGGTAAAGCGGTACCTCCGCCGCCACCGCCTGGAGAAGAAGGACCCTGCCGCCGAAATCAGCGAGGCTGTAAAGCCCATCCGTTACTGGGTCGATCCCGGAGCTCCCGAGGACGTCCGCAAAGCGCTGGTCGAGGGCGCGAGCTGGTGGAACCAGGCCTTCGAAGCCGCCGGGTTCCGCAATGCTTTCCAAGTCGCCGTCCTCCCCGACGGTGCCGACCCGATGGACATCCGCTACAACATGATCAACTGGGTGCACCGCTCCACCCGCGGCTGGAGCACCGGCGCCACCGTCGCCGATCCGCGCACCGGCGAGATCATTAAGGCCACCGTCACGCTCGGCTCGCTCCGCGACCGGCAGGATTACCTCATCTTCGAAGGTCTCCTCTCGCCCTACACCACCGGCAACGAGAAGCCCGAGCTCCTCTACCGGACCGCCCTTGCGCGCATCCGCCAGCTCGCCGCGCACGAAGTGGGTCACACCCTCGGCCTCGGCCACAACTACTACGACAGCTCGCAGGGCTGGATCTCGGTGATGGACTATCCGCACCCGCAGGAAAAGCTGCGCGACGACGGCACCGTCGATATCTCCGCCGCCTACCCCGCCCATATCGGCGAGTGGGACAAAGTGGCCATCAACTACGGCTACCGCGTGCTGCCGAAGGGTGACGAGGCCGCGCAGCTGTCCAATATCCTCAACGAGGCCTGGGACAAGGACCTCCGCTACATGACCAACCAGGACACCGAGATTCATCCGCGCGTGGACCAGTGGTCGAACGGCGTCAATCAGGCCGACGAGCTGAACCGCATCATGAAGATTCGCCGCGCCGCGCTCAACCGGCTGGGCGAACGCACCATCCGCAACGGCGCGCCCATGGCCACCATCGAAGAGCCGCTCGTGCCGATCTTCATGTACCACCGCTACACGGTCGAATCCACCGCATCCATGGTCGGCGGCCAGGACTTCATTTACGCCATGCGCGGCGATCAGCGCGTCCCCGTCAAATGGGAAACCGCAGCCAATCAGCGAAAGGCCCTCGACGCGCTCGCCGCCACCCTCAAGCCCTCGGAGCTGACCGTGCCCAGGCAGGTGCTCGAAGCTATTCCCCCGCGACCGCCAGGATTCGGCCGGCATCGCGAACTCTTCCCGCGTACGACTGGCGACGGCTTCGACCCGTTGAGCCCCGCCACCGTCGCCGCCGACGTGACCATCGGCTTCACTCTGCAACTCGACCGCGCCGCCCGCATGGTGGCCCAACACGCCGTCGATCCCACGCTTCCCGGCCTGGAAGAGGTGATCGACCGCCTCACCAAAGCGACTTTCGACGCTCCCGCTGCGACGCCCTATGAAGCCGAAGTCCGCCGCGCCGAAGAGCGCGTCCTGGTGGACCGCGTGATGTGGCTCGCCACCGGCGCCCCGAACAGCCAGGTCCGCGCCATCGCCGCCTTCAAGCTCGGCAAGCTGGCCGCGCGCCTCCGCAGCGAAGCCGTGCAAAACGAACCCGAGCAAGCCCAGCGCCTGCTCCTGGCCGCCGACATCAAGCGCTTCCTCGATCGCCCCGCCGACCCCATGCGCCCCATGCCCGCTCCCGATGCGCCTCCAGGAGCGCCAATCGGCGAAGGCCCGCTAGACTGGCTAGCCCCCGTCCGTTGGTAACCTAACGGCGCCTGCCAATGTGTGGTATATTATTCATCAGAGCGAATAATTATACATGCAGCAAATCGGCATCGTCGGCTTCCGCGGCTATAGCGGCGCCGAGCTTCTCCGTATCCTGCCCCGCCATCCCTCCGTCACCCCGTACCTGATGGAGCACCGTGAGGACGGCGCGCATACCTTCGCCATTCGCCGCACGCATCAGCCGGCCTGCATCCCTTGCACGCCCGAAGCCGTTCAGCAGCATCAACTTGCAGTCGTTTTCCTGGCAACGGCCGCCGACGTCTCCATGGAACTGGCGCCCGCCATGCTCGCCGCGGGAGCCCGTGTCATCGATCTCAGCGGCGCCTTCCGCCTCCGTACGCCTGAAAACTACACGACTTGGTACAAGGAACCTCACACCCAGCAGGCCCTCCTTGTCGAAGCCGTATACGGCCTGCCTGAATTCTGCCGGTCGGCCATCGCGACGGCCCGCCTGATCGCAAACCCCGGGTGCTATCCTACCGCCGCCAACCTGGCCATCCGCCCCCTCGTCGAAGCTGGCGTCATCGACCGCTCCGCCGGGGTCATCTGCGACGCCAAGAGCGGCGTCAGCGGCGCCGGGCGCAAGCCCAGCCTGAAGACCAGCTTCTGCGAGGTCACCGAAAACTTCTCCGCCTATTCGATTCTCAAGCACCGACATGTGCCTGAGGTCCTCCAGATCTCCGGCCTTGAAGAGCGCGAATTCAGTTTCACCGCTCAGCTTCTCCCGCTCGATCGCGGCATCCTCGAGACCATCTACTTCCGTACCGCTGTCTCCAGCGCCGAAGACCTCCTCGCCATCTACGAAAAGCGCTACGCCGCCGAGCCGTTCATTCGCCTGTACCACGCCGGGCAGGTCCCCGACCTCCGCGCCGTCGCTCGCACCAACTTCTGCGACATCGGCGTCACTTTCGACCCCAAAACCGGCCGCGCAGTCGTGGTCAGCGCCATCGACAACCTGGTGAAAGGCGCCGCCGGCCAGGCGGTGCAGAACATGAACCTCATGCTGGGGTACCCGGAAACCGAGGCGCTGCTGTGAAGCTGCTGGTCAAGCTCGGCGGCACGCTCCTCGACGGTGCCGAATCCCGCGAGAGCCTCGCGGCACAAATCGCTGCCGCTTGCGCGTGCGGCCACGAGATCACCGTCGTGCACGGCGGCGGCAAGCAGATGACTCGCTACCTCGCCGAGCGCGGCATTGATAGCCGCTTCGTGAATGGCCTTCGCGTCACCACGCCCGAAACCCTCGATGCCGTTCTCAAAGTCTTCGCCGGCACCGTGAACCACGAACTTGTTGCCAGCCTCAACCGTGCAGGCGCGCTCGCGGTCGGGCTCTCCGGCATCGACGCCCTGCTTGCCGAGGCCGAACAGATGTCTCCCGAGCTTGGCGCGGTGGGCCGCGTGACCGGCGCCAACCCGGCGCTGCTCAACGTGCTCACGGCAAACGGATTCCTTCCTGTCGTGGCCTGCGTAGCCGGCGATCGCCGCGGCCGCATCTATAATGTAAACGCCGACCAGATGGCGGTCGCGTGCGCGGCAGCGTTCGGAGCCGGGCAGCTCGTCTTCCTTACCGATGTCGAAGGCGTGAT
>Ga0335079_10005649_pt1 | contig 14301 bp, 18 predicted proteins | sample Lox_Sample_33_FD_206719 | JGI IMG/M metagenome (GOLD analysis project Ga0335079, IMG submission 206719) | Soil microbial communities from Loxahatchee National Wildlife Refuge, Florida, United States - Lox_Sample_3.3 | ecosystem: Environmental > Terrestrial > Soil > Wetlands | place: USA...
CCGATGATCTTGGCCCTGGACGCCTGGGCCTGCAGCAGGAACGAGGAGAAATCGGCCGTATTGAGCGGATGCTTGACCGAGCCGAGCACCTTGCCGCCGGACGCCGTCACCACCGCCGTCGTGTCGCGCTCGAGCGCGGCACCGAAGGCATAGTCTGCGGTCAGGAAGAACCAGGTGTCGCCGCCCGCCTTGACCAGCGCCTGCCCGGTGGAGTGCGCCAGCATGTATGTGTCGTAGGTCCAATGCACGGTATTGGGCGTACATTGCGCATTGGTGAGGTCGGACGACGCAGCGCCCGAATTGATCATGATGCTGTTCTTTTCCTTGACGACGTTGTTGACCGCGAGCGCAACGCCGGAGTTGAGCACGTCCATCAGGATGTCGACCTTGTCGACGTCGATCCATTGCCGGGCGATATTGGTGCCGATGTCGGGCTTGTTCTGGTGATCGGCGGAGATCACGTCCATCTTCCAGCCCTTGGCGGCCATCCCGGAATCCTCGACCGCCATTTTCGCCGCCTCGATCGACCCCTGGCCGCCGAGATCGGCATAGAGTCCCGACAAATCCGTGAGCACGCCGATCTTGATGACCTTGTCGTCGGCGTTCGCCGCGCCGGCCGCCGCAAGCGCCAGTGCCGATCCGAGCAAGAGCCGCGCAAACAAACTGGATTTCATGAGGCTTCCCTTCCGGTATCGGCTCAGACGCCGAGATAGGTGTGCAGCTTGTCCATGTTGGCCGCGAGCTCGGAATTGGCAAAACCGTCGATGACCTTGCCGTGCTCGACGATGTAGTAGCGATCGGCAACGGTGGAGGCAAAACGGAAATTCTGCTCGACAAGCAGGATGGTAAAGCCCTCGTTCTTCAGCCGCGCGATGGTGTGGCCGATCTGCTGGATGATGACGGGAGCAAGCCCCTCCGTCGGCTCGTCCAGCATCAGGAAAGACGCGCCGGTGCGCAGAATGCGCGCGATCGCCAGCATCTGCTGCTCGCCGCCCGAGAGCTTTGTGCCCTGGCTCTTCAGGCGCTCCTTAAGGTTTGGAAACAGGTCAAAGATCTGGTCGAGCGAGAGCCCGCCCTGCCGCACCACCGGCGGCAGCATCAGGTTCTCGCGCACATCGAGGCTTGCGAAAATGCCGCGTTCCTCCGGGCAGAACGCGATCCCCATCCGCGCAATCCGGTCGGATGAGGTGCGGATGATCTCGTTATCGCCGAAGCGAATCGAGCCCGTACGCTTGCCGATGATGCCCATGATCGACTTCAAGGTCGTGGTCTTGCCGGCGCCGTTGCGGCCGAGCAGCGTCACCACCTCGCCGGAGTGGACGTTGAAATTCACGCCGTGAAGGATGTGGGACTCGCCATACCAGGCCTCCAGGTTCTGGACGTTCAGCACCTGGCGCGCCAACGCTGCGGTCGATTTTGCAGGCGCCTCGGCCATTCTTGCATCAGGCATGACCGGCTCCCAGATAGGCTTCCTTGACGCGCTCGTCCTTCGAGAGCTCGGCGTAATTGCCTTGCGCGAGCACCTGGCCCCGGGTCAATACGGTGATGACGTCGGAGAGGTTGGCGACGACGCTCAGATTATGCTCGACCATCAGGATGGTGTATTTCGCCGAGATTCGCTTGATCAGGCTTGCGATCTTGTCGATGTCTTCGTGGCCCATGCCGGCCATCGGCTCGTCCAGGAGCATCATTTCAGGATCGAGCGCCAACGTGGTCGCGATCTCGAGCGCGCGCTTGCGCCCATAGGGCATTTCGACGGCGGGGACGGATGCGAATTCACTCAGTCCCACGTCGTTCAACAGCTCGAGCGCGCGGCTGTTGTAGCGGTTGAGCACCGATTTGGAGCGCCAGAAGTCGAACGAATGACCGTGCTGGCGCTGCAGCGCGACCCGAACATTCTCGAGCGCGGTCAGGTGCGGAAACACCGCCGAGATCTGGAACGAGCGCACAAGCCCGAGGCGCGCGACATCGGCCGGCGCCATCGCCGTGATGTCCTGCCCCTTGTAGCTGATCGTGCCCGCGGACGGTTTCAGGAACTTGGTCAGCAGGTTGAAGCACGTGGTTTTCCCGGCCCCGTTCGGACCGATCAAAGCGTGAATGTGCCCGCGGCGAACCTTGAGCGTGACATCGCGAACGGCGAAAAACCCGGCGAATTCCTTGGTCAATCCGTGGGTTTCGAGAATGAACTCATCGGCCAAACATTTTCCCCCTGCCGCGTGCATCCCGTGTCGCACACGGCTCTTGTGTTCGGCAGCTCCCGACCGTCTTGAAACTGATCGCGGACTGCCGCCTCCGGAGCGGAATATGCCGGAGGGAGATGGGGTTAGGCAAGGCGGAAAGCTTCTGGCCGCCGCGAGCTTCGCCGTTAGTCGAACAATTCCATGCGGCTTCCCCGGCGCGTCTCGCCCTCTCATTTCCGCCGCGCACACCGGCCGCCGTAAAGGCCCGTTAACGCTGTTTCGGCTGGCCTGCGGAATTTCATAGAAAATTTTCCCCCTCACTCCATGGTTTGGGGGTTTGCATTGAGCCGGGGATCATTGCCGTGGATTTGGTCAGCGCCAACCCGACCGTCGTCAAATCGATCAAGCAACGCGAGCTCCTGAATAGCTGGATCAGGCTCTATGCGCGCGAGCAGCGGATGCCGCGTTTTGAGGACTACCGGCCCGAGCGGCTCGACGACGAACTTCCAGACCTCGTCTATTTCATCGTCGATGCTGCGCAGGAGCCGCCGCGTTTCACCATCGAGAGCGACGGCACACGCATCTTGACGGCTTACGGCAATACCGGCAAGGGCAAGCGGCTGGAGGATTATTTCGGCGCACGCCTCGCAGCGATGGTGATGCCGGTGTACCACGCTTGCGTCGAACGCGCCCTTCCGGTCTACACAATCGCCCATATCGACGACATCCATGGCCGCGTCGTCGCCTACGAGCGGCTCTTGATGCCCTTCGGAGCCGGCGGCATTGTGACGCACCTCATCGCCTCGCTCAAGACCATCTCGGAGGACGGCGGATTCGAGATGAAGAACCTGATGCGCGATCACGCGGCGCTGCCCCGACCGATACTGCGCGCAGTCATCGATCGCGATCTTGATCACCGCCCGCAGGGTCGGATCATTCCAGGCGACGTGATCGAGTTCAGCTGAACGACATGAAATTTGCGAGTGCCAATCCGTCGGTGGTCCGGTCGATCAGGCAGCGTGTGCTGCTCAACGCCTGGCTGCGCGCTTTGAGAAAGCCGCAAGCGCCGCCCTCGCTTGCCGATTTCCGCCCGGACGGCCTCGCTGACGAGCTTACCGACATGATGCGATTCAGCGTCGAGGGCGATGGCGAGACGGCGCGCTTTCTGATCACCCAGGAAGGATCGCGGCTCGCCTCGGTCTTCGGCGGTCGCCGCATCGATCCGATCAGGCGGGCCCATCGCTATCTCCATGATGCGATCGGGCCGGAACGCTATGCGCGCGTCGCTTCTTGCTACCTGGAATGTGTCGTGCGGCGGCGGCCGACCTATTCAATCTCCCAGGTGCAGGACGAGGCAGGGCGTGAAGTCTCCGTCGAACGGCTGCTGTTGCCGTTCGGCGGAGCGGGCGGCGTCGAACAGATCGTCGGTTCCTACAAGTCGATCAGCATCGAAGACCGCTTCAAGCTCAACAGCCTGATGGGGCTCGATGTCTGCTCGGCACCGACCCGCCAGCTCGATGCTGTGATCGACAGCGAGCCAGCGCCGCAGCCTGCACACGATCATTCCGCCCATGAGGTGGTCGAAGTGAGCTGACGATCACACCCGGTCGTCATTGCGAGCGAAGCGAAGCAATCCAGAAATCATCACGCGCTTTCAATTTCTGGATTGCTTCGTCGCTTCTCGCAATGACGGCTTAATTCGCTGCTTTTCGCGCAACGTCCTTTGCATAGGCATCCGGCGAGAAGCCGACCAGGAGCTTGGAGCCCACTTCCAGCACCGGCCGCTTGATCATCGAGGGCTGCGCCAGCATCAGGGCCAGGGCCTTCCTCTCGTTTAGCCCCTCCTTGTCGGCATCGGGCAATTTGCGAAAGGTCGTGCCGGCGCGGTTGAGCAGCGTCTCCCAGCCGAGCTTGTCGCTCCAGGCCTTCAGCTTGTCCCTGGCGATGCCGGCGGACTTGTAGTCGTGAAATACGTATTTGACGCCTTGGCCGTCAAGCCAGGCCCGCGCCTTCTTCATGGTGTCGCAGTTCTTGATGCCGTAGATCGTGATGGTCATGTCTGGAAGTTACCTCCGCTCGCGCGACAGTAGCGCACCGATCTCCGATGAAACAAGCCGATGGCCATCAATTCGCAGCGTCACGGACGCTCGCGTACGGCCGCACCTTGCTCTGTGCTTGCGTTGAGACGACTGCCCATGCTGGGCTCGCCGATCCATAGCCGGTTGAGCCACCTGGTCGAGAGCGCAAGCCGATCGGCGCCTTGCACGCGCGCCCTTGCCTCCTGATAGGGACCGACAGTGCGGAGGCGGTCAGGCAGCGACGGATAAATCCGCCGCATCCATTTGAGCGCGCGGCTTGCGCTTCGGCGCTCCGCTTGTCCGAGCGGCAGTCCGAATGCCATGCGCAAACGCTCGGGCAGCATCTGGGCGGTCAGAGCGCGATACCACAAGGGCACTGCAATGCCCGTCACGCGAGTGGAAAAAAGCTGCATTGCGATGTCGCGCGCAGCCGGGCTGACCGTCAGCACATCGGAGTCCGCCATTGCCTGAGCGTAGATTTGAAATGACGCCCAATCGCGAGCAAGGCACGCTTGCGGGATGCCGAAGAGCGACGCAAGCCGTCTTGCCTCGGACAAATAACCGGTCCGCTCGTCGTCGTTAAGCGAGGGCAACACAAGATCATGTGCCAGCACGGCCGTTTCTATCAATGTCGCATGGACCCAGCGCAAGGCGGAGACTTCATTCGCGCTATACCGCGAGCCTGCGGCGAACGGACCGACTGAAGCGGGCAACACTCCGGACACGGAGGCGTGGCGCCGGTACAGCCGTCGGGCCGCTGCAAGGGCCTGGTCGAGCGTGCCGAATGTCATCGTGAACATCACGCCGAAGGTCCGGTGGAAGCGTCCGACCGGATCGGCAAAGACATGGGACTGATCGGCGATCGCCGCGGCGACCCAGGGGTGGGCGAGCTGCAACAGCAAGGCGCGGCCGGCGCCCAGGAAAACCGCAGCTTCCCGGTTGACCCGCCATGTCAGGGATGCAGGGCCATAGATGCCCATGCGCGGTTCGGTCGCGACAGCGCGAACGATCTCCAGGCTACGTTCGAAATCCTCAGGCGATACGAGCATCACAATCGACTATTTAGGCGCGCTTCTCGCGGGTGTAACGCCCCGCCGCGACCGGTTTTCTCTGGACCCTACACGGCTCCCGGCTCGAGCGCCTCGCCGAGCTGGATCGGATGCGCCATGGTTTCGTGCAGCTTGGCCTTGTCGAGTTCGCCCTCTGACAGGCTGATGACGACGCAGGCGACGCCGTTGCCGATCAGATTGGTCAGTGCCCGGCACTCACTCATGAACTTGTCGATGCCGACGAGGATGGCGATCGACTGGATGGGTATGTCGGGAACGATGGACAGGGTCGCCGCCAGCGTGATGAAGCCTGCGCCGGTCACGCCGGAGGCGCCCTTCGAGGTGATGATGGCAACGCCGAGGATGCCGAGCTCCTGCCAGATCGTCAGATTCGTGTTGGTCGCCTGCGCCAGGAACAGCGTCGCCAGCGTCATGTAGATATTGGTGCCGTCGAGGTTGAAGCTGTAGCCGGTCGGGATGACGAGGCCGACCACCGATCGCGACGCGCCCAGGTGCTCCATCTTCTGGATCATCTGCGGCAGCACGGTTTCGGACGATGAGGTGCCGAGCACGATCAAGAGCTCATCCTTGATGTAGCCGATGAAACGGATGATCGAAAATCCTGCAAGCCGCGCGATCGCACCGAGCACGATCAGCACGAACAGGATGCTGGTCAGATAGAAGGTTGCAATCAGCGCGACCAGATTCCAGAGCGCGGCAAGGCCGTAGGCACCGACGGTAAAGGCCATCGCGCCGAACGCGCCGAGCGGCGCGAGACGCACGACCATGCGGATGATACCGAAGAACATCTTTGCGGCCTGATCGACGACATAGGCGATCGGCTCGCCGGCCTTGCCGAGAAAGGCGATGGCAAAACCCGACAGGATCGAGACCAGCAGCACCTGCAGGATATCGCCGCGGGCGAGCGCGTCGAGATAGCTGTTCGGAATGATCGCAAGCAGATGCGAGACGATGCCCTGCTCCTTGGCCGCGGTGACGTAGGTGGCAACCGATTTGGGATCGATCGACGCCGGATCGATGTTGAAGCCGCGGCCGGGTTGCAGCAGCTCGCCGACAAGCAGGCCCACGATAAGCGCCACCGTGGAGACCGCCTCGAAATAGATCAGAGCCTTCAGGCCAACCCGGCCGACCCGCTTCAAATCCCCCATCGAGGAAATGCCGTGCACGACGGTGCAGAAAATCACCGGTGCAATCATCATCTTGATCAGGGCGATAAAGCCGTCGCCGAGCGGTTTCAGCTGTTTGCCGAGGTTGGGATCGAGATATCCGACCGCTATCCCAAACCCGATCGCGATCAGGACCTGGACATAGAGGATCTTGTACCAGGGCTGATGATGGGCGGCGGAAGCGGTTGCTTGAGTGGCCATGGCGCGCTCGCGAACGGAACTGGCAAAAAAAAACTGGGGCCGCTATCTTGGCATAACGCAGCCGGCAAATCACACCTTCATAGCCTTCTTTGCCTCGTGGTTATCGAAGCGTAGAGTGCCGCCACAGTCACGCGTGAAAACAGGCCGGTTCATGCATGGATGATCGCCAAAACCCCTCCTCTGCGTTGAGCGACGACGATCTTTTCGTCCATCGGACCGTTTTCGCATCCGATGCGCTGAAGGATCAGGTTGTGGTCATTTCCGGCGGTGCCGGCGGCATTGGACGGGCGATCGCCATTCTGTTTGGGCGGCTTGGTGCCTGTGTCGCCCTCGTCGGCCGCGACAGGCAAAAGCTCGACACGCTGGTAGGCCGACTTGCCGAAAACAAGCTGCGCGCATCCGCGCATGTCGCCGACATCCGGGAGCCCGCCTCGATCGACAGCCTGTTCGATGCCGTGTGGTCGGCGCATGGCCGCCTCGACGGCCTCGTCAACGCCGCCGGCGGGCAGTTTCCGCAAGCGGCGATCGACTTTTCGACCAAGGGCTGGAACGCGGTCATCGACACCAATCTCAACGGAACCTGGTACATGATGCAGTCCGCCGCCAAGCACTGGCGCGACCGCAAGCAGAAGGGCCACATCGTCAATATCGTGGTCGTGACGACGCATGGTCTCTACGGCATTGCGCACTCGATTGCGGCACGCTCCGGCGTCGTCGGGCTGTCGCGTGCGGTCGCGGTCGAATGGGCGCCGCTCAACATCCGCGTCAATTGCATCGCGCCGGGCCTCATCGAGACCGCGGGCTGGAATGTCTATTCGGCCGAAGCGCGCGCGGCCTATCCGCGCGCAAACCCGATGATGCGTGTCGGCTCTGCTTTCGACATTGCGCAAGCCTGCGTCTATCTCTCGGCGTCGTCGGGACAATACATTACCGGCGAGACGCTCACGGTCGACGGCGGCGGCCAGCTTTGGGGCGAGACGTGGACGATTGCAAAGCCCGGTTATTTTGGCGGCGAAGCGACGTGAGTTTTCGCGAGCCAAATGGCGCTCGCGATGTCGGGGGAACCGGGTCCTTCACCGATCCCGGAGCCTTGGCACCAACCTCAACCAGGGCTCCAGATGGAAGGCGCTCATCAAAAGGTACATCGCAGCCATTCCGCCGAGCGGCGATGCATGCGCGGCCGAACACAACACATCGGCAGGGCTGCCGCCGAGCATGGACGCAAGCAGCGCCATGATGGCAAAGGTCGGCGCAGCCGCAAGGCTCAACCAGTCGGCAGCGCCGAGAGCGGCCCGATGGCCGCTCGTTTCGTGTTTGCTCGCAAACATGTAAACGTCCCTCCTACGGGCTGGCGGCGCCATATTCGTCGTGACGACGCCACCAGGGGGCGGTCTCGTTGCGCCCCTTGGGCGCGCGGTCGAGCCATGGATACATGCTCCAGATCGCGTCCACGCCGCGCGCATAGCTGGAATAGGTGTGATGGATGTCGCCGTCCTCACGGGCGAAGACGCTCAGACCGGGCCGCTCGCGCAGGAAGGTAGCGGTGTCGGTCCCGCATGTGGTCGAATGGCTGGACTCGGCCGCGCCCGCGCGCCGCTGAAACGCCGGCTCGCGCCGGTAGTTGTAGTCGATGCCTCCCTCGCGCTGCTGCTCCTCGGTGAAGAAGACATTGAAGTCCGCGTTGAAGTCGCCGCCGAACGATGACGCCCAGGGAAACGTCCACCCCATCCGCCGCTTGTACGCCTGCAGTTTCGCAAGCGGCGCGCGCGACACTGCCCAGAGCATGACGTCGTGGTTGGCAAGATGCACCGCGATCCCGTTGAAGCCGTCCGCGATCATCGAGCAGGACGGGCAGCCGGCTTTATAGTCCGGCCCAAACATGAAGTGATAGATCATGAGCTGCGAGCGCCCCTTGAAGAGGTCGTCAAGCGAGGCTGATCCCTCATCGGTCTCGAACCGGTAGACCTTGTCGACCTTGACCCATGGAAGCTGCTGGCGCTGATCGGCCAGTTCGTCGCTCTTGCGCGTCAGCTCTTTCTCGGCCTGGAGCAGCTTTAGCCGCGCGGCCAACCACTCCTGACGCGTCCCGGTCCTGTGTGTCGTCATCTTCTATCTCCTTGATGGATCGTCTCGAGAACCTATGCGCCGCGCGCCGCATGGCGGGAGTGACAAGCGTGGCGCGATTTCGAAAAACTTTTGCGGTCTTAGGCGGTTCAGGACGTCATCGCGTCTTGCCCTTGGGCATCGACTGTCGAGCGGGCCGGGCCGACGGCCAGTACGGTCACGACCGCGCCTGCCCACTCCACCACGGCGGTGAGGTAGGTGGGGGAAAGGATTGTCCAGTCGACCATGGCAATGGCCCTCTCGCGGTTTGCTGTCGTGAGGTAGACTAGGGGCGGACGTCAAATGGTGAGAGTGACAAGTGTGACGGGATTTGAATGGACTCGCTGATCGCGGCCGCGGCAAGAGCGCTCGCCGCGGGTGATCTCCTCGGCGCACTGAAACGGGTCGCCTTGCGCGACGACGCACCTGCGCTTGCGCTGCGGGGCATCGCGATGGCGCGGCTCGGCGATTTCGCTCGCGCCAAAACCCTTCTGAAAAGTGCCGTGCGCGCCTTCAGTCCGCGCGAGGCCATCGCCCGCGCGCGCTGTGTCGTTGCGGAGGCCGAGATTGCGCTGGTCTCAAGGGACCTGGCCTTCCCGGCAAGGGCGCTGGAAGCGGCGCAGGCAACGCTCGCAGCGCACGGCGACCTTTTGAACGCCGCGCATGCCCGGCATCTGATCGTCCGCCGCCTGCTCCTGATCGGCCGTCTCGAGGAGGCCGAACGCGCGATCGCCTCCATAGATCCGGCGCCCTTCCCGCCCGCCTCACGAGCCGCCCATGAGCTGGTCATCGCGGGGATCGCGATGCGGCGCCTCAAAACCAGGACGGCGCGCGATGCGCTGGCCTACGCCGCACATGCTGCGCGCGCGGCGGGAATTCCCGCGCTGATGGCGGAAGTCGAAAGTGCGTCGGCGGCCCTCAATACCCCGGCGGCTCGTCTGATCGCGCGCGGCGAGGAGCGCCCGCTGCTGCTTGAGGAGGTCGAGGCGTTGCTGGCGTCAAAGGCGTTGGTCGTGGATGCGTGCCGATATGTCGTGCGCGACGCCGGCAAGACAATCTCGCTCGCCACGCGCCCGGTGTTGTTTGCGCTCGCCCGCGCGCTCGGCGAAGCCTGGCCTTCGGACGTGTCGCGGGCGGCGCTGATTGCGAAGGCGTTTCGCGGCAAGGAGGCCGATGAATCGCATCGCGCGCGGCTGCGGGTGGAAATTGGGCGACTGCGCGCCGCGCTTCGCGCCCTGGCCGACGTGAGCGCGACAAAGGATGGATTTGCGCTGGTACCGCGCAGTGCGCGCCAGGTCGTGGTGCTGGCGCGTCCGGTCGAGGAGGAGCATGCGGCCGTGCTCGCCTTCCTCGCCGACGGCGAGTCCTGGTCAAGCTCGGCACTGGCGCTCGCGCTCGGCACGAGCCAGCGCAGCGTGCAACGGGCGCTCGACGAGCTCGCGAGCGCAGGCAAGGTGCAGTCGCTCGGCCAGGCCCGCGCGCGTCGCTGGATGACCCCGCCCTTGAGCGGATTCACGACGACCTTGTTACTCCCCGCTCCCCTGCCGAGTGACTAGGGTGCTCGCACAACTGAACGACACGGAGCAGAAGATGAAGAGAGCAGCCGCCGAGATCGTCGCTGAGTATGGCCCCTTTCCGGGCGTCGAGCGCGTCAATGGAGTGACCTATGACGGCCAGCATGTCTGGTTCGCCTCGGGCGACAAGTTGAACGCGCTCGATCCTGCCACTGGCAAGACCGTGCGCGCGATCGACGTCGCCTCCCATGCCGGAACGGCCTTCGACGGCCAGCATCTGTTTCAAATCGCGGAGGATCGCATCCAGAAGATCGATCCCAAAACCGGCCGTGTCGTCTCCACGATCCCGGCGCCCGGCGGCGGCGGCGACTCCGGCCTTGCCTGGGCCGAGGGATCGCTCTGGGTCGGAAACCATCGGGGCCGCAAGATTCACCAGATTGATCCGCAGACCGGAAAAATCATTCGCTTCATCGAGTCCAACCGTTTCGTTACGGGAGTGACCTGGGTCGACGGAGAGCTCTGGCACGGCACCTGGGAAGGCGAAGAGAGCGAAGTGCGGCGGATCGATCCCAAAACCGGAGAAGTTTTGGAGCAGCTCGAGATGCCGACCGGCACCGCCGTATCCGGGCTAGAGTCCGACGGCAGCGACCGCTTCTTCTGCGGCGGCGGCAGCAGCGGCAAGGTTCGCGCGGTGCGGCGGCCGAAGCGCAGCCGGTAATCCCACAGCGTCAAGAATCTCATGGTGAGGAGGCGCGAATACGCCGTCTCGAACCATGAGGAAGCGATGTCGGCCTCATCCTTCGAGACACTTGCTCCGCAAGCTCCCTGAGGATCAGGGGTCAGAGAGGAACAAATCGGGACGATGCGATCCCGGTAAGGGGTTACGGTCCTCGTGAGGCGTTAAATTGATTGGCAGCCCATACGCTTCGGGAACTCCGTGCCCCCGACTTCGTTCTGGCAGGGCCGGTTCCCTGAAGTCGGAAGTCACCCCGGCAACAGCTAACAGCCTCTAACAACACATAACTGGCAATTGGTCCGCCTTGGCGCGAGTGTCATGAGGCGGCAAACGACCGACCGAGCCCAAAGGAGAAACGGGATGAGCAGTCAAGACGCCAAATCACGGCAATCTGCTTCGCTTCAAACCCCCACCGATCTGTCGACGAATGCAACGCGGGATATTTCGGGCGCGCTGAACGCCCTGCTCGCCGACATGTTCGCGTTGTACCTGAAGACCAAGAATTTTCACTGGCACATGTCGGGCCCGCATTTTCGCGACTATCACCTGTTGCTGGACGAGCATGGAGACCAGATCTTCGCCACCACCGATGCAATTGCCGAACGCGTTCGCAAGATCGGCGGTACCACGCTGCGATCGATCGGACACATCAGCCGCCTGAAGCGCCTTGAGGACAACGATGCCGAGTTCGTGACGCCGATGGACATGCTCGCCGAACTTCGCGACGACAACAAGCGGCTCACCGCAAGCCTGCGCGAGGCGCATGACGTCTGTGACGAGCATGGCGATGTGGCGACCACGAGCCTGTTGGAAGTCTGGATCGACGAAGCCGAGCGGCGCACCTGGTTCCTGTTCGAGGCCACGCGCCGCGCGGACCGCTGAGCGGGCAGGACCAACTCATCCCGGATTGCCGTCGTCGAGGCTGACGACGACGGCGGCATTGGCGATGATGATGGCGTCGGAGCCCTGCTCGGCCGGAATTTCGAGACCGCCCTTGACAGCCGTCACGGTCACCGTGCCGTAAGGCAATTCCTTTGCCACCGCTTGCGTGTCGACCGCCGCGGGATCGGGCACGCCGATGGTCACGTCGACAAACATGTCGTGCGCCGTCTTGCCGAACAGACGAACGAAGCTGAGGCTCGAATGGCGGATCGCATCGGAGACCGCGCGCTTCGCCGCCTTGGTCGAGTCCTTGCCGTGAACGTCGACGCCCATGCCCATTTCGGTGATGCAGCGTTTGCGAGCCATTGACTGCCTGCTTCGGTAGAGATCGTAGGGCGAATTAACGATAGCGTAATCCGCCGACCGGGATCGGCGCAATGCGCTTCGCCATTGCGCCCTACGCAAATCGCAACGACGTCAGCTCTTGATGAAGGCCAGCAAGTCCGCATTGATGGTCTCGGCCTCGGTGGTCGGCATGCCGTGCGGAAAGCCCTTGTAGGTTTTCAACGTTCCGTTCTTTAAGAGCTTGGCCGACAGCGGAGCGGAGTCGGCATAGGGCACGATCTGGTCGTCGTCGCCATGCATCACGTGGACCGGCACGTTGATCTTCTTCAGATCCTCGGTGAAGTCGGTCTGGGAGAACGCGACGATGCCGTCATAATGCGCCTTCGCGCCGCCCATCATGCCCTGGCGCCACCAATTCAGGATCACGGGCTGCGACGGTTTCCTCTCGGGCCGGTTAAATCCATAGAACGGCCCGGATGCGAGGTCGAGGTAGAACTGCGAGCGATTGGCGGCGAGCTGGCGCTGCAAATCGTCGAACACGGATTTCGGAAGCCCGCCGGGATTGGCTCTTGTCTGCACCATCAGCGGCGGCACCGCAGAGAGGATCGCAGCTTTCGCCACGCGGCTTTCGCCATGGCGGGCGATGTAGTGCACGACCTCGCCGCCGCCGGTGGAATGGCCGACATGCACGGCATTCTTCAGGTCGAGATGTGCGGTCACCGCCGCGAGATCGTCGGCGTAATGATCCATGTCGTGGCCGGTTCCGCCCTGGCTCGAGCGACCATGGCCGCGGCGGTCATGGGCGACGACGCGAAAACCGCGGTTGAGAAAGAAAAGCATCTGCGTGTCCCAATCGTCCGACGACAGCGGCCAGCCATGGCTGAAGACGATGGGTTGGCCGGAGCCCCAGTCCTTGTAAAAGATCTCGGTGCCGTCCTTGGTGGTAATCGTAGGCATGGTGGACCTCCTGGCTTCAAGCGGGGACGTTGGTATGCCCCACATTGGCGCAAAGGGCGGTCAATTGCGCGTTATGTCTTGTGAGAAGCCGTTAGCAGTTGCGAGCCTGCGGTCCTTTGTCACGCCACCAGCGGTGCAATGATGGCATGCAAAAGCGTGGCAGCGTCGCGCGGCCCACGCCTATTGGTGGATACCTGAGAGCATGCAAAAAACCGTAGAGACGGAGCCCGGATCAGCCAATGCTAGCGGCTGCGCCAATCCTCCAACCCGAGCCCGCCCACACGAATGAACTCCCGCGCGTTGTGCGTCACTATTTTGAGTCCGCGGCGCAAGGCGCAAGCCGCGAGCAGCAGATCGTAAGCTCCTATTGGCATACCTTGGCTGTTCAGACTCGCGCGCAGTTGTGCCGCCACACGGGCGTCTTCGCGCTCGAACGGCAAGACGGAGATCGTATTCAGAAGCGTCCGCATCACTTCCCGCACGCGTGGCGCCAAGTCGGGATTGCGCGCCAGCCCATACTCCACTTCCATCTCCGTGATCACCGAAACCACCAATTGCGGCGGCGCCTCCTGACGGAGCCGCGCCATTATGGCCCGTTCCCCGCGCGCGAAGTCGCTCAGCACATTGGTGTCGAGGAGATATTTCACGAAAGGGCATCTTCACGCGGCGGCAACAATTCGCCCCGATACGATTCGAACGCCGGCGCGTCGGGAACTCCCTGCCACTCCAGAACCAGCGGTGGCCAACCGGGACTGCCGAGCGTCTTCTTGTCCAGCCATTCGCGCAGCGCCTTGCGGATCAGCCCGCTACGCGTCTCTCCCAGTTTCTTGGCCGTTCGGTCTAATTCCTTGGCCGTTTGATCGTCGAGATAGAGGTTGAAGTTCATGAGGGGCCCGCCAGAGACTGATATAACCTGTTAGAGGTTACATCATAGCGCCAGTCATGACAAGCGCTGTCAGGGCGCTCAGGATTGTCTCATATTGACGTGACGATGGACGACGAATGATCCATAAGCCATCCCGTGGTCATTCAGGGTATCCTACATCCCCTACTCCCACTCGATCGTGCC